>Ga0065711_1051930_pt1 | contig 10177 bp, 5 predicted proteins | sample Hoacrofraction12_FD_59098 | JGI IMG/M metagenome (GOLD analysis project Ga0065711, IMG submission 59098) | Hoatzin crop microbial communities from Cojedes, Venezuela - Epithelial fraction 12 v2 (version 2) | ecosystem: Host-associated > Birds > Digestive system > Esophagus > Crop | place...
GGGCGGGAGCAGGCCCGCGGAACGCCGCCGGCGCGCCTCAGGTGCGAACAAGCGATAAAGCCATGTAACGGAGGGGGAACTGGAGAACCCTCTGCGGGACGCCCCTTTCCGGCCGCGCTGTGAGTCCGCTTTAGCGGGCGGCCGCGGAGGGCAAGCTGCGATGGGGAGAAGGTCTGTCACGGCAGAGAGGAACCGCCTGCCTGGAGTTACGCCGGGAATTTAAACCAAGGTGCACACTGCAATTAAATATATTGCTGTGACCCCGTGTCACAGACCGGTTCCCTTAATAAGTAACAATGACGGATAAAGAAATGGAAGTAGAGAGCGAGACGTGTGATGCCACCAACCCCAGGCTTCTGCTGATGAGCTACCTGAATGAAAGCCTGAAAACGCATTTTCATGGTTTGGCATCTACAGAAGCCATTTCACAGCCAGGGATTTCATAAGAACGTAGGAATAAGCCACAGCACATAGCCTTGTCAGAAATTTCTTCAGAGATGACTTGGAGCATGGGAATCAATACTGGTTATCATTTCTACACTATTAAGTGCATTCCATCGCAGACCTCACGTACCTGCTCAGACAGAGAGCTGCTGTATTTTTTAGACATCCTTTTCTTCATGGTTTCTTTTACGGACTTCACCTTTTTTCCCAGAGATATACGGGAGGCAGAGGGTGATTTGATCACTTCTTTATAAACAAAGTCTCCTTCCTTGCCCTGCAGAATAAAACAGAGTTTAGGCCTACAAAACACAAGAGCCTTCATTTACCGCAGCCAGCAGTCCCTGCAGAGGTACCCCGGCAGGCATGGGACAGCAGCGCGGTGTCCCGTTCACAGCTCTAGATCCACCGTTGAGACCTTGTGCAAACCACTGCACCTTCCTCCCAAGGCCGGATCTGTAACCTGTTGTGCGGGTACCGTGTGTAGATGTGTTGGGGTCTGTTAGGATGCCTTTATTCCTTTGAGTTTCAGGTAAGTATCTGACCTGATAGAAAACTCCATGGTTCCAGGCTAAGTCCTCCTGATGGGACATACGACAGTAGCTGTGGCTCATGTTGGTCAATATTACGTACAGTTTAACAGGAGTAAAGGTACTGCCGAGATCCTAGCCAAATATATATCCGTGTGTGTATATATATATGGATACCTTTATTTGGCTACCCAAATTTACTTTTTATTTTCAGACAGGCATTCAGTTAACCTCTCTTGATGACTGTCTCTGTGGCTGTACTGTGGATTGTTTATAAAAAACACACAAAAAAGCTATGAAATCCATCAACCACGGTAGAAGGTTACACTTGCACAGCTATTCTTAAAGCACACAGCAGGGGACTGCCGAACTAAATTAGCTGGTCCATATATAGTGGACGACAAAGGGCAGCTGCTTTGAACGCATTTAACCTTTTCTAAACCAGCTTGAGATACCTAGCATTTACTCATGCCACAAGCACGCACAAAGAATGAACGTGGATCAGTTGACATTTTGCCAGACTTACTTGTGTGACTCAGCCCTCATTCAGATTGTCCCGGCAGCACATTAAACACGGTCTTTCATTCTACAGTGCGTCAGGAACCACAGCAAGGGAGCTCTGTTAGACCTACTACCAGCACCCTCCATTGCCCAGGGTGCACCAAAAATCACAACACAAAAAGGATCAAAATCTGTTTCGTCAAATAGATTGACTATTGAATTTGGTCTCTGACTTGGTTCAGTAATCTTTCTGAGGACAATATAGGGACATAAGGTAACAAACCCTAAAATAAGCGTACGCTATATTCTAAAGAAAAGATTTATCTTTTTTTCTAAATTCATGTATGTTTGCTATTTTACTAATGTCCTCCCCAAAAGCTCTGAAATTCAGCTGATACTTAATTTCTGACTATTCTGTATTTTTTCCTTTACAAGTTGCTTGTGATTAAAACTTTCTTGGTAACTTTTGGTCTTTTAGCAGAAGTTAGGGACGGCTCTTGGCCTTATCTTTTAGGAAAAAAACCTTCTACTTAATGGAATTACATGCTTTCAACAAAAAAAAAAACACCCTTGATCTGCATACACTCCCACTACTGATGGTAGTAAGGAAAAATGTAACATCTAGATGTCACACTTTTTTATACCAAAACCAATACAAAAACAAAATACGCCGAAGTGTCTACGTTTAAAGATAAACACTGTATGTTTGGAAGTTAACTTTTTTACTGAATTGAAAATTGATGAATAAAATAAAACACCCACAGTTTTGGCCAATTTAGGGGTAATTTATGATTTAAAAAGAAGATCAGGAAAAACAAGAACAACGTCAAAAAACCCAGCTCACATAAAAAAAAATATAATGCTGACATATAAAATGTTTCACAATTTAGACTTGATTTAAGTGAACAGAGAAGTTATCAGAGCCAATGTTGAAATAGAAAAGAAAAACATGTGTGGGCAAAAAGAAAAAATATGTTCATAATTTCATTTGATATAATGTTCTGGCTCATTTCTGTTCTGTAATTTTTGGCCACAGAGTGACCAACAGTAACACTGGGATCAACATGAGTAACATAAAATGGAATTAATTCTCAGGGGAGGTGGTGGCTTTTCTTAAACAAAAAGTGCTCTAAGATCAATTGCACAGCACCCAACACAATGGCATCCTGGTCTACTCCAGAGCTCTTAGATACAATGAGAAAACAAATAATAAATCTCTTGTGTAATGATTTCCACCCAAATAAGTTGCAGATCTTCAGCGAATGAAAGTTTGCCTCATCATTCCAAACAGTAAATATTCTTACCAAGAAAGTGTAGTAATCATATGTTTTGCCTGGGGTGATGCTCTGAGGAAGTCAGACGTAAGAATAGCCCACAGATGTGCCCCCAGATCTGCGCTTTGATCACTTGTTCCTGCCTCTTTACACACATGGTATATAAATACTTACACACATATGGATATGGGTGGGTATGTTATTCTCAAAGCTAAGGAAGTCTGAGGTTAACAGATACTCTGCTTTCTTGGATCCCCAAACTGTTATTACACACCCAAATTACACTTCAGTGTATTATAACTCTATTGCGCGTTTCATTTTAGGCTATTTCAAGTCTGCGCCTTCTTGTCTTAAACTCACCATTTGGTCAGAACTGTTTCCAATATGAAGGGAACGATTTGTCAAGTCAAATCCTCCAAAGCTACAGGTTCTCTGCAAAAAAAAAAGGATGGATACAGTTCTATCACAACGATTAGCTCACTCCAAGCAACTGTGATTTGGGCAACGCCAGTGAAAACAGAAATGTCTGCAAAAATGGAAACAAACAAACAAACAAAAGGATGGGAGATTATAAATCAAGATATCTGTTATAAAGCATTCTGAGTCATTTGTCTTTTCCAGAGACAACTCCTTGGCCTAAGTTCTGCTGCTGTTGAGTCATCTATTGCCTACTCTTCTTTTTAAAAAGAAAAAAAGACTTTTTGGTCCAAGGAAACTGTTGATCTTGTGCATCAAGTTTTCCAGGGTGCTGGCAACTCCACCCCAGCACTCCCATCTGCCTCCATAAATAAGTCCACAGTAGCACTGAAACAGAGAACCACCAATCTTTTAAGGCATTGAATAACCTACCTTCTGGGAACAGCTGCACAGATTCCATTTCCACTGAAATACAGGGAAACGCTAGAGGCCTCGCCGGGCAAGCCCTTGGTAACATGACGGAAAAGCCAGCTCAGCTGTCCATGAGCATCGTGTCCCCAGAGACTCAGCAAGCCCTGATTCCAGATCAGGTATTTATCGTAACACCTGTGGCGATATGCAGCAGCTCTGCTGCTTCTGGGAGAAAGTACGCTGTGTTTACAGTGCCACGATTGCCTAGCAGAGTGACTCAGTTTTGGCTGAATGCACAGATGCAGCTTATCGTAATCATCCTGAATAAAGAAATCAGCACTATGACACTGCTTCCCTCCCAAGAGCAGAGGGCAACCGAACTCAGTGCAGTTGCATTTCCACAGCCAACCATTGTTTAACTGTGGCAGACGAGTCTCTGCTAAAGCTTTGCCATCCCTTGAAAAACGACCAGATGCTTAGGGGGCTCAGAGAGAATCCAGCTTCTGCTTTGCAGTGCAAAAGGTAAAACCTCTGACTTCTTATTTGGCCGCTGAACAACCAGCAGCACAGTACTCAGGTACCTGGCCCTGCCTGAAGTCTCACAGGGTGCTCCAGGGAAATGAAGGCACGGCAGTTACAGTTTACTTGCACAACTTCAACTCTGGTCTCAGAGTGCAGGTTGTGAGACAGGCAGATGTCTTAACAAAGTATTCTCTTCAGAGCTACAGCTGAGACAAACAGGAGGCAGAAGATGAACACTTGTGAACCCTAAGTTCTTAGGGCCTGAACTACCCAACAGAGTAACTTCAAAGGCACCTTAAGACTCAGCTAAGCACTGGTCCAGAACTACAAAGGATTGCCCAGTCAGTACCGTGGGCGTGTACCTGGGAGTCAGCGAAGAACCACCACCTGACAACCACCAGTCTGCTTCAACACTCTGTTAGGAAGAAGCAAGGCCTATAAACTGTGCCATTTAATAAACAATTAGACCAATTAGTTCTATTAAAGTAAACACTCTTCCTGCCCTGTTCATTGCTAATGAGCATATGTATTAATAGCTTTTAAAAAAATCCTTTTTCTAGCTTTTATGTTTGGTGCTGTACACCTACAGTGCTCGGATGACGTTTTTGCACCCACCACAGCTCTACCAGAACTCAAAGCCAGCTTTGTCTAGGCCTCACACACATTAAAAAAAGAGTGCTGTGATGCAGATTTTTTTTTTAATTTTTTTTTTTTCCAGAGGGCAATGTGACAATAGCACAGCTTTTAAAAATTGTTTTTGGAAAGCATTTGAGACAAACCACAAGTAATTAGATCAGTTTTTAAAGCACAGCACATTTAGCTATGAGTAATGTTGTCCTTCTGTGATGAGTCCATTCTAACTAATCCTACAGCGTACGGTAATCCCAGCAGCGAAGAGAGGACATCTGGAACTGCTCTGAGCAAACCTGTCTGTCAAACCAGCCAGAGCTCCTCCTAAAACAGTCTTCTCAGAGAGCAAAATGTCTGTTGGTTAAAAGCTTCTGAATAAATGTACCATATTAAGGATGCTTATTGTTTCATTATGGACCTCCCTGTACATTTAACTTCCACCTTCAGATTCCAGTAGCAACCCTGGCAATTCTGTATCACACAGAAGGTCTGTGGATGAGGAGAGGGATATTCAATGGAATGGCCATGCAATCAAAAGTATTATCATTTTGGGAGAAAAGAAAAACTGATGCGATTTGAAAATTTCATGCATGTCCAGGTCACTGAAACAAATATAAATGACAAAAATGAATGGCAAGGCAAGACAGAGTGACCAATTCCACTGAATACATAGGCATTGCAGTTTCCCTGAGGTTGCAGCAAACAAATACTAAGCCTTTGTAGGAAGGAGGAGTGGCATTAGTTGAAGTCTGCCAGCTTTCTGTGGTTTCAGGAAGAAGCGTGTTGAAAAAACTAGTAAGAGCAGCACGTCTCCACCATTTGTCCTATTCAAACGAGGCTGGAGGAGCAGTTGACTGAGGAGTTCCTCAACAACAAGAAAATGCTATCCACTTCTTCTCTGATTGTATCTCTGTGAATAAGCAAAAGTCAGTCCAGATGGTTTTCATAATGAAATTACTATAGCGAGACTATGTATTAGAAGAACTGCAAAGCTTGTTTCTGTCATCTGTATTTACAAAGACCGTTTTAGAGGGTATTTTTAATTATGGGGCATCTCCAGCACACACGAGTATGATCTTTTGCCCGAGATACCCCTATTGTTCAACCCACAGAAGGACGAGCAAAGTGTCTCTTATTGTTGTGATATCCTTATGGGAAAACAATGTCTTTTGAGTGCAATGTCTGTGAAAATAAACAGTACCCTGTGAGTGGCAGGGCAAGCAGTCAATGCAGAAGAAATAGCGAAGCTGCCAAGAGAGAATGTTCATGGTACTGGGTAGAAAAAAACATACTGATTTTGTGGTTGCAGAGCAAAAAGTGAACCTTGAAGGCCTGGTCACCTCCCACAGGTTATTCAAGGAGACCAAGGCTGTGACTCCTGTATCGAGAATACCTCACACCTGAAGAAATGAAGAAGAGACCTCTCAACATAAAATCTGTACTTCAGGCAGAAAAGGTGTTCCTGCTGTATTGCTCACTGGAATATCTTGTGTAACGTTATGCGTGCACTGCTGTTTCCACCCACTGAAGCTGGGAACATATCTACATTGTCAACTAGACAGCAGAGCAGCTGGCTCAGCTCTGGAGATCTGGCTGGTCCCACGGGCAAGTTCCTAGGAAAGTCCGCATCATGGTTAAGGCAACTGTCAAAACTGGGTCATATAATCAGGAAGCAGCTTTGGATCTCTCTGGAGTGCTCAAATCACTTAAATTTCCCATTGTACAGTACAATTTCCTTTTCTGGCTACCCCTCATTCCCTTTCCACAATGTTCCGAGGGAAGGTGCCACCTTCATCCCATGCTAGAGAGAAGGAGCAGTGGCCAGGGACAGAGCAAAAGGGGCACTTCTGGTGGTGGTGAGCAGCAAGGAGGAGGGCAGTGTCTACACAAGGTAAAACTCCCTATCTTTCTGCAGCTGTGTGTGTAACGGAGAATAGAGCGCCAGATGGGTGAACCGATGAGCTGCAAACTGAGAAGCGGAGAGCCAATACGATGCAATGACAGCAGGAGAGAAACGGAGCACAGTGGACTAAGGATGCTCTAATCTCTGAAAATTTTGTTCATCTCTCGGTATCCCTTTAAGAGAATACCACCTCTCAAAGCATCACAAAGAACATGTTTATAGTATCTCAAAGCTTCACCAGTGATCTCAGTTTCTGCACTAGGTGAATTTAAAAAGGAGCAGTTTGTCATATTTGCTCTCTCTCATTATTCTGTACACATAGAAATGGCAGACTCAATAAAACTCTTCTCTGACGGGATTATATCAAACTCTCTTCCCTCACAGCTGAATTACAGTGTTTAAGAGCTTCTAATCGAAAGCAACAAAAGCAGAAGCACTGTTTTTTAGTTAAAAGTATAAAGCAGACAGTGTTGACTGCAACCTCACAGAAACTGGAAGACCACCTTCACAGCAACTCTTTGACTCACAGACTTTTGGTGGATTCTCAAGAGAACCCTTTTAGTACAGCGATCCACTGTGGCAGCCCACTTCCTCTTGGCCTCCTCATCCTCCTCCAGCAGACATCTCCTCAGGTCCTGCTTGTCGGCCTTGCTCAGGGTCCTGTCAGTAACGGGACGCACCAGCTGTGAGAGGCTGAGGTGACTGTACAGGCTTCTTTCCACCACATAGGTAATATTGAACTCGCTGACAGAAGCGCGCCCTCGTAGCCTTCTGTTTGGGAAGCCACAACCGCCACCCCCTTTCGTTTTGTGCCGCAGTAATTGTAGGTCGCAAGTTGCGGGGGATGCTCCTTTCCTAGCAGGGCGCTGGCAAAGAAAAGCTCTGCAACAGGAATAATTAGTATCCATTTTCTTCAACCGGATCTGCTTCCTTATACTCTGAATCTCCTCCAGGGACACCAGAAGATGGTGCTTGTGCCTGTTGCTGTCATAAAAGCAAATGCTTTCTGTACTTACCCCATGGCTCAGTGAGCCAAGGCTCTTCTTCATTTCCCCATCTGTCAAGGAGCGGCAAACTTTCTGGGTCTTCTCCTCTTCTGGGTAAGAGAAAAATGTCCCGAGTTTCTTGGGAGGCTTGATAAGGCCACGGCCATCAGTTTTGCTGAAGGTCTTCACCAGCTTCCGGTTAGCTCCCCATGTATCAAGACTGCTGGATGAGGGAGAAGTAGTAAGTGAGTCTGAGTCGTCCTCTGGCTGCTTTTCGCAGGAGCCGTCAAAGTAGAATTGCTTCTTGTGAACTCCAGAGTAAAGTGCCGATCTGTCATCCAGTATAGCAGAGTTGTCAAGCGAGTGCTCTTCCACACCTACAGGGGACAAAAGCAGCACAATGCATGTCACCGTGCCTAAGTCCCCATGACGCTTCCCTGTAGAGCCTTATTATATTTAAGATACTACCCACTTGAAATGGAAGAAAACTCTTCCCGATATAAGCAGCCCAGAAGGTATTTGTGAGTGGATGAATCTGAGGCAATTCCTTCTGTTTACGAAGGGACAGCTCTGGGATGAGTTAGCAATAGACAGACAACAGCATCCTGTAAGTAAACTCATTGTTATTTTAAGTTTCTCCTTCATCTACAGCTAAGTAAGACCACAGATGCTCTCACTAAGAACCCCTCAAAAGCTGGAACTGGGATCTGTTTCTCATGTTTTTCTTCTGATAGTTGCATATGATGCTCAGCTCCAGTGAGATTACAGTAGGTCAGAAACATACCCAGGTATTAAAAACCAAACAAGTAACTCTCAGGTCCAATTTTCCAATACCCAGTGCTGCTGCAGAAAGCAGTATTTTTTCCAGAAAGTTACGGAGCTGAGCTCCAGGATGAAAATAAAAGTTTTGGGTTTTCGACTGGGGAAGAGGCACCAATTTTAATCACACAGAATTTATTTAAAAAGATACAAAGAAAAAAAAGTAGGTCAAATTGCGAGTGTGCCAATTTCTACAGTGTCCTGGTAATGACAGAAACACTTGGTTTTCACCAAGTACATATTTCATAGAAAGGGAAGATGACTTTTTGCAACACAAGTACTGGAGATGGGCAAACAGTCAGGTCTCCTTTTTGGAATGCAGAGAAGGGAATAAAATATCTGAAATTGCAATTCCTTTTCATATTTATAATTTAAGAAACTTTTCTCTGGTTTCTCCTTCTGAGCAGAGTACAGGCTGAGGTATTAGATGCAGTAACAAGGAAAGAGTCAAACAAGAGTACACATCCTCAGTCCTGCCTGACAAATTCCACAGCACTCATAGGTATGTATCGGAAACAGACACAGAAATGTGACTGAACTTATTTCTTGCCAAAATAAATTTCTTGCCTGACCCAACTTTGCCTTCATTTTTGACTGCTTCCTCGGTCGTACAGCAGAGCTAAATCTGAACCATCCCCAAAATACCTAAGATTTACTCAACTTGCTCATTCAATAACAGGGGACACATTTCAAGGTGAAAGAAGATTAGTTGCTCTGTACAGGCTTCCTGTCTCACCTTCAGTTATGCTGGCAAAACATATTTGACGTATATTTGCTGAAGCCTAAGATGCTATTTCACCAAGATGAAACTCACTGTGACAGTGAAGAGAAAGTGGATCACATCTGACACACAACTTTCACTCAAAAACTTTTCTGGGGTGGGTCTGTAGATTGGTGTCTGACTCTAACACCGCTTTCACCGGACTGTCCAGCTTGCTCTTTTTCCCCTCAACTTCTCAATTTGGACAGAAAATAAACATTCTCTTGGGACTGAATATGTGCTGATAAATAATTTTAGTCCACTGAGTAAATATGTTTTTAAACAGCTTGTAAAATATGCATTGTGTGTCAACACTGTAACAGATGTTATTTGGAGTAAGTCCATGACACAAAGCCATAATGACACAGATGTAGATGTGATTTGTTTTTAAATGCTGTATAAGAACGGTGCCCAGGAATTAGGAAGTTTCAGTTGTTTAGCTCACTAGGAGCAGACTAACACAAAATACACATTGATTCAGATATTGGCACACTCTAGTGAGTATCAGATCATCCAGATGTACATTTAGTGTCAGAGTCAATAGTAGAAACGTGGGAGAAGGATCTGGGACTAGTGCACTTTTCTTTAAAATCTATAGGAACGTGTAAGAAAAGTTTGGCAAAGTTGTTCTTTGTGAAGAAATTTTTGAGGAGAATTATATGGAATCTTTCTTTTAGGGAACTGCACGGCAGCTTTCACAGAAGGGTATCACAGAATCACAGAACGGTAGGGGTTGGAAGTGACCACTGGGGATCATCCAGTCCAACCTCCCTGCAAAGCAGGGTCACCTAGAACAGGCTGCAGAGGACCTTGTCCAGGCGGGTCTTGAATATCTCCAGAGAAAGAGAATCCACAGCCTCCCTGGGCAGCCTGTTCCAGTGCTCCGTCACCCTCAGAGTGAAGAAGTTCTTCCTCATGTTCAGATGGAACTTCCTCTGCTTCAGTTTGTGCCCGTTGCCCCTTGTCTTGTTGCTGGGCACCAT
>Ga0065711_1051905_pt1 | contig 10176 bp, 7 predicted proteins | sample Hoacrofraction12_FD_59098 | JGI IMG/M metagenome (GOLD analysis project Ga0065711, IMG submission 59098) | Hoatzin crop microbial communities from Cojedes, Venezuela - Epithelial fraction 12 v2 (version 2) | ecosystem: Host-associated > Birds > Digestive system > Esophagus > Crop | place...
GAGCGTCTGTGTGGGCATGTGTGAGTTGGATTAGTTTCCTGATCCAGCCAAAACCCAACTCTTAAACAAACAAAAACTGTTTTCTACACTTAACTGCACAAATGCGAGAGCTGACGGGAGAGGGAGTCGGGAAGGTGGCTGGACGGAGGAAGGCAATTCTGCCTCTGCTGGCAACAGCCGCCCTGCTTGGTCAGCTTGGAGATATTCGCTGCGATGAAATCTGAGGCTGACGTGTGATCTCCCAGCAAGGGGGCCAGCTGACCATTGATTAAAAAACGGAAGCGAGCTTGCGTGACGGCATGGACATGTTTTATTTAGGCGTTGGAGTGGTTCAAAATGTTGCAGTGGTCTGGAATTCGAGGAGAGCGCTGCAGCCTCCGGCCTGGCTGTGGGCAGAGCCTCGGATGACCTGTGGCCATGCACATGGTCTTAGGCATTAACGCGTTGCTTGCGAACCTGTTGTGAAGGTCCCGCTTGTCGTTTGGCAAGAGAAGTGATCTCTGCTCCCGGAATCAAATGACATGAACCTGGTCTTGTTTCCGTGAATGATAAGGTGCTGATGTAGGGGAGCAAGAGTCCTGCAGCAAACACCGTCCAGCCCTCCTTCTCCTTCAGTCTGCCTGTTCTGTGTTTGAAGTCATAGTTTAGTGTAAAATGCGTCTTTGAGTTCCAGGTGCGTAACTTCACACCACGGCTGCAGTGCAGCAGTGCCGACAGCGGTGCTGGCCTGCGCCCGGCATCTCCCCTGAGACTGAGCTGAGCATTAACTGCCTGGCTTGGGAGAAGTGTGATGGTCACTCGTTTTAAATAGGCATTTAAAAACAAAAGGATACTTTTAGTTTGAAATTTGACCCTACTTTTATTTAACAGAGACTTTCTGAGGCAGATTGCTGTAGCATAGAACAGTTTGGGAGGGATGGGGGGGGATTCACAAACACCTTTTAGAAAACCTTATAAAGTGTCATAAATAAAACCCAAAACCCCCCAGATGCACGTCGGTAACTGCATTTGATGCAACACATCCTTCCTGCGTTCCTGTTCTCTGTCAAGCCCTGTCAGAAGGAAAACCTGGCATGTTTGCAGACACTGACTTTGTTTTTATTGCTTTTTCTCTCCAAATCTGTTAGATGTTGGGTTCCAGTGTCTGGTTAGGCTCCAGCCCTAGCTGCTCAATCCTGCTTGAGGGCTCCTGGTGCTAGTTCAGAGCTGTAATTCGCTGGTGATGCAAGTTGCTGGTTTGGTTTAACCTTCTGCTGCTTTCTCAGACTCGTCGAGAAAACTGCCAGGTTGCTTTTTGCCAGCAGAGTTTGTGCTGGGTTGTGCAGTGTGTGTCTGGACCAGGGTGTTGCGGGCCGTCGCGCCTGCACCCTTCGGGCCCCTCTGTCAGTCCCTGCCTGCCCTTCGGCCGTGTGTGGTGGCTGTCTCCAGACCCTGTCTTCTCCTGGAGCAGCACAGCTGAAGCGCGTGGTGGGAGGTGGGAAGATCTCCTGCTGCCGAGGCTTACACTGGGTTTTGCCTTCAATTAAAGGACGTGGAGCCCGTTCTGACGGGATTCTGGTAAGAACCCTGTGCTCATACTTGAACACCACGTGGGCCACGTGGCAGGATCCCAGCCGAGCCACCTGGGACGCTGGGGATGGCCGGGTGCGGTGAGCTCAGATACGCTCCGTGGTGCGATCCACAGTGCTGCTCTGTGGACAGGTCAGCGTAGGAAAGGTGCTGTACTGGGGCTCGAAATTGAAAGCGGTCACTACTCCTTCCCTGGCAAATCTTGGTGCTCCCAGGCCTGACGTGGTGGTGAAGGACATGGCCATGCTTCATTGCTGGCCAGGGGGTGAATTGAACAGGGAGAAGGGAGGGATGGTGTCCCATCAAGAGGAGTCTGCAGTCAGTGCTGTCCAGGAAAAGGATATATATTTTTTTCTTTGTTGCCCAAACTGTTTTGCAGTTGCTCTTTGTCATTCATGGATGACCTACATCAGGAGGCTACCACCACCTCTAAGCTCTTGTAGGGCTCATGCAGGCTGTGTTGCCCGTACTGCTGGACTGAGTGGACGCCCTCAGAAGAGGTCTGCCGCAGCCGTGCATGCCCATGTGCTTGTGTGTCTCTGCTGGGAGTCCAGCCAGCCTCTCCTTGTACTTGCTGGGGCAGCACCAGGCTGGGGGCTGCACTGCTGGGACTCACTGAGTCTGGCTGGGAAAACCTTTCTGTTTTTGGAGTGGTGCGTGCTGCTTGTTCCGGAGACTTTGCATGGGAGGTGGTGTGAGCGGGAAGGATGTGGCCTGACCTGCAGCCAGCAAGGCCCTGAGAGAGTGTGTGTGGGGGGCTGTGGAGTGTAAAGTAAAATCGTGCTGTTTTCTCACACCACTTAAAAATGGATGATTACTGCAAAACTGAAAGTTGGAGCAGCTCACCTGCTTTAACATGCTTTCCATGAAGTTTGCAGCCAGGCGTCCAGCAAACTGGAACTCTTGGCACGAAGTGCCTGAAACAAAAAGGATGCAGCTGGAGAATTCTAAATGGGCCACGCCTGAGATGTTGATAGACCTTTGCCTTTGCCTCAGATGACCCAAGGCCATAGCACATAGCTGGTGATGAGGAGGTTAGTTCTGCTGGTAATCATCCTGGTTGAGTCTCTGAGCTGAAGCAATGTTACGGTTGGTGAAGATGTGGGCAGATGCAGGCAGGTCTGCTTGGAAGGATGTGGCCAGGCTGTAAGTGAGGAACCTGGGGGCTCTGTGGACCTTCGCAGGGGCCAGCACTGAGGGCAGTGAAACGTCGCAGTGACCTGCTGCTGGTGGGTGCACAGGAGAGCAGAAGTTTCCCCTTGGTGAAGCCTGGTGCCTGGCTGGGCCAAAGGCAGTAACAGTTCTGCCGTAATGTTCTGGCAGCTGGAAGCCTGGTTGGCAAAGGTCTGCTGTGGCTTCCTCAGGGTTCATTGTTGAAATGAAGGCTTGCCAATATCCATTTTTGTAGGGGCTAATACAAGTATTAGGGTAATTAGACAGCTGTTGTCTTGCAGCTCTGCACTGACTGGCAGCGAATGATGGGAGTTTGGGGTTGTTCAAATAACCAGGACAGCCGTCCCTCTTGCGTACACTGGCACGTGCGTGTTGATCCTCGTGTGCAGCAAGCGAGGGCTGAGCTCAGTAGAGACTTTCACGGCTGCTGCCTTCCCCGTTTCTGAGCTTCTGCACCAGCCTGTGCTCCCGCAGTCAGCTGCTTGCCCAGGTAAGGGCGGCCAGGCTGACGAGTGTGTCGGTACAACTGATAGTCTGCCCCGGACCAGGCTGTTCCCGCTTGCAGGATGTCCGGACCGATAACCAGATAGTGCCACCTTCCACCACAGCTGCTTTCCAGGCAGCAGCTGCTTCAGAACAGAACACAGCAGTGACAGGTCTCTGTGCCCCTGTCCCGCGTCCAGTAGGTCTGACGTGTTGGAAGGCAGGAGTTGGTTTAGGCACAAGGTAAACCAAGAGGCTTGGGAATGTGGTCACCGTCCTGTCCTGCTGGCACAGACCCCTGGACGTTAACCTGAGAGGGACTGTTAGCGAGTTTGGCCGTGTGGCTGCATCTTGAGCTTGTTTGGATGCATGCTGCCGGGTTAGTCCAGGCGTGCAGAGACTTGCAACGTCTTTCACGGTAAAACCTGTCTTTTTTGGAGTCCCACTTTCTGGTAAGGCTGTGATCAGTTATACTGGCTGTTTCACTAATGCGATGGTGTGTAAAGTGTTACCAAACCCATATTACACATCTTCTTTGTGGCTTGGCAGGAGCTTATTCAGGTTTAAGGATGTCATGTTTACTACAGAGGTTGTTTGGATGTAGTGGAACTGAAAAGAAGAACAAATGCCAGGGTGACAGGAACATCAACCAATTATATTCAGAAACTTGAAGGTGATTTTTGTTAGTTATGGAATAGAAAAAGGTTGATACGAAGCAAACTTCATAGTGGGTTCAGTAGGAACCATGCCCATCTACCCTGAAGGTGGGACCTGAATAAAATGTCTCGACAGCATCCCCATGGGGGGCTTAGCACGTGCAGTGTCCTAGGAGAAAACTGAGTGGTGGAAAGCCTCTTCTGGTAAGCGCTGCCCTGGCAGCACCGTCAGCGTGTGCCGGGAGAGCTGCGCTGCAACGCTTACTGCCAGACCGGGCTCCTGCAGCTGGGCACTGCCGAAGAGCCTGGGATTGCCGTTAAAAAATTGCAATTCAATTCTGGCCTCCAGAGACGTCCTGCAGCGTTGCCAGTGAAGGGGTTGATTCAGTAAGTATAAACTTTTTTTTTTTTAAATGGAAAATACATTTGGTTTTATTTGCTTTATAACTTCTGGGTTTCGGAAGGTTCGGGTTTTCAGCTTTTTCGCCTTTGTTAAAAGTTGGAATCTGAGCTTTTGTGAAAAAAGTTTTAATTTTCACATCTCAAAATAAAATAACTTCACCAGGTGAGATGTTAAGAGAAATGCTGACTATTACAACAGCCTCAATCAAATTCGGAGACTCGGCAACATTTTAATAACAATTGCCCAGAGCTGGAAAACGCGTGCTGGGCGACCCAGGCAGCCACCGGTGTCTTTCCCCAGGAAGAGAAAGTCTCGGCATGGGCTGCTGAAGGGTAGGATCTGCTGAGTTTTGTGACTTAATCACAAAAATGTTGTTAAGCATAGGGGATTCAGTTGTTTGGGTTTTTCCCCTGTGGGAAAAGAACATTTTGAGATACTTAAGGAGAGCTACTTCTGTCCCTGTAAAGCCGAACCTCTACCTGATGCATTCCTGGCGGAGGAAGATTATAGTTTTTCAGTGGAATTCTCTTGAATGAGGTATCTTAAGCAATCACAAAATAAAGAAGAAAACCCATCAAGAGTATTTGCAGGCTGTGAGAATCCCAAGGAGTCTTTAAGGAAGATACTTTTCTCACCCTGAATTTGTTGAATTCTGACTAATTATCCCGTTTTATATACATATGAAATTCTGACCTGAAATAAGGTGCAGATTTTTAACAGCAAAGTTTTGGGGCAGTTTAAAAGGGTAAGGGAGGATGATTTACCCCACCAGCCTTAGAAAATGATCTAGTTTTATTTGGAAAGAAGAGATGTGGTTTGGGTAAATCAGTTTTGGAGATGCCTTGCTGTCCCCTGCCATCATCCAGTGACATGCAGGACCGCAAGAAGTGAAACGGTGGAAATTGGGGAATACGGTCTCTGCTTTCCTTCCAGAGGGTGGGTCAGATGGAATGTGACAGTTGGAAGCATGAGGCGTAGATGATGGTGGCTGCTCTGGTGTTTCTGAGGCTCATTCCAGCTCCTGGGTGGAACAAACCCGTTGGCTGCGTCGCTGTAATTGGGGTCTGTCTTTCCTGGTGTTCTCATGTGGGTTTCAAATCTCACTGTAGTCGACATTTTTTCCTTTTTTTGGACAAAACTGTCCCAGACTCACCTGGAGATTATTTTACAGGGGATTATTGACTGGAGGATCGTTGCCTGGATGTTCAAGGGGCAGAGGAATTGACTTCCAGGGAGCCGTGCTTGCTGTCTGGGCCGTCCCCCTCCGTTGCCTGCAGAAGTCCAGGCCAAGAGCAGGTTGCTCAGCTTGCTGGCTCTGCACCCGCGGCGCGGTTCCAGCTGTAGCTTTCAGCCTGAGCAACTTACTCGCCGTTTCGGGAATAGAGAGCATCCTGATCATGGGTTCTGCCCTTCGGACACCCACTCTGCGCTCCGGATGAAAAGGAGCGCTTGCGACCGGGTTGTGAGGAGGGAGGGTGACAGGGAAGCGCGTGGCGCGTCGGGTGCAGCTGCGTTACGTCTGGGCTGCGGGACGTGGAGCAACAGCAGCCGTTCCTGGTGCAAAGCTCGAGCCGACGCTGGTCGGAGCACCGCGGCGGGGGCTGCTGTGCTGTTCGGGCAACGTCCCCATCAAAGCTTCGGTTGCTGCTCTACAGGGTGCTTTGTATCTTTATTTTTCTTTTTTGCCTTTGTGTATTTACAGATTTTGTTTTTTTAGACCAGGAATGCTTGTTGTTTAGTTTAATCTCTTGCCCAATAGACTAAATATCCTGGCACTGCTTCGCTCAAGAGGAAGTTGTAATCTGGTGTTTTGGATAGGACAGAGCCTGCTTGTGTTCTCTGCCTGGGTTTGTGTGCTTTATGGAGTGGTTTTAATCGGTCACTTCAGCTCTGAGCTGGGCATGGTTGCCTTTCTTTGAGGAGAGGGTTTGGGAACTTTATTAGATGTTTAGCAGGCAGTCACAGAAAGTGAAGTGGAGGCCAAGGGCTGAACTCTGCTCATAATGCCCTGCTAACAGCGCAGCGTCTCCTGGAAGAGACACACAGGGAGCTGCTGCCAGCACCTGTGAGCTGCGCCCTGGGAACCAGGCAGGGGACGTCAGGCCCTGGCACTGGGGGGAAATGGGCGATAATGGCTTCAGACACTCAGCAGAAAGTGACTTTTAGCCTCTGTATATCCTATAGACATCAGATCTCAGCAGGTGGTCCTCAGGGGACAGTAAATCATGCTGCTTTGCACTGGGTTAGCCTTGGTAACCATACTTCGCTACCTCTGTCTCCCAACTGCTTTCACACCGTGATGCTTAAAATCAAATTTGACTTTTTGGACCATGGACACTTTGTGCTGTGCCATCAACTTGGCTCAGTGTAGCTGCGTATTTAATGGACAGCCAGTTAGGAATATGCTTATGTATCAGTTTAGTGGCCATGCTTGCTTTCTTCCTCTTCAGTCCTTTGTGTGAGGCCTGTATGTTGCCATCTCTGCAAGGCTTTATTTTTCTTTTCACGTAGAGGCATCTCACTAACGTACAGGACGTGGGCAAGGCTCTGCCGGAGCCCAGGAGGGGCGGGAAGTCTTCCCAGAACTGGAAGCGGCACCAAAAAAGTAATGCTCAGGCAGAAGCATGCCAGACCGAGGGGACTCTCTAGCTGTTCTGTCTGGAGCAGTTACATGGTTTTGGAGCAGTTACATGGTTTTGGAAATGCCCTGAAAGGTTTTGGAAATACCCTGAAAAGATCTGACCTCTAGGACCCTGAATAGAGGATGAAGAGTCGCTAGCTTCTGCGCCTTGTGCCACCCTCCTGGTCTGGGGCGAGCGTTCCTCGGTAGGTGCTGCAGATCTGTTGTGGCAGGCTGTTGCCCAGGTGCTTTTATACTGGGTTAGGTTTTTGCCAGCGTGAATGTTCTTCAGCTGGTTAGCAGTTTCTTGAGCCAGCACATCCCTGCAGAAGGCGTGAACTCAGTGGGGTGAAAGAAGTTTGGTAAGACCAGTGGGATGCATCGCTGTTGGGTTTATATCTACCTTTTTATCTGTCTGTAGCATTGGAAGGTATTTTGTGAATTGCTTTAAATTACCTTTTCTCTTTTCAGGATTTTTTTTTTTTTAGGATATTGTAGGCAGTTTGCTAATTCTCCGTGGAATGAGAGATGCGTAAGATTAAGCTGCTCTGCTGCAGGCAAGGCAGCCAGTTACTGCTTACACCTACTGATGCTTCTTGTTTATCCCGTTTCAAGGACGGCGAGGATGCTGGTGGTGGTTAAATTTGCTGCCAAAGCAGATTCCAGGAAGATGGAATGGTATTTTCAGAGGCAGCGAAAACAATGGCACTTGTTTTTGTGGAGCAGTTTATAGATGGATGCGCAGTCTAACGTGCAGGACAGTCAACCCGGTGTGAAGCTGATGATCTCAGTCATCTCTAGTGCTGGGCTTTCTGCGAGAGGGGCCAGGAGATCCCCATCTGGGGAGCTCCGCTGTAGCTGGCTTGCACTGTTTGTTTTGGCGTGGCTGGCTTTTGGTGTGCATTATTTTGGAGGCTGCTGTGGAACTCTTTCATCTCACTTTAATACATCTGGTGTCCGTTTGCAGTGGTATCTCTGCTGCTGTGATTTCTTCTCTCGTTTGCTAGAGAGAATGTAAGAATCACATGTGAGATTACTCCAGCTGAGGGGGAAAATGATTTAATCGAAGCTGTTGACCCGTGCGTCATCCCCTGGATGAGAAGCCTCCCTGTTCCAGGTAGCAGTGTGCTTTTCATCAGAGCTTTGCAGAGGCAGGAGGTGGATGGGCAGGAAGCGCACGCGCAGTGAGCCACCATGGGACACATGGTCCGGGCTCACAAACAACTGGAGCTTGACACAAGTGCGGTTTTGAATTCACTGAAACTCTTGAATTATATTCCCAGTTTTTCCCAGTGCTCTGAGAAGAGCAGGAGGACCAGTTACTTCACAAGTTGAGAGGTGTTTTTGCTAGTGAAATTTGGAGTTCCAAGTATGTGGAAAGAGTCTGAAGTTCTTCCTTGTTTTTTATCTAACCTATACTTTTCTACTAATGATATTTGAAAGCATTAATTCGATAGAATTACTGTATGCATAAATATCCCATTAACAGTACTTGTCATGCAAGTGTACAAGCAGTACTTATTTGCAGGAGGGCTGTTGATTTTTAACGAAATTGCTGGCACCTTCATAGGCAATTTTTCTTCTCTGAATACTCTGTTATGTAGTGAAATTGTATTTTTATTATCTTGCTGACTTCTTACCACAGTGAACATTTTTCTCAGTTCACTAACAAAGTGCTGTAAATATCGCAAGGAAAATCTTAAGACAACAGCTCAGTTAATAATAACAATTTGCTTATATACAGGTTGAAATACTTTAAAAATGCATAAAATGAAGTTCTTCCAGGTAGCATTTCTTGAGAACAAAGAGAAGTTACTTGGATGAGCAGTCAGGCTTTTCAGACCGAGTGCTGCCAGAGGAGGATGGTCTGGCTGAGTGACTCGACTCTCTTCGCTCGTGAGCGTTCGTTAGTGTGGGGCAGGACTGAAGCACCACAACACGAGTTCCTGCGGGTCGGTTGTGGTGGAGGGCCGGGTGCTGCTGCGGTGGGCGTAATGATGAACCGCTTGGCTGCGTATTCTTCACCGTGATTAAACAGTAAGTGTAGAACGGCTGCTGGAATTTCTAGGGGGACTGTCAGGGAAATTCAAATGAATAGGAAATTAAATATAGCATTTTGCAGTTTATCAGTTGAAGACTGAAAAACAAACGCCCCAAAACCAAAGGAAGGAATGGCTTTTTAGGTATTAAAAAGTTTGAGTTTAGAAAAGGCTGTATAATGTTCTTCAAATATACTTCTATACATGTTTTTACATTCAAGTAATGGAAGTGGTCAAGCAGATCTAACTGCTTTTGACTCAGCTGCTCGTTGACTGGACTCACCCTCCTTTCTGGAAGCAAACGTTTTCTCTGTACTTCTGTGCAAAACCGAAATTCAGAGATTAGAGTCTGATGCTCATTAAGACTGAGACATTCTGTTTTGTTTTGCCAATGGAAAAGAGATCATAAACTATTTATATCAATTTTAACTGGTCAGAGCTCTGTGGTGCAATCTTTATGAATAAAAGTTGGCTCCAATGTCCCAGTCATAGCTGATAATAAAAGCAACGAATATATCAAAATGTCATATGGAGAAGATAATTTTGAGCCTGCTCACCATCTCCTAATGGGTGGCAGGAGTCAACCAGTTAGTTGTAAATGTATTACCTTTAATTTAATTGTAGTAATACATATTTTATTATTATATAATAGGGAGGTATATAATATCTCTCTAAATTGGAGAGACATGAATTTGATGGATTCACCACTCGGTGGAATTGGCTGGAAGGTCACACTCAGAGTTGCGGTCAACGACTTGATGTCCAAGTGGGAGACCAGTGAAGAGTGATGTTCCTCAGTGGTTAGGGCTGGCACCAGCGCTGTTTAACATCTTTGTCGGCGACATGGACAGTGGGATCGAGTGCACCCTCAGCAAATTTGCCAACGACACCAGGCTGTGCAGTGCGGTCGGCACGCTGGAGGGAAGGGATGCCATCCTGAGGGACCTGGATAGGCTGGAGAGGGGGGCCTGTGCGAACCTCAGAAGTTCAACAGGGCCAAGTGCAAGGTGCTGCACATGGGTCAGGCAATCCCAAGGACAAATACAGGCTGGGAGGAGAATGGAGTGAGAACAGCCGTGAGGAGAAGCACTTGGGGGTTGCTGGTGGATGAAAAGCTGGACATGACCCGGCAGTGTGTGCTGGCAGCCCAGCAGGCCAGCTGTGCCCTGGGCTGCATCCCCAGCAGCGTGGGCACAGGGCGAGGGAGGGGATTCTGCCCCTCTGCCCCGCTCT
>Ga0065711_1051931_pt1 | contig 10176 bp, 14 predicted proteins | sample Hoacrofraction12_FD_59098 | JGI IMG/M metagenome (GOLD analysis project Ga0065711, IMG submission 59098) | Hoatzin crop microbial communities from Cojedes, Venezuela - Epithelial fraction 12 v2 (version 2) | ecosystem: Host-associated > Birds > Digestive system > Esophagus > Crop | place...
CCTGGACAAGGTCCTCTACAGCCTGCTCTGGGTGACCCTGCTTCGGCAGGGGGTTGGACTGGGTGACCCACAGAGGTCCCTTCCAACCCCTACCATTCTGTGATTCTGTGATTCTGCTCGTCGCCCTGCCAAGGCACCTGCTTTGCCCCTGTGCTGCCCGATGGGTTTGCGTGTGCACGGCAGGCTCGCTGCGGGAGGCACGCTCTGGAGCGTGCCGTACTGTTACCACCGCCCAGTCCATGAATTGGATGCGTTCGGTTGAGTCTGGTGGCCCGGGAGCGTGCGGGAGGCGGCGTGCACAGCCCTCGGGGCAGCTGCGCTCCGGCTGGACAAGGAAACCACAGTTCTGCGGAACCAGAGCTTTTCTGCTGCCCACGGGGAGGGCAGGGCAGGGGGTCCCACTGCAGGTGCTGGCTGCTGGGCCGGGAGCTGCGCCGGCGGGCGCCTTGCCGCTGTCCCTGCTCACCCTTTGTGCCGGGCAGCTCCCGGGCTGCAGCCCAAGGCCTTTTTGGGAGGTGGGTACCGAGGGCTGCGCTACGGCACCGGCCTTTGGAAAGCGGAGCACGCGGTTGCGAGACGGGGCGGTGGGTTTTGTCGCTCTGGTGGGTTTTTGCTCACTTGCGTTGCCGGCCCTGGGATTGTTCCCGCTCCCCCGCGCTGGGTGGAAGGAGATGCCGACGGCCGCACGTGAAGCCAGCATGCGACGCGGCTCAGCCCCGGGAGCCCTGTCCCTCGGGGGGCTGCGTGAGGCTCGGCTGCAGCCCAGTTTGGTGATGAGCAGGGCTCGGGCTTTCTGCAGGGCAGAGCTGCTGCTCGGGCACGAGCAGGCAGAGCTGTGACCCCGGCGCGTGCTCCTCTTCCCCACCCACAGCCCAGTCCTCCTTCATGGCGTCTCCGCAGACGGAGGAGTTCTTCGATCTCATCGCCAGCTCCCAGAGCAGACGGCTGGATGACCAGCGTGCCAACGTCGGCAACCTGCCGGGCCTCCGGATAACACACAACAACCTGGGGCACCTGCGTGTGGAGGGGGACGCCCAGGAGCCCGGCGACGAGTTCTTCAACATGCTGATGAAGTGCCAGGTACCGGCGGGGCTGCCGGGCAGGAGGGGGGACACTACTGGGGGGGACACTACCAGGGGGGACACTATTTTCTCCCCCAGAGGCAAGAATCGTTCCCAGATCCCACCGGCCCAGCCTGGAGGGGCTGTGGCCCGCAGCTGCCCGCCCGCAGCCCTGGGCACCCAGGCGGGTGCTTCTCTGTGGCTCCAGGGCCACTTTTCCACCCCATACTGGGGGCTGCGCTTTGTCACCGCTCCCCAAGCAGGAGGGTGGCTGGAGACCCCCCCTCCCGCCCGGTGCCTGCAGCCCCCGGGGCCGGGGCACTGCTCCTCCCGGAGCGGCACTGCTGGTCCCGCCGTCCTGGCCCCCGGACGGGGAGCGCGAGCACAGCAGTGCCGCGTCCCGACGCCTGCTCTCCTCCCCGCGCAGTCCTCCAGGATAGACGACCAGCGCTGCGCACCACCAGACTCCATCCCCCGCGGCCCCACCATGCCGGATGAAGACTTCTTCAGCCTCATCCAGCGCGTCCAGGCCAAGCGCATGGATGAGCAGCGGGTAGACTTGGCCTCAGCCCAGGAGGAGGCAGCGGAGGAGCAGCACAGGCCTGGTTCCAGCTAAGAACTGGGGTTTGGCCCTGGGGGGGGTTATTTTGGTTTCATTTTGTTTTTTAAAAAGAAAGAAAAAAAAAAGTGTAGGTGGTTTCAAACCCGCGCGCTGCTGCGCTGTCACGGACTTCTCCCCGGAGCCGGCCCAGGGACGCGGGGAGCCGCAGAGGCAGTGCTACCCAACAGCACGCCAGACAGGGAACGGATTTTAAACAAGGGGGTTTTTTAGGACACACGGCCCCTGCAGCACCGGGTGCAGGACGAGGGAAGGCTTTGCCAGCCCCTTTGCTTATCGCCTACAAATCCAGGAACTCGTGCTGTCAGCCAAAGGAGGAGCCCAGAGCGGGTCGCGAACTCCAGCCTTGACGTCTTTTATTTCCACAACTCTTTTAATTTAACGTGGGGAGGGAAGAGCACCTTTTCCATTCTGAAGTCCTCCTGCCTTGCCTGCATCACGAGGTGACCGAAGTGTCTCTGGATCCTTCCCTGGAACATCTTGCTCGGCTTTGTTCTTTCTACAGGAGGAAATGAGCCCGTCAGAGGCCGCACTGGTCCTTCGAAACCTTGCCGCCGCCCCAGCTGCAGCCATGGTCCCACACACCCTCAGGTTTCTTTCAGGTGTGCTGAGGACCCTGCAGCGAGCCCTGGGACCCCCCCCTGCTGCAGCCCTGGGCACGGTGCCCCCCGGCAGAGCCCTGCCCACCCCGAGCTGCAGCGGGATCTGGTTGCCTCCGGAGAACAGCCGAGCAGCAAAGCCCAGGGCAACACCCGGGCTGGGCCGGCGCCTGCGAGGGGAGGAAGGAGCCTCCCTGCCCACCCATCCAGTGCAAGGCAAACTTGGGCAACTCACAGCTGCTGGTGCTGCCGAGCCACGAGTCTCACAGGCTTGTCCCGCGCGCAGGTGAACGTGCCCAAGGCAGAAGCCTGCGTTCAGCAACAACCCGCTTTGAGGAGCCAGCAAAGTCTTCTGGCCACAGCTTGTCAGGAGAGCAAGCAGAACCATCCTCTCCTCCCTTCTGTGCCCAGCAGCAGTCGGGATAACAGCCGTTCCCTCCCCTTGTTTCTCCCCAGAGCAGTGCGGAGCTGCTCCCCGTCCCTGCAGGCCCCGGCTGCTCTGGGGAAGGCTCTCCTGTCCTGCCCGAGCCGTCGCCGGGAAGCGGAGCCTCGTGAGAGCTCCAGACTGGGGCGCTGGCTGGGACGCCAGTTCCACCCCCCACCAAGTGCAAGAGTCTGCATTCACTCTCAGTCCTTCCCCTTTCGGACCGGCTGGAAAAGCAAGCCCAGAGAGGAGGGGGCCCGCTCTGCCTTCCGGAGGCGGAGGACCGTTTCTCTGCTTGGCCAGACAGGCTATCCCGGCCTTCAGAAGCTCCAGTGATGCGTTCTGCCAAAGCAGGCATGTTCCCACGGAGAACAAATCCGCACTTTCTATGTGACATGCATCAGACTGATGGAAACATTTCCAACCAGCAGTGAGATTTGTAGACCCGTGATGCTGCTCATGGGGCATCTACCCTGCCTGCGCTGGCCACGGGGAGGGGTGGCTGCATTTTACCTGCTGCCGGGAGCACTCAACTGCCACGCTGCTGCCTGGACTGCCGGGCCACGGCGTGGCCACCTTCTGGGGCTGGCCAGTGCTCTGAGAAGGGACAGGAGGACCTGCCCAGCCACCTACGGACAGACCTAGCTTCCATCTGTAAAGAGGAGGGAAACATTGAAGAGGAAGATGACTTAGACCAGCTGCAGGCTCAGGCCCGTGCAGCGCTCAGCCACGTGGTGAACTGGAATCTGACCGTTAAGCTTTCAGAGGTGTTAATTATTTGCCATATACTTGAATGTATGAGCTTATTTATTTTTTACATGTGCATTTGCTAATGTCCTTTTAATGGGGAATTTCCAACCCACAGGTACTTTTTTTTCTAAAAATAATCTGCCAAAAGAATTAATATATTAGAAATGAATACAGCTCAAGGGGAAGGGAGGGGTTGTGCTTAATAAATATTTGTGTCTAAGCTTCAGTGACTACAATTCATTTCCATTATTTCTTGGCCAGCCTGCCTGCTTTGCCGACAGCAGAGCTGACGCTGGCTCTTTGGAACGGGGCTGGGGCGGGTGGTGGTCTCTTGTGGCGGACACCACGACGTGTAAGTGTTGAGAAAAGGGCATCTGCACCCACCCGCACAGCCCTTCACATTCAGGGGCGCTTAGGTGGCAGCCACCGTCCCCTGCTCTGCCTGCCCCAACCGCCCAGCGTCCATCCGACACAAAGCCCGGAGCATTCTCTGCCCGGAGCGATGGCCCAAGCCCAGAAGCTGCCAGGACGACAGGGCAGCGCTGCCAGGCCAAGAAAAGAGCGGCTTTTCCCACCCTGAGCTCTCCTCTGGGGCTGTGGCCCAGCCTCTCCTCTCAGGCCCTGCCTGGGGGCTCCGGCTCAGCCCTGTCTCGGTGCATTCTCAGGGCCGGGCCCGAAAGCTGTGTCGTTTCCCCGGCAGCAGCTGCCAGTGGAAAAAGGCAGCGAGTGCTGGGCAAAGCCCTGGCACCAGCGCGAAGAGACTCACACAGCAGCGCTCGCTCGGGCCAGCGCAGCAGGCGTCAGCGGGCCATTAGACGTTGCTGAAAAGTGGGGCCGAGCGGATTTTGGATCCTGAGCCCTGTGAGGATAAAGCCAAGTCACAGCTGGTCTTCCCACGCCTGGCTCACTTGTGCTGGCCATCGCCAGTCCTGATCAAAGATTAATGAAGAGCCACCAGCTCGTTCTCATCAGGCACTCTCACATCTCTCGGTGCCTGGACACAGCAAGCTCTGTGCTGGATGTCTCTGTGTGTGACTCGGGGACAGAACCATGTCCCCAGGAACGCAAGGGACAGCAGCGCGGATTCCCAGGAACAGGTGAATTCTCTGTGAGTGAATGACGGGGTCTCACCTGCCGTCTCTCTCTGTCCTTAGCAGCTGGGGCGCAGAGCACACGCTCTCCAGTAAATGATGTCTCTCAGAGCACCTACGAAACAGAACGAGAGCCCCCGTGAGCAGGCGCTGAATCGCCAGAGCAGCTCGCAGCCTGCGCTGGTTGCGGCTCTGCCGTACCCCACAGCAGCAGGGAGCAGCGTGCCAGTGTCCCACACCCGCCCTTGCCTCTCCCACACTGCCAAGCCGCCCCGGGCCGGCAGAGCTTGGTCCCACGGAGGGAAGCGCGCTCCGACGCTGACGCCCGCCGGATACCCACGGGACTGTCGGGGCCAGGGCAGTGCTTTGGGCTGTGGAGCGCTGCTGCAGCAGCTGTGACGTGCGAGTTACCGCAGCGCAGGGTGCTGTCCCTGGTGCAGGGCTGGAGGTGAAAAGGACCTCTGAAAAAAACAGCAGAAACACCAGCTTCTGCTCTCCTCCTCAGCTGCATGCACGCCCGGAGAGGCACTTATGCGACAGGGCTGATGTCGGGCCTCTGGGGACATCTGCATCGCTCACCTGCCATGGGGCTGAGTCTCCGCACTCGGCTCACCGCTCCCCAGAGCCTCGTGCTGTTGCTGCTCCAGCCAGCTCTGCTCTTCCTCGGGCTGGAAAGGCTCTCAGCTGGCGGGAAGGGCCACGCCGGCCTGCAGCACCCAGGCGCTGTAAATTTGTCTGGAGCTTTTGGCAGCTCTCCGTAGCAACCTCCTCGGACCCCACCAGGCCAGCACACAGCTGGGGCTACGTTAACTCCTGCACGGCTTCGCAGCAAGGCAGGGCCCTCCCTGCACAGAGTACCCCAGCCCAGGGACACCACACAGACACCCGCGCAGGGCTCGGAGCAGAGGGCTGGCTAAGCCTCACTGGCCCTCTCTGCCTGTGTGACAGCAGGACCTGGAGGCCCAGAACCCACCTACGTTAGGCCCTGTGCAAGCAGCACAAATCAGCGGCAATTCGTTCTGCAGCCCCCAGCACCCCTCCTCCCTGCCTGCACTGTCGCTACGGGAAAAGGAAGGTACCTGCCCCATCGCCACTGTGAAAGGCTCCCGAGCGGCTCCTGGGTACAGCTGAGCCCTCGGCAGCACAGCCAAGTGCAGGGCAGCGGGAGGCACAGTCCTGCCCAGCGCACACCGGCAGCCAAAAGCAGCAGGGGGTTGTGTCAGGGAGCTCCAGCAAAGCCCTCTGTGCCCAGGCCCCCCCTCAGCCAGTCCCGTCATCACTCGCTCCCCAGGGAGCCCTCGACCCCCTGTACCAAACACTGCTGCCCTCCTGCCGAGCACGGGCCAGAACACAGCAACCCCCCGCAGCGGGCAGAGGCGAGCCCGCAGCAGCCCGCACCGGCTGGAGTAACTCTGGAATTTGGCTACACGAGAAAAGTAGGATTTGCTCAAAGAGGCAGAAAACAAGAGGCAAAGTATTTGCCATTTTGGAGAAAAGCTCTTACAGGACAGGATTCAGGGACCGGATCCAGCCCTTCACAGCCACAGTAAGATGCTCCAAGGAATTGCAAAGGGCTTTATGTCTGCTGACCGTCCCGCGAATGCCGCTTTGCTCCCCCTTGAAATCGCCACTGTGCCACAAAGACTCACCGTGCCCAGCCGCACGTCCCGTCGCTCTCCTCTGCTGCACCAGGCCTCCAGGTCACTGCTGTCCCATCTCGACACCTCGCCAGCTCGGGAGCAAGGCTGCTTCGCTCCTTCCCGCTCCCTCGTCTCTGGCTAAAGCAAGGTCTGCCGGGCTCCTCTGAGACAAAGCGTGCTCACCTGTGTCTGCCTTCAAGAACAGACACGCTTCCCTGTGGCACAACATTTTTCAGAAATAAAACCCTTCAAAAGGGAGCACAAAATACCTTTTTTCCTGCAATCTGTTAGCAGTGAAACCTTTGGTATCATACACAAATTCCCTCACACGACTGCACCCCGGTCCCCTTCCAGCTGACAGCCCCCGGATGTTTCGTCCTGAGCAGTGGGGATTTCTGCACTGCTGCTCACTGCAGCCTCGACAATTGGTGCCGACGAGTCCCCAGGGGCTGCACTCCGCGCCCACCCTGCCCTCTGCAGACCCTGCCCAGGCAGCGCTGGGCAGCGAGCTCCCCGCACCCACGCCCCGAAGGTCTGCCCGCTCCCCGCGAGCCGCTGCCTCCCGTTGCGCCCGCGATGCTGGCCCGACCCTTCGGAGAAGCAGCAATCCCACGCCAGCCCCCACCCGCCAGCTGCAGGGCCCAGCACGCTGCCCTGCCTCCAGAGCACCCTGGGCCAGAGCACGCTGGGCTGAGGAAACACTAAAATCCAGCAACTACCAGCACCAATGCATTTTGCTACAGTTTTTACTCTAACGCAGCAAAAACTCACCCCGCCCTTCTATAGCTGGGGCACAGTAACAGGTAAGAAAGGCACGGAAAACAGTAAAGCTGGGTTGTAAATGAACCATCTCCACAGCAACGCAGATGCGGCAGCAGCTGCTCTGTCCCACCCCACCGAAGGCACTAGCGCAGTGGAAGCAGAATGCTGATTTTCAGGTAAAGCGTAAGAAACCGGGCGTTCTCCCCGCAGAGTGCCAGTAGGTGCCCGCGGCTCACACCGGGTGAGCAGGCAGCAGCGTGCCTGGAGCCAAGACCCCCGTTTTTTCACTGTCAACTCGCGGATCACTCGCGCGTCCCGCTGCCTCGCAGAGCGCTGTACGTCGCCGGGATGTGAACACGCACACGCCGGCTGGCGGGTGACCCTTCACCACCCTGAACTTAGGTACCAAGAGGAAAACGCGACTGCTTTCCCGTCGCTCTGATCCATGCTCGTAACACAACGTGTATAAAATTAGTATGAAAGCTTCAGACGAAGGAACTAAACTCATTAATACTCATTAAGACACGCAATGCCCTCACCAAATGCCTGGCTGATAAAGGACCATGAGCCCCTGGACGTGGCTGAAAGAACGGGGTTTGTTCAGCCCGGAAACGCAGAGGCTGAGGGATTTTACCACTTTCTACAGCTCGCTAAGGAGAGCGTAGAGAACAGCCAGACGCCTCTCCTCAGACGTGCAGTGTTTGGACAGAAGGGAATGGCGGCAAGTGGAAACAGAGGGAATTTCAGCTAGGTGCTAAGGTTTGGGTTTCGTTTGGTTTTCTCGCTGGGGGATTGGTCAAATATCAGACCAGGGGTGCTAAGAGGTTGTGGGATCTCCATCCTCAGATATGTTCAAGACAAGACCCTGAGCATCCCTATCTGACTGGACTGCCTGTGAACAAGGGGGTCAGACTAGAAACCTCCTGAGGTCTCTTCCAACCTGAATCACTCTTTGATTGAGAGTTTAAAACCAGAAGAAAGCAAATGCTTCCCTGTACTTCCAACCAACGGACCCTGACAGGAGTTAAACTTTCACGTGGGCAGAGGAAGCAGGCCCTAACGAAGAGCAGTCTGATCCCCTCGCTGCCTGACTCATCACTACCTGAAGGTTCTACGCTGGTAAACACCTACATTTTTCATTTATGCAATTCTTATTTTTTCTTCTAACTGATCTTTACACGCATCAGTAGCGTTATAAGCACCTCAATATCTGTCAAGACAACGGTCCAGGTGCTCTACTTCTCTCCACCATGCTTCACAAACACGAATTTTGCCTTCGCGCCCCTCCTCCCCCTCGCCAGCCAGGAGGTTCCGTAGCCCCAGCGCTGGAGCCGCTCGCCGATCCATTGCCCTGAGCGGGATCCCCGAGCGCGGGGGCTGACGGTCGCACAGGGCGGCTCTCGCCGTAGCCCACAAAGACAGCAGACTTTCAGCCCCGCGGCGAGGGGCACAGAACCGAAACTCTGGAAGGTGGCAAGGGGAAGAAGAAAGCGGTAGGCAAGCGACCGCAGCGAGAGCCGGCGATCCGAGCCTCCTGCAGAGCCGTTCGGGCTCTGGTCGGGGCCCATCTTCTCAGGCGGCATCAGCTGCCTCACGCGTGCCGCTGCCCTGCCATGGGATGCACCTCCAGCGGCTCCACAACCGGCTGCTGCCGTGCAGCCCCTGCGCCAGGCCGGGAGACATCGCCACAGCCTCCAGCTACCGCTGCACCTCCCCAGGCCACAGCGCACGGACAGAGCACTACGGGCTCCCATCTCAGCAGAGCTGACGTGGCTGGAGCGCTGAGACTCACCTAGAAGTCAGCACAACAACTACCAGGAAAAATATCTGCGCTCCATCTCTAAAAACATCAGCTTGGTCAAAGGCAAAACTACACAACACCAAGACACATCACAGAGCAAGACCAATGCCCGAGTTTATTCCAAACATCGACCACTGAAATCAGGGAATCCAGGTGAAAAGTCTCTCTTGCCATCAGCAGAACGACACAAGTCCCGTTCGTCAGGTCTGGCCCTTGCCGCCAGTCTCTGGGGGGGCTTCCCCGCTTTCTCCCTCTGTGAGCTGACCTTGCGACCCGGTATCTGCCGAGCTTTCCAGGAGCAGTTCCAGGGCTTCCTCGCCAGCCACGCGTCTCACCTTCTCCCCTCTGGCTGCCAGGATTTCCTCGATGTTCCTTAACAGCGATTTGAGAACCAACAGTGACACCACAGCAAGGGCTGGACCTGGCTCTGCCGTGCTCTGCTCTCAGGCTTCACACCACGCCGGGAATCACACACCAGCGTGACCCTGCTATTTTTGGTTCCAGGAAAGTTGTGGAGTCTCCTTCTCTGGAGATATTCCAGCCCCACCTGGATGCTGTGCTGTGCAGCCTGCTCTGGGTGACCCTGCTTGGGCAGGGGGTTGGGCTGGGTGACCCACAGAGGTCCCTTTCAACCCCCACCATTCTGTGATTCTGTAAAGCATTTGGGAGGCGGATAAATCCACCCAAACCTTCTGGGACTATTTTCACCCGTTACCGTCAATAACTTGGCGATTACGGCTAACCAGCAATTTTTAAAGGTATCTCAGGGAGTCAGAAAACATCAAAACTCAGCAGCAGATGAGTCTGCACGTCCGAAACGCTCAGCTGGGGAAACCCAGCAGCGATCTGACGGAGCCTCAGGGCCAGCAGCAGAACCAGCGGGCAGCAACGCGCCCGCTGGCACCAGCCCGGACGCCTGCACCTCACACGGCGCCTGCTGCTGCTCCGCACCACCGGCGCGGACGCCGCGGAGGTCGGATGGCGGGAGATGGCACAGCCCAGCGCGCGTGCTTCGGGGAACTGGGTGGAACTGGGTTATGCCCAGCAAAAACTCCAGTTTTCTCTGAGCCACGGTCTGAACGCGTGGAAGCGGCTCCGTCCGGGCGCGGGAGGCCGCGGCGCTGACCCAGCCGCCCCCTCACCCACCTCTTTCCTTCCAGGTCCGAAAACCAGCCCAGGTTGTCGGCGATGACGTGGTGGTTCCGGCAGCCGGGGCACCGCACGATCACCACCCCCTCATGGTAGGCGGCCTTGGAAATGGTTTTGGCTGACCGCGTCTGGCAGACCTGCCGAGCACAGAGAACCGCTGCGGCGACCGCGGCTGCCGGGCCTCCGGGGAGGAAACGGCTTTATTTACCTCACCAAAATGGTTCGCTCCCTCCCCCAGCCCCTCAGCGCCTCGCCCGCGGGAGGAGGCCGGGCCGCGGCC
>Ga0065711_1012253_pt1 | contig 10175 bp, 5 predicted proteins | sample Hoacrofraction12_FD_59098 | JGI IMG/M metagenome (GOLD analysis project Ga0065711, IMG submission 59098) | Hoatzin crop microbial communities from Cojedes, Venezuela - Epithelial fraction 12 v2 (version 2) | ecosystem: Host-associated > Birds > Digestive system > Esophagus > Crop | place...
GAATGCAACGAAGTCCCTGAAGATTACTGACTGACTGCCGCAGAAAGAAGCCAGGCAGAAGGCTCTGTAATTACAGGACTTGCATCAAACAGACATCATTAACTGCAAAGACCAGGTACCAGAGAAAAGGACTACAGGTCAGATATACTGGATTGAGTTCTCACTGTCATCGTCACGAGTCAAAACAAGAAAGAAAACAAACCAACCAACCTGTCTTCATTTATATTACCTATAAAATACTTTTATCTGCCTCAGGCTTGAAATTTACAGGGTCATATAGAAGTTGTTGCAGGGTACAATTCACAAAAAGTACTGCAAGTTACTAAAGAAGTTACTCAAGTATCAGACAGCATTTTGGTATACGCTTGTACAAAATTTTAGCAGCTTATTGCTCTGACACAACATGCAAGTAGTAAACCAGCACCTTCACATGCATATTTTGAGAAAAAAAAACAGAATTAAGCTTGGTTAGATGAGCGCTGCCTGGCTTTAAGCCCACTCCTGGGCTTAAGATTCCCATTACATGCATGGGAAGACTCTGTGTAATGGGAGTGGACATGGCAATTATAAACATTTATTTACTCCCAAGAGCTGACAGAATAATGTCACCACCAACCGCCTTCAGCTTAGTCCTGAGAAACGCCAACTACTGTTGGCCCCTCAGTTGGGAAGCCATAACTGTAATCGTTGTTATAACCTTAGAAAAGCAGTGTCTGGGCAAGCACAAAATGATCCGCAGTGAGGAACACAGCATATACCTGCACAGATGAGGAGAGGAAACTCTTTCCTAAAAGAACTGAAGTGCAGGAGTTTCAAGCTTACTCAAATACTTGCCAGAATATCTCCACATTCCCCCTTTAACAAAGAAATTCAAAACCACTGTCAAATCTGTCTACGTGCTGAATTTTCAAAATAGTTTTGTGACTTTAAATATTAATAATCCATTATGGGCATCCTGTATAAACCTCTCCTACCTACTATTGTATTTCACCTAGTACTCAGCCTACAGATTATTCGGACAAAAGATCGATGACAAGGCTGAAATACTTGTGCAAGTTAACCTTTAAGACTCCGAAGGCTACATTCCACATTAAGGTCCTTAGCAAAAGGAGAGTGCAGAATTTCCTGCAAATTTAATCTTCAGACATGATCAACACTGTATCTGTTGCCACTACCTCACTTCAAAAACAGAAACAGTATACACGTCAATTTAATTTTAAGCTTCTAGCAATACCAGAAAAGACAAAACTCTACCATTCATATCCATTTAGAGAATACAATATCAAACGTTGGGATCAACCCATCAGTTTTCAGCTCAAAGTGGCATTTTTTTTAAGTTTGCCTCTTCAAAGAGCTCCCATGACTCATGTCAAATGGCCAGTTACAACACTTGATCTAAAACATTCTTTTGTTTGGGGAAAAAAGGTAAAATTTAACTCTATGTTCAAATCTGATATACTACAAGGCACACATCTGTTGGCCAAATGACTCATAACGTTAGTCAGTCCTTGCTAAGAAAATTACTACTTTGATTCAATTAGAACATTACCACTAATGGCCTTAACAGTTTTTATTTCACACCTACAGCCTTTAACACCTGATCTCAATATTGAAAGCTTCTCTTCCAAAGTAGTAAGCAGCAGTGTTTTGTTTAAAATTCACTCACATAATTGTTTTATATGTTGCCTCTGGCTGTTATAATACATGAAGTCTATACTGGGCAGGCCTTCAAGTTTGTTGACATTTTTTAGCTTGTTGGTTTTTAACTTAAACAAACCAACCAACTTCCAGTTTTGTCAAAAAACACAGGAGCCATCCTCTTATGGTAAACATTCATGAAAGAGATGACCATATGACTCCAAGCAATATATAGCTGCAGACCCAAGAACCGTGCTCCTACGCCGCCTGAGCAAACAATCAACTAGCTTTAGGATTCTTGGTAATGCTTACCCCAAATTAGCAAAAGCCAAGTTTCCTGGAGTGATCTCACACATCCGGCTATCGCTGGTGTTTTACACTTTCCCACTTTATGCCCACAATTACATAAAACACCTGATATGCCCACAGAATCCGAGAGAATTACAGGACAATTCCAAGAATCGCTGAAGAGCTTAATGTAATTCAAAATTGTCTTCTGAGCAGATATTTGAAATAAGCTGTACATATCTACAATACATAGATATAGTGAAGACAATTACTTTAATATTCTGGAGGTTACTTGCTTACTTTGAATGTGTACTCCAAATGTTTGTCAGCCCTTTTTCTTGGTACTCCTTTCAGGGTTATCTTGTCAATGTGTACGGCTGAAAGAAAAACACCTTATTGTACATGCCAAAATTACAGTTTGAAAATGCATCTACTTACCTAGCCACTCTGAGCATCACTGTATGCTATTTACTGACTCACGCAACCCCGCTATTTCTCAGATGCTATTTTACTATAACAAACTGCAGGGGGCAGGTGGAGCCTTGCTCTCTACAAAGTGCTTCTCTGGCCTGACCACAGCCCCTCATGGCAGGTAACAGGAATATGTGCATTACCCCGGAGCTTATTTAGACCGAAGGTCACATAAACACCACAATATAACCACTCTAAGTGAAAAGACAATAAAAAGAAGTCAGATTGCGTCTTTACTCCAAGAAGTAACAACAAACGCCGATAAAAGCCAGCGACAATGCCTTCCACATCCACATATCTGAAACATCAAGTAGAAATGAGAGCAAACTAAGGCAGAAGAACCACATTTCTGAAAGGCACTGAGGTGGAAGGAAACACTGGGGGAAGGCCTGAAGGAGACAGAAATGAGCATTAGCAAACAGAAAATGAAGAGGAGAAGCAGAAGGCTACTACGATCCTACTGTAAAGAGTATCATTCAACTGAACTGAAAAGAAAGAAAGGTACTTTAAAGTACTTGCTACTTTAACATTCCTTTCCCCATAGTCTACTGTGTTCAGAAACAGTCAAGCTCTGGCTGTCACTTGGTAAGAAGCAGCACCGTATGACTTTCAGGGTCTGCAGATTTTCTTGAAGGCACATAACACTGTACAGGTAATACTCTATATAAAAATCTTTACATAGCTGAGATTGCCTTTTCATTTTTCCTGCTATGCTGGCCTAAGAAGTCAACATAATTTTATTCCTTTACAAGCGTGAACACATCTTTACATATAAAAAAAGTTATTAAAAACCAGTTCGACCAGCCCACACCATCGGTGCTTCCTTTTCAATGCTTTTGAAACTTTCTTTTTTGGCGGGAGGGGGGGTTAACACTAATGTTTTCCTTCCATTTTTTAACTGCATGTTTACATGGGCTATATTGGGAATGACTCACAACAATAATAAAAAAAATTAACCTCCTACAAGTGTACGTTACAAAGCTTATTCTTGCAGATTAGCTAATTACCGTTTCATCTACCTTAAACATCTTTAATTAATTTAGTTAAAGTTACAATTAAAGCATCATCCCCATAAAACATGCCAGTTCTAAGAGAACTAAGTATTAGCAATTTCCTTAAAGGAATAATAAGCCAGCATATAAGCCTAGTGGTAGTGTTACAGCTTCCAAATTTTTTAGTAGAAAGACTGACGAATACTGAGTGTGCCGGTGTACGCTGTCTGTAATCTTTTACCTGGCAGTTAGAGCACTAGACAATCAGTTAATTTTCATCAGTTAATGAAGATTAATTATTACAAGCAAAGAAATCTGAGATGAGCTAAGGATGCCAGACAATAACATACATGTATATCCCATGAAAAGACAAATGTTTAGTGACTTTTAATTTCTACCTGTCTCATATAGATAAAAGCACTGGCATAACATCAGCTTTGCTGCAGTAAAGTTTCTTAATGGCCAATGTTAAAACTGATACCATCAGCTGAGATGATACTCATAAGTTAATTAAAAAGTTGATTCCCATGTCTGGAACTGAGAATAGTGGTTTAAATTGCATTTCACTACATGCATATATTTAGCATACATAATTATGGAAACTAGCACCATTAACATTCACAGACAAGCTTCTTTTCTAATGAGATTGTGTTTATTTTAAACTTTTGAATGTTCTCAGTGCTAAATATATTTGTCCTCAAGTACAAAGAAATTTCATTACACAATGTAGTACCTTCAGCTTCCTTAACTTCTTTTTGTTGCTGTTGCATGCTTCATTGTAATAAATGATACAAGAGGTAATTACAGTTTTGTTCCTGCACAGCTGTAGTTCCACAGTTTCAACAGACTGCTTTAAAATTCCGATTCACAATCACATTTTAAATATTCTAAATGGCTAGATCGAGAAGAAATGTTTGAATATACAAGCCAATGAGGCGTGTAACATCTCTACATCTATTTTGGACACAACACATGCATTCAGGACCTTTAAGTCAAGCACATACACATGACACTGTTTCCATATTGAGTATAACTTATGATTTCTAAAGATCATATTAATCACAGCTAAGAATAAAAAAAACCATGTTTTATCATCAGTGCTATTTCTAACCCAGTAAGGAGATTTCTGTAGCTGAGACTCTCTTTCTATCACATAGCTATATAGCAAGTGCCATAAAATTATTCTGATCCTTCACCATAGTTTCTAACTATCATAAAATGAATGCTGAGAAATATTTAAGCTCTCTGCTAGATTAAATTATTCAACTTGTCTGTGATTCTGTTACTTTATTCAAGAGCATTGCTAAAGAGAGTCTTCCTTTTGTATTTCTAATTTGTGAATATGAACACTTTGAACTTTGTAAAAGGATTTGAAACAGGTTTGCTGTCTGTAATCAGCCATAATCTTTCTCTGTTTTTTATGCAAAGAATTAAAACTCTCAAACTGCCTGTCTTCAAAGTGTAATTAAATCTCCACAGTAGAGACAAAAGGACATTTATGAGGACAAAACGAATAGCAATAGCGAAGAGCTGGCAATCCGGGAAAACTGTCTGCAGGATAGCGTAGACTAATTTTGAGTAGACAAGTGATTTGCTAGTCTTGTTGAAGAATAAAGGGTAAGAATAAATCTGTTTTCAATAAAGCTTATTTCTTCAAAGAGAAAAAACTGTGCTGGCAATTGCACAGAAGAGTTCTGTTTACACTCTGAAGCCTTGTTCTCCTTCTCCCCAACAGAGCCAAATGACGACTTACTTCCGTGGAAAGCCTTTCACTTCTCCAAACTACCAATTCTATAAAACCTCCTAAAACGTGTTTTTTTCTTTGTTTGTTTTTTGAGACTAATCACATACAACTGAATCAAGCAGCAAAAGCTCTCCACTGTTTCACAGTATCTTCATGTTTAGTTTTGCTTCAAAAAATCAAAACACTGTTAATACAATTGCATTAAATTTTCTTGTTTTCTCCCAAATCCCTCCTCCTTCTTCAGGAGGAAGCCTATTTGCAACCAACTCTCATGCACGCAGTCACCAGTAGTTAGCAGCTAACAAGAATGACAACTTGTTATAATAAAGACAAGACCAAGTAGGCAGCAGAGAAGCTATTATACTCACCAATCACTGCAGTTTCTCATTCAGATGAACAGCAAGACAGATGCAAGATTTCCGCAACTCCAGGCAGATTTTAGCATTCAAGAAAAACTTAAAGTGTTCCTCAAAAGAAACCTCAGACAACATACCTTCTCGCTGAGGTCTATGGGAAGCCGTTGGTAATCCATCATGAGGTGCTGTGGTTCGTTCTAGGAAACTGGTCTCGTTACTTGACATGCAGTCACTATGGGAAAAGTCATTCTAAATTGAGAAGGAAAAAAAAGGAAGTGACTTCACAGAATGTATATTACCAAAGTTTGCTCTAAACAGCACAAATTAAAAAAAGAAAGTTCCTTGGTCAGTATTCTACAGGAGAAAAACCTGAACTTCTTGACAGTGGCAAAAAGGTAGTCATCAGCCACTTCAGTTCCTATTTGTTTATTAAATGTCAGCTATAACCTCCAACATTTCACTGATCTTGTTTTAAAAACAGAACAGGGTGAGGGACAGATCATGTGCCTTTAGGGTATCTCAGGCTGGATAATTCAAGATCATTAGCTTACAACTTCAGTGCTAATTTACTGTTAGTATGAACTCTTTCATTTACTAACCTGTGAAGTCATCTACTCACTACACTCTAAACACTTTCTCCTCAATTATATTCACGCCCTGTAACTTCAGCCTACCACCTCTTCTACACAGGAAGTCACGAAGAACTGTTTGGACAGTCTATCAGGACGTATGGTCCCAACAGCTAAACCCACACCCCTCTTACTAACCAAACCTTCAGAATGCAACCAAGTTGCCACCAACACCCTCTCTTCCATAGCGAAAAGCACAGACTGAAAGCTCACCTCCCCCCATATTTGCACAGATTTCAAAATTGTACGCCAAGAATTACTACTGTTTTAATACAGCACATAAGGAGGGACAGATCAGGAAATCATACAAGACAGATAACATGGACAGGTAAGAGAAGAAAGAAAGAACAAACCAGGCTAACAATGACAAACTAGAGAAAAGGATTAGACGAGCTTGGACTTCAAGTGGTTTTTCTAGGGTAACGAGAATGTAAATAATTCTTCCGAAATTAAGATAAAACTTTAATGTATCAATTTACATGTTTGTCAGTTACCAGATTGTGTTAAAAAACCAAACTGACGGAGCTAAAATTCAGAAATGTTTTAAAATGTCCAATGACTTTGGATGTAACTGGTTTTGCCAGCTGACCAGTGTAATTCCATGTTTCAAGCAAACAACGCATTGTCTTAAAAATATACATCCACGAAGAACTAGGAAATACTGGAAGCTACTAGTGAGTTTCTGATTAATCTGTCCTGAGGCACCTCTATTTAACTGTAACTAGTACAACATATGAGCTTAGCAAGTATTTAAGTGCTATCAATATGCAAATACCATATTGATAGCGGCAGCAGCACAGAGGGGGAGAGAAGGTCGTTCTCTGTGTAGCACCACAAATCAACCAAATACTGTTTTTATTAAGTAATAGAAGCTAAAACAGAGGGTAGGTTTCTTGGGAGAGCTTTCAAAAGAAGTTAAATAGAGGTTGTTCAATGCACCTCAAATATTTAGCAACTGGTGTGCATGAAAACTAGAAGGTAAATAAATATCTATCTTATTAGTAGCTCTATAAAACAAACAAAATTCCTGGGGGAAATGGATACTTTTTGGAGTAGATGTATATTGAAAGTTCAAAGTCTGTTCCTCTCATTCAGGATGAAGAACTTTGCTCCACTGAAAGACCTTCATAAAAGATTCGTAGACGAAAAATACAAATCTTCAGACAGTACTCTTATTTTTAAATATACAAAGCACAAGATTCTGGAAAGAAGTGCCAGAATATATGTGATTTTTTTTTTTTCCCCCTGAAGGACTTGTGCAACATGGTGGGCCAAACCAACAGCCAAGACTAGTTACCTTGTTTGGTACAGAGGACCCCAAGGCTGTCACAACAGGCAGACCAGAATGAGGAAGCACAGAGGTGTCAAAAGACATTGGAATCCCCTTGGAGTTTGTGAATTATTCGATGAATTTCTTCAGATTTGACAGATGTACCAACTAAAGCTTGCTTCATCTTACTAAACCACCTTTACATCATCTATAGCGTGGGTACAAACTGTGGCAACTCCTACCAATATATTCAACTCATTCAGGACCCAGTAAGTATACAGGCACCACGCCTGCCCTGGGCATACTGTTAATCTGACTTTCATCAGTTGCACCAACAGCAGCACACAACTAGCAAGCGAACATCTATGTGCCTTTAGACTGCACTACAGATGGTCTGAGGAACTGAACGACATTTAGCTGTTTCATCTAAACCAGTGAATGTTTTCTGTTCTACACAGTGTCAGTAATATCAGGTTCCAAAGCAACCAGACTTAAAATATAGAGTGTGCTTTGTTTCCTCAAGATAAAACTCATGCCAGTCCCCAGTCACTCAGTAAACAATCTCAGCAAAGTTAACTGATCAAACTAGTCGTTCATGCTTCAAACATCTAATAAATTATGAACACAATGTCAGACTTGGAATAAGAAAGGAAAATAGCTGTATATAAATGACATTGGATTTTAACAGCTCTAGCAAATTTCAAAGTTAAGTTTAATCAAAAAAAAAAGATCACATGCATGCTCTGGAGAGAGCCACTCTCAGATCTCCTCAAAACTCCCATCGATACTGTTCGGTCAGACATTTCAAGACAGCTGTGGACACAACCAAACCCAAGCACTTCGCTTTTTAGTGTTAACTCCCGGTCATGCATTATTCACAAAACTGTTGACATTTGAGCATTAAAGTTACCCTGTCAAAACTGTGATTCATTTAAGACTGTCCACAAAAAGCACTACTACTATGATTAACTGGCTGTATCCAAACTACGTTACGCTAGTAAGTTTAGCACATATTTTGGTGTCAGAGTGAATGTCTTCCTGACATGAAATCAAACAGTTGAACCAAGGTTTCTAGGGAAGATCAATGTCAATTCTCTGGCAGAGGCAAGGTCGTCCTTAAACCTCGGCCACACGCTTTGCCAAAAGCAGCTCTGAGCTGTCTTTCTACCATACTGCATACAGAAAGCAACAGACATTTGGATTAACTCCGACAGAGGCTCTCCAACTCTTCAGTTTGTTTTGCTTTCCTAAGATGTGCTTTTTCCACCTCTGAAATAACGACCATAAGCGCAGAAGTGCTTCATGCATTTTAAGGAACAAGCTGAGACTTCTACCTTATCAATTACTGGGTTTTAGAATTCACAAATGGATCTAAAACAAATGGAATTTAAAGTCAGACCTTCTTTTGCATTCAAAGTCGGGCTATTTGTTTGGATTAATGGAAAAATAAATTACAGCCTATTCTAATAAATAACTGCTAGTTAAGAAGTCAAAGAAATTGTGAGCAGTTTTTAGATGAGAGGTGTGGAAATAACACTGGCTTCAAAGACATATTCTGCTCAGCTCACGTCAAAGAAGAATTCAATATTGCTCCTATACCTCCTCATATCAGAAAACTGCTTCTCACCCAGCACATACATCATCTTTGCAACAGTGTTCAAATATTTTTGCAGATAATTATTCTAGAATGGTTACTTTTCCACCCATGGAACCCTTCTGTACCAGGCGAACTACATCCACATTTAAAGGCTCCCTCTAAATGGCAAAATATTATGTGATTCAAACCTGTATAAGTCTTGATATCAATGATTTGCTAAATCATCATAACTGTAAAAAAGTTCTTAATTTATTCACTTGCAAAATTCTTCATCTAGCAAGTTAAAACAGTAGTATGTACTGCGTGTACTCTGTGAATGACAGCTTGTACAATATCTAGTGGAACAGCAGGGCAAACCAGGGCAGTCATAGCTTTACCTCACAGCCTGCAAGGGTTGTTTCTGTGCCAGCTCCAGATCCTATCTTAGGCTGCATTACAACTCCTCACACTTGGTGTCAGCTACTATGGCAGTCCTACCTCAAACACTCACAAGTAACTAAAATACAAGTGGCACTGTCAGAGCGGACAACTGTAGCACGCAAGGGAGTGGGAAGCTGAGGCAGTCTGGAGGGCCAATGAATACTGAGCGACATCGTGCGTTGCTGCCCGGTGCGAGTCACTCCACAAACACAACTCCTTTAGAACTGGGTATGCTGCTGAGGAGCTCCTGGCGGTGGTCATGCTGTACAGCGCTCACTCTGCTCGTCACTTCCTGTCAATTAATAAAATGTATTCACACACAGCACATGCAAGCGAAAGGTCAATTCTTGCATAAGCCTTTGTCACTGCAAGGCTTTCACATGCAAGGATTCACTGCAACTGATACTGCTGCTGGTAATTATTAAAAAATACAGTGAAGCAAAAACTGTGGGTGGCCCCAAACCAGTTGCCAGATGATTATTTTGATAATCGCACGGATCTTTGTGATGGGCTAGAGGATTAACTACGTTTCTCCTTGAAAGTGAAATGAGCTAAGAGAGCGCTCTAAGAATTGTCTGTTCGCACAATCTATACCAGAGATTTGCATCCAAGGCATCTTTCATCATATGTCTGAAAGCAAGTACCATACTAAAAAAACATCTACCACTTGAGATGTTTCCCAGGACTGGGGAGACCAGCACCAAATGCCTGAAGTGGAGGGTCACCCTGCTCGGAAGGATGTTGCTCTGTATAACTGATGTGTGTGAGCT
>Ga0065711_1051934_pt1 | contig 10175 bp, 2 predicted proteins | sample Hoacrofraction12_FD_59098 | JGI IMG/M metagenome (GOLD analysis project Ga0065711, IMG submission 59098) | Hoatzin crop microbial communities from Cojedes, Venezuela - Epithelial fraction 12 v2 (version 2) | ecosystem: Host-associated > Birds > Digestive system > Esophagus > Crop | place...
GGACCTGGGTGTCCTGGTGGACGACAGGTTGACCATGAGCCAGCAGTGTGCCCTGGCTGCCAAGAAGGCCAATGGGATCCTGGGGTGCATTAGGAGGATTGTGGGCAACAGGACGAGGGAGGTTCTCCTTCCCCTCTGCTCTGCCCTGGTGAGGCCCCATCTGGAGTATTGTGTCCAGTTCTGGGCTCCCCAGTTTGAGAAAGATGAGGAGCTACTGGAGAAAGTCCAGTGGAGGGCTACGAGGATGATGAGGGGACTGGAGCATCTCTCCTATGAGGAGAGGCTGAGGGAGCTGGGCTTGTTCAGCCTGAAGAAGAGAAGGCTGAGAGGGGACCTTATAAATGCTTATAAATATCTGAAGGGTGGGTGTCAGGAGGATGGAGCCAAGCTCTTTTCAGTGGTGCCCAGCGACAGGGCACAAACTGAAGCACAGGAAGTTCCGTCTGAACATGAGGAAGAATTTCTTCCCTCTGAGGGTGACGGAGCCCTGGAACAGGCTGCCCAGGGAGATTGTGGAGTCTCCTTCTCTGGAGATATTCAGGACCTGCCTGGATGAGGTCCTGTGCAGCCTGCTGTAGGTGACCCTGCTTTGGCCAGGGGGATTGGACTGGGTGACCCACAGAGGTCCCTTCCAACCCCGAACATTCTGTGATTCTGTCTTGAGATTTTCAGCAACTTCAGCTTTGTTTTGGGCCTGTCATTTGCCCTGAATTTTAGTAGGGACACATACAGAACTCGACTAGATTCTATAATAAAAAGTCTTGCTTAAAAGACACAAATCCAGAAGACATGAATGACTTTTTTTTGTTGTTGAATGTTCCTTGACTGAATTGGAGAATTGGGCTAACCTTATTTCAAATTAAATCTATAAGTTTCCATTTTAAATTGCGATAACTAATCATTAAAAGTGAACTATCACCACAGGTTTGAAAGCAATTTAGCTGTATGTATATTTTAAGTTCTCAAAGTGTATGTATTTTTATACATAGAAGTATTAATTTTCATAATGACTGTACTAAGTCTGAGTGCAATTCTGGTGAGGAGGATTAAATTTTATTTGCAGGATTGAGCTCAGTCAGTACTGTATGGAAACAGAACCCAGGTGTTCCTCTTCATTTTGCTCTGTTCTAACAACATTGCTTCTTTTAACTATAAATGTTTAAACACATGGTCTAGTTAATGTGAGTAACGTTCCTCATACATAATGAGCTTACATCACACAAAGCAACAAAAGGTAACATGTAGCAGGTTGTGGCATGGCTGAGACTATTACAATATTCGAAGATGAAAGAGTCTTAATGGCACTGCGCATCCTGCAGATAGTAAAAGATCCTCCCGCTGTGGGGGGATTTTTTTTTTCTTTTAAGCAGCACTATAAAACAACCCTATTCCTATAACTTAGCATTTTCCCCCAGATTATAAAACACATCCCCCTCCATTAAATCCAGGAGACTATCACTTAGACTATTGTTTATTAGTTTCTAGAATCAGTAACAGCATTTTTCTGCTCATAAAGTTCAGTAAATGACTCCTTTTAGACAGAAAGGATCTTAAATTTTGACCAGGATGCATGACTGGAAAAGGCTTTAGTAAATTAAAATCTGTGAGAAACAGCGATGCTTTATTTTTAATAGAGAGAAAATTGTTCTGTAGATGCTTTTCTTCATGCCCTAATTTTGAGCTTTGCAATACTTTATTGGATATAACATTGAAGAATAGTCATATCTTTCACTTTCCCCGTGTTTGTAAATCACAAGATGAAGGTGGTGCGTAAGCACCATAGCCATCATGGCCAGCTTCTCTGGGAGAGGTAATGGCATATGGTCCTGTTCAAATCAGTAATCCAGGGCACAGCCTGCTGCATGCTTGGCAGCAATTGCGTGGCACTGTTGGGACACGCAGCAAGGAATGGCTTCAACTAGCAGGACCAGTAGCTGTGGGGACTTTGAGTCAGGCTGTTCATTTGCTGCGGTAACCCCCAGGCCACTTGCCTTCCCTCAAGCATTCGGCACTTGATTTGAAGTCTTTCTTTTATGTCTAATACTTTTTTTTTCTGTGCAAGACTTCAGGCAAAAGTGTCGATGTTTTTGTTCATTTTAATACTAATATATGTAGTTCTTATTTTATCTTACCCTGGTGGTAATACAGTCCCCAGATCAGTAAAACCTTCAGCAATAATATTTCTAACTTTTAGAAAACAACATTCAAAGAACATATGACCTTTTCTGTTTTGGGGAAGAAGCTGGCATTTCCAAACAGCACCCAATGCTATTTCTCCCACACACCCCCCAAAGCAGGTCCTGAGCAAATGCTGTTCTGACTGGATGCTAAATCTCTTGCTATATTTTAACTCACTTAAAGCTTCACTTATTTTATGCAAGTCTGGATCCTACTGGACCAGCAGTTCCTTGGCATTTGGCATTTTTTAGTGTGCTTGCTAGTCATACAAGCACTGGCCATTTGTTGTCCTTTTCAAGGTCCGAATCTCAGCTGCTTCTCTCCCACACATGGAGTGGGAAGCGAGAGTTGAGAGGACAGAAGATGATGTTAAGCTGTCTTCTGTGGTCCTCGTATCTGGGGAGAGCCAGAAGCTTACATGCCTCATAACATATCAAAGAGCATACCAAAGGCTGATGGCCGTACCACTTTCTGTGTGCCTGTGGGTCTTTGGAAGTGGATAAGTCATAGCGTAATATATTCAGCCACAGTCCTCTGCTTGTCCTTTTGGCAGCCCTCTTCACCATCCTATCTGTTTCCTGGTGGGTAGAGAGGAGAACAGCATTGTAGAGGGACTGTAAGAGATTTGAGAATAGGGCCCAGTGCTATCGATTTCTCCAAAAGAGCAGCAGAGAGAAGCTGGACATAATTCGATCCTGGATTTGTTTCTGGAGCAGTTGGATGGGAGTTCCTTGGACCTTTAATGGTACTCTGCAGCTCCAGCTATGGCTCTAGCCCTGTCATGACATGTCTGTTTTTTTCCAGGCTGAGTGTTTTTTCCTCCTGGTTGGAGCAAACCCCAAGTTTCTAGTTTTCACAGTGGCAGTCTTAGTTGTCTGAAACTTCAAACTCAAGCACTGTTAAATCTCAAGAACTCAACATCAGAGGATTACTGCCATCTGGTTTTGTCAGCTGATACTCTGATTTTTGAGGTCAAGTGTTTTCATATGTAGACAAAACCAACATTTGTACTTTTCCAGATGATTTTAAAACCTACTCTACCACTTACCTGGACAGCATCCAATTCCAGTAAATAGCACAGGGACAAAACTGTCTGATATAACCAGGCAGATATGTTGCCTTAAAATGAGCTAATGGGCTAATGTTCACCTCATGTGCCTCTTACTGCTGAAATTATTTCAAAAGCTAACTAAACTGGGGAAAGTTGTGAAGTGAACTGAGGAAGGTTAGGGCAGCTACTGGCTTATCAGAGCATCTCTTGTTGCAAAAACAAGTAAAAGCTTGATTGTGGGGCAGCTGGAACTGTTCAGACACTCTTTGAATATGTTCTGTGATTTCACGTCTCCATTTGAGTGCCTCTGGTTTTGGGTGCCAACAGGTGACATCCTGCATGTCACTGAGTGAGGAATGGTTTGCAAGTCCTGCTTGCTTCCAGGTGGGGTTTCAAGACTACTCAACACATTGGGTCTGTGTCACCTCAGACTGGTTACCCAAGAAATGAGACACTCGGTGTGGGCATGCTGGCAGACATACAATCAAGGGTTTGAAACTCATGCCAGGGCAGAGGCCCAGTGCAATATCTGTGTGCTTCTCAGCTGTGCCTTTAGCTCAAATTTTCAAAGTTTGAGTGTTTTATAGATCTGAAGGTAGCATGAGAAGTCTGCTCAGATGTAAAGATTTCTGAGGTGTAATCTCTAACCAATTAGGAGGGATAGTTACAGGCTGGGCTACTGGATTTAGTCAGTACGCTGTTCTTAAGTCCAAAATTGATTTCACTCATCATCATTGCACAGTTTGAGTAACAAATTAAAACGTATTAAGTAGCAGCATGTTAATAAGAAGATGATTTACTTGTATACCTACATAAAAAAGAAAAGCTAGCAATACTGGATTGAGGTTTTTTTAATGGATTGAATGATACAAGGATTGAATGTTATTGTTTTGGTTAGTCTTATACAAAGTAATTTTCCCATTATCTATGTATCCATACACGTGTTGGAAAAAAGCCTTAAAAACTAATAATTACCAAAACGAATAATTACTACCTCAAATGTGAGTAGCAGGCAAACAACCCAGGCTACTCCCCCAGCGGTGCTGCTGACTTGAATTGAAAAATGCATTCTTCTTAGGATCCCATTTACTTCCCAAGGATTTTCTTGGGACTATTCCTCCCTCACCTGGCACTTCTGTTTTCAATCTTCCTCTACGTCCTTTCCCTGGATGGCTTTTGTACCTATGGAACAAATCCCTTAGCTGCTACGAAGCATATTTTGCTTACTTTATTCTCACCTGCGCCTTTTATTTCCTTTGATGTTGTCCTTAATATAGAATAAATCTTTGAGACTGGCAGTTGTAGTTGCTCTTTGTATACAGAGGAAAGTGGTGAAACCCATAATAATTAATACCCAGTGTGCTGCTTTACTAATAGTACAGCTCACTAATCCGCTTAAATCTTGTGTTGATGGAAAAACATATTAGAAGTAGAGGAAATGAAAGTGAAATAAATGTTACATGTGTAAAACTTTAATGTATTATATGGGAAACATAGTAGTGATGCTGTTTAATTAGAAGCTCTATTAGGAGAATTCAATTGCTGAAAGTGTTTCTGATAAAATGCACTGCAGTGTTAAGGGAAATCCAAACAAATGTGCGCACACATGTTACTCCTTAAACGCTTTCCAGGCTTGTTTTTAATGAAACTTTTGTCTCCCACAGTTACTGCTAATGTAGAGAAACTTGGAGCTATTTCTTCCCTCCCATCATGCTGTGTGTTTGAAATTTGTCAGCTGAGGAGTGGCTCGTCATATAATCAATGTTGGCATTTGATTTCCACTCTGATAATTATACAGCTTGCTTTGCTTGACAAGTCCCTTCTGTATGTATGCTTGTTTGTCTATTGCAGTTTCACAAGCTACAAATGAGATTACACACTGACCAAGTCATGCTGGAGCAAGTACAAGAGGAGAACCAGCACTTGAATTGGCAAGTTGCTACTCTGACAGCTGCATTGATGGCACTGCAGAAAATGGTGAGATCAATATAAGAATAATGGAGGCTGCTTGAATGCTTGAGCCTTAGAAGCGGGTTAAACCACTATTTTTGATTTTTATACAGTTGAGGTTTTGTATGGGCATGTTTTCTTCTGCATGCTTCAGAACATAATTCATTGTGTGACTAACATCATGATGCTATTTGCTCAAATATATTATGAAAAGATAACCTGGTGTTCTCAGTCATATTTTTGGAAAGCTTCCAAATGCAACATTGCCATAACTGTCTTGCATTGCTGTACCTAGAATAATCCAGAGGGGATCTGGGAAACTACTGTGGGTTTGGTTTTGCTTCTTTTAAAAGGAGTTGAAGTCTGCTACAGTGTCATTCTTTAAGGCCAGATTATTGAGCAATTATTTAAAACAAGGGAGGTGCTTGACCTTTTCGTGGCTGGAGGAGGGGAAAGGCTTTTGTTGTAGGCGATAAAATATCCTCTGCGCTTCATTACTACTGCTTCAATAAATTGCATTCTGGTAGATTTCACACAGTAATAGTATAATATATTTCTTTGATACAATATAAACCTATGCAAACACTGTGGCTAAATTCTCAGTAATTTCTTATGGATGCTTATATTTTTTTATACCTCTTGACATAAAAGTGAGCTACAAAATATGTGAAACCTGGATGTGCTGCATTAAGCAGCGGTAGTTGTCCCACCTCCTCCAAGAAAAGACTGTTTTCTGCCAGGTTAGTACAAGGGTAGTGTGTGTTGTGTATGGATTACTTTATCAATAGCATAGTCAGTGAGGATGAAATACTGCCAAGTTTACATATGCTTCAATTTTTTGTAGTCGTGTGCTTGAGGAACCATCATTAAGTGCAAGTGACTGATGGGCCTCAGCTCCAAGTGCTGGACCTGGGGTTGGGCGCATGGCATGAGGCTATGGGGCGAGCAGCTGCCCCTGAGCCTTCTGTCCTCTGTAGCTGGCCATTTTGTGTGTGCCTACCCCTCGGTGTCCTCCAGTGTACTTCTGGAGGGATTTGTCTGCCTTGGTGTCTGATCAAAGTTTGGAGGACTGTACAGTGGGAGAAGGATGCCTTTCAGTGCGACTCAAAACTGAGAATCTCATCTCCTGTGAGCAGTAGCACCGTGTATCTCTGCAGTGGACTGACACTTCAAAAAATAGACCACGGGATAATTTGCCGTGAACTGCAGTTTGATTGTCCTCAAACTGTTTGCTACTTTCCTCAGTAGTGTCAGCTGGAAAAAGAAATATAGCTCCAAGGCTAGGTTCATGAAACACAGAGAGGAGGAGGAAGCAGTGCTGTTCCCTCTCTTATCTGAGAGCTCTGTGGTTGCAGCATTTGTGTAGCATGTGTGGATGAAATTCCGTTAATCCTGGTGATGGGGATTTGAACTCCGTCTCCCACTCCTGAGAATTTTCTCACTGCAAAGCTGATATTCAGCATTTGAAGATGAGATGTTCTATGCTTTTTGCTTAAAATGTAGGTGCCCTGTTTCTGGGTGAGGATATGTAGCAAGAGGTTGTGGAGTCTGTCTTGCTAAGTCTCTGGAGGTAGAGTACTCTATAGGCAGCTAGTGTTAAGTGCTGTAATATTAATTTTTCCGTGTACAGTGGAAGAGCCAAAGGCTGTTTTTCATCTGGTCAGCAATCTAGACTCCCGATACTCCAGCAGCTTGTTAGGCTTGTGTCAAACATCCATGTAGACTCCAAAACAAATGGCTGTATTTTCAAGATACTTTGAAAAGCAGCACTTGCTAGTTGCAAGGGAAGACAGAGGTGCCAGTGGGAAATCTGACTGCGCATGATTGAGTGCAGTCCTTGGTTACACAGTGTCTCTCTTCCAAAGCTGAGCTGGGAACTGGAGTCCTGGGTCCTGCCCTTACTCCTCCCGTTTCCACGCTTTCTCGTCTAAGGCATAGCTTAACGCATAGCTCCTGAAACGTGTGTAGATCAAGCATTGGCACCAGGAGAGGAGTCAACATTGGTCAAGTATGTAAAAAGGCCAGGAGTGTCTTAATCTCCCCTAAATTTACTCGCCAAAAGTTAAGAACCACTTGGTTCTTAGGTGGATGTCTATCTTCCCTCTTTAATCACTGCAGTGGGGGATTAATCTCTCCTAATTTGAAAGTCCTGGAGCTTTCTCCATCCTTTTGTTTATCACTGGAAGGATAGATGTGGCAAGTCATTCCACAGATGCCTGTTGTAAGGTCAGATGAATCATCCTCTGGAGGAGCTTTCTCTTTGACTGTAGAGCATGCTCAAAGGACCAGAGGGTTCAAGTTAAATAAGGAGATGTTCGTCTCCAGTCTCCCCAGTCCAGTAAGGATAGCTTCTGGAGAATGTAGCTAAGGATGTTGTCATCCTAATTTAGGCATGTACCTTAGATGCTTAAAGTTAGGTTGTGCAAAACCTGCATTTTGTACAAAAGTGGGTTAAAGCACTTTAATGAGGGTAATCTAAAGGATACCTTTTATCTTGGTCTGGACAAGATCAAAGACATCCTGAGATTACATTAGTATCTGTGGAACAAACGAAGTGCTGTTTGTCTCTTTGGAAGCAATAATGCAACTGAAAAACAGTTTTTGAGCCTATTGGACTAAAGTTTTCTCCCTTTGTTACCAGTAAAGTAATACTCAGGGTATTGAAACCCACATGAATATTGCTATGCTGCACATACTGGACTTTTGTAGGGTAAGACAGAAACAAAGAGGCTGATCTTTAAACTTCTTTATTTTAAACCAAGGTATGTGTGTCAACTCAGAAAAATGTAGCCATGTAAATGAAAAAAGAACTGTAACAATTTTATCAAACTCGGTAAAAGCTTACTGTATCTGTGTCTGTTAAATAGTAAAAAATCCTCCCTCAGTAAAAATGTCTTCAGTACTCCCAGCACCTAAAAATGTTTCTTTTTTTAAAAGACATTTCCAGTGTAACTATGGTGTTTGAAAAATCAGAGGCTTTTGACTGTATCTCTTTATAAGCATAGTCCTATAGCAGTGTCAGCTGCTGTATCTCCAGCTTGCGCTCACAGTTCATTAGAAGTTGAACCCTGGATGCCCATCAAGCCTGATGTTGCTACGCTTGTTGCATAGTTAGGAAATGAAACCTCTGATACTGTGCTTGGCTTTTTACAGATAAAATACTTCAATGTTCCACCTAGAGCAGCCCAGAGTGCAGAAGAGCAATATGAGCTCCCTCCGTGCTGAGGCATGCACACCTGCTTCCTGAGTTTCTACTGGCAATTGCAAGAAATAACAGGTAGATATCAGGGCTGCTTTGCCTGGATGGTGTAGTAGCTTTTAAAAAGATTGATTTGCTAATGAAAGGCTGATGCAGAGGCCACTGGAATGGCATCAAGATAAAGTACTGATCTCCACTCGCTTTCTGTGTGGGGCCTTCAACTAAAGGAATGAATATTAAAGTTACTGTGATGCCTGTAGACTTTGTAAATGCATGTGCATGGTGTCTTCCAAGATAGCTCTGCTCTCCCTTTGCTGGAGAATCTTTCATTTTCCTGCAGGCAGAGCAGCACTTCGTTTGACTTGGGAGCTGGCCAGTGCTTGACGCAGAAGGGCAGTCTTGAGCTCACTGCATAGCGAAGCACTCCTCGCTTCTGCGAGCTGTCGGTCACTAGCTGCTGTTGCAGAACTGGGACCTGCGCAGGCAGCCTGGAGTGGGAAGGAGGGCTGCTCCCCAGCACCGAAGCTGTCTCTGTGCTGCTCTCGCAGAAGCATGAGAACTCCCCGTCTAGCTTCGGTCAGCTGAAGCGCAGCAGGCCGGCTACGGAACCTTCTTCTCTCTCTTGCCGAAGCCCCTGACAGTAGGTCTGTAGTCTGTACGCAGCTCTTCTCTGCAGTGCTTGTGCTGCTGTGAAGCGAGTCTTTTGGGAGGCCGCATGTTGCACATGAAGAATAGATGCAGAAGCAGTTTTGTGTGGAAGGACAATAAAATATCCCTCTCGGAGATCTCAGACTCTTAAAAATACTTCCCCAACAAACACCGTACCGCTGTCAGAAACATCCCTCAGATGGAGGGTTTATAGTAAGAGAATAGCACCCCTATCATCATCTTATTTGGAGGAGAGATTACAGGGAACCCTATCCTTGCCATGTGAGTCTGCAAATCCCTGCTCCCGGGGGGATCAGCAGCAAGGCAAGGAGACAGGTACTGAGAAATCCATCTCAGCCTTGATGCGAACCCTGCAGGTGTTGATGAGTTTTGGTTTAGGCTCATGAGAAGCACCTCGCTGGTGTGTGTTTGCTAACAATGCAAAACATGAGTGTTGACAAACAGCTGCAAAAATGACTGATCAGTGTGTGTGGAGAAGGGCTTCGGGCGCAGGGACAAGGGTAAAGTCTGTCTAAGGCAAAATAAATGAGCCTTGGAGGAAGCTTGATAAACTGCATTGAGAAGTTTTCTGATGACTAGAGGGGTTTTAGCTAAATGGTCTTGTGAAGAGTAAACTCATAAAAGAAGGCAGAATTTGCCCAGGTACTCTCAAAAGTTAACTTCGAGTCTTCTGGCTGCTCCCAAATATGTGATTCGGAGGATAGTCTAACCTCGTGGTTCAGATTTTTTTTAAAATAATGTTTTAAACTCTGAAAGGCAATAGAGGACTAAATTATTTTAACCTAAAATATATTTGAGTTTGTTCTAATAAATATATGTAATTGAATCGGGGAAAATAATTTTATGAAGCAGTATTTAGAGCAAAATGTGGTAAAATAACCTGTGTTGGCATAGGTGTTACCGTGCTCTGATGTCACAGTGGATGTGATGTCAAGGTATGCTAGATCACTTGGGTCAGTTTTCTGCTAAAAATATGGTGTAGACATCACACAAGGTCACTTACTGCATAGACCTTGGTATATGGCAAGAAAATCCATCAGCTCTCTGGAATGGGTTTCTCCCATCCTCAAGGTGGTGTCTGGAGAAGCTGATAGGGTAAAAAGCAAATTTTATATAATTCTGGCAAAC
>Ga0065711_1051936_pt1 | contig 10175 bp, 3 predicted proteins | sample Hoacrofraction12_FD_59098 | JGI IMG/M metagenome (GOLD analysis project Ga0065711, IMG submission 59098) | Hoatzin crop microbial communities from Cojedes, Venezuela - Epithelial fraction 12 v2 (version 2) | ecosystem: Host-associated > Birds > Digestive system > Esophagus > Crop | place...
CCCCCCCCCGTTAACTTGTCACTCTAGCTTAATAGTTCAGCAAAACCAATGCACTACTCTGCTAATCAGTTTCTAAGTAAACAAAGTCTGCAGGGTTTCACATAGCTCTTCTTACACTAACATGGAACTTGCATGCTGGACATTCCCAATTAAAGCCTCACCTGCCCTTCTGAAATGCAGTTTTAGTCTGTTTCATGGCTGTCTATCTGTAACAGACAGAAGATGTTCATCTCAGAACTAGAGAATTATCAGTATGTAAGAAAGAACTTCTAGGAGAAATGCAAAGCTAAGAACACAGGAACAATCTGATGAAGAAAAATGTTAAGAGTTCAGGATCCCCAAAACCACATTACGAGCTCTCCGGAAACAGGAGTGTTTGCACTGTAGTTCCGCTGTCCAGAACAAGCCTGTCTTTCTGCCATCTATTCATTTGTGCATGACCACGCATTTGTCATCTAAAAGCAAAACTCCAATACACAACAAGTGTATTTCCTTTCTGTAAAGACCAGAAATACTTTCAGTATCTCACACTTTACCTCCCTTTCATTATCTGAGCTTTGGATTATATTTCCTCAAACCTTCTCACACTTTATACCAAGTGGAGTATCACATTGTTAATTTGTGTCTTTATTAGTGCTCTTTGTCCTTCTCCTCCTACTTTCAGCAATGCATGAGATTCCCTTCAATTTCATATTATCTGTTAATGTCATTAGTGTGTGCTTACACCCACTCCAAGGTAATTAGCAAAGAAAACTTAGCAAAAACATGGAGACACCAGGAACACACACAAAACATATACATCAATAATTGAAGGGAAAGATGACCAAGTCTGTTCCAGGGCTGGGTTTCATCACAATAATTATTGGAACTATTACATCAACTCTTTTTATCCTAATAGGAAAGTTATATAAGAACAGAACTAATTTTATGCATCTTATAAAGGCCTAGCTGTGGAGAAATCAATTCTTACCTCTATTCCCAATCTCTGAGGAAGTTTTTGGTCTGAGTATTCAAATCTCCATCAGCTACCCATCCTACTTTAATTAAGCAAATATCACTTTATGACACACTGTACCAAGTGCTGCACTAGAAGCCAAATATTGCAATAGCTACAATATATCATTCCTTGACTTCCATTTAGATTCTCTTTCTTTGGTTTTGTCTAGGAGTGTAACCTAGTTTGCCCAGCAATGTTAGTTCTTTGTAAGAGATACAGACTGTCATTAACAGCTTCATTATCCTCTGAAACAGACTTGTTTATGAAACGCCGTTAAGTTAGAGAAATACTGCCTCTCACTGTCGGCATGTGCAATGCTAGGATAGGAGTTGCACTAGAGCAGAGTGCCACAGACTACGACCTCTGGGGGTCACCTAGTCCAGCACCTCACTCAAAAGGTCAGTGAGACCAAGTCACTCATGGCCTTGTCAAGGAAAGATTTAATATTCCCAATATCAGAGACTGCACAACCTCTCAAGGTCCTTATTCCAGTGTTTTGACCAGCTTTTTTTTTTTTTTAAAAAAAGAAGCCAAACACAACAAACACCTCAATATCTAATTGGATTTTTCCATGTTGCAGCTTAAATCTATTGCCTCTTTTTCTATTACTGCATATCCACAAGAAGTTGCTGGTTCTGTCTCCTCCGCACCCTCCCCATTAGGCAGCTGAAGACAGCCTTAAGGTTTCACCTTTAACCTCTCTTCTCAAGGCTGAATGAACTCAGGTCTCAGTCTCTCCCTGTACACCAGAATCTCCAGACCTCTGACCAGCTTGGTGGCCTGCACTGGACTCGCTCCACTTCAATGGCTGTCTTCTAGTGGGGAGCCCCAAGCTACAAGCTCTACAGCAAATGTCTCACAATTGCCAGAGGCGAATAAGCATTCCCCTCAACCTGCTGCCTACACTCTTGGAGCCCACAGGGTGGCTAGTTTCTTTCCGTCCTTGCCTGCTGCATGTTCAGCTTCCCGTCCAGCAGGCTCAAGAGGTCACCCACCGTCTGGAAGATGATGGGGTTTGCCCTGTTTTGAGCAAAACGCAAGCATTACCTACTCACAATCAGCTTCCACAGGGTTACGTGGGGTCAGGTCCAGCACAGCTATTTCTCTGCTACTACTGACCTACCATTCACCCCTGCAGACATTCCCAGCTATCCTATACCCCAAATACGATTAGAATAAAGGGGAACACCTATCAAATTAACATTGTTAACACAGAGACATAAGACCTCTAAATATCACCAATCTCTAGACCACATGGTTGGAAGTCAAGGTTTTGCATGCCCAGGGGAAATATCTTTTCATGCCCAGGGCCCTTTCTCTCTTGTTGCCTCTTACCTGCACAGCAGCCTCTTCAACCTCACATTCCCTTTTTCTGGAATTAGCTTACTTTCTGCTTTAGCTTCAAGGTTTACCCTTGTGATAATTTTTTAATTTTTTTTTTTTTTTAAGCTGCTATTTCTGCCTGGTGAGCACAGGTGAGGAAGATAATTAGGCCATTTATTAACCCTTTCCAGATTTTGTAGTTGTGGGAGATTAATAGACCTAATTACTAGTAGGTCAGTAAGGGGGAACTACCAACATTATTCATACATTAATTTGGTGTTTCAGAGGAATCACAAAAAAAAATAGAGTCTAAATACAGCTAGACTGGACACAGTTTCTTTCCCTCTCTGCCTGTAATGACTTTTAAACAAATATTTGGTATTAATAATAACTTTTGCCACTGTTTTTCATAACAATATCTGGCTCAAGATATAGACTGCTACCCATGCAATTGCCTCAAACTCAAAAACAGTTACCCCAGATTCTCAACTTTTTACTGACAATTCCTAGTTTTGTTGAAGTCCTCCAAATCGCTAATGAGCCTATCCAGACCTCCAGGTAACACACTCACCACTGGATCCTCCATGCTCCTCTTTCTCCCTATAGCCCTATTAACATTTCCCAGATTCTCATCATCACTTAAATCCACATCAAATCTTTCCCATTCTTCCCCTCTCTACTACCCTTACAGCCATAGGAAAACTGTGATAATAAGCCACAACAGTTCACAACGGAAAATAACACCAGAAAGCAAAGAATAGAGCAGAAAGCCTTCCCTCCAAAGGGAGACTTTTGTTTGTTGAGAGACAAACAAACCCAGATGTCTAGGCAGGACACCTTAACCTGCACAGAGGTCCAGTACCTGTTGGTACCTAGGCTTGTTCGTTTGGAAACCCGTTGCGTTCCTCATTGTAAGCATATCTGTAGGCATCATGAGACTCCTGCTGCCCCTTAGGTTAGAGCCGTTGGGAGAAAGGAAAGTGCAGAAAGGAAATCAAGTGGTGTGACTGCACTAAAGCCCCCACAGCAGAAACGGAGAGGTGACAGGCTACAAAGATGGATGACAGGCTGTGAAGGTCAAAAAATGTGTTCATAAACACGTGAGGCCAGAGTTGCAGTAAGCTGCTTTCTGCTGTCTTGAGCTAGCTCCCTGGAGGGACTACTAGATCCACAGCTTTTTTAAATGCAGTCCGATTTCTAAATCACCAGTAAGTATTTTAAATATTAGCCTATTCCTAAGTCCTGATCCTATTGCTTTTATAATACCCTATATATTCTTCCATAACAAAAATTATGAAGACTATCAGTAGATACTTCCTTTCCTTTCTGACTTTTCATGAGTCGAACAGTCCTAAAAAGGGTTTTCTACACAATCTCACACACCTTAAAAGAAAGTGGGAGCTGCTTAGGCTGCACACAACTTTTCTGCGATCTAATGGAAGGAATACATGAATTAATTCATTTCTGATGGCATATTGCTTGTGCTTCCAGATGGAAAGATGTCTGAGATATGGTACTCAAAACTGTGACATTTTTTGGAAGGAAATGTTGTGTTGTTACTTCTAAAGGTATTGATTTTTTTTACTGACAGTACCTTTGTGCTCACAGTGACTAAGGAGCCTAGCTTTCATACAGTAGTCCCGGAGCTATATACTTTTGCCCCCAGTATCTGTCTCTAAAAGAGCTTTTCACACATAGCATATATAGAACACATCATGCGTGATGTGACAGAAAGCTTTTAAGGTTACTTGTCAGGCTCTACTTGCCTAAGTCCTTTGGGCCATTACCCACTTTCAGGTGTGCAATAAGATTATTCCTGGGGTTATGCTGAGCAAACCTTTATCAGGCAACCTTTGATATAATGGGTCTACAATCATTTAGGCCAGCCACAAATTTCCCATGATATAGCTGGACTGTATTAATCGCTTCTTGTATTATTTTGTCACAATTTTTGAGTACTTACTTTTTTAATTGCAGCTGTTGAATTAGTGCTGGTTTATATATCTAGAAAGACAAATACAGTTGTCATTTTAAAAATAATAAATGTCTCTTTTCCACATATAAGGAGATGGCACTAACTGAAATTCCTTTAGAAGAAATAGATGAAGCTGCCCTTTCATGAGAATATCTGTGCCAGAAATACTGCTGTACAAGGGAAGCATCTTCCATTCCAAGCACTTACTTCAAGAACTCTGTTCTTAAGAGTACATCCACTTCTTATTTGACACTGCTGTTACTAACTTTCCTTTTATCAGATGGAATAGTCACCCTACAGTGAGCTAACTAGACTCCATTTGTTTTGTCTCACATGATAGCAGTAAGAATTTCTACATTTCCCTTATAAGTCTTGCTGATTCTTTGAGGAGTGAGGAAAAACATATATATCTGCCTGAAAGTAGTATCAACTTACATCTGACACAATAAATTCTTTTTCATTTTTCTTCGTGTCCCTAATCTTTTGTGTTAGCTATGAAAGTTTTGTTCTTCAGGTCAGGAAGATGATGGTTATTTTCTTCTGTTGGGCATTTACCACAGATTTCTATAGGAATCTTAACTACTGCATTAAAAAAAATTTCCTACCACAAGATACATACAAATATTTGCGTAGCTAAAATGTAATTTTCCAAACGGTTTCAGCCATAAGCTCTTTTCAAAAATGTTATCCACTACCAGTATATTAAAATGCCATTTTGTGCAATACGACAAATGTGTATAACAAATGGTGGGCACTGAAAAGGAAGTAAAAATATCTCATTTTCTCGTGAAATTACAGTAGACTCAACTCAAACACTGTGCTTTTCTACCCATCAGCGCACTCAGTTAAAGTAAATTCAGCTCAATAGCCAAACTCTCTCTAACCTCTCTAACCCTGGTTATGGTGACAAGCTTTTTAATCACATTTAGCCTACCTCCCAATCTCTATCCATTTCCTTTTTCTAAATAAAATCAGCCATTTAAAACGCAGCTCAGAAATGAATTGGGCAATGTTTCTAGCTAGACCAGACAAAATTGCCTTAAAATCAGGCAGATCCTCCTGTTCTTCCCGTCAAGCTGTGCTACTGAAGCCTTCACAGCAAGAGCTACCACCACACTGTGCAGGCAGGCTATGGGAGACATGCAGGCAATGCACCCTACAAAGAACATCAGGGCATTTATATGGTTCATAGAAAAGTAAAAATTGAGCCATACACAAAACCAGCTAATAGTATCGTGGGAAGAGTGGCAGGTTTTGGCAAAGGCCTCTTCTCTACTATGCTACAGATTTTCTGCGCCCCCCCCCGCCCCCAGTCAGGCAGACACCATCAATGGGTTACTTCCATCAAACTTCTGTTTTCTACAGTTACTTGCTTCTAAAAACTTTACCATTGCCCTATACACACTTTCAGGTATGCCACTTTTTCACTCCCTTCCAAAATGTTGATACCCAACTGCAAGAATGCAAAAGGGCTAACTTCAGCTCCGTTTTAGGTTGGCTTTATTGAAAGATTATTCTTCAATTCAGGAAGGAGCTCTGTTGAGCTGTTTTAATCAGCACAGACACTTCAAGAACAAGAGTCAAGCTAACAGAATTGCCTGTAGCACTAGATAAGTTGAGAGGAACACACCACTTCAGATTACCGTTGCACTATAAAATCCCAGCTGAGCTGGCATCCTCTCTAAAATATTAGAAGACAGAGACAGCAAAGACTGCAACCTCAGCTCTTTTCATCTTCATTATAAGTGCCTCTCATAATACTTTTTTTTTTTTTTTACATCCTGGTAAGCTTCACACTGCTCCCCTGGCTGTTTCACACTCTGTTATAGCTTTGCTGTAACACCTTCTGATCACAGCCTAGATATTTGAAGGACTGTGTTGCTCTTTTTAGTCCTGAAAGGCAAGCTTGACCTAATCATGCACTGCCCCTCCAATTAGTAAAAAACCTCAGATGAAGACATCTCTCAGTGCAAATCTTATGCCTGGCATGATAAAGTTGGTAGAAAAGATCATTCAGGCACTTATTCATTTAAGCCTAAAAAGATTCCCCCCCCTTCTTCCACACCATTAGCTAGAAAATTCAAAGAGCAAACTCACAGTAAGTCAGACCGCGAGCTTCAAAATGTTCATATGTTCTTTTTCATCACAGGACTTCTTGTCTGGTTGGCAGGTGAAAGATTACAAGACTCAATAAGAGATGAAGGAATTAATAAGAAGATTAAAGACAATGGTGCTGCAACCTCCTGGTCTTATAACTTGATCTACCTTAACGTGAATTTTAGGACCACAGACTTCAAGACTCAGCTGAGGAACTGCGTAGTACACCATAGCAAACAGAAACTCAAGCAGTCTCCCTCAAACGGAAATCTTGTGCCAAGGGCAGATTACGTGAAGTGGAAAATTATTAGAAAGACTAATTCTTGCTCTCAGTGTTAGTATTTGAGAAAGCCCAGTAAAACAGAATATCACTTAAGGCAGCAATTAGTGAACAATATTTGGTATCACTGAGTTTCTGCAAGCGTTTTCCCTAGTGGCCTACATTTAAAAACAAACAGACACCATAAGCTGAAACTCTAGACCCAGACTAGGTCTCCTAACTTTTCTGCAGGCTCAGTCAACATTCTAGAAACTAGCACTGAAATACCGGATCTGCATAAGCCTGCTGTTGGATGTATTCTGGCTGAAAGCAAAGTGTAAGCTGCAAACTAAGGAGGAAGTGCAAACCCAGACCCAAATACAAATCTTTACTGGCTACATGTGCACTACTGAGAAATTCAGCACAACAGAAGCAAATCAGTAGATGGAAACATTCACTGCCTAGATCCCTCTTAATACTGCTTGGAGGACCCTCTTGGGCAAGGTAGCCCATGCACTTGTTCAGCACCTAAGCTCTCAGTTAAGTACACAGGAGCATGTGGAATACTCTGAGTGCAGAACATTGGGGTCACTACTTTGATCAGCATGTATCAACACCACCCTGCAAATCAGACTGACGTGCAAGGAACAGACCAACACAGATATTTTAAAAGTAAATAACCCAGAATTTGTGAAAGTTTACGGGTTAGGACCATGTGTCTAGTGTCACCTGTTACTGGCTTGGAAGTTCCCACTGGCACCTATGAAGAATAAATTCTGAAATTACTGGGCTTTTTTATATACTGAAATTATTGGGGTTTTTTTTTAAAAAAAAAAAAAAACAAACAAACAACCAGGAGCTTAGCTTAATTTCTTTAAATGTTTCCCCTTCTTCAGATTAATTCTTTTGAGACTACTCTGCTTTCCCGGACAGTTGTCAGAGACAAGACACAATTTCATGCATTAAAATTATATCTGCAGCTGACACAAGCTCCTCTCACATCCTCCCCATAAATCATTAAACAATGTTGAAGCAAAGATCTAGTCAGATAGAACTGAAGTTAATTTAATGAAATTATTTTCATGAAGCCATTTGAATTTTGTTTTCCTTTGGACCTTTAGAGCAATGGGAAAAGATCTTCACAGTGAATAGCTGAAACATTTTTATTTTGAAATCTTAACCATGCATAAGTGCTTGAATTCTCTTTTCAATACCTACATTTTGTGAGGCTAATTTCTCAGGGTAATACTTTTGATGGTAGGCAATTACATATCACTGACTTCCAGTGGGGCCTGAACATTTAAGTTCCTTTGAAGTTTTTAAAAATCTACTTTTGAAATCCATACTGTTTAACTAACTCACTAGCAGGCCATCACTTCTAGCAGAATCCCATAATTCTCACTTAAGTTGCTTAGTAGTGCACAAAGCTACTGTTATAAGGTTAGATTTGGTTTAAAGACAAGTTGGGACAGAGATTCACAGGAATTCATAGACTTTACCTCCACCAGACATTTCTTTGTTGTTAGCCTCACTTTCCGAGTCCTCTAACCACTAAGCGTTCAGGCATTTTAGACCACTCAACAGCATGGACTAGCACGACAATGTCTATGCGTGTCTTCAAGCAGTTGAGCTCAAGCCTAAGGCTCAAGTATGGTGAATCTCTGCCCAGATCTTCCACTATAGTGTGCAGTAGTCCCATTCAGGCATCAGGTGACATCCTAGTGCTAACAATTCACTTATCTTCTGTCTCCACAGTAAACTGCTGATGAGTTTTCCTAGCTGTCCTTTGAAAACAGAAGTCAAACGCACAAAACATATGAACAATCATTTGAAATCAAGCCCTTAGAGAAACTAACCTACAACCCTATTGCAGAAAGTGAGTTCTGAACACACCACTTTCACTCACCACAGGCTTTGTCCTCGAGTTTTGGAGCAGGAGGAATGAGGTTTCCCTGTAAGCACTTAACTCGCTGCTTGTGAGAAATGAAACTGGTGTCATCATGTCTTTAATCATCTTCCTTATGAATGAAAGCATGATTAGGAAATACAACTCACTGGTTGCTGCTTGTTTTGTATGTCCACAAGGTCCCTATATCTGAGTAGCTATTCCAACAATCCAAAGAGGCTGGAGGTCAGACACTGAATTTCAATGCTCAGATGTCACGCGGTTTTAAGGAGGTTTAAGCCACATGCGGCAGGGTAAGCCTACTAAGCAACTAAGGCAGAAAGCAATACCCACCATATGTTCCATCCTGGCTAGGAAGCCTTACTTGTCTGACATCTGCTCTGGATGGGACAACTCTGCCATTTACCTGTCCATTCTTACTCACCAGTATTATTTGACTTTTTCTTAGCTGTCTTTTCTCCAAGACATGCATGTACCCCATCTTTACTTCCAGCTGCCAACCCCCATCTCTTTTCACAAGCCTATCTACATGAATCTACTTCCTCAATTCCAACTCACTTTATCTTATCTTTAGTGGGACTTGTCTTCTACTTGTCAGAATCTCTTCCTCGGATCCCAGACAGCTAACCACATCCAACACGTCTACTTCCCTTAACCCCCATTGCATTCAGCTTCTCCCTTTGGAGAGCTACACACTGGGTTCAATCAACATACAACGATAAAGCCACAAAATTTTACACCATAAATATTGACTGCATGCTAAAACAATTGCAAACCAATGAAAATAATCAATCACTGATGAAATGTACTTACACACTAGGGAATCCATGCAACCGGCAGCTTGGAAAACAGCACGCCAGTTTTTCTGGGGTTGTTTTCCTTAGAACTAACTCAGTGCAATGCATTCAAGTACCCTACAGACAGAATTACTGATGTGCAACTGCTTCTGGCTGCTACTACCCATCAACTTACTCATAGATGTTATAAGATACAAATTTCTATTAAGTTTCTCACTAATGCATGCTTCTGTTCTTTTCATGCTGCCTTCCCACTCTCTCGTGGCAAATACTCAGGCCAGGTTTATTTTCCAGTTTCTGTAGGTGTTTTAAAACTATGCTTAAGTTGGCTATGCTCTTGTGAGGACGAACATATAATGGTCAAATCTATGGTTCTGACTATGTGTCAATGGAGACAGCGTTTTTGTAATAACATTTTGGAGACCTTGGTCTTGCTACTTTACGAATAAGGTTGTTTTCAAAATTTCCATGAATAGAACATTCTAGACTCGTTTGTCTTCTGTGATACATGAAAACAAAATGGAACTACAAAAATTTTGGTTGTGGTCAGTTTAATTTGAAGACAGCATTAAGAACAGTTTACCAATAGCACAGACTTTTGAAGTTTAAAATGTTGCTCTAGACACAACACTGAGTATTGCCTTCTTTCTTACTCTTGTTAAAACTTCAGCTGTGAAGCAACCACACAGAATCACAGAATAGTAGGGACCTCTGTGGGTCATCTAGTCCAACCCTCCTGCCGAAGCAGGGTCACCTACAGCAAGCTGCACAGGACCTTGTCCAGGCGGGTCTTGAATATCTCCAGAGAAGGAGACTCCACA
>Ga0065711_1051932_pt1 | contig 10174 bp, 3 predicted proteins | sample Hoacrofraction12_FD_59098 | JGI IMG/M metagenome (GOLD analysis project Ga0065711, IMG submission 59098) | Hoatzin crop microbial communities from Cojedes, Venezuela - Epithelial fraction 12 v2 (version 2) | ecosystem: Host-associated > Birds > Digestive system > Esophagus > Crop | place...
CCCCCCCCCCCCCCGCCCCATTTTAGTAGTATCAGATCAACACAAATTGTCGTTTTGAAGAGAGAGGATAAAAGCAAGCAAGGACCTGAAAGAGACACTGAAGGATACAGCTCTCATCAGATCAGTTTCCCTTTCCAAGTACACTGCACCAGAATCCCACCACAACATCAGCCCAGATGCAAGCTTCTTTGTGAAAGACATCATAAAATTAAACAATACCACAGAGCTGCTGGATTAGGGAGTGTAACTTTTCAGAACCCAGATTCTCTTTTCTGTCCAGAAAACTATGGGCAAACATGATGTGATAGAAAAGCCTGACTTTATACATTCATTTCAGTTTCTGTTACACAGCTTTGTGTGAGTAGCCATATGTAAAATCACGTCTTATGAATCCAAATCCGTTTTGCAACAGGACTTTTTTAATGGAGATCAGAAGAGAAAAATCAGGAGTGGTTTTGATTTTATGAATTGTCAGTGGCCAGGATGTTATTTTGAAAACACTAAATTTAGAAATCCCTAAAAGCATAGATCCCACTCCTACAGATATCTGCTTGCGTGTTAGGATTGCACTAAGATGTTTTTTCTACTCAGTGTTGCACACACTTCTCTATATCTACAGAGAAGATACATTGCAAAAAGTAGGGAAGAAATGTATCTTCCTGCTGCCTCCTACCTAGGTATTCAGGTACCCATAAGAATTTAAAATAATTTCGTGTCAAGAAATACGGAAGCCAAGTACTGCGTTTTCATTACAGAAGCTGAGAAAGCCAGAAGACTCCGCTGACTCTCCCTTAGACGATATCACTGATACACCTAAATAAACTTCTCCAGCAGAGTGTCCTGCAGGAAATAGCCTGTAAGTTAAATTACACAGTCACACCATTGCAAGCACAGGGATTACCCCAAAACCAACACAGCTTAGAACCAATGTCTTGGCTTTGCACATACCACACGGCAACATCGCTACCAGAATAATACACCTAGATTTTCTTTGCTTCCTTCTTCTTCTAATAGAAAGGACAGTGGATAAACAACAGAAAAATAACTGGGCCATCCCATGCCACAGAGCTGCTGAAGGTCAGGTCATTTATCCACAGCCAGAGCAGGAGAGTGTCAAAAGATGTGATGTTCAGTTGCTGTTTGGACACTTTCCCTGCTTACCAAAGGTGCTTAAAAGGCACTTGAGAAGAATACAGCAACACTCTTGGCCTTTCTTGGCCTCAGCCAAAACTGGAATTACAAAGGAACCAACAGAAAGCATATAGAAGCATTTTAGTGCCTTACAAGTTTGTCTAAAGACCAGTTACAAACCCAGAGTGGCGAAAAGGTGTGGGCTAGCCATCATGTATACCCAACGTGATTTGTTTCTCCTCACTGCGGGATGAAGGACGCACTAACCAGTTCACATCACAGGCATCAGGCAAGTATCCCACTGGAATCAAATACGTCATCTCATCAAAACCTGCCTGCAGAGACCAGTAGAGAAAATGCAAGAGAAGCACAACAGAAGGACAGTTTATTAAAAGAGTCTTAATTTTGTTTGCTTTTTGTTAGACATCTTTAAGCATTTCCATGCCCTGAAAATGCTATGTTGTCCCTTCTTCATTTAATTTCCCTTTATTCCCGTTGACTGGCAGAAAACATCCCACCTATTTTAACAAAAGTCTTAGGACAGTAACATTGATATCCAGAATGGAATCACTCCAAATTAGGGCCACTACTTGCCATTGCCTGACAGAAAACAAACACCTTTCATGATGTGCCCCTTATTAAAACACTGTACTTTATTCAGAGAATTTCAGCATTGCTCAGGGTTACCAAACTGTACTAGCGGTAAACATATTAATAGATGTATTGACTTTTTTTCATAAAACACACAAAAAACAAAACATAAAGATCCCACAGCATTATAAAAGAGAGTGCTTCAATAAAGGTGGCCTTTTTCCATATGAAGGGTTGAAGCAGAAACCTCAACCTTCAAAATAATCGAGCTGCAATGTATACACTCAATTTTCAGCTTTGTTTAGCTTCCTTTGACTCCGAGCCACCCCACTGCAAGACCCTTCTGTTTTTTAAACTCTTGGTAATAAAAGAACCATCCATCAGCTGTCAGGAGAGCTATTAGGAAGCAAGTTTTTAATCCCCACTCGTGTATCGCAAGCATTTTCTGCAACACCTGCACTGACAGTTTCAGAAAAACTACTTGGTGAAGGCATGAAGCTTTGAGCAGGCAGAGAGTAAACCACGTAAATAGCAGCAGTGGCAAAGCCACAGGAATTTATGCATGTGTGTGCACACATGTGCGTATGTGTATTTGAGGACTCTAGACAAATTTGTTCAGGGATCAATATGGTTTGTGGATACAGCCTTTTCACCGCACTACCCTGCTGTTTTCCTGGCTTTTGGTAACAGATGATAATTGGATACACTACCCTAGTAGGAGGAAGCACATAATGCGAGAAAGCTGCGGTTAATTCAACGCACAGGTCTTTCCATGAGCTGGGGGACCAATGGTTATGAGCCTCATTACAGATGACCAGGGGTTGCAGTTTGGCATCAGCTTTGGAGATTTTATCATCTGATACTAGTCCTCACAGGAACAGAACCAAAACCTTCTGAATGCTTATGCAAACTACAGACTTAGGAAAAGATTAATTTGTTTTTTTCCTTTCTTTTTTTTTTTCTAGTGCAAACGTTAGTATTTCAAATAAGAAAAGTGAGTGACAATTTTTCCCTATGGCCAAGTATGCAAGAGACCCAGGTTTGACTCTGCTCAAATCAAAGCCGAAGTTTCCATCAATAACACATTTGGAAAGAGAAGACACTTGATTAGCTCTCTTCCCCGTACCACAGTCCAGCTATGAACACAGCTCAACAAACCAGCAAATCTGCTTACGTAGTTTTAAATTGTAGAAAAAATTCAATAGACAAATTCCCTGTAAAACAACCTGAATGACAAAACATTAAAGAAGATCCTCTGCATCATGAAATACCAGAAAAGGAGCACCAAAACCCATCCCCCTCGCACACGTATCATTACTCTTTTCATCCAGGTTGTGAGGCAGAATTCAAGATGGGGTGGGCTGTTTTCAGGAGGAGGAATAATCGGTAGTGAAGCCAAGTATCTTTTATGCAACCCTGTTTAATTACAAAGAACGCACACAGCCCTGCTTTCTTGCAGAAACACGTCACTTTTGTTCAACACTTTTCTTTCAGTCTTGATGACCAGTAGGTAGCAGACTTCTAGATGATTCTGTTCATGGCTCTGTATGATAGGTTCCTGAAACATCAGGAAGACTAGACAATTTTCTGTACAACTTCCTCACATAAAGGAAAGTCTGCTTGTCCACTGACAAGACTGCACCCACTTAGCATGAAGTCCAAGGAGACTTAGGTATTTGGTTAGTATTTTGGGTTGCCCTTATACTCAATGGCAAGAAACAGACCTCATGTCAGGTGAATGATTCAGTTTTTAAGAGTCTATAAGGGAAATTTAGACTAAATTTCAATGATGCAAAGCCTACCTTTTTTTTATTTTTTTCTCAGCCATGGCTCTGCCAAATAAGTGATATTATTCCTACCTTTGGGGATGCTCCCATCAAAACAGCAATGCTGGTTGACGAAGATTTTTTTGTCTCTCTCAGAAAAGCTTACTGCATAGACATAAAGTTAATTCTGTCTGCAAAATAACTGAAAAGTCTTCAATACCCAGCAATAACCCAGGATTCCTAATTTCCGGGATATAACAAACCTTCTAGAGTGAGAGTTATCTGACTGTTATATCTGACTCTCATATCAGGATCATGTGGGCTGATATCCTGTCTCTCACTGTAAGCATTACTTGTGGTATAATCTACCTCCAACAAAGATCAGTTGATACTTTGTCTTCTATGGGAAATGGGTAAGAGAAAAATCAAGAGGAAGATGAAAACATGTACAACAACGTACCAGGAGAAAAAAAAAATATTACCCAGCTTCGGGTAATCTAGAAAAATTATCATTTTTATTCTTCAGCTATAATATAAATACTACAAATACACTATATAAATCTAGGCACAGTGTTGGTATCCAGCTCTTTCAGGAGTTAATTACAGAATCTGAGTCTTCTGCAGAAATGGGCATTTCTCTCTCTCTAATTACGTGCCGGTTTTTCAGTACTTCCAGAGCTGCTATTCCCGATAAGAGTATGAGTGTAAGTTGAGCTGACATACTCTTCCACTCTTATCAGAGCTTCTGGTTATCATAGAGAATGTTATGGTTTAGCACATCAGAAAGTGAAGAGACAGCCAAATACCACCAGAGAAAAGGAAAATAAATGAGCAGAAGTTGTAACATATATGGAAAATATGAGCTAAGATTAAAGATAAGTACTTGCTTTTTGCCATCCGCAGTGTGACACTATATTCCAACCCGTGAGAAGCCATGACACTACCAATTGATCTCCTATCTGATGTTGAGAAACACAGCTGCTCTGCATCACCAACTTTCCAAAAAGATGACTCTGCCATGACATTTTTCACATGCCAGGGGCTTTTTGTTTGTTCCTATTTTAATAGCAAGAGTGCCTTTTCCAGGACTATTCTTTATAATCAAAAAAACTTTTTAGTACATTTTGTGCTTGTGTGAACTTGTGCTGTCACGTAAGAGTCTATACAGTAAGTTACCTTAACATACTAGGCAGTCCAGGTGTTTCTTTTGGCTCCATCAGAGGGGTGCACTATGTCAGCCAACTCTGCTCATGCAGAATTCCTGGTGGAAGGATAACCAACCCATGTGCTGCACCAAGCATGAGGGTATACAGCTCCCAGCAAAAACTTCCACAGGGCATCTCTGAAAGGTTAAAACTCACGACACTAAATCAGGAAATGGCTTGTAGCTTTCAAGAATCCAGTTACCATGCAAAAGATTCCCCAAGCTGCTCTCAGAGCAAAGAGAAATAGGGCTTCCAGTACTAAATGCAACTGGGCTTTGGAAGAAGAATGTGATCCCAGTTTGCATGAAAACTGGAGTGAAACTCTGGTTCTGCTGAAGACAATTGGACTTCTCCAGTTGATGTTACTGGAGCTGAAGTTGCTCTCTAAAAAATTCCTTTAATGGACGGTCCTACAGGAAAATATTACTAGAACTTTTATATTCTCAGCCACAGGGAAGAAAAAAAAAAAAAAAAGAGAAATATAAGACTTGCAGCAGATGCAACAAAGGAAATCACATAATTTCTTATGCTGCAGTAAACTGAACTTCTGCTTTGAGATTAGGGTATTTTTATGCAAAGTGTTTCAGTGTTAGATTCCCAAATTCATATTCTTACATGTTAGAGAAATATAAAATCAGCAAAGTTAAATTTATGTTTACAACTTCAGTCATTAAACAGATCACATGATTTTTCTAGGACCTAATTATCACTGTGAATTAAGGTTGATAATTCCTATGTTTGGAGAGAGAAAGGGAGAGCAGATATAGAATTTGTTTTTGATGATTACTCATTGCCTACATTTGAACAATAACCGGACTGTGTCATTACTCAGAAGAGATGAACAGATTAAAAGAAGGAGTGACTGTACCATTAAAAACAGATGAATCCAAATTCTTGAGTTATTCTGGCACGGTACCTCCATGTATTGCATGCTGTAGCTTGTATCCTCTATGTTGTAATTTACATCCTCAATTTCAATATCATTATGGTGAGAGTCAAGGGGTGCCACTGCATATTGCTTTACATCTTTTACTTAGCTGGCAAGTACTGCTCAGTCTTTCAAGAAATGCTAATATTTTTAGTTTTCAGTCACGGTTTTTCTTGCAGGAGCTGTCACAAGTTAACAAGGTGGTTTGTTCTCTGCTTTAGTATCTCTAACTACGATTAGTTGTTGAAATAAGGTCATTCCATTGGCATTGCTGTTCTAGCAGTCTAGGAAAGAAAACGAGGATGAAGGAGAACAGCTTGTACACCCTTTGACCATCCCTCTCACACAACTGGTGAATGCAGTCTTAAGTAAACTAAGAACATATCCAGACTCCACATCACTGATTTCTCATCCAGCAGGGAACCAGCTTGCATGACCAGGAACATCTGTTACTGATCAGCCTTAGGATGATAAAACTTACATAAGAGACCATCTTATACTGTCAAGAATTCTGGTTTTCTTTCATTGCTCAGGTATTGGCTATCACTAAAGAATTACAATGGGATTGTCACAAAGAGCAGGAATGTAACTCCTTTGCTGCATATATAGATTCCAGCACATCCTCCCCTGTATGACAACCGATTTCTTGAGTATAAATGCATTTTATCCACATTAAGATGCAAGACAAAATTCATCCATCTCCGACTGCTGCTTTCACAGTTACATTGAGACTGGATTCTCAGAAACTGCAACGTTGCTTTAGGAGAGTTACATACTGCACAGGCACTTTCATCATTTCAGTGTGTGTTACTTCATGCTTTCGCACTGTGTTAGAGGCCAGCACAAGAACACTGTGTTCAGGCCTTAGCACAGCCGCATTTAAAAGCCATCAAATCTGGTTTGAGCTAAATACTTTCATAAATAGGATATAATCCTTCTCTGGAATGGCTGCAGGACTGAGTTCACCATTTCAATGCTACAAGAACAGTATTTGCAATACACTAAATCTTGCATCTAGACTTCTGCAGTTACATTTATTATTATCTTACTTTAAACACGAAATATCAGTAAGAGAGGAAGGATCTACCCCATTTCAATCCAGGCTCTCTGATTTCATCCACATTACCCTTGTCACATATAGCAAAAGGTATAGAGTATAATGCATGCAGTAAAAAGCACTCCAGAAACATACCTAGTGCACTCCTGCTATTAAAGGGTGTTTAGTCCTTGGATGCAGATAAAATACAGTATAGCATAGGCATCAGGTTCTCAGTATGAACCTTTTCCATTTCCAGGTCCACCACTACTGTGATCACTACTTGCTAATATAAAGACAGCCTCTATCTACAAGCTACTGAGAGTAATCTCATACATACAGCGTATCTCAATTTCCTTCACAAACATAGACACCATAGGCACGTAACATGGCACATGTTTTCCCCATTAAATAGGTCACGTGAACGGCCTTGTCGCATTTGACTAAACAAGACAGAGGAATGTACAGATTTTGCAGCTAATGGTGAACACCAGAAGCAAAACAGAGGGAACCCTCTGTTGTACCCTCAGAACATTTTCTGAGTGTATTGTTTAAAAAGGAAAAAAAACAAACTAAATTATTCGGTTTATGTACATCACTTCAGCTAGACAGCCAAAGTCATGGCATAATCATGTGAACCAGTGTTTCCTTTTCCTCTTGGGAAGAAAATACATTTCCTTGCTTGTATTTCTACAGCTGCCTTTTCTACCTGGGTGCTCCGCTTCCATTTCCTGCTTAACAACACATCTTTTAGGAAATCACAGTGCTTAAGAACACTTCGTTGAACGTCTCAGCAATTTTTTGCTTTGTTGTACCCCTACTTGTGCCGATGTGTATATTCAGATGGTAAACATAAACCAGTTGCCTGTCACCTTGTTGAAAGTCATCCTCCCACTGTGAGCCCTGCTTTACAATAAGGAGAAATTGCAAGAACAGGATACTCTGCTCCAAATCTTTTCAACACGCAACAGAGCAGGGATGGTCAGAAAGCAACCAGAAATAGATTCTGGATTATTTTCCATCCTTTTAATTTGTCTCCACTTATGAAGATTTTTAAGATGCTTGTAGAAACTTACAAAACAAGAGCTTACTTTTGCTTGTATTTAGCTCGCAGCAAATGACGACAGGTGAGGAGTACCCCGCACCTCAGCCCCAGAGCACCAGAGCCTGCCCTGCCGCTTGCTTCCACTTCCCTGCTGCTCTCAGCTGTTTTCACTCCTAGTCTCCAGTCTCTGGTTTCAGCTTCCATGGCATGCTTTATTTTTTAACAGAGCAGTAATTGTACGTATTAAGCACTAGAAACAGCAGCCCATTAACAAGGTAAAACAAAACTGAGAAGCAAAATTGCTACAAGGACTAAAAACCAAATGCAGCAGCGTGGCTAGGCCATCCCAGGTTTAAATGTTCCAGTAAGAGGTAATGCAGTGGTTTCCAGTGACATGGTTCAGAAAAACCTTTCTGATCTGATAGAAATCAGAAATTTGCCAAAACTTTCTGGAAATTATGCACATTTCAACAAAGAACTTCAGTCAGGGTAGAAGAAAAGAGATGCCCAGCAAACAGCTACTTTCACAGCGTAGAATGCTTCAGCAGGAGAGGCGATCTCGGAAACTCTCAGCACAGTATTCAGTGCACGCTCCTGAGATGGGAAAGACAGCATGTCATCTCCATCTTCTCTATTAGACAAGGAATCACTTTGAAGGCAGACTCTCCCTCAGTATAGTGCCCTAACTAGAGGGCTGAGTAACTACTCAGGAAAGTCTTATTCTTCCTTCAGAACAAACAGAAAATGTTTTTTAAATAAAACTTAATTTCATCCTGGTGTGGATAGCTTCATGACCAAAAAAATCTCTTTAGCTAGATCACTGCTTCCCTCTTTCACTGAAAACGCAAAAGCTTCAGGCCCAGTTTGACTCTTCATAAAGTGTGAATGGACAAGACGACATCAGCGTGTAAGTGAGCTTTATCGCATCATGGTTTGCTTTATCCTTTCCTCCCCTATGAGGTAGCAGTGATCTATGCAATTCTCATGCAGCAGGGAGTCTGCCAGTTGTGCAGACAGGGAGAAATTCCAGCTGGTATATCCTGTAGCTCTCTGTCATCTCCATAGTCTGCTTTAAATCCTTCCACTGAACACCAGTTCTGGTGTCAGTTTAATGACCTAATCTGTTTCAAAAACAAAAACTTAATCAAGCTTCAAATCTCTGAAAGTCTAAAAATTAGGAAAGAGTACTCCAGACATCAGAGAACTTAAAGCCCAAGGACTTAGAGAGCTGAGAAGAAATCAGCTTGTGTTAAGACTCACATGAGATCCATCTAGCCGTAGAAAAGCTATCAAGAAGAATTATTAAGATTAAGCCGGTATGCCCGTCTTACAAAATAATCTAAAATTCATCCAGGATCACTAAACACAAAAATGTACGAAATCCATGCCAGGATGTATAACTAGGTCTTTGTCCTGGTCACTGTCTTTCCTACATGTCACTATTGGCACCTGCTGGAAATAGCAGACTGGGCTACAATGACCTGAGGTCTACACTACTCTGGCAAATGTTCTGTTAAATCGTTTTTGAAACAGCAATATCTTCAATAGACAGACACTCGTGTTATCTAATCCACTAAATCAATTCCAAGCAAGTGAACAGTAACAGCCATAGCTAAAATACAAATCTTTGGAGATTTTAGCCTGAAATTACAGATGTGTTAGAAATTGCATTAACTTGGTAAGGTCTTTGTCATTGTTATTGAATTTACTTGAAATTCTAAGTCAAGTATCACAGGGAACCCTTGAAGTATAAGATAACTGGAATCCATAATAGAACATGCTGTAGAAGTGTCCAGTGAAAATCTTCCATCTTAATACAAGCTTTCCACAATTTTTCTTCTCTTAAGCTTTTTCTGAGATTTTTTATCTTATCATCTACAAACTCCTATTCCTACATCTTTCTGCTTTTTGTTTGATACTTGCGCCTTCTTATAGAAAGAATTAATCACATGAACTTTAGCCATCTCAGACCCCTGAATCTTTGCTGCAATCACACACACACAAAAAAACACAATAAAAAAAAAAAAAAACAAACAAATGAAAAACAAGCAAGGAAAAAACCCACCCCCAAACAAAACAGAGTTGTGCAGGATCATTTTGAATACATGTGCATGAGCTAAATTCATACTCTATTTATTAACATACATTGAATATATGAAATAAAGACCTCACTACCATAGAGTGTCTCATGGTATTAGCACTCATAACCATATTACAAGAACAGAAGCAGGGGTTTTATGCATATATATGTGTGTGTGTGTGTGTGTGTGTGAATATATATAGCCTTTTTGCAAAAAGAACCTAACTACTTAAGATCTACAAAAATAAATCTTTTATTTTTTTAATGAGCCAATGAAAACATTAATGTTTCAATTTGGGACAAAAAAAAAAAAAACAACACAGTTTTCCGCTTTTTTTCTACAAGCCTGCCTGGAATAAGGGCTGCTGTCTCAAATAAATGCAAGTCGGGGG
>Ga0065711_1051937_pt1 | contig 10174 bp, 6 predicted proteins | sample Hoacrofraction12_FD_59098 | JGI IMG/M metagenome (GOLD analysis project Ga0065711, IMG submission 59098) | Hoatzin crop microbial communities from Cojedes, Venezuela - Epithelial fraction 12 v2 (version 2) | ecosystem: Host-associated > Birds > Digestive system > Esophagus > Crop | place...
AATGCAGACCAAAAAAAAAAAAAAAACCACCGCCCTAACAAAAAACTTCATGAACATTTATTCTAAAAGCAACCGTTTCTTTGACGATGATTCCCAAAGATCACGGTTCCTTCTTCAGCTTGACAATGCTTTTTCACTGTTGCTTTCTCCATTTAATGTTCACTCGTATACATATATATACATACACACATATATATATATGATGGCAGTGCTGATATGAAATGGGCCACTCACTGCATACAAAATATACAGAATTAATAAAGCTGCTGGCTGGTGAAGGAATACCCATTTCTCTAAGATGTGCTTACTACTGTTATCTGTGCTACCAGCACAGGTTTTTGCACGTTGTTGTGCTTGCCAGTTGATGTCAAGAAAACTACCAAAATAATTAGCTGGTGGTTTGAATTTTCTGTCATTTACAAAGCCACCACAACAATAGTAAAAATACTTCATACTAAATGAAACATTTGTAGTAGTTCATGAGAATTTTAAAAACAAAAAATCCCAAAGGAAACCAAGTCTATTTTATCTTGAGTGTTTCCCATTCATATGGGAAAAAGCTGACCACTTAGAAATAGACTTACATGTATTCCCACATTTCTCCAGCTGGACTTTCTCCAGCAACCTACCAAACCAAGGAAACTTTTTCATCACACTCTTTGAAAGCAGAGACTTAAACATTTTCTACTTCATCCCATTTTTTCCCTAAATCATTACAAGAAACCTTATGCCAAAAACACAAGTTGGCAAAACCACAAGTTTTGGTTTGAATTTGTAGGCAACAAACTTGAAAAAACTAGATAAGAGCTTTATCTGAGAAGTGCGCCAATAAAATTGTTTATTTTCTTGTAATCCATACGAAGAATGATTCTTCGACTCTCCCGTGGAGCTAAGCCATATGGAGAGGTTTGTTTGCTGCTACCACTAAGCTCACAGCCACCGAGTGCAGGCATTTGATCCTACTCCTACAGAGCCTTCTTTTTTTTCTAATATGAAATTTTGAAATAGTCAAAAAGTAAACAGAATAAATAAAAAGAGGGAAAGGGAAAAATTACTTTCAACTCAACTGTTCTAAGATTAATGCTTCTCCTTTGAATGGTCTTCATATTTTATACTTTTCAAGATCTCTAGTTAGTCCAGCAAATAAGTCCTATTACATAGGTCTTACACTGGCAAAACATCTGTTAATTTCAGTGTCAGGCATGCATGAGTACAAGCTATGTATTAAAATATGATACCAAGTACTCAAGCAGAAATTTTATATATATCTCTCTCGTATATTAAGCTTTTAAGCTCAATACATGCTGGTATATGCTCTATAAATAAAGTTGAATTTTTCCTAAATCATTCATTTTGGACTTCATCATCTCTAAAAAGAGTATACATAAATTGAAAACATAATTCATTATAATTTCTGAAGATTAGATATGCAGGATTTTAGGAGTGTTGGAGGAGTTTATTTTATCAAATACGCTTTCCATATTACTTAAATAAATATTTTAGTCCCTGCAATTTCACACTCATATTTCTGCTTCTGCTGAAAGTCTCAACCCAAAAGATTTTTTTTCTAGTTGAAAAGTAATTTTTAACTAGCTGATACGATATCGATTATTAATATACGTCACTGAGTTGAAGTATCCTTTCTACATTCAAATCTGCCATTATCCAGATTATCCTGAAACAAAAGCAATTCTTTAAAGTACATGTAGTAAAACGTAAGGATAAGGTAAACGGGAAATTTAGAGACTATTAAACTACTGGCACATAAATTAATTAACATACAGTTAATTTCAAAAGTGAATTTCAAAATAAATGAATGGCCATTCTAAAGCCATTTCTCTATCACCTGCTGTGCTTTCTTGTTCTATGTACTGTTCCACAGTTTAGGAATACTGACGGCTCTGAATGCCAGGCATCTATAAGCCTTCTATCATTTGATATTACTTCCATGATACAAGTAAATACTTCTGACAATGCTTGAAAGTATTGTCTAAGTATCATCACCAAAAATGATAAATGGGTTCATAAATAAACATTCTCATATATATGCAGTCAGTAGCAGTCTGTTGGCAATTTTTTAATTTCCGTGAAACTACAGCTATTTATTTGGAATGTAATAGTTCTTTACAAGACTTTAGCACACTGGTAGACTTCCTGTAGTAGAAGAATTATTAAATATTATTAAGTAAATATATGCTTTTACCTACTCTATCTTGACTCAATGACTTCACAAAGTTTGAAAATATTCCCTGCATTCATCTTTATCACTGTTGGTGCTGAACAAATAATAATAGAAATAAAATGTAGACAGGAAAAACATGTATGCAAAAGGGCTGTTTCGATTTGACTGGCTATAAACAACAGCTTTCTTGGGCGTTAGTGTAAGTATTTTGTAATATGGTGAGATGAGAGGAAAGGAAGTAACGTTGATCTAAAAAGTATCTGGTGAAAAAGAGAATTGAAGAGGAACAAAGCAGCTTATTCATGAATTTTTAACAAATTTCAGACAAGAGAGCAAAAAGCTATTATACATTTCATAATCTAACAGCTGAAAAGACACAAGAATTACAACAATCATTAATCAAAATTATTTCTTGTATTCACACCCATATTCAGAGAAAGAATTACTGGTGTTCTGCTGACTCTCCCCAGGAACAAATGTCTGGGAGAAAAAAAATGTATCATGTCTGATCAGTAGATTTTATGACATACCTATGTTACTCGGTATCATCAATCAGCACAATAATCCACATGGGCACAAAGTAAGGATTGTTTTATCAACATTGTGTTTCACGTTTCCTAGCATTTGAATAATCTGTATTAAAAACTTTAATGTTCTACTACAAACTTATTATGTTCTTACAATATATAGTCATAAAACAAAAATCCCCCATATACTAAACTAAACAAAATACTAGTCTGTGTTACAATAGCATTAAATCTCAGCTACAAATTCACAGGAATAAAGATACCCTGAAATAAAACCTTCACTACGTATTTTATTTTGGTTTGGTTAAAATGTCTCTATTTCAGCTTGCAGCAATATCTTAACTGATGTCATCATGCTTACACTGCCATTCAATTACATCTTCCTCTCTGGCAAGGAAGTTAGCTTTGTTTCCTATCTACTGCCTCCATATTCTTGCCATGCTGATGAGATCACTCAACATATTCATTCTTATTCAAGTAGACAGGAACTGACAAAGGACTGAGTCTCTAAAAGGAAAAATTGGATGACTTTCAAATCCATGTACTCTCGGTTTCCAATTCTTTTCTCCAATGCTACATAGCTATAAAACTACACATTACTTTCATACTGTGTCACCCTTTCTTGTTTAAAGTTGGGTGACACATTCAATGTATTTGAAATAGCTGACATAGATGTCTAAGTCTCTATAGGAATAATAATAAAAAAGGGGCAATGGATCATTTAGAGGATTCCACTACGACTGGAATTAAATGAGTTAGGTGGAGCAGAAAATCTTGTGTACAGAGATAAGTTTGGTAAGATCATTATGTAAATATTGCATGAAAAATAAAGAACCTGGAAGCTACAAATGGTCACTTAATAATTACAATGTATTTGTTCTTCAAAGTACATCACCCCTTTACCCCAGGACTGCCAAAGGCCCTGCCTTGGGGAGATCTCAACCAGTTCTGTTGTACTACAGCAGTGAAGCATGGAGTGCCAGTGGGGGTTTGAGCTGTAGACAGGGCAGATGGCTGCCTGGGAGCGCTCTTGAACAGTTACCACAATAATTCTGGTACAAGCAGCAGAAACAATGCAATGGGAAGAGAAGCTAATAAACACAGAAGACGGGAAGCAGCCAGAGGATGCAATGAGAGTTGTCAATGAACCACCTTAAATCATCATTTACCACTATGCCCCCCAACAGAAATCCAAACCAAAGCATGGATATGTTATTTACTTTGTAGAAAAGAGATTATCTGCAAGACTTTTGCTGCACATTTCCCATAGTCGATGGAAGGTTATTCATAAAGGCCAAACCAGCCTTGCCAGGTAGCCAAGAAACTGAGAAACAGCTGACCTTAAGAATGTATTAGTAGCACTGACCCTATGTTAATGACATTATAAACTAGATTGTGGGGAATCAAAACACTGCAAACAAGTAGGAATAAATGATGAGTGAAGGGCTGACTGTCTAGTGGTGGAAAACATAAATTCTCTAACTGGATTAAATACTTTTTTTTTTTCTTCATAGAAAAAACAGTGACTGATGGAAATAGGGTGGGGGGGAGCACAAGGAGGAAAAAGAAAGAAGGTCCTGGCATTAATAAATAGCACAGTATCAATTGTAGTAGATGTATAAATAACTTCTCCTGTAGTTGTGGATAGTGAAACCACATATTAAGTTTCAAGACTGCATCTATTACATTGTGGGTAGGAAAAAATAACGAGAAGCACATTTTTGCATACTAACTGGATTATTTAATTCCAAAGAATTGATACATTGATCGTGGAGTCTGATCTTAATTCCCATCACTTGTTAACAAAAATGGTTACTTATTGTGAAATATGGTATATGGTCACTCCATTTATGCAGGCTTTATGGCAGTGAGAGATGACAGTGACCATCTTCAATGGGCTAGAGCCTTAAGAGCTTGCATTATTTGTACGTACTGAAACTTGCAAGTCTTTCTGTGCATGAGATAAATGACAGCACAATGTATCGTTTTGACAAAAATCAAGCGAATACATATCAACCAAGTTGCTACCAGTAACATGGATGAAGAAAACTGACATAGGAAGCTCTATCTCCCCCATTTCTTTTCTTACAGTGAAGAGTCAACTGAAACTAATTTATTTCAAAAAGAAGAGCTAGGTTTTGATTTCTTTTTTTTGAGTTCCCATCCTACACGTATTTAGAGCATGTTGATAGGTAGCAAACCAGTAGAGTCAGTGACTCAAATGTAGAAACCAATTTGCATTCAGCTAGTAGAAACACTTCGACTGGAAAGAATTTCCTATCAGACAGAATCACGGGGAACACTGACACCAACTCTACAGGGAGTCAATTGAGCGTCTGATCAGTATGATGGAAAGTTAACTTCGAGACAAAGGGCAAGGAGCAAAGATAATCACAATAATTCAAAGCAAATACTAGCAGGCAAATGCAGACAGACACTTAGTAACATACAGACAACTTTATTGTGGGTTTATATTGTGACCTCCCTACTGCCCACACCGTGATTCCAACACAGATTATTTGTACAAAAATGAGACTACACTGCATGAGATATGGGCATGAAAATTGCCAGTAAAATACCCTTATTGGTTTTGTCAAATTCTAAGTTTGCCCAAAGGTCTCTGTTGCTCTGACTGGGAGAAGATTCAGGCTTCAAACATTGCACATTTTTAAAGTCTAGCAGAGCGGTAGAGTTTTATTCCCTTACAAATCATAGAATCACAGAATCATTAAGGTTGGAAAAGACCTCTAAGATCATCAAGTCCAACCATCTGCCCAACATCACCATTCCTACTAAATCATATCCTGAAGTGCCACATCTACACATTTTTTAAACACCTTCAGGGATGGTGACTCCACCACCTCCCTGGGCAGCCTGGTCCAATGACTGACCACTCTTCCAGTAAAGAAATTTTTCCTAATAGTTATATTTAAACCTCCCCTGATGCAACACGAGGCCATTGCCTCTCATCCTATTGCTGGTTATCTGGGAGAAGAGACCACCTCCCACCTCACTACAACCTCCTTTCAGGTAGTTGTAGAGAGCGATAAGGTCCCCCCTCAGCCTCCTCTTCTCCAGGCTGAACAGCCCCTGCTCCCTCAGCCACTCCTCATAAGACTTGCTCTCTAGACCCCTCACCAGCCTCTAACAGTCAGTCTTTTCACATGCATACAGAGCATGGAATAAAAGAAACCTTCAGCACTGGACTTTGAGAAGACTGACAGACAGAAACACACAAATGCACACATGCACGCACACATACAGCTGGTACATATGGTCTCACATTTTCACAACTGTTTCCTGTCATGCAAGAAGGAAGCAAGGCTTTATTGTTGTAGTTTTTTCCCTTTTAAAACACTTCTCAATTAGTAAGACAGAGAATTTTCTATGAAGCATGTAGCATTTAGTGTGTGGTAACCAGGTAGGCAGAGTGATACCCATGTAGCATTAGAATAATGTTATAATTATGGAAGAAGCAAAGAAGAAATTATACAATCAGATTGCTTATATACTTCCTTTGGGGCTTTGTAATACATACTTTGTGGCAATTACAATACCTTTTCAGCAATTTTTTGTGATGCTGTGTGAGTGCGTGCATCTTCTAGGAGAATGCCTTTATTGTATGAAGGTGAAACAGATCTGTGCAAACTTTTGAAGGAGTAAGAGTGAAGCTGATCCTGGAATATATCTTCTCCTCCCACAGCTGTATGGGAACCTCTTTCTTTTGTGAACTCAATGTTAACAGAAGCACTAGCAAAAAAAACACCAAAATCATCTTGCTCTTTTCAGTGGAGAAGCTTATAATTGTTAATAGGTAATGAACTTGGAAGCTACTGAGTGGAGTCTGACCATCAGCTAAATCTGTGCATTCTCAATCTCAAGCAAGTCATCTCTACTTTGTCTAGCTGCCATTAGCCACAGCACAAATAACTATATTTAAACACCTTAGAACCAAAAATTAGCTGCCCCACACACCATAACTCCTCTGAGAACATCAACCTTGCAGGGCTATCAGCAAGCAGCCTGAGTTGACAACAGGAACTGAGACTTCTACTTGCATGAAGTAGGCAAGCAGGCTGGTGCTTAAGCCATGGGCAAACGTTTTAGAAAAAAATGGTGACACTTTCATGATGACACACAAAAATTAACGTTGTGAAATTTTGCAGCTATTGTCTCTGTGCTTTTAGAGCAAACATGGAACACCTAGGAATCACTTCAGGTATGGAGTAGCTATGGAGTTTCTATCAAATACTACCACAACGAAGGCTAAGAACTCAGTCTATTCCAAAGGATCTGAATCATAGATAAACTGTAATATAATTGATGCTCTCTCTGTGACAAATGTTGGAAACACTATTCTACTACTGTATCAGAAATGCGTGTCTGCTAAGACACAGAAGAAAAGTGCAACCGCTTTCCCTTAAGAGCCAAATAAATTATTTTAATCATTCAAATTAAGTAATAACCAGAAAGAAGATAACGGATGCACAAAAGTCAAGAACAGCAAAACAATCTGAACTAGTCAAATGACACCCTGTTTTCCCCCAAACGACAACATAATTTTATATGTCATATTTTATATAAATAATTCTTGGAGTCTTTAAAAAGAGTTTGTGCACAAGAAGGGTTTGGTAGAGATGTCATGCTGGAACTGCAATGTTAAAAATGTTTTCAAGACCCTTTAGTTGAACTTATCCAAGATGTTGGGCCTAAAAGTCACAAAATTAGACCCAGACAAATACACACATATTTTTTTGTTTTACCTTGCTGCGTTGTGATCCTGTCACCTTAAGGAAGGGCAAGGACAAGAAGCGAAATAGTAATAAGAAAAAGAAGTCCAAAACTTTTTTTTCTGCAGGTGACTGACCAAATACATACACATAATTGTCTTTTGAACAGATTAATACATTACTTGAACATAAGTTTCATAGCTACAGAAAAAATAATCATGAGAAAGATATTAATAGGAACTTCTCTCAAAAGATAAATTTGAATGCTGAACAAAGAATCCATTACAATTTAGGTAAGGAGCACTAATAAACCCCTTACTGATAAATTTATTCATTCACCTCAATGACTTCCAATTTTTAAATTTTCACACTTATAAGCACAAGACTTTTGATATCTAACAAGCATGCACGAACTAACTGACAAAATTCTATATAATCTTATATTAGGACAAAAGTCTATATAATCTTCTATTATGTGATACTACATATGTTTATGTTTCTCTGCTATCAATCTAGTGACTCATATCAGCCAATCCAGCTTCTGACATGCAGTTCACTGGCATAATAAGCTGCAGTAAGCCATGAACCAAGAAACATAAATGTCAGTTAGAAGCTATGAAATAATGTCTAATATGACAAAAAAAACACAACAGAAGTATAAGCTTACTTCAAAACTCTTCACTTCTTCTTCACCATCATCATCATCTTCATCATGGCAGCTCTGATACCATGTAGAAAGAAAGCATTTACTGATAAGGGGAAGGGCAGCTAAAGCCTTAGTTCACTTTAAATGTAATTTCACTTGATCTTATTCATTATTTTTATTAAAACAGAAAAGATGCAAAAGATAGCATAAAAGTTACCTTAGCCATAATGTCAGCATAAGCCATATACAGGAAATCTTCATCCAACTTGCTGGTTAACAGAAAGAGGAAAAGAGAATGAGGAAGATTAGAGTTAGAATTGGAGTTCAGAAATATTTTTAAGCACCTTCAAAATCTTTTTAAATGATTTTTATGCCCATAATTAACTACAAGAGTTTTTTTTTAAAATGAGGACTTGATTAACTGATACAAACTTAGAAGTAAAGCCAGCTACAAACATAGTGCTGAGAAACTCATAAACACCTTCCAACAAAGAGCACATCGTTAATTTTTCCATTATACCTAGAATATACCTACATTTCACATTCAGACTATAACCGTCAGTAGGGAACAGACAGAGAGCTGTAGTAAGTCCTGAACACAGCATCCATAACCATGAAAAAGTGTATAGGGGCATCCATTTGTACTCTGGAAAACTCCTTACATCTCATTATCAGTCATGTTAAAATCTCTTTACACACCACAGGCTCGAGAGTGTCAGTGTAACTCAAACTCACCATATGTACATATGCCCATGTTTCGGCCTAGCCTATGCAATCTGACTTGAACAGAGACAAGTATAACTTCAAATACAGGAATCTGAAAATCTGCACACACTCTGCAGTCTCTCACACCATCCCTACCATTTTTCAGTTAAGGCTGTTCGACTGAATAGCAGAATAAGTTGATGTAAAGGATCAACTCTTTTAAGGCTTTCATCTTCTTCCGGTGGTTCCTCCCCAGGTTTCTTTAGGGAAAAAAGATTTTAAAAGTATATTCAATTATCTATACTACAAAATGCTTTACTCTGTGCAATTTACTAAACATTAAATACGCACATATGTAATTTTGACCTGGACAACCAGAAGGAAACAAGTTCCAAGCAAAGTATGAAAGCCCTGGATACTGAACGTGTTTACAATCATGAAGACTTACAAAGAGGATACCATTTGCAAAACTTAAAATCAACCCTCTTCCCTAGACTCTGAAAATAACTTCAATTTTTTACCGCTGTTATCCAGAACAAGTGGTAACCAGATGCTATTAATATGTTTGCTATTATATTGTCTGTTCCTCTCTATGTTAACAAGCTTCATCCACGAAAAATCAGAATCCTCTGTTCCAAGTCTTATGCCACGTATAATGTTTGCTGAGGAACTCTGAGAGGCTTTGAGGGAGCAAAAATCCAAACTTGAAGTTCACCAATGGTTTTAGACGGCAGGAGCCTTATCTACCAAAACCAGTAATGCTGGCAGAATGTAGAATTTTAGAAGACGACAAATCAATAATATATAAAAAATACTATATATCATTAAATTTTTATATACATATATATACATACACACAAATAGTTTCTTCCATGTGGTTATTTTGCTTTCAGGTTTAGAAAGCTCTAGTTACTTAATTCTAAAAGAAAAAATGTAGTCCTAAATATTGTAATGGCAACTACTGAAGCAGTGCTTTGAAAAGAATCTATACAAAATCTCCCCTCTGACTTCTTGTGTTTTGCCAAAAGAGATATCAGAAAGTAAGTTTTGCACATCCAGTTATTCAGAAAATTGCTTTGTCCAGACATATTTTTCCACAAAGCATCTCGTATCTCAAAGAAAATTGGTTGCATAAATTATGCCCACTCTTGTCCTTGTTTTCACCTAGCAGTACACACTAAAATGCAGACAAAAAGAATTTCATGCACTGATAAGACTGCAGAAGTAAGAAATTATTCTATTGTCAGATGTTATCTGTTTGCAACAATGAAGGGAGGTTGTAGAGTCTCCTTCTCTGGAGATATTCAAGACCCGCCTGGACAAGGTCCTGTGCAGCCTGCTCTGGGTGACCCTGCTTCGGCAGGAGGGGTGGACTAGATGACCC
>Ga0065711_1051938_pt1 | contig 10174 bp, 7 predicted proteins | sample Hoacrofraction12_FD_59098 | JGI IMG/M metagenome (GOLD analysis project Ga0065711, IMG submission 59098) | Hoatzin crop microbial communities from Cojedes, Venezuela - Epithelial fraction 12 v2 (version 2) | ecosystem: Host-associated > Birds > Digestive system > Esophagus > Crop | place...
CCCCCCCCCCCCCCCAATAGGCACTGAAATTATACTGGGGATGTAAGTAGCAAGTGGTAAAATATTTACTGGAGTAGATAAGAACATAAGGCTGGGCTTTGCATTGGCAGCCTTAGCCATTAGTGCTAATCCAGTAGCACTGATGTTATGGGAAAAGAGGCGGGTTTAACACTTTGCTGTCTCTGTCCTGTTTTATGGAAGTAAAGTGTCTTCTAGTCTTAGGCTGCATAATTTGTGCCTCATTGGTATTTAGGTAGTTGTGTTACACCTGGTTTCACTTTTTTTCCCAAGTTTTCTCACAATAGGTAGGCTTTCTTGTGGGACAGGGGGCAGCTCCTTTTAGCTGCTACTACAAAGGAATTCACTGAGGTCTTGGCATTTGCACTCCAACGTTAGAGAACAGGAGGAAAAGACTGGGAAAGCACCCAATCACTAAGACCTTTAGAATCGGACTATATTTTCTGAGCAGCTGTCGATGGAGTGTGTGCGAGATTATTATTGTTTGCAGAAGCTTTATTGATCTTGGCTTTGAAGCCCAGAAATCTGTTTACAGCAGCCTATAAAAATGAACGGCTACTTCTTTTGCTGAAGGTTAACATACTGTGTTTGTTTAATTGAATTGAAATGGCTCTGTGTTGTCTAAATGTCAGTGTTATTGAATTTTCAAGTGATTCTAGATTCTCCTAGATGGATAAAAATATATAAATAAAAAGCAATATGTTAAAGGGGGTGCTATCCACTTCATTAAAACAAGATAAACATAGATCTGAAAAGAAACTCTATTGCCTTTGACACAGTTGACTGCGTGAGAAAGTCCTTTTAGGTTTTCAAGTCTGTTTTGGTTTTTTTTTTCTTCAGTTTGTGTTATTTGCATCTGTGTTTCTTTGGAAACAGTGGAAACAAAGGAAGAAATGCAGAAGTCCAAAAGTGGTACCTTTGGAATATCCAGATCTTTTAGAAAATCACTTGATGGAAGGAAGATTTTACCGTAGTGAAATGGGAAGACTTATATTTATTTATGGCTTCCTGATTGCAACAAGAGAGATGGAAACTTGTGGTACTGCTTGGCTGTAATGAGTTCTTCCGTGGACTGCCGTGAGCATTTTCCCCTTCTGGTTTTCTTGTTCCGAAACTAGTTTGTCAAGCCTTTTGTCTAGTTGCATTACATAGCTTTTTTCTTTGCCCTGCAATTTGTCAGGTAAATGTAATATGTGTTGCTGACTGTACTGTAAGCTTAAGACACAAAGACTTAATATAGAAGCAGAGTTTACTAAAACATATATGTATGTGGGTCATGGTATTTGTTTTGCAGCCATTTGTTTTCCTCTAAATATTGTATTAACAGGTTTTCTTAAAAAGATCATAGTTTTTTTCATGATCTGATTAAACACAGGAGAGTGTTTGAAAACTGCTGTCATCCAGGATACTGCTGTGCTCCTGCACAGTCTTAGAGGCAGTCCTTTTGCCCAGACCTTTCGCCATGTGTTTAGCTGTCTATAATGCGTTTTGCCTATCTGTAAGTGGATCAGGATGTTGCTGAAGTAAGTGCTGCATGAAGACAGCAGGCAAAGATTGCCTGTATTTTGGTTATACCCACAGTTATGACTCTTGTGCTCTGCCTACTGTCAAGCTACTCTCCATTATGGACTTTATTTCCCCTTCAGTGTCCCTGTTGTCATCCTCTTCTCTGGGTAGTGGGAAGTTATCTGTGGCAGAGACCAGTGACTGCAGCTCACAAGTGACCAGTGACTGCAACGTCTGCCTCTGTTCAGTTAATGACTATTTTCAGGTTTTGTGACCCCACCCCAATCTATATATGTAGAGAGACTACAGGATTAGAAGCTAAGAGAATAAACAGAAAATGGCCAAGGGGGTGAAGAAAGGTGTATTTTAATGTCTGTGAGAAATTGGAATATTTAGCACCAAGCCAGCAAGAGTATCTTTTTTTTCAGCCCAACTCCGTGAGTGCTTATTGTATTTATTTATTTATTTGTAGAATTACTGTGAATTTCCCCCACCCATTTCTTGAGAGCTCAAACAGAGCAGTGGTGTTCCCCAGGGAATATGAAGTTACACAGATCATTGCTCTCTGTCAGGGCTTTCAAATTTCACAATGCTCTTGAGAATGTTTGCTCATGAAACAGGTTCATCATCTATTAAATGTGTTCTCCAGGGAATGGTTGATAATATACAATTAAAAGAGAGCTCAACACAGAGGGTATCCTGAGCAGCTCTATCCCTCTGGCTAAAATCTTCTATTAACAGATGCTACTTAAATAAAGGTGAAAGGAATACTAGCAGTTACAGATAATAAACCCAAAAAGATTCTTTGAGCCCTTCTCTATATCAATGTGGTCTTCATGGGAGCTTTTCAAATCTTTGTCCCATTAGATCTTCACTCTGTCATGAAGACTAAGGCTATAAAAAGAAATAAATTAAATTAGAGGCTTATTTGAAATCTCTTCCAAACATTAAAGGTCCTGTTTCAAGGCCTTTGATCTCAATAGGTTTTGGATCAAACAAAGACTGTAGATTCGATCTTTTCCTGACCTGCATATCTGGAACTCAAAGGGGTGGAAAAGCAGTGAATTTTAGTTTGCATGTTCAAAATGCTGTGCATACAGAGAAGGGTGAAGATGTGCTAGATGCTTACCCTTTTGATTTGCCTGAAGGAAGTCTCAGCTGAGAAACGGTGCCTCTTCTTGATGCATGGAAGTTCTCTGGAAGTTCTGCAGTTGAGTGAATTATGTGCATGAACAGCACCTGCTTGGGTATGGATGAAAGAACACCATAGGAAGGATCCCAGGTGTCTTAGAACTGTATTTATTTTGTGATTTGGACGTTTGTTTTGTACTAAATATGTTAGTACAATGTTGCATTCTTTCCGATAACAAGGAAATCTATTTAAACTCCCAGGTGATGTTGCAATTACATTTGCAGTGAGAATTAAAGTGAATGCTCTTTAGGAATACTTATTTTTAAGATTGGGATTTAGCAGTCTTACAGATTAGTTAGTGCCATGGTTTAACCCCAGCCAGCTACTAAGCACCAGACAGCCACTTGCTCATTCCCCTTCCACATCCCATGGGATGGGGAGGAGAATGGGAAAAATGAAAACTCATGGCTTGAGACAAAGACAGTTTCACAGGAAAGCAAAGCAAGACGTAATAATAATAATAAAACAAATGATGCACAAATGCAATTGCTTGCCACCAGATAAACAATATCCAGGCCATCCCCGAGTAGCAATCGCTGCCCCCAGCCAACTCCCCCAAGTTATATATGCAGCATGACATCATATGGAACAGAATACCCCTTTCGCCAGTTTGGGTCAGCTGTCCTAGCTGTGTCCCCTCCCAGCTTCCTATGCACCGGTCAGGCCAGGCCAGCAGGAGAAGCTGAAAAATCCTTGACTGCTTAGCAACTAAAAGCACCAGTATGTTATCAACATTATTTTCATCCCAAATCCAAAACACAGGACTGCACCAGCTACCAGAAAGAAAATTAACTCCATGCTAGCTGAAACTAGGACAGCTAGGTTTCAGTAATAATAGATTTTTCTGCATTATAGAATGCACAGGTAAAAACTGTCAACTTTCTCTCAGATCTGTCCGTATTGCAAGATTTTTATTTTTGTTGATAGTCGCAGCAGAGGATCCCAGGGTGAGCTCCAAAAGATGCTTGTGCTGTTGAAGGTCTGACCACAATGATGTGAATATAGGGAAAGCACTGCGTGCTTTTTTTCCCCAATCCATACATATAAAACTCTACAAAACTCCATAGGTTTTTAAGCAAGCTAAGCTATTTAGTTAGTCATTCCTCCTTTAGACCTTAGCTTGAGGATTTTTTTTTTTCTCAGCTGGGGAGACCATCACTAGTCCTTAAGTCAGCATACTGTGGCAGCTCCCTGCTTTCCTTGGAGATTACATGTACTGTCTGTTGCTCCAGGAGAGCTCAAAACTTTCTTGGGCATTAGAAATCTTTCACTGCACAGTTGATCATTCCTAGTCCTGTCTGAAAACTAGAGGTAAAATTAGAAATATTTACAAGGTAACATAAAACTTCCATCAAAAGGAGTGATGATTTTGGTGCATTTTTCTCCCCACCTTTGATATTTTCTGAGCTAAATATCTGTGTATGAGTGTAATGTGTTCAAATGGTTAAACGATCTATTTTCTATTGTTATTGGTAATAAGATTCCTGCACACTGTGGTGTAACCATGTTTGTGAACCAGTTTTAGGTTATTCATAATAAATGTGAGGATCTGTGTTTTTTCTAAAGATGGAAATTTTTCCGCATTATTTTTCTGTCTAAACTGACAATGTGTGCAGAAATGGTCTGTCATATCTTAAAGACTTCAAAAATGGATGCTTGAGAAACAGAAGATTACAATTCCCACATGGAAAGTGCTTCCTCTGACTGCCAAGGCACTCTGACATCTTTGTTCTCTGGTTATTCTAAAGTCTCTATTTGGACAGTTTGGGGAGAAAATGGGATTTAGATAGTCTTCCTGGATAGACAGTGGGACAGCAGCAGAACTTTCTTTGTGTTTGGAAAACTTCTAGTTCTGGGCTTCAGAAAGAAGGCAAGAAACAGTAGCTGAGCCCCTTCTATGCCGTGCAGATAACACGGGTTATAGTACAGATGTTTGAATTTTATGTCTCCTGCAGGCATCCCACAAATAAATTTTCTATTTTGATTTGGAAACAATTTTTGTTGTTCTTTAGTGAAAACCTCTAGAAATGAGTCGGAAAGGAAACCTTTGAGTTAAAAAAGAATCTCTGTTCAGCAATAGCTAATTAGATGTTCCAGACCATTCTGCTGCAGGGCTTTGCGGCATTGTTTCCAGTTCAGTGCATTTTTGTATGCACCCTTTCTTCTCTTGAGCAGCAGTATTTTTGACTGTAATTTTTGTAATTGTTGTGTAGCTTGTTACTTCTACTAATTCTTATGTGGAGACTGCACTTGCAGGATAACATGATGTGATCCATATGGTAAGGTACAGTGCCTCAGTGGAAAGTCACCTCAGGGCTCCCAGTCTGAGCAGCAGGGAGCAGAGGTTAGGGGTCTGCATTGCAGTTATTGCAGTCAAAGTAGCATCTTAAAGGTGAAATTTCTCTTCAAGTTTATATCTTGAACACTTTAAAAAAAAATGGTGCTGTTACTAGGTTTTAAACAAAGACAGACCTCATAAACATCAAACTGCTGTATCGGCTTTGCTCCCATTTCTTGTGCCACTCATAGGTCGGGAGAGATTTTTCCCTTAGTGATATATAACTGATTCTGAGAGAGGTTAAAAAGCAGCAGAGGTCCTGTTGCATATGTTTGGAGAGATAAAGCTGATGAAGGCATGACTGTGATTTTTGCCTCTTTTATTTTCAGTATTTGTCAGTCTTCACTGTTTATTACTAGGGATTCTTCTGTGCAAGTCTCATTCTGTGAAAATGGGTTTGTCGCTTCTGTTATTGGTGCTTCTTTCTCATCAGAAGCTGTAACTCTCTGATATCAGCATAGACCCCTATCAAAATGGCTGCGAATATTGTAAGGATCAGACAGGGTTCTTTGACTTTCAAACTTTTGACCATTGCGTTACTGTCAAAAAATTATCGGGAAAAATCATAAATGCACCATACAGCTTCTAAACAGAAACAAATCTGATAGTAATGTTGTTCTGCAGACCAATTTCAGATAGTCTTTATGGACTCCTAGGCCACCTTTTGGGTCCCTGGCTTGGAGCTGGGAGTTCTGAATTCTTTCTCTACAGTCTCACTGACTTTGTGGTTCTTGGTAAATCACATGGGGCCAAAGAGATGCTGTGCTACTGCACTTCTTAATATCGTCTACTGGGAATTGCAAGTTCTTCTGGAAGAGTGGACCACTGAGGTCCTTTTTCCCTGACAGTCAAGTAGTGATAGTATTTATTCTTCTTAAGCACTGTGAAATATAAGAAAGAAAAATGTGTGTAAATTGTACAGTATTTTTATGATTCCATGTTGGAAATTATGATCAAATTTTATAAAACCAGTGTCATGCAAGTGTTTTTAATAACAAAATAGTGGAAGGTGACCTCATAGTCTTTGTTGGAATTCACTTTAACAGAATATGGCTGGGCGAGGAGGTTGCTGTAAGATAGCTTCATGGGGGTGCTGGGATTTGCCCACTTCGGGTATATTGGGTGCCTGGAGTCGATGCAGACCGTTAGCCAAAGGAAATCATAAATACTTTTTGTCTGTTGTGAGCTAGTTGTCTTCTCTTTGCTGATCTTACTGAAGGTGTGCGTGTGCATGTACATGGGTGGTAGAATGTCTTAAAAAATCTTGTATTTTTAAGATTTCATAATCATGTTCTCTTGATAATTTTTTTCTGAGTAATAAGGAGCAATAGAAAACCATTTTGTATAAATGATAAGATCAGGTTCTGTTTCTAAACATGCTTTTTATTACAGATTCCTGGGAGTCATTCATTGCCTTTAATGAGTAGTTTTAGGCCATTTTTTTGTGTGCCAAGACAGATTTGAAAAGGAATGTATTATTTCCTTTTTTCTTTAATGTTAAATGAGATATTACTTACTGGCTAGAAGGGCTTGTGTCTCGGGGGATTTTAGTACAAAGCATGTGATTTCCCTGTCTATAACTATGAGTGACACGTGGCTTATCCAGTCAGTCTGTAGTAATCCTTGATACTTGTCACATGCTTACTGGTACCCACAAACATATGTCTTCTGCACTACCAAGTACTTTGAAAATATAACAACAAATTTTAAAAGTTGCAGCTTGTTGTTTCAGTTGATGTGAAGAAGTGGCCAGAAAGATTTTCTTACTGAGATATAATAGCGGGGGTTTTTACTTTTTCCATGTGGAAAAATAGGAATTCAGAACTACGTTCCTAATCTGATCTTTGTGTCCAGCTCACAGTTCTGTGCTCTGTAGCACAGAGAGGAAAACTGCTTCTCTACAGATAACAAGGAGGCTGAACAAGCATGTCTCCGTGACATCACATTAGCCCTTGAAGGCTTAGTGCTGTGTCTGTGCAGAACAGAGGCAGAAGCTGATGTGTCTGGGATCCATTTGGCAGTTCCCATTATCACTCATGACTCTGCTCATCTTCTTGGCAACCTCACCTGCGAAAGCCAGGAGTGAAAACAATTCAAAGGTGAGCTTAGTTCTCAGCCCTAGAAATTCATGACTTGATAGCAGCAGTGTTGGAAGCAGTGCAGTTAAAACCTGCGTGGCTTCTCCCTATGATAAGCCTGTGAGCAGATGTCCTTATTCAGAGCCGTGTCAACTGAGAAAATTTCAGCAGATCTAAATGTGCTAGCTAAAAAGACCTTCAAAATCTCAGCAATGTGCCCTTGTGTGCTCTGCATCCTTTAGCAGCAGTCAATTGATGAGTCTGTTGTATCCATATTCACTGGTACTTTCAATGTGTTTTGGCACATTGACAAACTATTAAAAACTTGTGTTTTCACAGCTAATTCTAACTCCTTCCTGGCAGCGTTAGAGGCAACAGCATCAAATGAAAGGAGACACTTATGTAGAAATATATACATAAAAACTCTTAAAGCACATTTCTTGTAGACTGATGTGTGGGGACTATTTCAGAACCATACAAGAAAGGCAGCAGTAAGAAATATTGAAATAACAGGATGCAACAACATCCACCTGTCAGAAGAGCAAGTTACTACAGTCTTTGTTGGTAGGGGTCGTGTTTCATGATGACTGCAGTCTTTTCTGAATCAGACAGTCTGGTTCACCTAATGTGATTAAAGTTCCCTAGATGATGCATCAGAGTTGTGAAGGCTCTTTTTCTATCTGGATACAGAAAGCGTAGCTGTCTTTCTGTGGTATTTGTCATTTCAGCTTATTGGTGTAAGGGAAGGGGATGAGGAACAGGAATTAAAGCAAAGGCACTATCTGATAGGGACCCTGATTGAAAATTCAACAAATTACCATTAGGAGGTTTATTGTGGGTAAATGATCCATTGTAATATATTGCAGTGATTATTAATACTGCTTGCTTATTTACATGCCCCTTGTCAGAAGAGTTTGTATCCTGAGCAATCAAGCTTTCTTCCATCAACAGCTCTCAAAGCACCCTGTACAGATAGAGAAATATTTCTCTCCTCCACTTTGCAGGTTAGAGGGAGACCCTGAAATTTGCCCAGTGTACCAGAACAAGCCGGTAGCAAACCCAGGAAAATAACCCATGCACCATATTCCTTATCTGCTGGAGCTCCTCAGGGAGGCAGCCATCACAGCTAGCACCTTCCCGGTGCACGAGGGTATGTGTCTGTATGTTGAAGAGCTGAGGAGATAACATTACGGAAGGAACTGATTAGGAGTAATTTGCCAGGGGAAGGGAGTTGTATTGTGAGCTGTCAGCAAGTAATGAAGCAAGGATGCCAATTGACAGGTGGACGAAAGCCTTTTCAGCAGGAGGGAGGAGGAGATAGGTTCCAAGATGCAATTGCTCTAATTGAGGCTGTGAAGAGATAAATGGGGAAAGTTTGCAACAGCTGGGGACTGCTCTGAAGGAAAACTTTGAGGAATTGTTATCCTCTCCCGGAGGTCTTTTAGTCACCATGGTGATGCCTCTGGCAGACGTCAGCAGGGGGAAAAAACCCAGTAAAACCCAAACCAAAATCAAACAAAAGGCCCCAAGCAAAAGGTTCCAGACATAAGGTGAAAAAAAGGAAATAAATATTGGTGGTGATGTTCTTCGAACTGACACTTGAAAAGATCTTTAAGTACACATCTGAACAGTGCTGGGATGCCATGGTTACAGGCTCTATACAAAAATTTCAGTAGTTGTAAAGCAATGTGTATTGGTCACCAGGAACAGTATTGTTGGACCTGGGTTATTGGGGCCCATAGGTGCTTCTTCAAGACAGTTTTCCTGTGTGTCCACTAGAAAGTTGTGTAGAAAGTTTGATGGTAGGCTTAGGTGTTATGGCTTTGAAGAGAGAAGGATGATTATGTGAAGGCCTGCTTCAGAACTAGAAGGGGGGGGGAGGGGAACCCATTGAGAGAGATAATCATCATTATTAGCTTTTTTGTCCCCTTTGCTATTCAGCTGACTACTTTGTTTCTTTTTTTTCTTCCATCTTTTTCATCTCATTACTCCTAGCTGTTCTTTTTTGGTGCTACTTTTGAAGTTTATCTCCTTTCTCACTATAGGTATCTTTCAAACATGCTCCTTAGATAAGCTACATGTAGAGTATATAGCTTTTTTTAATCTCATCGGTCAGTCCTTTTCATTCTGGATAGTTTATACTGGAGCAGAAAGGAGTGGGGTTAGCCAACACTTTTATCTGCTTTTCTTCTCAAATTTAAATAGGTTAGTATGTTGAGTTCAAGTTAACGGGGAAAAATGCATACTTTTAAGATGCCTGTGCTGCAGCGTTGTTGACACATACCCTGGTGTTAACTGGATTATTTGTTTGTGTAGTGGTGTCAGGCAAAAGACCCCCACTACATCAGGTTCCCCTTGGCCCAGTGCTGAACAAACAAATGACTAATCGCAATTGCTGTATTGGAAATCATAGACTCATAGGTTGGAAAAGACCTCTAAGATCATCAAGTCCAACTGTCCACCCACCACCATGCCTACTAAACCATATCCTGAAGTGCCACATGTACACATTTTTTTTTTATATGCCTCCAGGGATGGTGACTCAACCACTTCCCTGGGCAGCCTGTTCCAATGTCTGACCACTCTTTCAGTAAAGAAATTTTTCCTAATATCTAATCTAAACCTCCCCTGATGCAACTTCCTCTCGTCCTGTAGCTAGTTACCTGGGAGAAGAGACCAACACCTGCCTCACTACAATCTCCTTTCAGGTAGTTGTAGAGAGCGAGAAGGTCTCCCCTCAGCTTCCTGTTCTCCAGACTAAACAGCCCCAGCTCCTTCAGCCACTCCTCATATGACTTGTTCTCTAGACCCTTCACTAGCCTTGTTGCCCTTCTCTGCACACACTCCAGCCCCTCAATGTCCTTCTCGTAGTGAGGGGCCCAAAACTGAACACAGTGTTCGAGGTGCGGCCTCACCAGTGCTGAGTACAGGGGCACGATCACCTCCCTACTCCTGCTGACCACACTATTCCTGATACAAGCCAGGATGCCATTGGCCGCCTTGGCCACCTGGACACACTGCTGGCTCATGTTCAGCTGGCTG
>Ga0065711_1051939_pt1 | contig 10174 bp, 7 predicted proteins | sample Hoacrofraction12_FD_59098 | JGI IMG/M metagenome (GOLD analysis project Ga0065711, IMG submission 59098) | Hoatzin crop microbial communities from Cojedes, Venezuela - Epithelial fraction 12 v2 (version 2) | ecosystem: Host-associated > Birds > Digestive system > Esophagus > Crop | place...
AGACCCACCTGGACAAGGTCCTGTGCAGCCTGCTCTGGGTGACCCTGCTTCGGCAGGGGGGTTGGACTGGGTGACCCACAGAGGTCCCTTCCAACCCCTACCATTCTGTGTAAAGGGAAACGGGCACTTCAGCGGGGATCTCTGTAGGTGTGCTTGTGGACCTGTGACAAACAGCAAGGCTTCCGCCAGGATCGTAGAAACCGGGATTTATCCTTCTGCATCTCAGTTTTGAATGTTGCGCTGTGAGCACAACTGGAAACAATTTGTGAAGGTCGGTTTAGAAGAAAGAATCAACCCTCAATTACAGCATGACCCCCCTGACACACTTGGCGATGGATTTGTATGGAGATGATGGGAATTTCTAGAGTCAGGGTGAAGTGAGGGAGCCGAGTATGAATGGAATAGAAATGGCAGAGGGTGATAGAAAAAGAGGCTGGTCATCTCTGGTGAAAACTGTTGGTAAGCAGGTCACTGTGTTACAGTCCTGGTTTCAGCTGGGTTTGATTCCTCGGGACCGTGATATACAGCAAAGTTCCTGTGGAAGCTGCTGCTCTTACAGCGTTTGCTCAAGTGGTTAGTTTTGGGTAAAGGTTAATAAAAGTCATTCCAAGAGTTGTTACTGCTTTTGCTGTCAGATATGGATGAGATTAAAGCTGTGAAACTATTTACAGAGATCTCTGGAATTCAGAATATAATTAAACTTCTCCTCTTGAAAGATTTTATGGCAAAAATGTGTTTGGGGAGGAGTTTATGGAGTGTCCAGAGCTTATGCCCAATAACTAATGTGTTTTATAAACTGTCTTAGCATGTAATATAATATGTGCATACAAGACATTAAATTCCAAAGTTATAGTCAAGCTAAAAATTGTGGTTTGATCTTCACAGTAAGTTTGAAGGGCTGCAAAATCTTGTGGAAAATGCTGATAAGTATTCATTGGATTTGCCCAGAGGGCTCCATTGAAACACTAAGTAATTTTTGGCAGTTTGTCACTTGAATCGTGGAGGTGCTGCGATAGCTCAGAACTTGGAAGGGCTAAATTGCGTGCGGGGGGGTCTCTGGGGCTGTCAAAATGGTGGTGTTAGGGGAAGGGTTTGTAGGCACTATGTGGGGCTCGTTGTTTTCCTCTGTCTCCCAGTTGTCTTCTAGTTTTTGAAGGAACATGTATATACTAACAGCAGAACAGGTAGTATGTCTTTTTTCCATGCTGCTGGTTGTTCCATCCTACCATGAGTAGGTTTTGGTTTACATTCCCTCGTGATAATCGAGTTTGTGTTTGTTCCATCCTACCATGAGTAGGTTTTGGTTTAGATTCCCTCGTGATAATCGAGTTTGTGTTAAATGCAGCTGTTGCACGTGGGTTTTCAGGCAGTTCCAGTGTGGTGGGAGCAGGACTCTCTTTTGAGCTCCAAGCCAGAGAGCCCCAAATGATATTCGATTTCCTTGTTTAATTCTATAAGATCCTGAATTGAAAGCAGCAAAAGAATATTGGCCTTCACAGGGAGGACTTTGCAGTTGTATGTGGTCTGTAGTATCTCATACCTTATGCAACGGCTGCCGCTGCTCTTTTTCTTCACCCATCTTCCCTCCCTGCATTTTTTTGGTCCCTTCTTTGCTCTGATAATCAACTCATTTGGACAGTGATGATCCCCTTTAGGTCTTTAGCTGGTTTCTGAAGAAAGAAACAAAAAATTGCTTTGGGAATCGTGCAATGATAGGCTTTCCAGTGCCGTCCTAATCTTGCGTTTGGGGTTCGTTGCAGTTACGCCCTTACTTGTTGCTGTGGTAGCACGATGATACAAGTTTTTTGGTTTCAGTGCAGTTGGCGTATATTTAAGGCACCCTAAAGAAGTATTTTAGAAAGCTAGGAAAAGAAATCCTCCCCCAAAATAACAGCAGCGTAGGTAAATATTTAAAATAATGTTGGAAGGGTGGCTTTAAATTTCCTTTTTAGTGTAAATTATTGAGAAGATCAGCTACTCTGTAGCTTTCTGAGTGGTTGTACCACAAATGTCTAAGTCAGTTGCAAGGCAACGAAAGGTTTGGTTAGGTTTGACCAAACTGAGCATTAAGGTTAGAAGTTGTTCATTTTCAGCTGAGTTTCTAATTGTTCTGGCAGCCGCATAGCCGCTGTAGGTGGGATTTCTAGCTAATATTGGACAAATACTATTAATACTTCAAATCACTTCAGATGTCAAAAATTCTCCTATCCTTCTTTCTTTAAAGCTTGTTTTTCACCAGTATTACAAAGTCTGTCTGTTGTTGAGGTTGGGTTTGCCCCTGACTTTTAGGACTTGCAAAAAATGTATCTGCCTGCAGGTGCTGCTGGGCAGCGGAGGGGAGGAGGCTGGCAGCAAGCTGGCTTGGGATGCTGTCGTGGCTCTCGAGAGTCTTCCGCCGCTTGCCTTGTCCAGGGGAGTAAATTATCCCAAGTGCTGAAGTCCCATTGGCTTGAACTAGAGTTTAGGCTCTTTAATGACGCGAGTGATTATAAAAGTACAATTTACACCTTACTTTCTATATAATGCTTCCAGTATCCTTTCAGACAGTTTTTCTTTTAATCTTGGATCATTAATTGTTTAATGAAAAGTGAGTAAAAAAAAATGTATTTTTCCATCTCAGTATAATCTTACTGTTTTTTTTTTAAAGTGTAGTTCTCATAGTAAATGAAAATTTGACAGAAAAAAAATTTCTATGAAGAGGAAGAATTCCCAAGTTTTCTGTCAAATCCTGGGTTTCATTTGGTTTCGTATTAAGGAATACAAAACTGAGCCAGAGAAATGCAATTTTCTGAATATCTGTTTAAAATTCTTCTAGCTAATGTTATCCTTGGAAAGAGAAGCTACAGTGCAAATGTTTCTGAAGTTAGCAACTCTGTCAATGCACACAGCGTTTGAAGGCTGTGGCAAACGAGGTAGGAGTGTGCATCTCCCTCTCTGTACTATAATGTAAATTACTTTCCTGAATATCCATTTTGCGTACAGGGAGCAGTACACAACAGATGCTTCATATGCTTAACTGGGATCATTTAAAAAACAAAGCATCTCAGTAAAACCTGTCCCTTCCTTGGCCATCAGTATTTCATTTGGCACTGACATTGCTTCGCAGAAGAAAGCTCATGGAAGAGCAGCACAGGCAGCATCTCTGCCCGAAGCCAAACCCCCAAGATGATGGAGAGTGGAGTTGTTAGTGGTGCGTGATGCCAAGCGGAGTTTATAACCATGAGGAGTCTGTAATATATTAATATGCGGATGAAATATTAAATTTTAAAAGGAGGAGTTTGTCAGAGGAGTGTCCAGGTGTGCTGTACAGGCTGCCAGCAATGGCTTGATCCCATTGATCTTATAAATAGTCTGTGGCTTGTTGAGTTTTAATTCAGAACACCTTAAGAGGCAGCATATCCATATATAACTGCGTATGTCCCTATATGCTCTTGTGAAAATTGGCTTCAGCAGATACTAAAATGGAGGGCAGATTTGTTGGCTCCACAGACAGGACCTGCTTCTACAAGACCTTCGCATGAGCCAAAGTAGTGTCGATAAATAGTGTGAGCTCTGGATGTAACATGTGCTTGGGAAACAGAGAAGTACGCTGATACAGGTTGTTTTAAATGTGCTCTTAGTGATTAATTGTTGTTATCTGAGAAGCAATGCCTGACTGTGCTTTTAAAAATGATATCGTGGTGCACATAAATTGTCTGTCTGTCTTTAAACAGGGTCCTTCCTCATGATATTTAATATATTTTAAGTATATTAAATATTCAATATTTAGTTTAATATTAAATACTTCAATATATTTGCTCAATATTTATATTCTTCCTAAGTAATTTATATCCTCTTTGTCACTGCTTCCTGCTAGTTTCCGTACCTAGCCACATGATAAATTTTTTTGTGTGCTCTGATGCATTTTCTGTGTTTGTAAAGTTCTTTTTCTTCCTGCAAGAGAAGTCGGAGCTATTCTTCTCCTGGAGTGTACGTGAAGCCTCCCAGCTCCGTTACTAATGTAAGGATTCATCCCTTGAAAACACCACCGTGCAGCGTGAGCTAGCACAGGCTGCTTCCCTCCCTTGGAACTGGCTCTGATTTGTTGAGCGCTGTCAACACGCTCGGCACTGTGTAACGTAAAGAAAGGGGAGGGTGGGAGTTGTGCCCCAAAGGGTTTGCAGTCTGTTAGATGCACAAAACAGATTAGATAACGCTAAATATGGCACCGGTCAGATGCACAGATTAGTCTGAAAATGCCACAGATCTTTTTAATATAACTTCCTCCTTTGATGGATGTAGTCTGTGTTTTAATGAAAGTATAAAAATACTCTTGGCTTCCCCGAAGACTTTACAAAAAGCTACATCTGAATAACTGACAGGTAGGATCTATCATGCCAAGCCTAAGCTTATTACCAAGCCAAAATATCTGATAAAGATGGTTTGCCTACTGGCAAAGAATTAATTGGATTTCATACTTCGAGTCCTTTCTTTCACTCCATCATTATTATCGTGGACTTACAGGAGGCAGAGATACAAAAGACCTATTAAGCCATCCAGGCGATAGCCTTCTCAAGGCCTGCTTTCTATTACCCTGCTTTTTTTCTCTTGTTGAGTCAGACCTTTCTTAATTTCATCTTCATTCCTAAATGTATCTAGTTTTTGCCATCCTAAATAATTTGTTTTCCATATTGGCGTACTTGTCCTTCAAATATTTACAGGCTGTTACTGTGTCCCCCAGAAAGCTGTTCCTTAGCCAACCTTTATGCGGTTAACTTTTAATGTCTTGAGGTAATCAATCTCATCAATCTCCACTTCCCATTTTTGTTGCTGCTTTAATAACTCTGTGTAATCTGTTACCTTGCTGGTAGCGAGGTGGCCAGAGCTGAACGCAGTATTTCATAGGTGCCTGCACCACGGCTTTGCGGAGGGGCACTTTCAGCTCTTCTGCTCCGGGGTTTGATGCATCTGCAAAGGCAGACAAAGCCCCTTGAGCTTTCTTGTGCTGTATTGTGTAGCAAACAGGAGACCGATTGATTCAGATGACAAAGGCTTCGTATCATTTCAGGTGATAAAGCGATATTATGTGTGTTTTTTCCGTGCAGGCGTGAATGGGATCAGCTGGATATTTATCTCTGCAGGAGAGGACAATATTCACAGAAAGGATTTGTTTCTTTTATCCCCTCTTTATAATGTAGACAGTTAAAAGCTGAACAGACAAGTGAAGTTAAAATACCAGCGAGGTGATTGGCAGTGCCCTGCTGCTGGCGGCTCCTTTGAACATCTGCTGGCACCCCCGGGCGGGGAGTGCTGGGGGTCGGAGTGGTTTCTGCTGACTCATTAGGGTTTATTAACACCAAATTGAATATATTGGCAGTGGAGATGTCCCTGGGGAAGTGGCAGCTAGAAGAGCTGGTGCTCTGGAGGTGTGCCTTATTTGCCTGTGATTAAAAATAAATAAATCCTCACACTTGAAAGGGTGGGGGGTTGCAACTGGGGTATGAGGCCTTGGGAAGGATAAAGGAAGAGTGCTCCTGCAGTAAATCCTTGTTATTCTGAGGTGTGCTGAGGGAACGGCAGCTGTGGCTTGGATCCGGTGTGCAGAGAAGAGACGGGGAGATGGGGTGGGAGCAGAGGCTGGGGCAGCGCAGCCTCTCTGGGCAGGGTGCTCCGGGCTGTGCCAAGCCCCACCGCCAGCCGGGGACCCCAAAAACATGTCAGAGTGGGTGTAGAACTGAAGGTGAAAACAAAGGGTCTGAAACTGGGTTTGCTATTATTACGAAGCAGTAAAGAACTAAGCTTGCTGTGACGTGTTAAATACATTTTTCATATTTAGCTTCTCGTGCACAGAAGTTAAAATTTTGAAGAGGAAAGCGCAGCCGCTGAGCTGAACGGGAATTTGGACTCCAGGCACCTGGGATCCCAGTTTGTGTGAAGCAATGAGCTGCTGAAAGCACCTTATCTTTCTCGCATCTCCTGCAGGAGTTGTGAGATCATTTCCTCTTCCAGTTTATTTGCGTGGTTCTGTTTAGTGGCTGGTTTGTTGAACACTGAGGAACTGCCCGAGTTAAACTAGTAACAGACTGGCTTTCCCCCTTCCAATCTGGAAATAAAAGCTGTCTGCGGACACGCAGGGCTGCAATCTCGGAAGGATCTGCTACCCAGAACTGGTTGTGTCTGCTCCCTGATTTGAGGCACTGTTTCCTTGTGATCAATTTTATATACTGTTCTGGGTTTCATATGTACACGAGTCATTGAAAGTAATTTATTTAGCGCATTAATACCATTTTGTAGTGCATTAATACCATTTTGTGGTGTTCTTTTATGCCTTTTAAAAAGATTCACTTTTCATTTGAGCCGAATTTGGTATAAATGTATTAAAATCACTATGGAAACTTAGTTTACTATTTTCTAATAACATAAATATGAAGATAATAAGTATGAAGATACGACTGATAGGTTATAACTGTTTAGTGTTTACGTCGTGTGCTCTCAGTGTGTATACACAGTATGTATCTGACACATGGCATGGTGTGGTTGCGAATGGACATGTTTTAATGACTGCTATCCAAAGAGAGCCTGGACGTGGTCCTGTGCAGCCTGCTGTAGGTGACCCTGCTTTGGCAGGGGGGTTGGACTAGATGACCCACAGAGGTCTCTTCCAACCCCAAACATTCTGTGATTAGCTAAAAAGTAGAAGTGTGAGTTAAGGCTGATTTAAAGCTAGGCTTTGTTTTAGTCATAATCCAAGATTAAAAATGTCCCAAAGAACAACGTGGTAGTTTTCCTTGCTCTCCAGTCATGTATTTGATGCCTTGGGATTTGTGACGTTGGCCCTTGCGTTCCAGTGCAAGGCCTGTCGTGTTGGGTGACTGGCAGGAGAAATTGTTCTTGTGCTGTTCACTTCAGCACGTACATGTTGGTGGAGAGTACCAGGCCGGTCCCCACACTGGTAAGCCACGTGTTTTGTTAGTGCTGCTTTGGGACAGTTTGATCCCAGTGCCTGTGCTGGCATCCTAGTATCTGGGATAGTTGTTTGTCAGTGTGTAGTGCTCTCCCTCGAGTACCTACGTGGAGGCAGATCCTGGTTTTGAGCAGGAGGCACAGCAGGAGGCTCCCAATGTTTTATTTTCCCCTAATTTGGAGCAAGCCTGGATGGATCTCCTGATAATACAAAAGGAAAATAAGACTTCCAGCTGTACCTAGCTCTTTTTTTGTTGTAGGTGATTGTCATCTGCCACAGATGAGGAGGCACGTATAGTTCCCAACCTTCGGGCATGCTGAGCACAACAGAGGAACAAAGTGCAAAATTGCTTGCCTCATTACAGTCTAAAGTTTTTATTTTATTTCTTAGCTTTTCAGTCAGCCTTAGCATATACAGAATATAAAAACTGTGTTGAAGCAACGTACACAGTCATCAGCCTTGAACTGTAAAGTGTCTTCTACTGAAGTGCTTTATTCAGTGTATCTTACTGGGGGACACACTGATACGTGCTAAGGGAAAAGGAGTCTGAATTAAATTAAGCAAAAAAGAATGAGTGATTTGCAAGCAGAGTAGCATCATTCTTCCATGTTTCTGAAGGGTTTTTGAAAGCACAAATTAATTAGTGTCTCGGCCCCTCGGAGTGAAAGGTCCTGTTACACAGGGCTGAGGCCGGGTGAGACTGTTCCATCGTTTAGTCTGACTTTCTCCTTAGTGTGCACGCGTCAGACAAATGCTCTCTTAATGTCTCTCACAGACAACCTAATGTGGCTTTTCCTATTTAAGAAGTTACTGAGGACTTGATCTGAAAGAACTGGATGCTGCAGGGCAGATGCCAGACCCTCTGGTGTGTGGTACAGCACAGAGTCATGCGTGTGGGCATCCTATACAGTGCTTGGGGAGGATTGTGCCTTGGACAGGGATCTACAGTGCCAGTGAGAAAGGCTAAGGAGAGAGGCGAGTCCTCAGCCCAGTGTCTCTCCAGAGCTTTTGTATTAAGCCCAGACCTTCAGGGAAATGTTTCCTTCCATTTGAGTTCGTAGCCTGCAGCTCTTCGTTGAAGAGAGGACAAAGCACTTTTTTTTTTTTCTGTTTTTTTTCCAACACCCCAAGCAAAGCCTGGCTATCCTTTAAAGTATAGGCATTTCTCTTATCACCTGGAGGGATAGAGACTGACAGGTTTCACCTTGTTGGAGAATATCGAGACTGCCAGGGAAAGAAAGGGAGCAGAGGTTTAATGCCAGTCCTCTTTGTCTCCCACCAAGTGGATACCCAGTAATACTTCTTGGGGATCGCCTTTTCCTCTCTAATGAGCAGTGGAACACTTTGACTAGCCTGATACCCGAGACAGATGTTGCTCATTGTGCTCTTGCCAAAATAGAGGTGCTAAACCCAGGAAGCTTTAGCTGGTGCTGGAATTCAAAAGTTGGAGGCATGTTGAGTGATTTGGACCACCAGCAAATTAGCAGGGTGATAAATTCTGTGTCTTCGGAGAGCTTGTGGAGAAGGTTCCATTTTAGTAGAGAGGAAAATGTGTGAAACGAGTTCTTTACATTTCGCTATGAACTGACTTCTCTTGGTTAGAAAGACCTAACAGTGCAGTTTGTCAGATCACATGCACTTGTGTAGAAGGCTTTCTGCAAGGTTTCAATGCTACAGGCTTCATAAGTCCTTCATTACTTCCATGTTTTTAAAACATCAAACATAGACTAGAAACAAAGAGTAATAACATAGAGGATACATTTGCAATAAGGTAGTTTCCCCTAGACTTGTTGAAAATGTTTGAGTTGGTTTTTAAAGCAAAACCTTTGCCTGTTAATCTCTACTGAAACATCATCAAAACTTACAGCACAAAGGACTGGTAAATTGCTTTTGAATCTGTTCCATTTTTGCCAACTGTGAGTCAGCGCTGTCGATCATTTTTGCTAAGATAGCATTGTATTTCTTATGTGACTCCTCTAATGTCCTATCTATAAATTACTGCAGAAAATGCAGAATAAATTAAAATTATAATGTAGAAAATCCTCCCCTGTAAAGAGGACACTTTTGACATAAGACAGAGGGCTTTGATATCAGAATGTACTGCACAAGGCTTGTCTTTACCTCTCTTTAGAATGAAAGTTACCGTATTCTCAATAACACCAGTTCAGCTGCATGGCAAAGAAACTTGGCTGGAGTGGTGATGGTAGAGAGAGAAAGGGGGAGAGGTGGAGGTTTGTCTTAACCACAACTGCATCCCCTGTCCCGAGGAGAGTTGTGTTCTGGTTGGGGCTGTCTTACAAAAGCATGACTTGTGACTGAGCAAAGAGGTCATGGCTTTCAGAAGATCCAGTAGGGTTTGGAAGCTGAAGTCATATACGCTGAACAATTTTGGCACTTCTGAGTATCTCTTTGGGTGTTAGTGGAGGTCAGACTCCCTAGTACCCATGTCACTTAAAATGAGAAGAAGGCATCCTGTGCAGAATCTCCGCCTTGGTTTTCATTCCTTTGATCGCTACATTTTACTCCTGTTCCTTTGAATAACATCTTCAAACCCTTGGTTGGAATGACTTTGAGGGTCCCTTCTAGTACCAGTCACTTCTCTCCCTGCTTTTCCATTTGTTACTCTGGGCAAGCAGGTGGTTCTTACAATTAAGGAATGTGGACTTTGGGGGCTTGGAATAATTACAACATCACTTTTCGGGATGGTAACAACTGATAGTGCAGAAGCTTTCCGAGTCTGAAAAGGTTGTTAGCATTGTATAAACAGTCAGCATCTAATTTTTTTTTTCCTTCCTCCTTTATTATTGTACCGTTTGAATTGTCATGTAATGATTTTGTAGTGTTCGAGAAGAGGCAAACTGTGTAATTTTTTAAATTTTTGATAAGTTAAAGGAGTTTTGTGGCAAAGTGGATCTTGCAGTTCTACTGAAGATTGCTGATCCTTACTGCTTATTCCCTTGCTGAATTCCAGTCTGTGATATGGGAGAGTGGTGTGGTGGAAATACCATTTGAAGTGAAGGATGGTGACTCCAGAAGGTGAATGACCAATTGCAGTCAGTTAATTCCATGAGAAATTAAAAATGAGGACTTGCAGAATGATCTCTTAGGAGTAGCTGTCATGATCTGTAGGAGACTTTCTAAAGAGAGCAAACTTCCTGTTAAACATTGAAGTCTAACGTTAGATTTTATGGAAGAGGGATTCATACTTTAATTCCGCACCGCCCCCCCCCC
>Ga0065711_1010600_pt1 | contig 10173 bp, 5 predicted proteins | sample Hoacrofraction12_FD_59098 | JGI IMG/M metagenome (GOLD analysis project Ga0065711, IMG submission 59098) | Hoatzin crop microbial communities from Cojedes, Venezuela - Epithelial fraction 12 v2 (version 2) | ecosystem: Host-associated > Birds > Digestive system > Esophagus > Crop | place...
GGCCTTCGCGGAGGCTCTGCGCGACGAGCTGCTCGGCCTCGGGTTCCGAGGCCGGCGGAACGACCTCTTCTCGCTGCGGCAGGTGGGCCCCGGGCCGGGCCGGGCCGCGTCGGGCCGCCTCCCGCCGCCCTGACCCCCCGTCCCTTCTTCTCTTCCATGGGCTGCCGCAGTCCGAGGAGCTGGGGGGAAGGCCGGAGCTCCGCGTCGCCGCCCTGAGGTAAAATCCTGTGATTCTGTGACAAGCGCCGGGCTTGGGGAGGGGCCCTGGCTGGCTCCCTCGGGGGCTCGGCCGCCGTCTGCCGCGGTGCCCGGGCCGGGAGCCGGCCCCGGGGAGCTGAACCCGCCTGGCCCCGCGGTCCGTGGCCGGTTTTCCTCCGAGCAGCGCGGTCTGGGTCGGCCCAAGTCCCTCTGTCCCTCCCGGGCTGCTCCGCTGGTTGCTCCTGGGCCGTGTGGCTCTGCAGCAGAACGCTGTCACCGGTGGCTGCTCAGACGGTCCGGAGGGCGATGGTAGATCAGCTGAGGCTGTGGTGATCTGCCTGGTAACGCGGGAGGATGCTTACCTTGTGCTTGGCTTCTCAGGAGTGCTCTATGTGAAGAATTCCGAGCGTGGCTTTCTGCCGTGACCCAGATCGAGCTGGAGCCAACTATTGACATCTTCTGTGCTAAATATGAATATACAGGTCAGTCCGTAAGTGAACCTTTCCCCAGAGTTTCTGTGGGTGTATAGGAAACGCTATGTCTCGTATACCTCCTCATGTAACCCACCCCAAGCCCTTTCTGGTTCCAGAGGGTCCTAAGAGCTATTGGCAGCAAACTAGAGTCTCAGAAAATGAAGGCCCAGTTGTGGAAAAACGGTTGCTGTAGTCCCGTTGCCGATGGCTTTAACTGGGCCCAGCGCTGTGGCAATCCCCCACCTTTCCGGAGCTGTTCAGCTTGTGTGTGCGTGCCCGCTTCCACACAGAAGGGCGACCACATGCCGCCACTGAGTTTGTGAAGTCTGACGCTAAAACATCGCCTTCGTGAGTCCGGGGTACAGCTGCGCCTGCCCTTTTAGTCATGAAAAATCACTGTAGGAAGGGGAAAATTTTTTACTGTTAGCACTACTTTTTAAAAGTCTTTTGCGCAAGGAATTGTTGGTCCAGCTTTTCTCCCTCTGGCCCCATTCCAGCAACAAACCTACTCAGACGGCAGCTGTGTATTTCAAAGAGCTTGAACTGTTATTGAAGTCGGGAATCTCGGTCCGCTGTGCCCAGTAACAGCCGTGGAGGGGTGGGTGACGAGCTGTAACCGCCCGTACCTTCAGGGTGGGCTCGTCTGCACGTTGCAGTGCAGTCTCACAGGAGTGAATCTTGCAGATCTTGGGCTGGTGGTGCTGATGAGCGAAAGTGCAGTTCTTGGAAAGGGCATGTTTTTTCTTGTTGTGTTCTTGCGAGGACAAAGCTGGGAAGCAGCTACTGGAATGAATCATGCGCCTGCTGGAAAGGCACTGCTGCAGCAAAACGTGTGTAATTGCAGATGTCTTGCTGTGCCACGACGATGAGCTGGAAGGTCGGAGAATCGCTTTCATCCTGTACCTCATGCCAGCCTGGGAGAAAAGCGACGGGGGAACACTGGACCTGTATAGCACAGATGGTAAGAGCTTGGAGCTCAGCCCAAGGTGGCTGGAAGAGGTGATACTTACGCACCCCTGGCAGCAGCTCTCTCCTCAGCCAATACACAGAAGATATAGAGTTTCTCCTCAGTCCAGAGAAGCCGATGTCTAGGTGAAGTTTGTACCTTAGAGGTGGGCTGTAGCAGTCAGTCTTTGCAGACAATGCTAATGGGTAACAGTAGAGAAAAAGGAGAAGTTAAAGAAGAGGGGAATCTTCTGCCCCCACACACACTTTTTTCCCTGGAGGCAGGATGGAAGCAATGCCAGGAACTGTGCAGCTCCGAAGTGACAGGGATAACTTCCCTTTCCGGCCACAGAAGTCCCCTGGTTCCTCATCAAGCCCTTGCTCTGAGCTCCATCCCTTACGCCCAGGTGTCTCGCAGTCACAGTGTATTGAAGTCAGAGAGCCATGGCAGTTTCTAGCAAGTTCCAGTTCGTGTCTTAACCAGAGTATGTTTTCTTCCTCCTCAGAACACTTTCAGCCACAGCAAATCGTCAAGTCGTTATTGCCTTCGTGGAACACGCTGGTTTTCTTTGAAGTGTCTCCAGTCTCCTTCCACCAGGCAAGGAGCTGCCTTTTGTTCATTTTCTGGTTCTCATTGTTGTGGTTGTTCATTCTGTGAGTTATTACAGTCCTGGTGGGGAGGGAGAAGGGGAAGGGAGCAGTGTGGGTAGAGTGGGCACCGTGCTAAGTGCTGTGTGTTAAAGACAAGACTTTAAGGAGGACAAGAACTGACAAATCCAACTTCAAACTGTCAGTCTAGCTTCACCATCCTGGGGGAAGAAAAATTTCCATTTTGTGTTGCTGTCCCAGTAAGTCACTGCTGTGGATTTGGCTGCAGCAGCGAGAGAGATTTTTGTTTGTTTGCTTGTTTTAAACTAGCTGTATTTTTCATGCCGATGCCATGGCTTTGCTCTAGAAGAGCTCCTCAGCACATCGCCTTGCCAACAGGGCGCTGTGCAGATGCGGCTGTGACGCAGACACAGTGCGGTGCCCTACGCTAGAAAAGCTGATACGGTTAAGCAGCGCTTCGTGGTGCTTATCGGGAAGCTGGCTGGAAACAGGGTGAATAATCTCTGGAACTGTGCGGTACAGACGCCTGGCTGGAATCTGAAAGTCCTGTGTACCTGAGAATGCCACAGGGCCGAAGAGCAGAGGGTTAGAGAGGAAGAAGGTCAGTGATGTAGCTGAGGCGTGTCCTCACCTAGACAGCTTAGGGGTTTACTTTTCTGTTACTTATGTCTTACAATTAATTATTTAACAGAAACATCTGTCTGGTCACTGCCCTGAGTGTTTTCAGGTAGTGATTTAATCTTGTCATAAAAACCATGTTCCACTTGGCCTTGTGACTGCCTCCTGCCCACCTAAACTTAATCCCACGCATTAGCACTACTCAGAGCCCTGTGCACCGTCTCTGGTACTGTTAACATGGGCTAGAAACTCAGCTTAAGTAATAGACTTATTTTTAAAATAAGCCTTAAGCTTAACTGGGAGTGCTGTGAATCAAAGCCTCTCAGATCTGGAGCTCACGGGTTGTGCCCAGAGTATTTGCTGAAGCACTAAGTCATTTCCTTCGCCTTTCCTCTGTGAGGCGTAGAGCCTGTGAGTTACCGTCAGAGGGCTGTGTAAGGGCCGGGCTGACGCGAAGCCTTCACAGCACAGCCCAGCAGCCTTAAAGCCTTCTCAGACATTGGGCAAAGAGCATTTAGTCAGTACTTCCTAACACATCTTCAGATTCTGGGCTTCATGGTGGGCGCTTCTTCAGGAGATAACAAATAAAGCTGTGAGTGCTGAGCAGAGTGGGTCCATGAGCTGCTAATGCCTGGTATTCTGGTTTCCATTTCCCAAGTGATTTAGGATTGGGCAGGCGTTCCAGATAACCTAGAACACCTCTAAGGCATGCAAGGAAAGGGCCGCTACAGCTCTGTAACAATGAGCAAGAGCGAAGAACCTTTTTGGCACGAACTATGTTTCTTCCTCCTGTTCCATCAGACTGTTCTAAAAAAACAAAACACAACAAAAAACCCCAGTGCAAAGTCTTTAAGTGCTGTTCAAAAATTCACAACAGTTCGTGGCTTGCAACCAGTCATAAGGGAATGGCTCTCTCTTCACACTACTGTTACAGTACAGTCCCGTAGAATGTCAAATTGTTCAGCTGACCTCTGCACAGTTTGATGAAATCAAGATTTAACAGTGGCCATCACTGTGCGAAAACCAAGGGTTTCCACAGACCAGTTTAAATGCCAGGGTAGAGGGGCTGCTCTGAGTCCAACAGACAGACAGAGCCAAAGGTACCGGGCAAATGCCCTTCATGATGGCTTGTGTGGCGGCACGTTTTAAAAAGCAAAAGACAAAAAAGTCAACCAGTATGGTCTGCTGTAACACAAGGATGCTCAGTGTTTTCTGAGTTTCCAGATTAAGCTGTGACTGCTAACTTTTGCAGCCTGCGGTAGCTGGTTCTTCAACAGAATAAATGGTAGAAAAATAAACTACAATTACTTTTCATAACAGAGTGACTCAAAGCTCTCAGAGAGGGGGAGGGGATTCTGCTGGGAGCTCAGAGTAAAAGGTTGAACTGCAATTCTGGAAACCTACAATGGACTTGAGCGTCAAAGTTTGCTTTAGCCCCTCTCTGTGAGCCAAGGATAATCCGGCCTGGTCTAGCCCTCGTCCGACTTTCCTGTGCATGCAGCAGGCTTGCTGGAGTCAGGTCCATCCCCCACGATGAGTGCGTGTGGTGCCTGGAACAGCCAGTCCTTAAATGCTTTGTAGTCTGAACAGCAGCATGCTGCTCAATGTTGTTCCAGGTGTCAGAGGTTCTGTCTGAGGAGAAGTGCCGCCTGTCGGTGAGCGGCTGGTTTCACGGCCCGTCCATGGTCAGGCCTGCACGCCATGTGGAAGCTCCCTTGCCCAGGAGTCCACACATCCCCTACGATGTGAGTAACACGCCTGCATCTGCTTGTCTGCATTTCTGTTTCTCTCATGTCCCTGGAATAACCTGCTGTGGGATACTTGGGGTTGCTTTGGTCTTTAACTTACCCCATTCTCCTTTTTTTGTTTCTTGTCCCTAAATTTGTAGTGGGTTTCTTCCTTGTGTATCTTGCATGTCTTTCTTGACCCTGTACATTTTGCATACCTACAGTAGTGGAGAGAATGCAGCAGGTACTCATGGTGCAGTTAAAGCTGGGTAAGGGAGAACTGGTGAATCCTTTTTACTTTTGCAAATCCAGCATTCAAATCCATCTTCCTTCCAGCATGAAATCTTGTACGAGTGGATCAATCCAGTTTATTTGGACATGGACTCCCAAGCTCAAATCCAGGAGGAGTTTGAGGACCGATCAGAAATTCTCCTGAAGGATTTTCTTAAGGTGAGCCCAGTGGTTCACTCTGCTGTGCTCTGCCAGAAGAGGTCCCAGGGCTGGCAGGTACCACGTCTCGTGCAGGCTGGGAGTGGGCTGACTTGTATGGCTGTCAACTGAAACACCCTCTGGTTTCACTCCCTGAAGGGGAATGGGCCAGGTGACCTCCCGAGGTCCCTTCCGACCTCAGCCCCTCTGTGATTCTGTGGGTGGGCCCCCTCTGCTTCCTGGCCTCGTGGTGACCAGAGTGTCCTCCCCTGTCCCTTAGCCTCTCGCAGCGCTTGGGAAACTTGACCTGTGTGCAAAACAAACAATGCACGATGGTTTTGCCTTACTTGGAAGGCTTGGCTTCTCAAGGCTGATCTACCTCAGGTTTACTGGGCATCGCAGTGAAACGGCATTCTCACCTAGCAGACAATCCGAGTGGCATTTGGTACCTGGTGGTCACTGGCATTGAAAAGACATGATGCCCCTCATTTCAGCAGTCCTTAGGAGCCTCCAGCAAGTTAGGAAAAAAAATTAGAGCGCCTTATCTGAGAGCAGAGGATGGCTGCTTCTAGCACACCAAGGGAGACCTGGGAGCTAAACATTAAAGTTTCTGTGCTGTCTTTCTCTCCTAGAAAGACAAATACCAACTGCTATGTGAGGCTTTGGAGAACGAAGACATCCAGTGGAGTAGCCGGGGGCCTGCCAATAAAAGGTGGGAATGACACCCCCCTGCGCCTATCGATCAGGCCAGGCGGGAGCTGCCGTGAGGCTGCCCCGGTTGGTGCTGCCCCATGGACGTGGTCCTTGTTGGTCCCCTGATACCTCTGGTGTCTTGCAGGCTCTATGAGACAGCAGAGGAGGACAGCCTCCCTGACATCCTGAAGAAATTCCTGCAGTTCTTGCGCTCGGAGGCCTTGTTTTTACTGCTGTCCAATTTCACTGGCCTAAAGCTGCATTTCCTGGCTCCCTCTGACGAGGATGAAGATGCTGGGGAAGGAAGAGCAGCAGACACTGCTGGGCACAGCAGTCCCAGACCGGAGCGGGAAGAGACCGAGCAACACGCTGATAGCAATCCCCATCAGCCAGACCAGCCCGACGACGTCCCTGAAGCACAAGACAGCGAGACGCCGAACAGTAAGTGGAGCAGCAGCAGCGTGAAGGGACTTGAGCAGAACCTTGACATTAGGGATGGTGGCAGCAGAATTCCTAGTGATTTTTATGGAGCTAGGATTTCACCATGTACTCCAGCCAGCATGAGGCACCAGCACAAACGTGGGACTCGAAGCCTGTCAGACTGGCCATCCGGAATAAGTGACCATTGCAAATGAATTTGGAATAAAACAATGACTTGAAGCTACTGTTTTGGACAGACCTAAGTCCTAAGGGTGGGACTGCTGTAGGAGCTAAGGCAGGGGTTGGGGGGGGAAGTGTTTAATTAATTGCCCAGTAATCTTTTGCCAATAGTTACACTCCTGCTTCATAGAAAGTAGATCCTCCTAAGAGAGACCAAATCAAAAGGAAGAAAGTGAACAGATCAGAAGTAAAGATAATTAGAAAACCAATACCTAAAACGAGGATTTAACCTCTCAGAGAACGCTGCCGGCCTGAATAGCCCCTTAGTTGTCAGCAGTGAGGTATCATTGCTATAAAAGGTTAGATTAATTGTGGATTCATGGATCGGTGCTGTTTATTTAAAACAGTGGCTTTGAAGTTNACGGGTAGAATTTTTGAAAATGCCTACCTGTTACTCAGTCAGGCAGGTTAGTGGATGCTGGAATAAAAGGTAATCAAAACCCAAGCCTTAGCAAAAATCCCATTGGAACTCTTTTCTGGTGCAAAGGCTTTGTTTTGTTGATTTGCCTCTTCTGTCTGCCATGTTCCTGCCGTGTAATTTTAAACTCCTCTACGAGGAGGGCATAGCTTGGGGCCACATGGATTGAAAACTGAGCTAGAGCCACACAAAAAAAACCCAGGCTTCCCCGAATTCTGACGTACCTCCTGGGACGGCATGTGAAGAGTGAGCACAGAGCAATATCGTTCTTCCCTGAAGCATCTGGTAATCTCGGGGTACTTCCAGAGCAGACGGGTTGCTGGGTCTTGAGGTTCGGAGCTCTACTGTAAATCCAGGGCGGGGGCGACAAAACAAAGAAGGAAGAACTGGGTAAACCAAAGCACAGCACAGCCTGGACCTGTCAAAGGGCAAACCTTGGCCCCGCTCCTCCACGTTGTTCAGAGTACGTAGCTTAAAGTCACCTCTAGAGAAGAAGTTAACGTGAGATCTGTGGCTTTCCTTCGTCTTCCTTTGCACGTTGCCGGGGCGGGCGAGGAAAGCTTCAGAGCGGCGTGGCAGTGCAGGGGCTTGGCCCTACGTGCGGCAAGCTTGGCAGGCGTCAGCTGTGGTACGACCTTAGCGTTTTCCCCGGCTGGTTTGTCACCTCTAGGCTCGGGCAGCCCTGTGTGTGCAGGGGAGCTGAGGCGCTGGACCCACGGGCACTATACTCTCGTCCACGACACTCAAGCAACAGAATTTGCTCTTGACCTGCTCTTCTTCTGTGGCTGTGAGGGTAAGTGGATAAACGGGAGTATCAGACTCTGCTTACGCGGCTTGCCTAAAGGAAGGACTTCTGAATTCTCACCAGTGCTCCAGTAGCCAAAATTTCCCTGGTTTTTGCTACATAGAAGGGCTCTGTAGACTTTTTCCTAGTCCTGGCTCCTGCATAAGCCCCGCTTTCAGCAGTCCTTGCACGAAGATTGGGAGCGCAGCCTTGGGACCATCTGTGGCCTTTCCTGCTGGAGCCAGGAGGTGGCGGGGGGGCAGGGGAAAAGGCCGTGTCCCCCACACCTATCCTGTCCCCCAAACCTTTCCTTGCCCAGCAGCAGCTCTGGGCATGCTGGGAATGCCCACTGAAAGCCTGCCATTTGCCCCTTTCCTCATCAAAATGATCTCTGCGCCTCCAATTCACAAAGCCCAGGGGTTTCCACAGTTACTTTGGGCATCTCTAGGCATTTTAGGGTGGTTGCTGGTTAGATAGTGGTGAAAACAAAAATCTAAACATGAGCATTTTGGGCCAGCGGAGCCCAGAGTGTGTGGCTGAAACCACCTGGCACATGCTGGGAATCACACTGGAGGCCTTTTGCATATCTGCTAAGGCAGAGCCGCTCTGCGAGCGAGGAGCAGAGAGCCAAGCAACCTTACACAGCCCATCTGTAGTAAAAGGCAAATCCGGTGCCTTTGTTCCGAGCCGTTTCTGATTTGGGGAAAAAAAAAATAGACTGGCAGGAGGTGAAGTGGGGATCGCCCTGTATCCAGTAACTATGGGGAGGGGGGTGGAAAAACGGCATCTCCAGGAAGGCTGTACAGAACCTGAACCGTGTGGAACTTCCTAAGAATCTTTTCTTTCCTCTTCTAAGACTGGGATCCAGAATATGGTGGCTTTACTTCCTACATCGCTAAAGGTGAAGATGAAGAGGTAAGGGCCTCGGCGGCTAGCTGCAGATTAAAGCTGCATAGGGTGGAGAGACATAATCACACTCGTCATAACGCTGGCGTGGTCCCAAGGGTGCTCGGTGTCGCACTGGAGCCTTCCCACCCGACTTCCCGCTTGTGGGCGTAAGCTCCGGCCTCAGCTTCGAGAGGCGAGTTGTCACCGTCACGCTGACCACGCAGGCGCTGGCGGCGTGTGGGAAGCCTCAGAGGGGCTGAGGGCTGCAGCAGAGACGGTGCTTTTCCAGCGAAGCGCTGTCCACGATGCCTTGCTGTCTAATAAAGGCTTCAGGCTGAGGGGCGGGAAAAGGAAAGCAGCAACTTAGTTCAGTCTCTAACACCAGACCTTTGTTCTGACTAGCTTTTGAAACGGGTTGGTTTGTTTCTTCCTAGGAATGACATCAAAGCCATTTTTGTGAAACTCATTTCCTCCCTTCCTTTCCTTCCTTCCAGCTGCTGACAGTGAATCCAGAGGACAACTGCTTGGCCTTGGTTTACAGAGACAAAGAAACTATGAAGTTTGTGAAATACATCAATCATCGTAGCTTGGCACGCCTCAAAAAGCAGCCGAAGAGAACAGGATTTTGGGATTTTTCCTTTGTCTATTACGAGTGACGGTGCGGAGCGTGACCGTTGTCGCAGAAGACAGCGGTAGTGGTGGGTGCGGGCAGGTCTCTACGCAGGCGGCCGGCTCGGCCCCTCTGAGCCCAGACAAACTCTGCTGATGCCAGCGTCATCGCAGTGTACAAGCTGCTGCCAGGTGGGGTCCGGGGGCTGCTTTAACTGCACAGAGGGAAATCCAGTCCTCTCCCATGTCCACTGTAACACGCGCTCTCTTCTGCTTTTACTGCTGCGGGGGGGGGGTCATTGTCACACAACCGACAGCTGCTCCGTCAGCTTTCCCACTGTTCTCTGCTGGAAACAGCACCGTGGGCTGCGTCTCTCACCTTACAACCGTGCATTTCCCCAGGCTGAGCACTGGTTTTGTTTAAAAACAAAACAAAACAAAAAAAGGGTCAGTTCAAACTCTGGTTGGGCAAGTTTTGTTACAAAACACCCAAGATGTTTTCTGGGGCTTAACTGTGCTCACTGTTTGTAGAGGCAGAAGGAGCTGCCAGGGGAAACGGGGTTTTCCCAGCTGCGCAGCTCTGGGGAGCTGGGAACGAAGACGGCGAGGCTACGAAGCTGCTGGCATTGGCAAGGACTCGGCCCTGCAACAAGGAGCGGGACTTCATTGCGCTAAATGCTGCACAGACAGGCCCACGTGCAGCCCTTTCTCCCTGGATTTACAAGCTAAAGAGACCTGCTCCTGGGTCCTCTGCCGGCGTGGGTCTGCGGGCAGCTCTGTGCTCCAGCCGCGGAGTGGGGCGGTGGGCTGGCAGCGGGAAGGCAGCAACTCGCCTCTCCCTGCCTCGGCATCCACAGGAGGGTCTCCAGCACGGTGGCCTCACGTCGTGTTCGTTTGTCCTCGGCTCCAGCGTGGTTTCCGTCAGCGGAGATCAGCTCGGGTCTTCCCAGGGAGCAGGTATCACAGAATCACAGAATGGTCGGGGTTGGCAGGGCCCTCTGTGTGTCACCCAGCCCAACCTCCTGCCGAAGCAGGGTCACCCAGAGCAGGCTGCACAGCACCACGTCCAGGTGGGGCTTGAATATCTCCAGAGAAGGAGACTCCACAGCCTCCCTGGGCAGC
>Ga0065711_1051940_pt1 | contig 10173 bp, 4 predicted proteins | sample Hoacrofraction12_FD_59098 | JGI IMG/M metagenome (GOLD analysis project Ga0065711, IMG submission 59098) | Hoatzin crop microbial communities from Cojedes, Venezuela - Epithelial fraction 12 v2 (version 2) | ecosystem: Host-associated > Birds > Digestive system > Esophagus > Crop | place...
GAGGGACTCCACTCGTCACTGGTCTCCATCTGGACATTGAGCCGTTGACCACTACCCTTTGGCTGCGACCATCCAACCAATTCCTTATCCACTGAACGGTCCACCCATCAAATCCATGGCTCCCCAATTTAGTGAGAAGGATGTTGTGGGGGACCGTGTCAAAGGCGTTACAAAAATCTCTGTGTAGTCAACCATGCCTACATTTGCTGCTGCCAACAAAGGGAGTGACCAACTAAAAATGCTGATAAGAGGCCTCTAACATGTTCTAAGTGGTGGGAAAGCAGAAGGTGACAGAGAAGCCCTGGAAAGAGTGACTGAGAAAAGCAGGCTGAGTTAAGAAAGCATCTCAAGAGATACAGGGGTGATGTACAGAGATATGAGTGAAGACGGGTGACTGTGGAATATGTGTGCCGGAGAGCAGAAGCAGGTCATCTCTGCAGTTCCTGTGTTGTCTTCCTTTCAGGTCCGGTCGTGCTGGGATGGTAACGCTGCTCTTCAGGGTTGTTCGTACTGAGAGTCTGCTGGGGCTCTGGAAAGGTGTCTCTCCAGTAAGTGGCTGTTTTAACCCTGACTTCTAAAAATAAGTAGATAAATAAACGTACTGTTCATTACTAACTATGGCTGCCTGGATTTAAATAGCCAGGTCTTGTACAATTATGAATAAAACCATGTGATTTAGTTATGAATTCCACTGATTTGGTCATGGCAGTCCCTGTGGTTTTGCAGTCCTGAGCAGCTGAACACTTGAATACTTTTGCAGATGTGGGGTGGCAACTGCACCATCTTCATTTTGTTTTGGAATATCTTGTCCTAGAAAAGCGCCATTGAGGAATGCATTAAATCCTGGCGTTGTTTGAATCAGTTGGCTCTCAGTGCCATGGATGATTTTTACCTTGTCTTCTGTCTGCAGCCTGTTAGCTTTAGTGATATTTTTGTTTTCTGCAAAGCTTCCTGTCAAGTTTAACAGTCTCTGAAATGTTCTGTAGTACATTTTGTCTTATGTATGCTTTTTATCTCTTCATCTGCTTCTGTTTCTTCTGAAGTCCTTTGCTAGGTGTATTCCTGGGGTTGGGATTTACTTCAGCACTTTGTACGTGATGAAGCAGAAGTTTCTAGTGGACCGTTCACCCACAGCCCTGGAGTCTGTCTTTCTGGGTGCCACTGCACGTGCAGTTTCTGGGGTTTGCATGTTGCCAGTGACTGTGGTAAAGACCCGATATGAGGTGAGTGTGACTTTCTAATTAGTTCTTTGTTAGTGACATCACACGCCTTCCTCGTGATGAAAAAGAAATTCTTCTGTCTGGAGAAGGTTGCTGCCACTTGGGTATAGCCAATGATGTGGTCCTGATTTCATCCTGGTTTACGCACTGTGCAGGAAATGCCATGCACTGATATTTAGGCAAAAGGCGTAAGATGAAACAGAATTCACCCCAAGATTTTTAAGTTTCAGTTGTATACAACGTTTGTGTGACATCTTTCATATTTTAACTTCCTGAAGGATGGTTTTAAAGGCTGAGGTGGATGAAACCCACTTTTGCCTTGGGCTGTCCTCTGTGCTGCCATCTTGGGCATCACATGGAGTGCACGCTACCGTTTCTTTGGACGCTGTGGCCTCGGGATGTGTGTAGGGCTCCTTGGCCTGTGCCTGGCACATGGATGACTGACCATTGTCTACCCTTGCAGAGTGGAAGATTTGGCTATGGGAGCGTATATGGAGCTCTGAAGAACATCTATCAGACCGAAGGGACTCGTGGCATGTTCAGTGGGCTCACCGCAACGCTGCTGCGGGATGCGCCCTTCTCTGGCATCTACCTCATGTTCTACACACAGACGAAAAAACTCACACCTCAGGGTAAGGCTGAACATTGGAGGCTGTGATGGAAAATGTTTCTCTTTTTGTGTCTTGCCCTACAGTTGACTGCCAGCATGCTCTGCTTACTGCCCTCTACCTCACTGGTTAAATTGGTCTCTTGTAGGGCTTTAGGCGAGACATTCACATTTTCCTGTGGAGAACTGTAGACCTAGAGCTCAGGTCAGTGTAGAAATGGAAATTGGCCCTAAACTGATTTATGAAGACTGATGCATAAGGTGGGTTAGTGAACAGCTGAAAGAGAGGATGTCTTCAGTGGTGCTTTCTGCTGCTGGTTGTCTTGTATACTGATTAGTTTCCACTAAACCGGGGCTTCTCTGATACAGAGCTGGCTGGGGCCACAGTTGCACAATCTCCTTTTCTGGATTCCTGTCACATTCAGTTCGCCAGCCAGTGAGGTGCTTTAATACTGCTAACTTTTGACTAGCAGCCACTTTTCCCCTTGAAAGGTTTCTCCACCCCACCTGGATTTTAACTTCTGTTAGACTTCAGTGTCAATTTAATCATTCAGTAGCTATTCAATTTGTCACGCAGCATGAGTTTTCCTGGCCTATTTTGTGTCTGAGTGCATTCCCCTTGCTCTGTTGCAGACCAACTGGATCCAGTGCTCATGCCCTTGCTAAATTTTGGCTGTGGAATCTTTGCGGGAATCTTGGCCTCGCTGGCAACGCAGCCTGCTGATGTCATCAAAACACACATGCAGCTGTCCCCCCAAAAGTACCGCAGGACAAGCCAGGCCTTTGCCTTCGTCTACAAGGTGAGGTGAATCCCTTCTAATATGCGCAGTTACAGCCTCGCTTCTGATCTCTGAAGCACAGCTATGTGAAGAAAGTTGTTGCCTTTTAAAAGAGGTGAACAAATGTGACTGCTTGATGTGCTCTTGCAGTCAGGCTAATCAGTGTCAGCATTTTCAGAAGCTGAAGTGGGTCATGCAGTGGGACGGAGACTGAGGCTGAATCTGTTGTTGCTGGTTTATGTGCAGGCCTGTTGAGTAATAACTGGAAAGTACTCTGGTTGGTGGTCTGAAAGCAGTTGGAAGCTTCAGTCTATTCGTTGATTTTCCTTGTAATTAGAGGGGCCACTGTCACTACTCAAATGTGTTTCTTGCCCCTCTTGAATGACTACAAGGCAGTGAATGTGCTCCTTGATTATTCTTGCCATTCCTCAGTCCTCTATCTGTTTTCACAAAATTACCGATGATGGGGAGTTGGAGAGCAAGCTCAGAGTGCTGGAGTACAAAGGTGCGCATATTCCAGCAAGCATCTCTCCACACAGACCCGCCTGATGTTTCAGGCTGGTGAATGATTTCACTTCAGTTCTGTCTGTCATGTGTTGATTCTTGCACCAGTAGTGAAGGAAAGTGCTTAGCTTGTTTCGTCTTAACTTCATTTCAGCTTAGTTTAGTACGTGGGCTTGGAGGAGCTGTGCTTACAGCTGGTGCCACCTCTGGTTTACTGGTGTAGGCACACGGGGGCAAGGGGTTTCTTTAGTATTAGCAAGAAATGCCAGATTCAGATACAAACCAGCTACAAAACAGTTCTTTGCCCTTTGGTCACTAAAACAGAAATGAATGCCCAGATCTGTATCCCAGGAACGGGATGGAGATGTACTCAAAGCCCACCTTTCCCTTCCTGCCCTCAGAAGGGCAGATGTTGGCAGGTTTGCTTTGTTTCCATTCTGAACTCTGTTCCTAAATAGGAATATGTTTATTTGTGCATGGTACATTTTTGTCATATCAGAATGGTTTTTTATTTCAATTGTACGAATCTCAGTTTCTACAGTGTGGCTAAGTGACTTTGTAAATATGAAGCTCTAAACCAAAGACAAGTCATTTTCCTGAAGTGTCTTGAAACCGTTACACCATTGCCTTCTCTTTGTTGGGCTTGAGTGTGGCTTTCCCTGTCCATTGTCCCCACCCGGGCATTCCTCTCCCCAGTCACTGCTCTTCCTGCTTTCTTGGGTAGCCCTGCCCTTGCACAGTCCTACAGGTTCTTCCTGAACATTAAATGCTATTTAAGCCTGAGTATTTCAGAAACTGGTCTGATCTGAGTTATACCCTGTGCTGTTCCATGTAGTAAATGATGAAAAAATAAAACACTAGAGGCAGATTGTGATGGGTTACTGTTTGTTTATCTTCTGTTGCAGGACTTCGGGTTGATTGGCTTTTTCCGAGGTGGTGTGCCCCGTGCCCTCAGGCGCACTCTGATGGCAGCAATGGCGTGGACAGTGTATGAACAGATGATGGAAAAAATGGGCTTGAAATCTTGACTGACTTGCACAAGAGATGATGAGCTTCCCTCCCTTCCCTGCTTGCTGTGATCAGCTGGCACTAGGAAGTTCTGAGTTCCACAGAGGGATAAGCCTTGCACAGCCAGGAGGAAGAAAGCCCTTCTGAGACAGGGGATTAGGCCTTTTGGCAAGTACAGGAAGGGAGGGATTGGATCTTTGTGTCGCTTGATCAATGCGTTCCAGAAGGACTGCACTTGCAGACTGCCACGGGAAATGGCAGTGTTTCCACAGCCTGGTGACTATGCTGAGAAGCCCCTTTTAACAATAGCTCTGTGCTCACCACCTTTATGCAATGACACATTGCTGAGCAAAAGTGTTTGAGGAGAAAACAGTGATTGCAGAACCTGCCAGCCTGTTCCTTGCTGGTCTGGCCAGTAAGGCCACAATGACCCACCGTCTGATGGAGATCCTTCTTCCTCATATGCTTTGTCCTCGCAGGGGAACGTTGCAGACCATGGTGGGAAACTGGATGTGCTTCTATTGCAGGAGTGCCTGGAAGAGAAATGAAGTGCTGAAGGAAGGTTAGGAACACGGTCTCTGTCATCACTTTTGTACTGTGCGTGATAGCAAAGAAGGTGACTGGAACATCCTTGCTGTGTCATGTGTTACTATGTGACTGAGCATCTTAACGCTCTTTGAAATGTGCTTCTGCCTCTACAGCAGTGTTTGCACAGGAGTTAAGAAGCATAAGGCACTTTAGAGTTGATTGCTACCAAAGTTCTACTTGTTCTCTGAAAAAACATTTTTCCTGCTGATCTGACTGTATCAGGAACACTGAAGTATTATTTTTTTTTTAATCCAATTGTGCTAGAGACTTCTTTGCTTCCTATTATTCATTTGTTAATCCCCGATCAACACCCTCAGTGTGGGCTGGTCCTTAGATGTAGCTTTTGGGGTCGTAGCTCATGATGCGTAAATGTATAATGGAAGCAGATACAGATACTGACACTTCAGATTTCCCTTAAAAGCTGCTGCTGATTGCATGTGGAGTATCTTTGGGTTTGGAAAGAAAAGGCTGCTCTTCTCTGTAAGCTTTCTCCAAAATTTGAGACCTGTGAGTGTTTGGTAGGGAACTTTTGTTCTCTTTGGGCTCCACGCTGACCCTTCACAGTTTTCCAGCTGATCATTTTCTCTTAGCAGGTAGTCCACATTTCAGTATTCCTGAGTTTAGGCTTGGTGATAAATACCCTTTTTTCATCCACTGTGCCTTCTTCCCTATTCCTACTTTGTTACACAGACCTCATAGCGTGCTGTCCAAGCTTGGGTACAGCCTGCTCCGCTCTTCACTTGTGCCTCTATGCTGGCTGGGTTGGGACTCTTGCAGCTCTGTTGGCGTTGCCACAAAACTGGGCATGGAAGCATGCATTGTGTTCTGTAGTGTGCCTTGCAGAAAACATAGCTTTGGCTTTTATTTTCTTAAATTAGGAATATTACAATTCACATTAGAAACAGAGCAGATGTCTCTCAATATGAAGACGTGACACTGTAGCTGTAAGAACAACCAGTACTACCTACCTGTTTGTAAAGTTTAGAGTGCAATTTGCACCATCACTGCCTGCCCTGGCAACCCCCTGAGCACAAGAGTAGAGGGGACGTGGGTTGTAAAAGATGTTCTTGAACAGATTCCAACTCCGAGAGGGTTTGATGACTGACATGAAAGTTAAGTCTAAGTGTGAGGGGAGGGGCTGGAGGCTTGGAAGGTGCTGCCTGTTTTTAGCCTCAGCCTGTGTGTGAGGGGACACTGGTTCTACGCAGTGCAGGAGTCCCCAAGAATGGTGGTGGAGGATCCCGTGTGCACATGTCTACGTGTTAATAATAGAGCATCGCATGAAATCATTCCACGTTGTCACTGACAAGCTGACAGATTCCCTCTGCTGCTTCTCACTGTCAGGCGTGTGGGCACATGATTTGCCAAATCCTAAACAGGAAAAACTCTTCCTTTCTTTTGCTGTTACCTCCAACCCTTAGTGAGCTGAACTGGTGAGAGTGCGCGAAGCAGTGGTAACTGCGCATGCCGCTGCTTGTGCCGAGCACTGCGGGCACAGAGAGCTGGAGAACCAAGTCCGGGGTTGCTGACCTGGTGGAGTAAGGTGGCACTTGCAAGAGTTACCTCATCTGTCTTTCATTGCTCTGTGCGTGGGATCAAACTAACACATTGTTCTGGAAGCCTGAATTTATTTGGGGCTTTCTTAATCTGATGTGTGAGGTGGATCTGTTGATCATCCTGGGCTGTGGCATCAAGGGCAGTGCGTGGTGTCGCCTGCAAGACGCTTCGTGAATATTTTAGTTCCTGATTTAGCATTGTGCGACTTGTGCTGACAGAAACTTAGGCTCTTAAAAAGGAGGCAAGTGAGCAAAGAATGCCAGGTGATAAATCTTGAATTTAGTAATGACCTCCTCAGAAACTTGAAATGTAGGAACACTTCAGTGACTTTTATGCCTTGTACTCCTGCCTGGTCAAGTAACAAAGGAAGAACTAGAGAATTTATTCTGGTGTGTCAGAATCTTAAAGTCTATTGATTTTTATCTTGATTCAGGCCTAAAGCAGTGTTAGCTTTTACTTTGGGAAAGTTCTTCCATTCCCCTCACTTTGTGGAGAATGAGGAGGCTCTTTGTTGTTGTAGTAGATTGAAAAAGTATATGCCTTTGACTTGTGAATTAGCCCGAGCTCCTCTTGAGTTTAAGAAATAGAGCATCTAAACTGCACTGTGTTTCTTCAACCCTTGGTGCTGCAAATCCGAAAACTTGTCTACATGTGAGCTGGGGAGAGTGAGTTTTGTGGTGCAAGTTTGTTATTTCTTTATTATTGCTTTTGTCAGTTCTCTCACATATGGGGCAAGGGAAAGCCTGATGTTCTGTTTCACTGTCTTCTGAAAACTGTACAGTAGGCAGGCATAAAACTATTTATCGGCTGTGATCTAAGCTTACCATCCTTCACACTTTTCCCCTCTTCAGAATCCGCTTTTAAAGTGATTCAGTGAAGTTGCTTCCTGTTAGCTGTAGCAAGTCAAGAAAAACAAGTGTGTGGACTTGAAGTTTAGCTATATTGCCCTTGATTGTATGCTGGTAATTAACAACAGATGGTCACTGTACAACATAAATGCAAAGTAAGTAAAAGATCCGGATGCAGGTACTTAACCACCTACCTGCACGATGCCAGCAATTCAACGCGAACAATCCTGTCAGACAATAATTTCCAAAGCGGTCATCGCTTGGATTCCAGGGAAAGTGGTGTGATGCCCTCGATACATGGCAGGATGGCAGTCGGATCCCTCTCTGAACGGCCTCCTTTCCTGGCACCGCCCTGTTCGTGAACATGCGTTGTCTCTGCTTGCCCCTGCAGCTGTGCTGTAAGAACACAACTGATTAACACGTTGAGGCAGTCAGTATTTAAGTGAGCTGTAAAGGCACAAGAGAAATAATTTGATTATTTATTTATGTTTTAGAAAGGTCACACTTGCATTCTTCCCGTGCTGGTGATTTTTTTTTTTTTCCTTGCACTGTTTAAACAGAACTGGAGCTTTGGAACATTGCGTAGGTTTGAGTATGATGTTTATGTGTCTATATAAAATATTTATGTGAGAAGTTGTATTATATGTTTCTATTAAAGATTGTTTGCCAAAATGAACCATGTAATTTCTTCATGTTTCTTTCAAAAAAAACCCCAAAACAAACAATAAAACTCCACAGCAAGGGATGGAACACAGGCTTAAGAAAGCCAAAGAAGTTTCCCAAGAGACCAGGACCATTGCGTGAGTTCAGAGCCCATACAAGGCAATGCATGTTCTTTTTTTCTGTGGGGCATAATATGCACAGGCTGTGCTAGTACGACCTAAACCAGCTTTAAAGTGGAAAAAGCACATAGCGATGCAGAATCTTGTGTTTTTCACAGCTTCCTCTACCTGCCTGCTGGGTGTAAAGACCGATGGAAACTGACTCTCTGTGCTAGCTGGTGAAATACCCGCCTTTAGGACAGCAGGGTTGTGGGCACTGTGGGGAGAGCCTTTTTTTAATCTCCTGCCAACTGTGTCTTTGCTATTCAGGCAGTCTGATCTCAGCAGGGGACCAGAAACTCTGCCTGGCAGATCATCCGCTGCTGCAAGGCACGGTGCAAGGCGATGCCGCATTGCTGGGATCTCCTCTTGCTGTCACGGTATGGTCCTGGGATTCAGTAGCAGGCAGGCTGTGCCAAGCAAAATGTTGGTGTTGTTGATACCGAGGTGTACATCTTCCAGATGTGAAGATCCCAAAGTTCTTCTCTTTTCAGATGTTGCCTGGGTGATACATTCTCATATTCTTATATTCTTTGGGCTACAAGGATGGTGAGGGGACTGGAACATCTCCCCTACGAGGTGAGGCTGAAGGATCTGGGCTTGTTCAGTCTGAAGAAGAGAAGGCTGCGAGGGGACCTTATAAATGCTTATAAATATCCGAAGGATGGGTGTCAGGAGGATGGGGCCAAGCTCTTTTCAGTGGTGCCCAGCGACAGGACAAGGGGCAATGGGCACAAACTGAAGCACAGGAAGTTCTGTCTGAACGTGAGGAAGAACTTCTTCCCTCCGAGGGTGACGGAGCCCTGGAACAGGCTGCCCAGGGAGGTTGTGGAGTCTCCTTCTCTGGAGATATTCAAGACCTGCCTGGACAAGGTCCTCTACAGCCTACTGTAGGTGACCCTGCTTCTGCGGGAGGGTTGGACTAGATGACTCACAGAGGTCCCTTCCAACCCCTACCATTCTGTGATTCTGTGATATGGAGCAATTTTCACAGGGAGCAGTCTGTGTGTAACAGACTGACCAGGCAGTCCTGGCATGCAGCCTTCTGCCAGCTGGAGCTGGGCTGGTGACAGAGCCCGCTCTTGCACGCGGGGCTCCCCAGAGGTCTCCTGCTGCCGTGGAAAACCACCTCTGGGGGACAGGGTGCTTCTGCTGGTGCTGCTGACAGCTGTCCCAGCTGTGAGAAGAGATAGCAGACAAGCTCCCTAACGCGCCTGGGTAGTGGAGGGTAGTGGGAAAGATAGAACAGTTTAAAGGCACTGTCCTTGTAATAAACTATTGAATTACGGATCTCTCTCTCACCTAAAAAACAGGCAAACACTTTGCTTGCTTTTTTAGTTTTTATTTTTAATGTATTACGTGCCACGCGTAATCACTGACACCAGAACCGAGCAGGAACTATTCCTCATCCCGCGCGCACACACAGATATCCGCGTGTACTTTTACAAACTTGACGTGGAGCTCTGGAATATGCTTATCCCTTCCGGTTTCAAAGCATCAAGCTGATCTGCGAGCCGCCGAACTTAAGTGAAACCTCAGTCGGGGCCCTGCCTGGGAAGGCAGCGCGCGTCTCCGAGGGACCAAGGCCAACCCCGTCCCGCGCGGACCGCGCTTCCGACAGAAAGGCGCCCGCTCGCTTTCGAGGAAGGAAGAGGAACCGCCCGCGGGATGACAGACAAGGCGCCGTCCCCCTAATTAATTAATGGAATTGAAAAAAAAAACCACCAACCCAAGGGAATTCGGTACGCTGGCGCACGCACCACGTGATTGAAGTCACCTGACTATTTTTGCCCCGCCGAGGCCTCCGTAGCGTCACACGTGCAATCAAAAGGCCCACTGACCAGCAGACCGCCGCCGCGCGGAAACCCGCCCCGGCGCCGCGGGAGCAGCTCCGGCGAACCCCCGCAGCCCCGCGGTGCCCCAGAGCAGGGGCGAGAAGGATCGGGACACCCGGCCCGAAACGCCGATGGGGGGGCGGAGGCGGCGCCGCTCCGGCGGAAGGCGCGGGAACGGCCGGGCCCGGTCGCCAGGCGCCTCCTGCCGCAGCAACGCGCGAAGCCCCGCCCCCCCCGGGGCTCCCCATTGGACCGGGAGGCGATATATAGGCGTCACGTGGGGCGGGTCTTCCCTTTCGTTCCGCGCCTGGCGGGGCCTCCACACGGCGTTGTCAGCGTGAGTCCGGGCCGCGGGGCCCGGGCGGCGGGGCTGCGTGCGGCGCTGGCGGCGGGGCTCTGCGCCATT
>Ga0065711_1051942_pt1 | contig 10172 bp, 6 predicted proteins | sample Hoacrofraction12_FD_59098 | JGI IMG/M metagenome (GOLD analysis project Ga0065711, IMG submission 59098) | Hoatzin crop microbial communities from Cojedes, Venezuela - Epithelial fraction 12 v2 (version 2) | ecosystem: Host-associated > Birds > Digestive system > Esophagus > Crop | place...
CCTGGACAAGATCCTGTGCAGCCTACTGTAGGTGACCCTGCTTCGGCAGGGGGGTTGGACTAGATGACCCACAGAGGTCCCTTCCAACCCCTACTATTCTGTGATTCTGTGATTCTGTGATTCTGTAAACAATAGTTAAAATGCACCTTGTTCAGTATGTGGCTTCTGGCTCACATCCAGTCCACAAGGCTGAAATGAATGACCGACCAACTGAGATACAGTACAACAACAACAACAAAAAAAAGACTATTTCTAGCTGGAAAGCCCTATTGATTGTCTTGCAAGTTAGAAGTAGAGGAAGCCTTGCTGGCTGCTGGAGGCTACCCTGAGACTAGTGCTTTGTATGTCTAGCCAGGCATAACTTCAAAGGAAAGCAATAAGAGACCAGAGACAATGTGGGGATCTGCTGGCAGATCATACCTGAAAAATGGTCCTTTCCCTCCTGTGGTGATATCTTGGAGAAGCTGGAGGGACGTCAGGAGGGATGCAGAGTTTCAGGCAGCCTGGAAGATGAGGAAGAGATGAGAAGTGTGTGGATAGCAGGGACATGAGGTGTGTGAGCTGGGGAGGATGGGCAGCTGTGCTTGGAGCAGGGTGGAGCAAAGAGAAACTGAGGAAACTGGGAGCCTGGGGTACTGAGAAAGAAAAGTGAATGCAGCTGGGGCAAAAGCACAGAGATCTCTGGTCTTGGTTTCTTTCCGGAATGGGAAATGGAGAAAAGCAAGGCTGTCCTCATGGAAGCTGTGAGATTGCATGGATCACTGGCAGATAGCTGCAAAAGAAACCAGAGGACAGTGCTGAAAACAGGCTATGAAACAACAAGTATTAGATCTGTGATGAAAATGAGGGGGAAATAATTTGGAAGTGGTATGCTTCAGAAAAGCTAATTGAAGCTGGTGGCAGGCACTAACTACATCTCAATAGTGTCATAATCTGCCCTTCCTTGCTGAGTTTCAGGCAATTGTGGAGATCCAGAACAACAGACATAAAGCTGAATGATGATAGGCAACATTTAAACCCTTTCAGTCTAGTAATACTTTGCTCTCAGAGAGATGTTAAGGTTTCACAAGGTTGCTAAGACTCATTCAAGCACTTTCTGTCATTTTAAAACATGATAACTTCTTCCAGAAACTATCTGCTTTCACAAGTGGACCTGTCCTTCTTCTCTATGAAGTCTAGCAATGTTGCTGAAGGAGAGTACCACTGAAAGTATATGGCCCATGTCTAGTGCTACTGCACTTAATATTGCTCTCAAATTGTGGTAAATAATCTTTCTTTTCAGTTCAAGCTCTTATGAAAGATCAGAAAGTGAGTGAAGATGAACTTTTTAACAGTGAAGAGAAGGTTGATGTGGGCAAAAAGGAAAGACTTAAAAATTCGTAACCTTGAGATTTCATTCTCCACTGAAGACATCTGCCTTTAGACGACAGTCGGCAGACTTGCTATTTTACTGAACTTCTGCTGCTTCAAGTTACTGTTGCTTTTAGATACTGAAATAGGCAGGGATCCAAAAATCACTTATTTCCCACTATGCCTGGAAGGGTGCTCTACCCTGTCACATCAGATTTAAACTTGTCCACAGCAATGCACACCTCTGTGACCTGCAGGAACCATTCCATGCTGCACCTTTGAATGAAGTCACCATGCAAAAATACACATTCTAACTGGTTCAGAGTTAACAAAGAGCACATCACAGTATGGCTCTGCTCTCTGTGCACACTCCTCACAAAGAGAAGAATCTTTGTCCTCATCAGGACCTTCTTCAGAACCATATTCTTTTTTTAAGTGATTGGATCTTTCTGCAACTGTTAGAGCTTGCTGAAGCAACAGAATGATTGGTTCAAGAGATATGCGTATGTTCAGGAGGTGGGTGTTTCTAAGATGGGCTGCAGAGCCTAGCTGTAGAAGAGGTCTATATGGAAATGATTCTCCAACAGAGCAGAATGCATATATTGCATCTTGGCCAAGGTATCCCACGGAATCACACGATGACAAAATTGTTCTGACATCATCTAGTCCAACCCCCGTGGTCAAGCATGCCTTCATAATAATTACTTTTTCAAGACAGGGAGACAGGAACTTAGAGTCACTTGAAAACAAGAAGGTTGGACAATGCTTAGAAGTGTTAATAAATAGAAATAAATCAATAAATAAGGTAAGGCAAGGCCATCTATCGAGATTATCAGATTTGACCAGCTGCACAGTGTGCTACCGTCACATCCAAAACAAGTGACCTAATCTGCTCATGTTTTATTTTGGTTTCTGTTCTTACAGTAGATGTTTCTTGCTTGCTTTACTTCAGGCAATTACCTCAGTGACAACTGCTCTGGTCAAGGTTGCTGTTGCATTAGTTTCCCTACCTGCTTAAAGCATAAAGCCTTGTCAGGACAGTGATAGGAGAAAATTTGACAGCATGTGTGCACAAAGTCCAACACGCCTGGGAATGCTCAGATTTATGCATACACCCTCTGAGGGACATTCTACCCAAATAGTAAAAGGACTAAATCATTCACTTTTATTGTAGAACCATCTGTGAAACACAAATAAAGGTGGGCTGATACATCCTACGCACATCAGGATCATTACATATGCTCTCTCCTAAAAATAAATATGGCCCACCTAAACTTGCAGACATATGACAGTACATAGGTCTTGATCTCATATAACTTTAATTTGCTGAAAGGATTTCCCAATAACGAGCATAAGATTAAGTAGATTTGATAACTGTTTTCTTATTGTAAGTACTGTGTGCAGCAAATATTTCTGTATTGTGTTCTGTATTTTTTTATTCTTAAGCCTACCATACAATACTTTTTTTTACTTTTTGTGCCAGGTGCTAAAATTCTGGTTTATTGTTGATATTTTTTAATTAAATACAATTATGTTTCTAAATCTACTGTAGAATTACTTTTGTTTCCATTCCTTAATTCAGGAGTGGTGTTTTAGGTACAATGAGTGGGATTTATTCCATTCTTATCAGCAAGCAAGACTTTTTCTTTCCCTGAATCATAAAAGAACTCTGTTGGCCAGGTTGCAGACTGGTTTTTCTGGTGCTTTTTAGTATCCTGTTTAAGAGTGTTACCTAACATTTAGAAAGTCCTGTCTGTTACCTCTCTATACCATGATACAGGTAATGTAGTCAATTTGGCTGTTCCTTTAATGTAGGAAACAATGTAGAAAATGGAACATTTTCTGGATAGCGTGAACATCTCAGCTGCTATCGCTGTTCAAAGAATAGTTGAAAGTTTCTATCAAAATTTATCAGTTCCAGTTCTTATTTGAAATACCATCTATGGGAATCAAAGCAAAGGGTTTTGTACCATTATTTGACTGGTGAATCATTTCAACTAGAAAAACCACAAAATCTGCTACTTTTTCTAGGTAATTTTCTGTTTTAAAGTACAGCTAGAGCTGGTGATGGCTAATGTTTATTTTCCACATTTTAGTACACATGATTGTTTAAAAAAGATTTTGTAATAGCAGGCATCTCTGGATTACAAAACTTGTTCACATAAGGATCAATCTTCCTTTCATGTCCACAGAATCTGTGACTGTGTTTTACTATTATCAAGTCAATTTCCTTAGCGAAATTACATTTGATTTCCGGGAGTTCAAGAATAAACCTGATTATGCCAAATACTCTCGGGTGTTGCATCACTTTAACCCTCAAATTTATAAATATGACGCGTCCGAAATCACACAGCAGACATAATCCCTTTTCCATTGCCATCTTTGTGGCTTTTCTGCTTTGGAATAATTATACAATCTACCTCTTTAAGTCAGCAGTAAGAGCCACACACAAAAAAACGTAGTCCTTGAAACTTCCCAGAAGAGTGTCTGGAGCCAGGAGCCCAGCTGCTGTGCGTAGCTTGGTGTGTACACACATGAAATGATGCCACCATTGGGCTGAGGTAATCTTGCATGATACAGTTGCAGTTAAACAGAGAAATTTAACTTTCAAGAGGTTTTCTGATGTGACTAGTCCAAAAGAAGTTTAATTAGGCCATTCATAAATGTTAAAATAAATATTTGCTGAAGTAATTCCCAGTGAAATATCTTAATGCACCTGTACTGCCAACCGCGTCATTTGACTGTAGTCAATTCAGATCTTTATTTAGATAAAAGCAGAGTTTTTTCATTCTTCATGACCTTTATATCTTGTTTGGTCTGAAAATTGACTACTGCTTAGCATATTTCTTCTGTACTAAAAGCTATGACTCTGCAGGGCTCATATTTAAAGGGTGTTAAAGACCTATTTCCTGGGAAGCAGTGGAAAGGGTTGCCAATCAAGCTACTTACAGGCTGCTTTTACTATAGCAGTTCATTTGGAAATTGTCAAATATTTTAGTATATAACTTGTTTGCACATTTGTGGGGTAGAACAGGGAGAACTTTACAGGTAAAATTATTTGTCTGGAGTACTACTTTTTAATCGAGATTTCTAAACATGGATTTACAGAATAAGGAGCAAAAGACTTATTTTATGTATTTTTGCATCACTGTGTTTTTACACAGAAGTGGTTTTTACCTGTGTAAGAACCACGCTCAAACAAAAAAGTAGTATGCATGGACTCAGTGTGCTTTATACCAAAATCTGTAGTTCTAATACCATGCTATTTTGTAGGTTATACTTCCACAAAATCATTGACTCAAAGGACACTGCAGAAAGCTTCCTCTGAGAAGGTACTATGAGAAATGTTTTTTGTGGGTTTCTAAATAGTAAAGCATTTTCATTTTCTGCAGAATTGTAACAGCTGCATTGAAACTTTCCCCATAAATATCATCTTGGGCCTAGACGGGTTCTGTGCTACCACTGCTGTCAGCCACCATTCCCCCTGAAACAGAAGAGACCCCCTTTTTGGGTAAGAAAGAGCAACTTAATGTTGCAAAGCAACAGAGTCTGATATTTAGGGCACTGACCTGGATTGAAGTCCCTGATCAGGCTGATACAATAGAGACCTGAATCTGGCTTTTTCAATTTTCAAGTGAATGCTCTGATTACAAGACTATTAGATTCTCTGCAGTCAGAATCACTCCTTTTCATTAGAGAAAGAGTCTGACTCCCATTATGGATTTTAAAATGCAAAATTTTTTTGCAGTATTGAAATGGAATGACGTTTTTCAGTCAACAGAAAAAAAGAAACAAAAACCAAAAAAAACCACCACAACTTCCAATATGACAGAAAAGTAGAAAACATAATTACTTGGCTGTATTTTCTACCACGACATTTCAATATAATTCATTAAAAGATTTTAAGAGTTCTTTTTGTCATGTTTTGCTTTTCCGTTTGTTTGTGTGTGGTTTGTATTCCATTTCAGCATTTAAATCAAGGACCATTAAAATACTATCCTGTTTTGAACTTTCATTTCTTGCAGTAGATTGGTCAGCATCTTGAAGATGTAGGGTATCAGAAATAGATAGAAATAGTCAGGTGTTAAATTGAAAAGTTCTAGTAAACTTTGCTACCATTTGAACGTTATATATTTGTTCTTGACACAAGTACTTTTTTAAAAATGCATTCAATTTCTGTTACTTCTAACACAGTTCTGAAAGAAAGAGTGAAAGATGGACTCTCACTATTCCCATGCCCTAATATGACAGAACTTTCACATTTCAAGATGTCTAATCTCTGAAACAACCAAAAAGAGGTACACTCTTATAAATGTGTATCTGCTAATCTGTTAATTGGTAAGTATAGAAATCTGGATGCTAAAGAAATAATTTGCTCAGGATTAGAATACTTCTGGACAGCAAATTACAGAACCGAACTGAGAGCGTATTAACAGTCAAGAAACAAATTCCACCACATCTTTTAAGGAGACAAGGGTCTACTGCACTAATTTAGGCAGATTTCTGAATAATACAGACTATAAGACTTCCTAGAAATTATTCCTACCACAAGCCTGACAGATGAGACCAGCCACAGAGCACGTCTTTTCTAGTAAACATGCATCTTGAATTAAAAAGGAAACAAACTTGAGATTAGAGACTTAGCCATTGAAACAGTAAGTTCTACCGTGTTCTATACAGATAAAATGTGTTTCTCAAGCCTGACTTTTGTGCCGTGTCAACTTCAAGCTGCTGGATATTGTTGTGCTTTTGTTTGCAATGTCCTCTTGTCATAATATTATTTTCTTACCACTAGGCAAGATGGGAGAGACTCTATTCAGAAATTTTAAGGGGAAGAAACCAACTGCTCTGTTACAGAAACTTTCTCTGGTTCAAGTGCACTTACTGACTCTTCTTAGGGTACATCCAGCACTATATTCTACACCTTATTCACTATTTCTGAGTGAGAAAATGAGTTTAACTGAGGGATATATTAAAATAAATGCTATGAGATCCAAAAGATTAGTTTTTCTGTTGAGTGCAATAGGACCTGGTGAAGAGCTATTGTATCAAGATGACTTCTATGTGTTTTAAGCTTTCACGTCTCCAGGCTGATTTGCAAACAGACACTGAGATCTGTGAGCATATTTTTTGCACCAAGGGACAGTCCTGAAAAACCTTTTACTGATTTATAATAACAAACTGCAGTAGTGGAACAGGAAGGAATCTTGCAGATAAGGTATTTTTGCCATAATCAGAGAAGGAGAAAAATGCCCATATAAACCGTTATAGCAACATCTCAAAACCACTGAAATTCCTATTCACACTGCTCCTGGAAAGGATGGAAAAGTCACCTGAGTCCAGACAGATGTTTACATAGCTCTGCCTTGTATTTGGATGATATTGTGTTCTTTCATCTCTCTAAAAATAAGATTATAAAGGCTTGGGACAGAAATATTTTGCTACTTAGTCATGCACTTGACTTCGGTGAGTCCATCTTCTTGCCTGCTTCTCTACTCAGTGACTGTATTTACCTGTTCCCATGCGAAAAAATATTTATACGTTTCATCTTTTCTGAATTTTCTCGGATTTCTAGCTTTAGAAACTCATAAGTTTCCTTTTTTTTTTTTTTGTTTAATGAACATAAGGAAGCTATTAGAAAATTTGATGGATGTTTAGGGCTTGGGAGGGGGATTGTTCTGTCTTCTTTTCCCCATCCCAATTTTTAATCTAGTGTATAGTCTTTGATATTAACCTGCTGAAAATTCATGAGCAGTTGTAGTCAGAACTATTGGTATAGAAATATACACAATCACAGTTTGAAGTGAAATACTAATTTTAAGTAGGACTTGCTTACAAACCAGATGTTCGAGGGTCTTTTGTACAAGGAAGAATTTATTTTTTTATGAGGGTCTGAACCAAGTTTGCTCCTCAGGGTAAATGCAGGCTAAAGACTAGTTAATGTTTATTGTCTCTTTGGAGCAACAGATTTGGTGGGCAAGTGAGTAGGGACAGTGTTTCTTTCTGTCATTTATGCATAGACATGTATAAGTCCATCATTTTATATATTTTCATAAAAAGTAACAGCAGCCCTGAGGGAAAAAAAAAATTTCTTTCACGTTATTAATAGCAATAGCTGTCACCAGGAGATTAAGCAATTTAGGTCTTAATGGCTATCTCATGCTGGTCTCTTACTGATTTCATCAGCGAACAAGCTTCTTTGCATGTTTTCTTTGTTGCTATTTACAGAGTGTTGCATCACTTACAAAAAAACTCATACCTTTCGCTTGCTATGAAATTCGCTATGCTAAAATTCCTTCTTGTCACATTACTGTTCTGTGTTCTTAAAGAGTTCTTATATCTAAATATGAAGATAATCAAATTACACAGAAATACAGTGCATAAATATTAGTATGTGCATTATCTGTATTTATATATCACTTCCACAATTCTACTGCTTCTAATTCCATTATTTCTATTGCAAACTTAGGTGGCTAGAGGTAAGATTCATGAAGTGCGAATGTATGACAGGAAGTAAGAAAAATGTCCCAGCCAGACCCTGATAATATATAAGATACTCATTCACATCATGTTTTAAGTGGTGTTAGTAATTTATGTTTATTAAATTAAATGTTAAGTTGGTAACAATGAATACAGTCAGGACTTCAGCAGCTGTGGAGGTTAATCAAAAGCTTCATATTTAACTTCATCTTAACTGAAATATTTTGCCATAAATGTTTTGCTACATTTTCAATTTATGTTGTTCCCACTTGTCTCCTGCACCCCAGAGTAGGAGAACTGTATGGTGGAAAACATATGCTAATGGTGCATTGGATGAGCATTATCAGTGGAACAATTTCCTTAAATGTTTTTATACTTGCTTGACTATTGAGTTGCCTTTGTAAAAGTATTTCCCTGGATGCCGCGCCGCTCTCAGAACCTTGTTAACATTCCCTAACACAAGTTCTTCTGCTTACATGGCATTTTTAACTAACAATTTTGCTGACCTCTTTATATTTATGCAAAAAATATTGTAATAAACTTTCAAAAAAGAGACTAGATACTAGGTAACATTTTAAGATAATGGCATTTTAATTGTAAAATTACTGAGCAACTCTTGTAAATTTAATTACATATCACACATAACTGTAAAGTGAATTAATTTATCTTGATTAATGTTACAGTGAAAAGCACATGAATTAATGGTGACTGGCCACCTACTTCAGAATTTTTCCAAACTAAGGTAATATCATTGTGCCTACTAACTAAGTCTGAATTACACTGTAACTTGCAAAGAAGAGTAAGCTCATTAATAAGTGACTGAAAGCCAAATGAATTATATATCAGATGTCTGATCAAACAAGCAGCAAATTATTTTATCAACAAATGTCACTTTAAATACTCAATTACTGCTTTCAGCCCCCATCAGTAATATATATATCATAGGTGTCTTGCTAAACTATTGAGTTAAATATTGTACATGCAGAGTATTCCTGCATTAGAGCTTGATGAGTGCTTTCTTTTCCTCATAAGAGGAGGGTCTGCTGCTCAGGTCATCTCATTGCTCCTGGTGTGGCCAAGGAACCTGTTGACTCCAGTGTCATTGAGTCTTCTCTTAAAGGTTTTGTAACAGTGCACTGCTCTGTTGTCTGCATGATAGCACAGGATTACAGCATGTAGTGCAAAACGTAATGTGTCTTAGCACTGTGCAGTAGCAGGAAAAGTATGCCCAACAGAGCAAAAGACATTATATGGCTCAGAATTATAATAGCTGATAGCACAGACTTCTACACAAATTGGCACGTCCTATATTTTGGGCCAAAGGTGTAACACTTCGACAGCAAAGCTAAGTCTTTGCCTCATCCAACTCCTCTGGTTAACTGAAACTCCTCCCTAAATACATTAAAACAAAGATTAGGATAAAATAGTCTTCTGCATTTCATGACTCAGAAAAAACATATAAACAAATCAGCATCCTTTTAACTTTTAGAAGGATGCATACATTTAGAAATATGTTTTCTGTAACACAGCAGATTCACCTATAGTGGCTCAGAATTGAGAGACTATTAAATTCGTGAACTTTTTGGAGTTCTTCCAAATGCAAACCTGTTTTTTCTTAAATCACAGAGCACGACACATCTTCACCATTGGATTCCACTAATAATCATTACCTAATAGTTACTTTCTAATAGTTATTAACAAAATAGAGAATCTAAAGAGACAGTGTTTACTAGCCTAAGGATATCATAAGGTGGGAAAGCAACACAAGAGCTTGTCTATCTACCCTGACTGTACTACAGCAAAATTTGTAACACTAGATTATTCATGATAGTTACTTTAGGTCATTCGAAGCTAATCTTAAACATCTTTAATCGTAAAATCACAGAAGCACAGAAGGGTTTGGATTGGAAGGGACATTAAACTTTATCTAGATCCAATCACCCTGCCATAGGCAGTGACACCTTCCACTAGACCAGGTTCCTCAAAGCCCCATCCAACCTGGATTTGAATATTTCCAGGGAGGGGGCATCCACAGCTTCTCTGGGCAGCCTGTTCCAGTGCCTCACAAACCTCATAGTAGAGAATGTCTTTATTATATCCAGTCTAAATCCACCCTCTTTCAGTTTAAAGCCGTCACTCCTTATCTTACACAGCAGGCCCTGCTAAATAGTTTGTCCCCATCTTTCTTAGAAGCCCCCTTTAAGTATTAAAAGGCTGCAATAAGGTCTCCCTACAGCCTTCTCTTCTCCAGGCTGAACAGCCCCAACTCTCTCAGCCTTTCCTCATAGCAGAGATGTTACATCCCTAGGATCTTTTTTGTGGCCCTCCTCTGGACCCACTCC
>Ga0065711_1051943_pt1 | contig 10172 bp, 12 predicted proteins | sample Hoacrofraction12_FD_59098 | JGI IMG/M metagenome (GOLD analysis project Ga0065711, IMG submission 59098) | Hoatzin crop microbial communities from Cojedes, Venezuela - Epithelial fraction 12 v2 (version 2) | ecosystem: Host-associated > Birds > Digestive system > Esophagus > Crop | place...
TTTTTTTTTTTTTTTTTTTTTTTTAACTTGGGCAAAGAACGAAGCAGGACCTAGCTCCTGCAGATTTGTGCTTCAGCTGAAACCCTGGCAGCCACCAAGGCTCAGTGACCAACTTGCGTTTCAGTGCTGGTTGAAGGAACTGAGTGGAAGCAGATGTGGGGTTTGTTGTGCTGTGGTTGCCATAGAATTATTTAAAAGGTATTTTATCCCAGGAAAGCAAACTTTAAAAGACAACAGAAAAATCACGAGTCTTTCACATTTTTTTCCAGTTACTCTTACTCCTGTTTTTAACTGCAAATATTTACATGTGAGCCAGGATAGTTTATCCCTCATGCCTTCTTAACAGCAGTGTGACATTACTTGCAGATCTTTAGCCCCACTCACACAGAGCCCTCAGCCTGCTTCAGGAAAGAGAGTTTAGCTGTTAACCCTTTCAAGAAGGAGAGGAACTGTAACCTCATTACCTGCAGATGACACTGCTCAGGACCGGCAGCAGAACCAGAGGTGGCATTTGGGAACAATGGTTGCGAGGGCTTGTGCTGTGGCTGCCAGCCTGCCTTCCTCCCACCTCATCCTGCAAAACAAGGAGGGTGAAAGCTTTACAGCCCCAACCTGGGTATCTGCGACAACGCAGGAAAGCACCAGAACACAGCACTGGAAGAAACTTAAGATTATTCTGTCTAAATCGATCTACCTAACCACACTTGGAGACTCCCACATGCACACTCATCTCCTCTCTTTTTAAAACACTCAGTAGTGTTTATCCTGCCAAATGAGACATGTCTAGTGCCCAGCTCGATTACTCCAGCATTTCCTCTGCGGTCGTATTTCCTACAACTGCCAGGTGTGTTGCTGTCCTCTGGATGCCTCCCAGTTCATCCAGAAAGTTCAAAACAGTGTCCTGGATGTGGCCTCCCACTGTTAAGCAAAACAAGATACCTGCCCCCCATGCTGCTGGTGCAGTCATCCCATTAACCTACCGCAGAGCAAGACTTGCATTTCTTTTCTCTGCTTGCAACAGCCCACTACTGATGTTTTATATCCGGTTTGCAACCCAGTATTTTTTGCTGGTTTGTCTTCATGATAGCCCTGTCTATTTTTGCACATGATTCTTCTTCCAAATGCAAGACTCTCCTCATCTTTTCATGATCCTCATCTGGATCACATGCCCAAAGCCGTTGGGGTGGCTGAGGACAGGCAGGAATGTGAGGCAGGTGGAGAGACGAGTGTTGAGAAGGGAAAGGACTGTATGAAAGTGTGGTGATGGGAACAGAAGAAGCAGAGTCTGATGGAAAGAAATCAGAAAAGTAAAAACAAAGCCTACAGAAGAAATGAAAAATATGTCTTGGGAAAGAAAAGAAGAAAGAGAAGAAAATGAATAAAAGAAACAGATACAGAGAATAACACTGAAAATAACTTAGAAAAATTACACAGGAATCTTTGAGAGAACAATGCAGGCAAGAAGGGAAACATGAAGGCTTGCAGAACAAGAACTTTGTCCAATCTTAAGCTGTTATTGATCAACTCCAAACTGAACAAATGTTTATATCCCATAAACAGCTGCTAGCTAGGTATGATCTGCCTTAGGTAGTAGAACGAGTCCTAACAGTAAGATGTACTGAATGCTTTTCAAACCTGCATGACAGTGATGTGAATCACGGCTCAGTATAGAATATATAGAAAATGGCCTGGAAATGTGCTTTACCATCAGCCTTGAAAAAAATAAACTTCGCCCCTCTCAGATCTCTGGAAGCCACTGGAGAACACTGGTCTCCCAGTTGAAAGTTCAGGTGGCCCTTGCTTTTGTTTATTAAAATACACAAACTTTGGGGGGCTATTTTTTCTAGAAAATATAGCAAAATTACTGAGAGCAAAGGCTCAAAAATAAGACCTCTGTATATACAGTAAAATGTAAAGACATCTGTGCAAGTCAGGACTCGGGATTAGCAGGCACCCATAGTCTTCAGGAGCAGGGATTTCCCAAGCAGCGCGATATTTGGTGGCTAAGAAGAGTACTGAAAGCTAACAGTGCAGATGCAGTGCTAACAGGCTGGACAAATGCTACTCGGTACAAAGATTAGGGAGGACAAGAATTCCTCAAAATTCTTTCTTTTGGCCTTATTTTCCCTGTAAACTGAAAGGCAACTGCACTCAACTTTCTCCAGGGAAAGCCCAAGAGGTCTGCAACAGCAGCAGTGCTTGGAACCTGTGGCCATAATCTCACACAACAGGAGGAACCCTGGGGAGAGATGTATAGCTAGTACAAGGCCTTGTGTGCATCACAGAGCACCTTAAATAAGCTTTATTACAAGTTTTATACAACAGAAAATGCACTTGGATAGTCCATGTACAGATGCTGTTCCCTCCTGTGCGATACACGCGGTTGGGTAACCCTAAAGGAGCAGCCCTGTGAGGCTCTGTGTGCAGAGCAACGCCGAACGCTGCACTTCGCCCCCATTAAATACCTTGTGGCTTTGCCTTTTTTCTTTTGCCATTTTGGAGCTGTTCTTTGGCTCTGGACAGCCTCTCCGTGCACTACTTGGACTGCCCCACTAAAGACAATCTGCAGTTGCTCTTCACAGGATGCATTTTGCCTGCCTGGGTAGTTTACGCAGCCTTTGAGGGTGCTATGCACTGGACAGTCTTGCTCCAATGCTGTTGGTTGACGCATCACTCACTTCTCCTATGCACAGACAAAAGAAACGACAGATAAATGCCAGCCTTTCCCAAGTCTTTTCCCAAGAATTTTCTCCCCCATGCTTAGAAATTTTATGCCTTGCTCACGATTCCAGACTTTTCCTCTTCCCCAGGATTATCCATGCTGAAGGTCTGAGCGACATCACTTGTTGCTGTAGAGGATTAGCTGTGGAGGGTCCTCGGCAAGCTTTGTGACAAAGATACATTAAAAGCAGCCGCACTGACAGTGAGGGGGTTTGCAAAGGGTTGCTCAGTGAAATGGGAAAAAAATTTGGAAGACAAGAGAAAAGAATTAATTTTCCTAGGCCAGCAATACTGCAGCTCTGAGAGGAGCTGGTAGACATTTAGACTCCGATGGGGAAGGGACTAAAAGACCTTCAGCAGCCAGAAGAAAGGAGCATTTAGCGAACACTGGTGGTTTCATTCCCTCCTATTTTAGCTTCAGCCTCCTGCTTACAGGGTTCAGGCTTTGAGGTGCCACATTAGCTGTACCAAAGCATTGTCCCTGAGGATTGGCGGCAGGACTCACACACACCCTGAGCTCAAAACAGACAGCAGCAGTCCCAAAGTCACCATTTCCACAGGTACTAGCAGTATCCTTGGGATTTCCTATTTACTCCGAGCCTTCTGCAGTACCTTGCAGCAGCTACTGTTTCCTTTTCAAGGACACCTTCACTTACAGGCACATGTGGTACCCCACAAGCACTGAAGGAGAAAGTAAAACTAGGTAGGACAATCCTGAAAAGAATCAGTTTTATATAGGTTACAGTCTTCTAACTGGAAACCAGCTACTTTCCCCTCCACTACCATTATAAAAAACTCACTGGTCCCACACGCTAGCCATTTCATTTTAGTTAAACACACCTGTTATTTTCAAATATAGAACTAAAGTCGATTTAGGCGGGTCTGTTAGCCCACAAACCCCTCCAAAGCTCTGGCCCCGCAGCCTGGGGAGGCACCCACGGCACGGCAGAGCGCCGGGCTGGGCATGCCTCTTCTGAGCCGACGCTTGGTGGTGGCCCTTCCTGCCCCTGTCGCTGCCTCCTCCTTGAGGCGGGCGCGTGTGGCGGCTGTCACTTACCCCACTGCGCGGCCTCACGTCCCCTCCGCTAACTCGGGCGGAGGAACAAGCAGCAGGAGCAGAGGGACCCTTGGCATCCATGCTGTGCGCGGTCACCTCCGAAACCCACCGGTGGGACGGGCATGGCGAGGTCCTGCTCAGCCTTCAGGAGAGGTGCCCGCTCGCCGGCCGGGCGTCAGTGCTGCGTTAGCCATTACCAGGGCGACGAAGGCAGCCCAAACCTGCGGCTGCCTGCCCTCGCCCCGAGCTTAATCATTTTTAAATTGAGAGAATGAATGCCACGACCTGCAATTATTCATCTTTTGTGTTGTTAGCTACAGCTCCCCACGCTGTGCCAAATCACACGGTCCCAGACCGGTTTGGTGGCTGGAGCCTTATCAACAGCCCCATCTTCCCACTCCTCTGCCCGCCCTCCTCCCCAGCCGCCCGCCACCCCTGCCCAGCCTGGCGGAGGGGCTTCCAGGGGCTGGGCAGGACCCATGCTGCCTGGGAAAGCCCCGGGGCGGTGGGGAGCCCTCAGGGTGGCACTGGGCCAGCGGGCATTGAACAGCGACGGCACTGGGCTGTCCTGGCGGGCCCCAGAGCGCCGTGTACTGCACAGGGAACGTGCCGTGCCACCCCCGGCACAGCTCCCACCGGCCGTCCCATGGGCGCTAGTGCTGTCGGGGAAGAGAAAAAAAACCAAACCCACACAAAAATGTGCCTTACCTGACAGCAGATTGCAGGTGTTGCCACCAGGAAGAGCCCAGGCCCCAGCACAACACCCTCCCACCTCTGGCTTTAGCCCTAAATGGTCTATTTCTCCAACACATTATTTACACATCCCTGGTTTTGAGCAGGGAGATGCCCGTGCAATGTCGGGAGAGCTGCCGGTGCTGCCGTCGCATTTGCCAGCGCTTGGGGGACCAGGAGCTGCCGCAAGGCACTGCCCACCCCTGTGACCCAAGCCGGAGAGAAGCTGGCGGCCATCACAGCATTGCCCCTGTCCCCGCTGGGCTGTGCTGGGGAGAGCTGCGCTCTTCGGTAACTTTCCAGGCAGGCTGAAGGGCCAGCAGGTGCCGAGCCTGTGGGGACAGAGGCGTGACTGTAGCCAGGACAAGGGACGGGGTGCCCGAGCCTCGTGCAGGCAGACATCTTGTCTGCGTGCAGCACTGGGAGCCGCAGCCCCGCAGAACTTTGTTGGCTGCTTCCTTGTGCTGGTCCGAGGCTCCCCAGGGAAATACAGTCCATTAGGCGATGCTTATTAATAGGACACCTGACTTAAACAACTCTTCAGAATGACTCAATTAATATAAACAATGCTTCATTTAATTTGTTGTCCCAGTTATCACTCATATTTAAGTGCACTATTCACTACAGAACTGTAATTTTCACTTCTAAGTGATACAAAGGACTTGGTTCAGCGCATCTCCAGCTCACAAGCTATGCTTAGAATTTGACTTTTGATTTGTCACAAAGTCATTGGGGTTACAGAGCAGACAGGAGATGGGTTTGGCCCAAGTGATGCTTTTTTATCCTGTGTGAAGCAGCCTGGTCATAGGTGCTGTCTCCCAGGGTTGGGGAGCAACCACGCAGAATGCTGAGGCCAGATTTACACAGAAGGTTATGTATTGGTACACGGGTTATAAACAATAACGTAACATTGTTTAAACCAGTAATAAATAATTAATTGCACTTAAAATTATAGATGGGTGCAACCTCCCTCCTATGCAGGAGTAAAAATCCAGAGGTGCTATAAACAGTAACGTTCCTCAAAACACAACCATATAAAGTTTTATTGTAACAAAACTGGGCTTATCTTTCGTGGTATCAGGTTTTACTGCTTTTCGAAGAACACTAAATAAGACCTTTAACAGCTGCTACTGTTAGACAGTGGCATTTTTGCTGCTGGAACCACAGCTTTTAACAGATGGAAAAACAGATAATGTAATAATATAGCATTTGCAAGTAACATTTCAGAAGTGGTAGTCATGGTCTTTAAATAAAACCGGGCAAAGCAGAGCTGAGTCAACTTCGCTCCCAGACCAAAGAAGGCTCCAGTTGCTTCAACACTGACAATGTCAAAAATGTTCCTTAAAAACTAGAAGGACAAAAGTTTCAGCCCCATAACTGGAAGGATGCGTTCGTGCCTGCAGGCTCTCCAGGGAAAGTGGTGGTGCGGAACCTGCGGAGACCCCACGTGTGGGTGGGAACCGGCCGCTGCACCCTGACTGACCGGGACCACCAGGACTCCATTGGCGAGGCCACCCGCCGGTTCTCCTCGCCGCTTCCAAAGCAGGGCAGGAATTGTGAGGAACACCCAGCTGCATCTGGCGGGCAGGCACTCGCCGTCGCTGCAGCATCTCAGGAAGTCCAAGGTCCTTATCCTCACAGCGACGTCTCCCACTTTAACCTACACAGAAGAGAGGTGCACAGAAATGGAGTGAGCAGAACACAGCAGTGCCACCCCCTCACAGAGAATGTTATTAGCTTACTGTTCATAAAGATAATATCACACGAACATTGTTTGTCTCCCAGCCAAACACAGAGACCAAATAAAGCATTAGCAAAAACCCACTTTGCTGGGCTGGGTGAGGCACCGGTTGTGTCATCTTTGGCACGTTGATACAAATACATGCTGGATCCAGCTTCCCTTCTGAAATAATAACTCACTCAGTCTCCATTGTGGGACTAAACAAACCAACAAACCTTCAGAGCAGCTCCTGATGGAGCCTGTTGCTACTATTTGTATCAAATCAGTGGATATCAGCCCACAGGAAATTATTGTAACAAGTCAAAATATTCAGTGTGGCTGCCACAGGGGAGAACGAACTGCTCATACCAAATCCAAGTGTTATCTTATCCCTGGCACCTCTTCTAATCAATGTTTGGCTTTACTCGCTGAAAGCTCTTTGCACTTCAACTCTGAAGCTCGCACCGCTGCTGCAAAGGGTGAGAAGGGACAGAGGGCAAGAGAAGAGCAGAGAGAGAGAAGTGAATTGTCAGAGACACCAGTCTGGCAAACCTCAGCAAGTCATTTGGGCCTAAACCCCTTGAGATGCTGAGGTGTCACTTCTCACTATTCCTTTAAGCTTCCTACCCTCGTGTCTGGGCACTGAATGCCAGTACCTGGTCCTGCAGCCCCTGTACGTGGCAGCTGAGGCTGCGAACACCCACATCACCCCTGGGATGGCCCATTCCCATTCAGACAGAAAGGGCTTACAACCATAGCTTTTAGCTGAACAGCTCAATGGAGAGTCAGTAGCATCAGGTTTAGCTAATAAAAGGAGTATCCTTCTGCACTGGGAATCTTCCGTGACCTTCTGCACCCTCTGAGGCTCCCTCATGTCAGTCAGTGATGTCTCGCTCATTCGAACCGCTCCCACCAGACACAAAGCTCTCAGGATTCATACACAGACGAAAATCCTCAAACTGCTTTGCAAAAACCTCTGAAACTCAGCCGTCAAAGTGAACAGACCATGCATGCACAAGCTGAGCGAGCACGGGAGCCTGATTTTCCTTCATTTATAACTGTGCATTTGCTCTTTGCAAGTCATCCTGCTACCTTTTGGAGAACCACAAGCCATATTCATACTCCTGCAGAGAGAGGGAGTCTAAACTACTTCATCTCAATAAATCTTAAAACAATTTTGCTGTCTACAAAATGGGATAAAGATGGCAAATTCTGTTATTTTCCCAGCACAGACTGGGTGAGAAGACAAGCAGAAGCACAGTGGTGGGATATCAGGGTGCTGGGGTTTTGCTGTGAAGCAGCTTTGGCGATTGCATTCATCCTCCCCCAGGGAGGCCTCACCTATGCACAGGCAAGTATAAAATTGCATCCATGACTTACATAGCTTGACCCAAAAAACAGTTTTATTCTGATTTCTGAATGGAATGAGGCATGTGCAGCTGTATTGCTTTTTCACCTGACTAGTCCTTCATAATTTCTGAAATCATCAGTTACTTGAAATAAAACTTGGCTGAGAGGAAGAGAGAGATCTAAAGGTGTTGCCTCACCAACAGTTTTTGGGAAAATAGGTAGCTGGGTGGAGAAGAGCCTGCTCCTGCCTCCACAGAAGCACGGACCGTGGTGCAACCTCAGCCACCCAGGGGAAGGGGGCACAAGCACTTGCCAGACAGTCTCCAGCCAGAGCTCACACCGTGTCCAGCAGAATTTCCTCCATCCTCGGGCTTGGTTTCATTGCCGCGAATCAGCAAAGCTCCTGGTGCCCGTGGAGACAGAAATGTGGGCTGGAGCTTTGCGGGGGGAAGGGGCTCAGGAGATGACCCTCCTGCCTGGATCCCCTCGTGCCAGGAAGGAGCCGAATGCATGCAGCAGCTTCTCTCCGGTTCAGAGAAGTCGTCAATCAGAAGACAAATTTCTTTGGTTCTGCTGTTCAGAAAACTCACTGGTTAACATTCTAGGACTCCCAGCTCACATTTTAATTGCACAAATCAGTCATAAGCCTAGGTTCTGCTTTTCTTTTGCCAAAGTATTATTCTCCAATGTTTTTAACTAATACATGCAAACATAACTTCTTTTTGCTATTGTTGGTATTCTGATCTTGCAAAAAAACAAGACTAAAATCTCTCCTCAACCATATTTGTTTCTTTTCGTGGTTCTCTGGTCAGTGAAATTGGAGGGTTGCTCTAGGACCCAATACTGCTGGAATTTATCTGTTCAGAGAAAAGTGTGGTTTAGTCTATGCTTTGAAGAACAAAGCAGAACACACAAAAAATTACATGGACTGCACAAAGAGATTATAAAGGAGAAAATAGGATAAAACAATGTAGGTCACATTTGGGACATAATCCAACATTGTCAATTTGTGCTTATGGTCCCAAATGTTTCCTCTTTAAAATCAACAGTTGTGTCTGTGAGGGACTGGTGCGTGAAGGCAGGCAGCCTGCTGCAGCTGCACCTCTTGGGAAAGGGACAGTTTCCCATACAGCAGAAACTTACGGTCTAAAATGCAACATTAAACATCTTCATCTCACAAATGCCGACACACTCGGGACTCCTTTCACAGAAAAGGGTCTACTGAAAGCAACGCAACCGCGCAGAAAGTTAAAGCTAAATATATGGGTTAGCAATTGCAAGTTCACAGTCCATGGGCGCTCTATCCCTCTGGGCACAAACACTTATGTTTCTAATTAAATTTACTCACTTATACCTGTGGGAAAATCTCAGCCTAGTATCACAGAGTGAACTGCACAAACAAATACGCTGACATTCATAACAACTGATGCGTTAACTGGGATTTGAATAGAATCATTTAAGCATTAATAACATTTCCATCTCTGGAGGTCAAGCTTTTTCACTCCCGTGCATTCTGACTAGTTACATTAGTTGTAACTAAACATATTCCAATAGAAATCTAATTAAAGCCAACACACCAAGCATTTGTTTGCATAAATACGAACAGAAGCTGGAGATAAAATTAACCTTCCAGTACTGTGAGAGTCTAGCATATGCAAGAGAATTGTAACATTCAGGGTCAAGACAGTAGATATACAATCTTATTACACACATGAAATGCAGTTCTGCATGAGATCAACAATGATGCTCCCAGGCCAGTATCCCATCTCTTACCACAGTAGCTTTAGGAGGACAGCTAAAGAACCTCTCTAGATGAGAAGCACATTGCCAGGAGATCGCCTACCCAAACTCCAAGCAAATACTTGTGCTCAGACACACTGCTTCCTTATTTTCACGTATATCAGAGAAAGTCAGGTAAATTAAAGGTCAGGGAAGATAAGTATTCTTACTTTCTCCTGGCCTACAGATATGCAGAATTGCTTTTTCAGGTTTTTTTGCTTGTTTTGTCATGGATTTTTAATGGGAATTTTTGTTCATTTGTTACGGGATTTTTAGAGAAGCTAGACCATATCTATGGTTTCAATTAAGTTAAAAAAAATAAGTTAAAATATAGCTATTGCTGAGAACAAATTAGTAAGTGATTTGTGCTTTTCTTGTTCTGCATGTAGATTTTCTTACAGGGCTGTACATCAGAGTCCTAAGGGCACATCAGGGATCACAGAATCACAGAATGTTCAGGGTTGGAAGGGAACTCTGTGGGTCACCTAGAGCAACCCCCCTGCTGAAGCAGGGTCACCTACAGCAGGCTGCAAAGGACCTTGTCCAGCCGGGTCTTGAATATCTCCAGAGAAGGAGACTCCACAACCTCCCTGGGCAGCCTGTTCCAGTGCTCTGTCACCCTCAGAGGGAAGAAGATCTTCCTCATCTTCAGACAGAACTTCCTATGCTTCAGTTTGTGCCCGTTGCCCCTTGTCCTGTCGCTGGGCACCACTGAAAAGAGCTTGGCCCCATCCTCCTGACACCCACCCTTCAGATATTTGTAAGTATATATTAGGTCCCCTCTCAGCCTTCTCTTCTTCAGGCTGAACAAGC
>Ga0065711_1010013_pt1 | contig 10170 bp, 8 predicted proteins | sample Hoacrofraction12_FD_59098 | JGI IMG/M metagenome (GOLD analysis project Ga0065711, IMG submission 59098) | Hoatzin crop microbial communities from Cojedes, Venezuela - Epithelial fraction 12 v2 (version 2) | ecosystem: Host-associated > Birds > Digestive system > Esophagus > Crop | place...
GAGCGGCCCGCGGCCGGCCTGCGGGCCGGCGCCGCGTCCGCTTTTTGCCGGGGGAAGGGCGGGGTCTGCCGTTCCCCTGCGCCGCGGCTGAGGGGAGCCCGAGCCCCGTCTGCCGGAGGGACGCGCCGGCAGGTGCCGAGAGCCGCCGATGCGGGGAACCGGGCCTGACGGCGGGGTTCTGCCCTCGCCGTGTGTCGGGCCGTGTTCCTGCTGTCCGGGCAAACGGCAGGCAGCCCCCGCCGCCTCATAGCACGCCGTTTGCCTGCCTCAGCGCCGTTTCACCCGAAGGTGGGGGCGGCCCTCACTTCACCTTCTTACACGAGTATTTTGAAAGGAGTAAATCGAGGTGAGTCAAGGAGAGAAAGGGTGCAGATTTTTTGTTACAAAGGTGCAGAACCAGTAGTCTGCACGCTGTCAGAAGGTGCTCAAGAATCAACTGGATGTGGCCCACGCTCATGGACTGAAAGCACGCTCGGTTGTTTTTGCATTTGCTCCAGCTACAGAAAAATCCAGTCCTCACTCGGTGCATTTGCAGGCCTGGCGTGGCCACAGGCAGAGCTGTTTCTGCTGTCAGAGAACATCCCGCTAGGAACTCACAGCCATACCTGGCTGAGACACTGGTTTGTACCTCCCTGCGGGGCAGCGAGTGGAGACTCCGTAAAGAGACGTAACTGAAAATACTGTCAATCGTGCTGTCCCATGCGAACCAAATTTATTTAAAATTTAAGTATAATTGTTTATATATGTAGATGCATTTCTTCTGCTCAGAATATACCTCCTCCTCACCAAGCTGAACACTTTGTCCTTTCTAAATAAAAGACAAGGAAGATCAAGAGACTCCCAAGGAATAACAAAGCCACACGGTGCGGACAAAAACACGGAAGGACCATAAAAAATATTATTCAAGTGCAGGACATTTTGTCTAGAAGTAATACAAAATCGGGAAAAAGGGCACTAATAGCTTTAAAATAAAACGTTTCTCTAAACAGAAGGATTTATAAAAGGGTGGCAAGCAAGAAAAAAATTTCATGAAACAATTTTCTAGAAGCAAAATAGCTTGGCATTTTTAAAGGGTTTGGAGGAAAGGGTTTAAGAGAAAAAGAGAGGCAGAAGAATTAATAGTGTAAACTGCAATATGATTCAATTTTCAAAAAACCTTGAGAAAAGTCTCTAGTGCAGGACAGACATAAAATTTCGAAACCCTGGAAGTTGCTGCAAAGCCTGCACTACTGTCCTCCAGCCAAGATGCTTACAGCTTTATTCTCCCTCTCTCTCCTGGACGAACACAAATACATCAGCTCTTTAAGGCAATACAGACTCATCACAGTGCTCCGAGGGATGCTGTAGTTGTCTAATCATATATGGGCAGATAACGGACTTTGTTGCTTCACAGACAGGTCTCTACCTTCTGTNATCCTGGGAGACTGAGAAGTTGTCAAAGACGTTTCAGGTAACACCGTGTGGTTGGATCGAAGTAGGTAATCGGATAATTCGGTAGTGTTGGAAGAGTAAAGTTCTGTAGGTAAGACCCTGAACTCGTACAGCTGCAGGTGAGCGTTAAGTGACGCTTCCAGGACACACGCTGGAAAGGGGTGTCGTCACCTGCTGTGGTAAATGTCCGTCTGTGTTTTCCACGACTCAGAGGTCTTTCTCTCAAGAGTGTTGCTGAGTTGGACAGTAATCATCTATTAGAAGGGTTGGGGCTTACCCACAATGATTTCTGCATGGCAATGCCAAAAATGACCAGGTGTGAAAACATGTTGGTAAAATTCCACATTCTGTTAAAAATGTATTCCCCCCCTAAAATCACTATTTTTAGACCGAGGGGAGGGAAAGGTGGGAGGATAACAAACTGAAGGTGTATTATGCTAGGGCCACCAAAGTTGCCAAAATGACAGCTAGGGAATGCTCCACCGAGAAACACCATTGCTGGCCTACTGGAGGAAACAGCAGCTCTTCCAATAAGCACAGCTAGAAGCTTTGCGCCTTTTAGTTCTAGATTTACAAAAGGACAGCTGTACAAAGAATTGCTGTGGTGAGTTGTGACTTTATCCTACACAGATCTGTTTCATTTAGGAAGGTAACACCATCCTTCTATGTTTTTTCTCAAAGATTAAAGGAAGTAGGAAAGAGCTGCTCAAATACTTGCTACGAACCATGACTTAATGGAGAGCCACAACGAAGCCGCTAGAGACAAGCAGTTTTCTGGTAATGCTGTGAGAGCAAACATCATCCTGAAGGTGGTAAAGGTATAACAAAGACTTGAAAATATGACAAAGCTGTAGAGTGTGATCGGAGGGCTAGAAAATGTGAACTCTGAGCCAAACTGGCTCACTTCAGTGCATGAAAAGACTGAAGCAAAGTGCAATAACACTCCTGAAATATGTAAAAGGGTATGCAAAGGGACAGGTAATAATTTTTTGCCTTGTCTCTGGGATAGGACAAGAAGTAATGCACTTGATTTACAGCGAGGAAGATTTATGTTCAACATTACAAAAACTTATACGGAAAGGATGGTTAAGCACGACAGATAGATCACCGTGGAGAACACTGGAATCCTGAGCAAGAGAGCCTTTTCAGGGCAGGTGACATGAGCCTTTCCACAGCAGGTGAAGTAGCGTCAGAGTCACCTTAGGTATGTGAAAACGAATAAATGACCTCCCAGAGATTCTGTTCCCTTGCAATACACATTTCTTTGCCCTTATTTTTCTTTTTTTGCTGCCATAGATGAAGGTATGAGAGCATGTTCGTCTGAATACATTAGAAGGAAAACCTGAGTATGCTGAATACTCGAAGTGTTTTCTTGAAGTTACTGTCCTGAAATTGGGTTTGATCACTCTGAAATTTCAACTCATACACCATACGTAATGTGTCTTTGTATCATAGCACAGAAACTAGAGTAAATGTCCGAAAAGGTGTGAACAGGGATTTCTGGAAAAGAGGCAGGAGCTGAAGACTCAGAGAATCCCCGTGAGAGTACTGTTATTTAGGTGGGGGAATAAGAAATGATACCACAGAATCTGGGAAAAGGTGAGGGCCACATGATTTGTGTGTGTACTAGGGTATCCTATCCCGTCCAAATGAGTGCCTACAGAAAGACCAGTCTTACCAAAGCTGCGTAGAAATAAACTGCTTACAGTTTGGGGATTTTTAGCCATTACACACGAGGGAGAGCTTGGACAGCTCATGGGAACTCCTGGCTTTATCAGAAACCTTTTATTTTCCAGAGAAATATCCTGATGCCTGTGAAACTTTCAGCATGAAGATTTTCTTGCATTCAGGCTAGAGCTGTGGTCAGAGACACACAGCTGCACCAAGACCGAGAGCAAGCACGTGACCTCAAACCCCCAGCATCTGCTGGGCTAATAACTGTTCTGATGGGTACTTGCCTCTCTTCCGTGAGCTCCCACATCTTTTCCCTCAGCGACAAAAGTCGGCTTCTACACAGCCCAAACGTGAAACACTCTCTGAGTGCTCTAGCCCGACTTTTGTTATTTCCAGGGTTCCACCTGCTTGCAGATTTATCTAGCTACTCGGTCGTGGCTGATTTTGCACTCCTGAATAATGGCACGGTTTTTACCTTGTCTGTTTCAAGCGCTGTTCAGCCCTTATCGGCTCTAAAGTGAAACTGAATCCTGCCACCTTGTGCTCAAGAAAATTAGCACACCTCTGTATTTTGGGAGGGAAGGAAGGAGGAGAAAGGGGGAAGGAAAAGCTACCTGTAACTACCATGTTTCTAATAAACAGGGAAGCAAATGAGGGCTTGATGGTCTAATGGTTGGGTCTAATTCGCTGTTGCCTGAGATGTCTACCTGGGACCGCTTCATGAGGGCGATCACTCGTCTAGGGGCACTGTTCACACCACAGAGTGTCACTTTTTGTACCCCTGCAGGGTTTCAAAGCTGTGGCCTCCTCTGTGACCTGATCAAGACAAGGCCCTTAACTCAGCCTCTCGGACCATGGTCTGTGTCTGTCTGATGGCTGGAGGTATTCGTCACAGAGCTCCTCATAGTGCTTGGTCACATTTCTTTGCTACGATAGCAGCACTACTTTCTTTTCATCAGTAAGCAATCACATCATAGGCTGGAGGGAAGGACCCTCTTCATTTTTTAAAAAAAAAGAAAATCAGTATTTTTTGAGGAGGCAGTGAAAATAATGACTGTAAGGAGCATGGATCTCCCTCTTCTGCTGAAGTCCAAGGCAGCATTCTTTTTCTCTGGCTGACAGGACTCCACAAGTAGCTTTCTGGTAATGCTACGAGAACAAACATCATTCTGAAGGTGGTAAAACTAAATCAAAACTTGAAAAGGATGACTTCCACCACCCTATCCTTGATTGCCTCTGCTCTGTGTCACCGCAGGCTCCTACCCCTACTTCAGTTTGTTTTATCCAGCACTCAGTTCTGGGTCTCTCTGCAGCCAGCCAAACAGGGCAGCTTCTTGATTCTGCAGCTATCCATTTACCACCTTCCAGACACCTTCTGACAGCAAACGTAGATGGTGTGTTTACCAGTAAGACATCAGCAACAGGAATCTCAAAGCAGCTGATCAGCCCTAATGTTCTGTTTTGCTGGCTTTGTCAAACAGTATTTGTTCAAGTTAAGTTTCCGTCAATTGCATGGACTTGGTCAGTTCACAGAAGTTGTTTCTCCGTCAGTTAATCCAGCTGACTGTATGCCTGTTTGCACACACATATTTTCTTGTGGAAGATATGCTTGTCTTTGCAATTAGAAGGATTCAACAGGTGGAAAATGCCAACATAATGAAAATCTGACAGCCAGTTGACAGTTTTCTCACAGTTTAAAGGCAGTCCAAACAGTAAGGGTTTTTTGGCCACAACGAGCTGACGATATTTTGAATCCTCCTTTACAGTAATCAGTGAAAAAGAAGGAGAAAAAAAAGACTACCCAAAACCCAGTCAGCAGTACACTAATTAAAAGTATCAGAAATCATCTGAATACTTAAATAAATCATCTGGAAACTTCACTACTGGAGCATTGCAAGCCAGCTTCAGCTGGCATCACAAGTTACTGAGTTACTGCTACTCTCACCATCTACTGTTCCCTGTTCACATGGACTACATACGTGAATGTAGATTGCTCATGGTTGTGGGGTTGAGACCCTGTCAAATGAGAGGCGAACATATCTTTGACTCCTTGTCCTTCTAGGCCATAGGAAATACAGTGACCTGGAGAAAGAAAGCTCTGTAGTTTATTGCTCAAGATACAAATCTTTTAATTTATTACGTAGATATGCTTGTCATGGCCACGCTAGTAGTCCCATCTGAACTGAAATGGCCTGTTTCTTTATATGGCCTGTTTCTCCAAGAGAAAATACTGCTTGTGCGGTTGTGCTTATTGTTGGTGGCACAGGCAGGACACAGTAATTCTGTTCCAAAACTACTGATGATGTCTGAGTGTGCCTCTCCTCACAACAGCATAGATAACAACCATGAGCAGAGATAAGTAGTCAAACTAGGAGAGACCTAGAAGGTCAGAAATCGGTCGTTTCTGACTGATCGATCTAGGACGGAGAGACCCTGGTGGTTGGTACTGCAGCGGTAAGTGGAGGTGATTCTTCCACTTATCTTGTGGATAATGTACTGTGAAGGGCTTTGTAAATCTGATCTCCTTCTGTCTGAAAATCACGTATGTGGGAGCATTATTCTTTTTTTTTTTCTTTCATTAGGTAAAAATATTGGTACTTGAGATGATACTATGTAAACGTAATACTCTTAGGAGCTTGTTTCCTTTTTGTCTGCCCATGTCTACTGATGTTCTACGGGTGCTTGGAGAGCTTCTATACAACAGAAGACGTACTAACAACTGAGCAAGAGGAAAACAGGATAATTGTTACAGAAGACCTGCTATCTTTTTTACAGATCAGTAAAGTACTCTACTCTCAGAAAATATCTGTCTTGTCCCCTGTTTATGAAATCATCTCTTGATGCTGACAATATTCTTTGCCACCCTCCAGCCCGACCTGAGAAAACATATTGACATGTTTGCTGCTAAGCGAGTCTGCTGTCATCAGGAGGCTTTCCTGTTCAAGTTTAATTTCAGGATTTCCTCTAGAGTGGCAGCTATTGCAGATCCCTTTGATTAATACTTTTTTCCACTCTGCTTGCTCACTCTCTCTCTCCCCCTCCTTCAGCTGTGGATAAAACCACTCCGTTGCTGATTATTTTCTGTAGCTCCCACAGGCTTTGCCAGCCACTAAGCGGTAGCGATCTTTTCCCCATCTCCTCCAGAGCCTTTTCCTCCCAACAACACCCAGATATGGTCACAGGGCATGAGGGATTCTCTTACATAATGTTCTGCAGGTTTCTATGGCACTTCCACTTGGTTTCCCACAGCAACCACACGGAGCAGGAGACATTTTAAGCTTTACCATCATCATCAGTTCTTAATCCTTTTCAGAAGATTCAGATAACATTAGTTCATCACACTGTCGTGTTCAGCTAAGACAGAGGCATTGTTTGGTGTTGGTTTTCTGAAGTTCAAACAACAAATGTTGCCTTGTGACTTGCCAACATCTGGAAAAGAAAAGAAAGAGCTGATAGCTACCATCTTGTTCACAGAGAATGTCATAAAAGTTCACAGTCTGACAACGTTTGGGTTTTGAAAATGTCAGCATAAACTAATCTCAGTATTTTTGGTACCTTCTCCAAGTCTCCAGCTAAGGCACTGTCCAGCTGCCTCCCCCAAGGAGCTGGGCTTATTGCGTGAAGCACATTACGTACAATTCAGCGCAGGAAGTAGTGTCTGATGACAGTTAGTGTTATTCGTGTTCATTTAATGTGAATTCACCTTATATCTTATGTCCTGAAGCTGAAGTCAGTGAAAGATTCTTACTGCCTTAACTGAAGCTTATCTATACTGCACAGCTTAGTCCTCAGCAGTTAAATGCTGTTTGAGTTGTACTTTTTTGCCTTGGCCTTGTGCTCCATCTGTTAGCCTGAAATGATAATGCAGCAGAAGTTTATACCTACTTTCAGTGGAATTTGCTTGAGGTTTTTGCAGGGATTATCCTTTTGAAATGTATGAAAAGTCTCGTCAATGCACTTTATTCATGCCCAAAATGTTTGATTATGTTCCCCTGTTGCAGGGTTTTTTCACATTTCAGGTTGATGCCTGAACTTTCGCTAAATATATTTTTCACTTGATCATTTTGTCCAAGAATTACAGAGCAAAAAAAGAGAGACAGAAGGAAAGGGACAGTTCCTCTTTACTCACCTCTCTCAATGTAAATTAAAGATTAAGGTTTGCTTTCTTTTGCTGTAGTTTATGCTAACACTTGCAAAACCTAAAATCAAAATCTGCCTTCCAGTTAACTGCATTCCTTTTTTTAAGTGCATGATCCGAATGTCCATCTGTCCATCATCAATGTCTCTCTGAGTTCACTGGTCTTTGGCTTATACTGTAATCCACATAAGCCGTGAGTGATGGCTGAGTCTTTCTCTGCCCCCTAGCAGATTTAACTCAGCAGATTTCTGAGACCCTGCTATGAGCCAGCCCCAATTGCCTTTCAAAGCACTGATTTCCACTTAGTGACTCAGCTGCTCCATCTCTTTGGCTGGATCCCTGCATCTTAGGATGTCTCACTCATTCCAAATGGAGTCAGCAGATTTTAGTAACCTTTCTACTGATGGCGAGTTGCAGGGGAAATTCAGGACCTTCTATTGAGGGTGCCAATATAAAGCATTTAAGCTTGTTTTTCCTCCCTCATTTGCAGTTTCATTGCTCATCCTACCTGAAGAGCACCGTCTTTCTTCAGACGCTGATGCTTTTACTTGTCATTTACACAGGCAATGCTCTTTGGGATCTGTTCCTGTCAGAAGTACCTCTTAGTGGTTTCTCTTTCTTCCTAGGCCTCTACTATCAGGTACCACACCTCACTTACATCATAGGTCTTCTCCCAAACTTTGTAGGTAAATACGAATATATGGGTGGTGTAATTGCCAGGACTGGTGGCACATCATCAGCATCTCTCAAATGTTTTCCAGATCTCTTGTCTGTCCAGGTATTTCAGGGATTTCAGCCCATCCCAGCTGAAACAGATGAAATAACAGGAGATGAACTCACCCCGTCACAGGTGAAGGGGAACACCTACTGTGGATGCATTCCTCCCCACACCTAAGAAATGAAGTCTGCATTGCACAGGTTTAACTTATTCCTCACAGGAACCACTTGGTATTGCTCTTTGTCTTGCCTCTGCAGCAAGAATTTTCTGATTTTATTAGAAATTTGGTCCCACACCTGAAAAAGAATCTGAAAGAAAGCCAGAAGTTTTAAACCTGTTGATAGCAAACACACACAGCCTTTCTTAGCTGTGGCCATTTTAATCTGGTTTTGAAGACCTCTCCTGAGGAGTGATCATTTTCTGAAGGAGATACCTTTCCTTAGCAACAGAGGCAGACTTTAGTGTCAGGATTCATCTGATTACATGCAGATATTCACAGCATAACTGTATGTTAAATTTATATTTAATACGGAGAAATTGACAATGCCTGACATAGCTCATCCTACAGTAGTGTCTGAGTAGGTCAGATGGATCATGTCCTGAAAGTGCCTGTGTCTCTACTGACTGCAAGGTGACTGTCTAGTTATGGAAGTTTTTATTCCAGATACGTATATTTAAGTGGATACTGATTTTGGAGGGATTTCTGCCTTTGAATGATCCGTTGGGGAAGTCGGTTGATGTTCCTGCAGATATTTGGAGACTACAAGCACTACAGACAAAACTACCTTGACTCCTTGATCACACTGTCCCACAAAAAGACATCTCTTGATTACAAGGCTTGGTCATCTTTTATTTCTGTCAGTGAAGTACAAAAGGCTGGGAAGAGCATTCTCTTAATCAGTGAGTAAAAACACCTGCAATTTCAGGTGTATCATATCCAATACAGTTTGTATATCTACAAGGTTAATTTCATTGACTAAGAGCCAGTAACACTTAGTTTTCATCTTCGTTCAAGCAGATGATTGTCTCTTCAGCACGTCTTCATGTAGTGGAACTACTTTGCCAACTGTGTAGCTGTTTGCCGAACCCAGGACACTGTTCGATAACAACAGTAAGTGTCTGTTTCCCAAGATACACAAGCCCCTTTAATTCAGCCCAGTTTTTGCCTTTGGTGTATGCCCTTGAGAGCTCTGATGCTTTTGGACTAATGATAGGATTTTTCCTGCTGAATCCTGGTTACTCAAATCCTTCAGCCTCTCGTGATCAATGGCTGAAGACATACACCCTCAGGAAGCAAAGCCAGTTCTGAAATCCATGTCTAGCATCTAGCCCCAAAGCTCATATCCTTGTAGCCCACTCTTGTTTGATTCCTTTACCTACTGCAGCAATCCTGTCTTCTCCTGTCCCATCCTCATCAGTATTCAAAATATCACAATTCTTGTGGTGCAGCATTTTCTCATAGCTCCTATAGTCAGGACAAGATATCTCCTGTGCAGCATTCTTCTTCCCAGCACACGACTGTGCCCCATCAGTTTTGTGCAGTCACGTCAGGCAGGGATTCCCCAGGTATTTTGTAGCTAAGAATAACTTTCTATAGTCATGGTTCACACATGGCTAAACCAAATTTATGTTCTGGTTTTGCCCTTTTATGCAGATACAGGTTACTCACAGTTGGATGTACTCTCTCATTCACTTTTGGCATCCCCAGCTGCTCAGTCAGTCTGAATCCTGCTGCAGCTGCAGGGCTTCCACCAAGCCTGGGACAGGCTTTGTCACTGCTGCTCATCTGACTGGGCTTGGAGGCTAAGATGCTTATGTTCAAAAACAGCAGTGATTTTTTTTCCCATTGGTTCTTTAAGGAAAAGAGTCTCACGTCCTACTTCATGTTGCACATATACCCACATTAGTTCTGCTGGCGGGGCTCAGGAGGAGTCACTGAGAACCAGTTTAGTCTTCCTTCCCATCACTATTTATTGCATCTTGACTGGATTTGTTTCATGGGATGGCTCTTGCACAGTAGTCCCTACAACGTTTTTTTACCTGAGAGGAGATGGGATAGTTGAAGAGATTCCCAGGGCTTCACTCACCCGCAGATTCATAGAATCACAGAATCACAGAATCACAGAATGGTAGGGGTTGGAAGGGACCTCTGTGGGTCATCTAGTCCAACCCTCCTGCCGAAGCAGGGTCACCTACAGCAAGCTGCACA
>Ga0065711_1010292_pt1 | contig 10170 bp, 8 predicted proteins | sample Hoacrofraction12_FD_59098 | JGI IMG/M metagenome (GOLD analysis project Ga0065711, IMG submission 59098) | Hoatzin crop microbial communities from Cojedes, Venezuela - Epithelial fraction 12 v2 (version 2) | ecosystem: Host-associated > Birds > Digestive system > Esophagus > Crop | place...
GCAGCGGAGGTGGAAGGCTGCTGTATGGAGCCCTACACGACAAGTCGCGGAAACTGCCGAGGGAGAAGGTGAGTCCAGCCAGTTTGCAGAGGTGAAAGCCATCCAGCTGGCTTTAGACATTGCCAGTCGACAGAAGGGGCCAGTGCTCTATCTTTACACCAACTTCTGGATGGTGGCCAATGCCTTGCAGGGGTGGCTGCAGCAATGGAAGAAGAACAACTGGCAGCGCAGAGGCAAACCTATCTGGGCTGGCCCATTGTGGCAAGATATTGCTGCCCGTCTGGAGCAGTTGGTTGTAAAAGTCCGTCACATGGACACCCACGTCCCTAAGAGTCGGGCCACTGAGGAACATCAAAACAACCACCAGGTGGATCAGGTTGCTAAGACTGAAGTGACTCAGGTGGATCTGGACTGGCAACATAAGGGTGAACTGTTTATAGCTCGGTGGGCCCATGACACCTCAGGCCACTAAGGAAGAGACACGACATACCGATGGGCTTGTGACCGAGGGGTGGACTTGACCATGGACACCATCGCACAGGTGATAACNCCTCATGAATGTGANACATGCGCTGCAATCAAGTAAGCCAAGTGGGTAAAGCCTCAGTGGTATGGAGTACGATGGCTAAAATATAAATATGGGGAGGCTTGGCAGATTGACTACATCACACTGCCACAAACCCGCCAAGGCAAGCGCTAGGTGCTCACAATGGTGGAGACCACCACCGGATGGCTGGAAACCTACCCTGTGCCCCATGCTACCGCCCGGAATACCATCCTGGGCCTGGAGAAACAAGTCCTGTGGTGACATGGCACTCCCGAAAGAATTGAGTCGGACAATGGGACTCACTTTCAGAACAGCCTCATAGACACCTGGGCCAAAGAACACGGTATTGAGTGGGTGCATCACATCCCCTACCATGCACCAGCCTCTGGAAAAATCAAATGGTACTATGGGCTGCTAAAAGCCACTCTGAGAGCAATGTGGGGTGGGACTTTCAAAAATTGGGGTACTCATTTAGCAAAGGCCACCTGGTTGGCTAACACCAGAGGATCCACCAACTGGCCTGGTCCTGCCCAGTTAAAACTTCCACTCCCAGTAAAAGGGGATAAAGTCCCTGTAGTGCACAAGCGGAATATGTTAAGGAAGACAGTCCAGGTTAGTCCTGCCTCAGGCAAAGGTAAACCTGTCCGCGGGATTGCTTTTGTTCAAGGACCTGGGTGTACCTGGTGGATGATGCGAAAGGATGGGGAATTCTGAGGTGTACTTCAAGGGGATTTGATTTTGGGTGAGAACAGTCAATAAATATATTATGTAACGTTATTTGCTAAATAACCGTGTCACAGCCTGTTATCACTACTATAGCTGTTATATGTGAATAATAAAGGATATTACAGTCAGAATCACCCAAACTAATGAAGCATGGAATTTGATGAAGTCTAGTAAAATACAGCAGTGATGGAACTGAACCTGACTTCAACAACTGGTACTCAGCACCTTCATCAAGATCAACATCTTCAACCCACAAACAGTGGAAATGGGCCACACCAGATACATCAGCTGAGAGCTCTGGACACAGCATGAGATGGCCCATTACCACACATCACCTCTCCTGCCATGGAAGACTGTTACGACAGATGGAGCATGAAGTCATGGATTAAATGAACTCAACAGACACTTTAGAGGGATGATCCATAAACTAAGGAAATGATATCTGTTTGTAGGTATTAAAGGCAGGAAAAGTTGTGGTGATTAACTGAAAAATGGGGGACCTGGGCAGGACATAGATGGTATAGAAGAAGGGGAGGAGAAGGTCCTGTGTTCAGCCAGGACAGGGTTAATTTTCACCAGAAGCCAGAAGGTGACACAGCTGGGCAGGATGATCCAAACTGGCCAAACAAAACAGGGTATTCGACAACATGTGCCGTCATGCTGGGTTCTGGGTGGGGGGAGCTGGCCAGGAGCGAAGATAGTCGCAGCTCGGGAGAGCGCAGGACGTCGGGCAGTGACAGTTGCTCTGTGCATTTCGCTGTTTTGTTTTGTATATTCTCCTTATCAGTATTGTTGTAGTTACTGTTCCCTTTGTTTGCTGTTCTGTTAAACTGCCCTTATCCCGACCCACGGCATTTTTGCCTTTTTCTTTCCATTCCCTCCCCACCCCAGCAGGGGAAGGAGCAATAGAGTGACCGCGTGGCCCTTTGTTTCCGGCCACAGGCCAAAGCTATAACAATTATATAGGGATTCATTCTTTTATTTCGAACTCTGAATACCTGTTACACAGCTGTATTTTTCTAGGGTTTGAGGAATCAGGAGTTTCCATAAACAAGATGACATCCACCCATTAATTTTGTCAAAAGTGTACTGAAGTAATTCCTTTTAATTTTTGTTATACACTTTTCTTTCTTCCATTAGTTCCCTTCAAAAAAATCCATGAATCCATAAAGTCAGGCAATCACTGCAATATTTTGTTCCTTTTTTCCTGTAGTAAACAATAAGTCACTCCCTGGCTCATATTGCTATCCTAATATAGAGACCTCTTGGGAATTTAGCTTTTACTATCCTTGCTACTTTGGCAATGCTGGCAGAAAACCCTACAGTAGTGTGCAAGCCATACTAATACAATTATGAAACAGAAGCTCTGTAGCATGGACAATTTCCCTTGCATGTATTATGTTTTCTTGCTGGACAACCGATGTTATTTTTTTATTGACTTGTTCTCATTCCAGGACAATACACTAGCACACTTCAGCCTTGATCTTGAGACATCAAATATTTATAGATTTATGTTTATCATCTCCAACTTCATGGTAGGTTAACCATATTTTTAAAAACACCCAATATTTCAGCTTTTCTTTATTTTCACTCCTTCCATACTCCTGGTAATTCTGTAGCTCTGCCCCAGTTTTCCTCTGGTTTGCTAAACAGAAAGGTGAACATTTGCCTGGTAAGCAATGACATTAACTGGTTGTGTCTACCACCTGGCTGCTGAGACCATGATTATCATTGTCTCAGTGAGGCACATGCGCTTGAGACCTACTCTGAGCACAGCAAAAGCTGGTCTCTAGGCTTGCTAGACTCTTGCTGGGCTTCACTCACTTCACACAAACAAATAATTCGCCCCTAGTGACAGTGTCACAGAAGATTCAGACTCTCTTATGGGCTTTATACTGAGTGTCTTTCTGGTTATAAAGTCTTATACATCCAAAGGAGTTCAGGGGCAAAACTATAGCTTAATCATGTTGTAACTCTGCATTTTACAGTATCCATTTTTACTTCTTCAAAGTGAAGCTCACTTTATGATGTGCTTGCACTTTTAAAATTTGAGCTTCATTGAATTACAGTACTTCTTTTTCCAAAATGATTTTGTTAAGGGTCTTTTCACATGATGAAGAATCTAGCGACCATTTGCCTTTTGATCTCTATTCTTTATTCTCTTAAAAGACTAGTTAGAAGAGAGCAAAAGGAAAAAAGAGCAATTTCTGAAGTGTGGCCCCTGCTTTATCATCATGAAAGATGTTCTCTGTTTGAACTGGTGAACACTAATAATATCTGTCTCAAAACAGAATAATAGACAATTGCTGTGTGATTATTGGTAAACTAATTTTTAAGTTATTACAACAATTAGTAAGGAAAACTGTAAAGCACACATCTACTGTAGGGATCACTATCTACTGCAGAAGTCCGGATCCAAAGGAGTACCATGCAGATTTATCCACATGAAACTCATTACAGTAAAAGTAACTATCTTTAAAGTAGCTTGTTGAATATGAATGCAGTGTACTAGTTATTAAAACTATAACCATTCTCTTGCCAGAGACACAGCAGTCACAACATCTTCCCAGACTGAGTTTAATTTTTATAAGCTGAAATCCACTTGTTAGCTGTAATAGGAATATCGAAGAGGCACTAAAAACCTAAAAACCAAAAACAGTTTAAGAAAAGATTACCTTCTCCTTGAGAAATTCAACTCATCTGAGTCATCTTGTGAAGAAGTGGGCTTCTGGTACTTCTAATCCTCTTGGATCACAAACCATGCCTGTAACTGACAGGTGAGAAAGTTCCTTCAAGACTCTGAGTTACTTGATGACTCTGTTCCTGTTCAGTAGTACTGCAAACGGAAGTCTTTACTGCTTCCGGTCCCTCTGACATCCAGCAGCCAGTGACAGGCGTTGGAAATGGTTCTTGCTGGCTTTTATAGACCACTGTTCCTCAGTCCTCGCTGACTCAGGAAATCAATGCTTTTAGAGTACTGTGTAAAAGTTTCCAAGTTCTTTCAAAAAAAATGGTTTTCTATTGGGCAGATAATTCTGCTACTAGTTTTTATTTACATAACCATGGTGTTTGTGAACCTGAGTGATGGAGCAGCACCCAATTGTGTGATGTTGTGTGAACACAGAATAAAAGGTAGAGTCTCTATCAAATATCAAATAGAGTTACTTTGAACTGGTACTGCAGCCTGTGTAACATTTGTGAAATTAAAAAAATTCTGTTCATGGAGTACTTCTGCTTTTAAGACCCGTAAAGTGACTGTTTTCAACATGTTCATGCTATTTTCATTTCACTGAAATGGATTGCATAGTTGCAATAATATATATATGAGAGCTGGTGGAAAGAACGATAATCTGAGCCTTAGCGTTCTTGCTTTGGGTAGAACAGGCATGTTCCTTTTTCTGCTTTCTTACATGACCCTTAGAAATATGGAGTGGAAGAATCTAAATGCTACTTTAGAACCCAATAGGAAAATTTAGAATTTTGGTGCTTAAATACAGATGAGCAAAGTGATCTGTGTTTGGTTAATTGCGAAATACAGTGCCAAAGTTTTGGAAGTATGACTCTAAATTTAGGTGCTTTTATCTAGGGCAAAATATACCAAATTCTCTTTCCAGACGTAAGGCAGAAAAAGACCTCAACTGCAGTTAAGTCCTTGAGGCACCCCTGTTTAGCAGGCACTCCCAAATTCCATGGACAGTGCAGAATCAGGTAGGAACAGTTGTCTCATTTGAAATCATAGCTAATGGTGAATTATCTCTTGTATAACAGTTTTAAATGAATATTTTAAATTTCCTACTGTTGTCCTTAGTCAATATGCTATTACACAGAAGGGTTTGCATGTTGGCTATACTATTTAGATTTTACAGTCAAGAGAAAAGAGTCAATTGATGAGAGTGAAACAAAGCAAGAACCATATTTTAAGCAGGTTTTCAGCAAGGGACATAAATATATTGATCTTACTGCTTAGTATATTTCTGTTGTTTTTATCTGGATTGCAGATTATTAAAAGAGGATACACACACAAAAGGACTGGAAACATGAGCAAAGTATGTTAAATTGAATCACCGGATATCAGTGAAAATCTGTGAAAACATCAGTAGGGGTATTTGACTGTAAAAGGAATTTGACTTAATATTAACCTGAGTGTCACTGGGACTCCAAGGAGATGTAAAGTCACATTTGTTCGAGTGAGGTTGTGGTGAATGAAGCTTAGTTAGTTCATGGTAAATAGTCACTGTTGAAAGTTTTTAAAACCTTTAAGGACAGTAAAGAGTTGGAAATGTGAACTATAAAGTAAAGTATTCATTCTAACATTTGAAATTCCTGCTTTGCTTTTTCTTTAGAGAAGAATAAAGTAGATCCCAGTGTTTCACAAACTTTTAGTGTCGTAGTAAAGATGGTCCTTTATGCCAGCAAAAAAAAGAATAAACTAGCTGAACTGGAGTAGTATTCCACAAAATTTAATTTGTCATGGGAATACTATTGTGTTTCCTGAAAGATAAAAAGAAAGGAACAAGCAATAGGAAGACAAAAGAACAGCTAGTAAACAGGTGACAGAAGGCACATGTTTTAATTTCACTGCTAAGGATAAGCAGGCAAATCACACAGTACTACTGGCCAAAGATCTAGAAAAATTGTTCCAATATTGGGTTGTTTCCAATAGCTGCTTTTTTAGTCACAAATTCACAGTCAAATTGTGTAAAAGGCACTTTTGCCTGGTTAAGGCAGACTTTTTAAACAGAAGGCAGAAGAGTGAGCTAAAGAAAAAAGTCAGTTGATCAGAGAAAAAGACATTGGATAAGGGACAGAAAAAGAATACGAAATACCACATTATCGGCTGCCAGGCAGTACTGTCTGTATATTTCATCAGAAACTCCCTAATTCTTGTACTGTGAAAAATAGAAAACAGGATACATATCTCTCTAGGATGCTTAGATAGCCTATTTCTCTTCGTTCTTTTCTTTCTCAAGGACATCTCTTGGTATACAACCATGAAGTCTTTATTGTGCTACAGTGTCTCAGAGAATCCCAAGAAATGTTTGCTCTATTGCACCCATCCACTCTCCTGGGGTTATTGCCAGAGAAAAAATTCTTCCCCACACTCCCAAGATGGTTATAATGGCTCATTGTCCAACTATTTTGTTCATCAGTTAAACGTAATTTCAGATGCTAACAGAATTTCTGGCCTATATCACAGCTAACAGGCTTGATTTTGAAATGCTTCTTTGGTGGTGTTCATAGATTGTTGCCTTTTGATCAATGTATTTTCTCCGTCTGTGGTGCTTGTTGACTTCTAAGGAGTTCTCCATGGTGGCATGTGTGAGGCTTTTCTACCTGGCACACACCAGAGCTCAGACTTCCATGGAGCAGCTCTGTGTAATCGCTACTTGTCAGCAGGGCAACAAAAAGAAATTCTGTTAATCATGGGGATCAGCACTTAGAAGAGGCTGGGGAGCAGTGAGGAAAGTTTGAAGGTTGCTGCTGTGCCTGAATAATATGCTGAGATCCAGAGAGAGAGACAGAGCATATAAGAAAGTGGTAAACAAGGAAAAAGAAGAAAAAAAGAAGAAACAGATATAGCACATGTGAAAAATGTGGGCAAGAGCATTCAAAATGTTATCTTTCTTTGTCCCTGGAGTTTCCTTAAAAAAAAAAAAACAAACAAAAAGTGGCATCCACAGAGTAGGAATATGTTTTCACATGGGGTTTTAAGTGCTTTTCCTTTTCTGTAATGGTATGTCTCCTTGATTTTTTTTTTTTGACAGGTAGGGTTATTTTTTTTGGTTTTATTTTTTTTTTACTCTTTGAACTTTTGCAAGAACACTTAGAGAAGGTTGCAAAGGGAGAAAAAAATAGAGAGGAACCTCTTGATTTTGGAAAATTAGCAAAGATCTGCTTGGAGCAGAGAGAATCATTAACAGGTGAGTGGTTGTCTTTTCACTTCTTTGCCACATTCTTTTGCTTCTTTGCTGTGTTATTTCTTCTGCTTTGCAGCTTGGGAGAAAAATGAATGCAAAAACAAGTATGTGCCCTGTTTGCGTTTGCTTCAGCAGTGTGCCAGTTTGTTTCGAACTAAATACTGTTCTTAGAAGTCTGTTATTTTATTCTTTGATTGTCTCAGCACTGTTCAATATGGGTTTTTTCCCCCTATTTGCTCACATTTCCCCTTTGTTCGGATCATCTTTAATGACTTTCTTAAATGCTTGGCATCGTTTAGGAGCCACTATCATCTAAGCTTTGGTTTTTTTCCCTTCTTTAAATATATGTTCAGAAGATCATTTTTACATTCTTTCATTTTTCGTTCATCCTCTTATTAAGGCTATTTAAATTTAAAGATCTTCAGTACATTTCAGATTTCCTTTGTTATGGGATATAAGCCATTCCCTGCTGCATCTCCCCTAAGAGTTTTTTGACCTTTGAAGCTGCAGTTCAGAATAAGATTATTAGGCATCTCCTGCTTTGGGATGCAGAAGTTATATTCCATCCATACTTATGACATCTAGGTAGTCTGCTGCTCCATGTCCACTGAATCAGGTGGTGCTGGTGCTGAATGTTAATAGTCTAATTATTCAAAGCTGTTGGTGCTGGACACTTTGTGCTGGATACAGCCAAGAGGATGAACTTTGTGATTTTAATTTAGGTACCTGCTCTGTCCGAATGACTCAAAGGCAGGTCACAGCATTTTAAGAGATGCCTCAATTTGTACTAACTGACAAATACTTTCTGAGGCAACCCATCTGAATCCACTTACGACCACTCATCCTCTCATCTACCCCTCCCTATCTACATTGCTACTTCTGCTAAGTAGCAGAGGCCATGCTGGAAACTGGCTGTGTCAGCATTACAGCTAAATCAGCACTGTCTTCTTTTGGGGTATGAAGGCAGAATGGAAGAAAGAGTTTAAAGATATTATTGACAGTCCCGGTTTGTTTTGCACTATTAACTGCTCAAAAAGACAGTATTAGGCATGCGTGCAGACGATAAGGGAAAAAACAGGTTGATTTTTAACACATTTTGAGATGTTTCTATATTCTTTTTCTAAGTGGTTGCTTTCATAGAGTAAATGCACAAATAATCCAGTTCAGGTATGTAATTCTGTTCAGATGACATGACTGCCCAAGCAAGCAAGGGCTTAAAACAATATTTTATTTTTGTGTCCTTCAAAATATTTGTGTAGGACTAGGAAAATCTCAACTAATCTCTCACTGTTTTGTCTTTCTGGAAGTAGTACTGCAGAACAATATTAGAGAATCAAATGCAGAACGGGAATTATTCTATTGTCATTACTTATTTATTAGCTGCATACATGGAAACCCTGCTGTGAATATCAGTCCAGTAGTGACAGTCTTTTAATCTGCTTGTGTGTATACTGAGCAGTAAAAGCCTCTGGCCAGGCTTTTAAAAGTGATTTTGACAAGCAAATAGCCACCAAAGTGCACCAGGTAGGCAACAGTAACACATTCAGAGCCATCGCTAATCTCCCTGTATGCCTAAACTCCCCAAGGCATCTATGTTTCTACAGCTGACATATTCAAAGAAGCCTTACTGTTGCTGCCAACAAATGAGCTGGTGAGAGCCCTAGCACAAGTGGAAACCCTGGGGGCCATGGGAACAAGGTTTATAATGTAGGCAGGAGAATTTCTATCTTGCCATTAATGTCTGATTTCCTAAGTGTCCTCTGAGGGTGCTGAAGATGTGTTACTTGTCATGAGTGGAACAGACAAACAAGATAGATTGGCCAGAAGCCTCCTACTGTCTTGGCATATAAAATGTGTGCCTGAAATCCTACATCTCCTCACAAAACACATGCTGCATGTACATGAGGAGGAGCAGATTACATGACAAGTCACGTGCCAGGGCTAAGCTGCTACTGTGAAAAACATTAGTGATACAACGTCTTTCTGTGTCCTGCCAGCTCCTCTCTTCTGCTCAGAGAGCTTGTGCACATGTGAGCCTGCCACAGCACTGCTGCTAAATTCAGGCACTGTGGAAGAGCTGGATGTTCTGATAAGAGAGTGTTAGTGAGAAGCCTAAAGTGAGGAGTGTGCTTAGTGTATGTGCTTTGCTCAGTTTCTGATGCTCATGATTTTTAGAATAAGTAACAGAAAACTTATGTTGTCTTTTCCACAAACACATTGTATGAATTTTGGGAAGCAGCCCTATGTGTTCCCCCAAAAATGTGGGCCTGCTGCTGTGTGAGGTGGGTTGCCAATTGACAGAGGATACAGAGAAGGTGGAGTTACTGAATGTCTGCTTTGCTTCAGTCTTTACTGCTAAGGCTGGTCCTCAGGAATCCCAGTCCCGGGAGGTAAGACAGAAAGCCTGGAGAAAGGAAGCCCTTCCCTTGGTTGGGTAGTGTAGAGTCAGAGATCATTTAAGCAAAATGGACACCCACATATCCATGGGCCCCAGTAGGATTCACCCACGAGTGCTGAGGGAGCTGGCAGATGTCATTGCTAAGCCACTCTCCATCATCTCTGAGAGGTCCTGGAGAACGGGAGTAGTGCCTGAGGACTGAAGGAAAGCCAGTGTCACTCCAGTCTTCAAAAAGGGCAAAAAGGAGGACCAAGGGAACTACAGGCCAGTCAGCCTGACCCGCATTCCTGAAGAGGTGATGGAAAACTCATTCTGGATGTCATCTCTGAGCAAGTGGAGGAAAAGAAGGTTGTCAGGAGTAGTCAGCATGGATTCACCAAGGTGAAATCATACTTGACCAATCTGATAGCCTTCTGTGATGGCATGACCGGCCAGGTGGATGAGGAGAGAGAAGTGGATGTTGTCTGCCTTGACTTCAGCAAGGCTTTCGACACTGTCTCCCATAACATCCTCCTAGGGAAGCTCAGGAAGTATGGGCTGGATGAGTGGTCAGTGAGGTGGATTGAGAACTGGCTGAATGG
>Ga0065711_1010838_pt1 | contig 10170 bp, 6 predicted proteins | sample Hoacrofraction12_FD_59098 | JGI IMG/M metagenome (GOLD analysis project Ga0065711, IMG submission 59098) | Hoatzin crop microbial communities from Cojedes, Venezuela - Epithelial fraction 12 v2 (version 2) | ecosystem: Host-associated > Birds > Digestive system > Esophagus > Crop | place...
AAACCCAAAACAATCATTTCATTTTTAGTAATCAGTTTTAGGTGGTGTGACCCCAACTGCCCAAAACAGGAAAGTAATCAACATCATCTCCAGCAAACACAGCTGGATCTCTCTAACATCTATTCTAAAACACCAATAGGAGGTGCCAAAACCAGGAGGGGAATTTCTTTGGCCATGTTGGGAGAAAATATAATTAGATGACTGGAATAGGCATTTTTGGACCTAAATTTGGCAAAACCATGAAAACGCTCAAGTGTTCACTTCAGCATGTGCTGAAACACTTTATTCAATAGTTCCAATTTAGACAGATACTGAGCTAATGCTATTTATATATTAAAATCCTTCAGCTATTACTCATTTCTTTTTAGCTCTTTAGCTGTATGGCTTAATGAATGAGTTTTGTCTCAAATAGGTCTACATTCTCATGTGTTCTGTGCATTAATTCTCAAAAGGAGCTTCAGTAGAGGATTTCATATCTATGCATTCATCGGCTCAAACTCCCTAGTGAAGTCATTTCCGAAGTTTTTAATAAAAAGAGACTTTTGATTCTTGGGGTCATGTTGCAAATTATATCTTCACTAATGTAGCAGAGGTCAAAAAAGAAGTTTGAGTCAAAGAGCGTCTCTGACTCCTCAGCACACGTGTGTCTTGAGGCTTTTAAAAATACACAATCCTGCTGTTATAAATAGAGCATTCTTCTCTAAGGTCAAAAGCTTTCAGAGTCCAGGAAAACATCCCTTTATTTCTTTTTATAATTATTATATGTTTTTTCTCCTCAGAATAAGGGTGCGCTAAACTGGGACAAGAGTTGCTCTTGGGGGCAACATTTCACCCCAGCTATTTTTACATTGTCGGAGGGTTAACACGAACATCAGCACCATTTCCTTCATCCAACACTTGAACAGCACACCACCAAGAGCAGCAGCTGGCTGTTTACTCAAGAAGAGAATAAGAGCACAAAAGTCAAAGGAGTAAAGATCAACAGTTGTCCACTGAGCCTTTTTCAAGGGCCCAGACACAGAAAGGTGTCATGGTAGGGTAAATCTTGTGCTCAAGCCTGCGATCAGTTCTCTTACACAAAAAGGTGCTTGGACGCATAGGAAACAGCAATTGCCCCACACAGACAAGGCTCTTCCATATCCATAAGCACAGCTGGACTCTCCAGTCAGGACACACAAAAGCAAAACAGCAATTTGGATGATGGGAAAGCATTCTTCAGAAGTACTCATTTTCTCACATCCCTACTCACCAAACACGTGTTTTAAGGTAAACTTNTGCTTAAGCTGCCTTTCAAAGGCAAGNAAGTTTCACCTACTTTAGCAGNACATAAGCATTNTNCCAAGGGCTTTGCTGAATCAGGGCGCCAGCTTGCAAGTTTGACTACCCGTTCTGAAACGTGCAGCCCAATAGGGCCATAGTCCTGCTGCAAGGCCTTGGTTGCTATCAGTCTGCAAATGATCATGCAAGCCAGGAGCAGCCCACCCCAGCAGGTGTTACACTGCCCACATGAGTATTAGGAAGTAATATCTACGGAGTAACCACATGAAGACAACAAATCAGACACTACTTGGAAAGAAAACCAAGAGGTCAGTCAATAGTTGAGATAAGACAAGACTAAGGGATCCTTTGAAAAGGTATTTCTTCATGTAATGGGCACTTATTCATAGTCTTCGTGGTTCCCAGATGCAAGATTCCCTCTTCCATCTCCAATAGTTGCTATTTCCTTGGGGATGGATGAAGAGAGCAACCTCAGTTAGCTCTCTAACTGGCCTTATTCTGGAGTGATCTCACACAGCAATTCATGCCTCTAGATCTAGGATCTCTCCTTTCTGGTCTCCATGCAAAGTTTCAGCTGACAACTCCTATGAATATGCCCCCAGGTTCTGCTTGGAAGGCTGTAGAATGAGCACGACTATGCATTTGTGTGGTACACAAATCCATGTTTTGTAAAGAAAATTTAGTTTTTCCAGAGGTCAACAGACCTGCAAAAAGAACCTGCAGTGTCCAGAATTTGTTTTAGCTCCTACTCTTGAATAGTCAAGATACAAAGCCTGGTTTGTTTTCAAACCAACCAGTTCACAGGGGCCTGTCATGGGGTTCATGGGGTTTGGCCTGTATATTGTCTTTGGGTTCGACCTAAAATAAGGGAATACAAATCAGATAAAAGATGCTCTCTTCTTTTATCTTACCATCACTTCTGTGTCAGGCTAAGCTCAGTAATCACTGATAGAAAGGTGGTGGGATCTTTGAAGTAAGCAAGCACGTGCGCTCTTCCAAAAGAGCTGTAACAGGACACCGGAGGTTTACTGAGGGACACATTACTGTGCTGATCTACTAGTTAACTAGAGGTTTAAAAGTCCCTTTTGGAACAGTGTAGGGAAGGCTTAAATGCTTTTAGGACCTCAGATTTTGAGGAGTTGCTCTGCAATGCGATAATGTACATGCTTTCTCCAAGCTCTTCTGTTCCTGTATTGATGCCAGGAGATTAAAAGGGTGTTGAGTGGTGCTGAGCCTCTTGAGGGGTCATTAACATCACATGCGGTACTGGAGTTATTTTCACTGGCTCAAACCCTCCTCGCCTGCTGATGAGCAGGCAGGGGTCATAGGACGTTGCCATGGTCATAGAAACACATCCCTTGGGGTCTATCTTTCCTCTCCTTTCTCCAGAACACCTTAGAGCTCTCTGCCGAGCCCAAAGCCATTGTTCCAAAGCCATGAGCAATATCTCCTCCCAACTGCACTGCCCACCATCACAACTGCTTTGAAACTGGAGTAGCAGTGCAAAGACTGCATTTGGGGAGCTAACCTAGTGGAGCCCTTGGCAATACGCACCACGTGTGAATTTTACCAGTCCCAAGACCAGTGTTCATTATTCATAAACATGCCACCACCTTTCACATGCTCAGACAACTTCCCCCTGAAAGCACTCCCAGCTTTACACAAGCCCAGCAGCTCGGTTGTTCCACAAAAGTTAACACCCAAGGGCAATATAAATCTCACAATGTGTGCAATAGGCAAANGTGGAAGCGAGGTTCTTTTCCCTACCCTCCTCCTACACCANTTCTGCCCTGATCAGTCCCTCCCTTGTTAAACTAACTCAGTTGGCAAGGAGAATGGCTCCTAGGCTTAGAGACAGTCCTTGTATTGGAAACAGCGGGATCCATCCCCACCATTACTTTTACCAAGGGTCACCTCAGTGAAGACTTTCCAAATTATGTTCTTGCACAAAGCACAACAGCAATGGTAGAGAGATGAGGTGGCATTTGCCTGTTGAGAACCTCAGGAAGCAAAAACCACAAACAGCCACCATGAACAGGTATGGGGGTAGGAGAAAAGCCAAGACATACAGTAAGAGGAGGACTCAAAAGAACCTGCCAGAGCAAAGTGAGAGCTGCTGCCAGAGCATGCCCACAAGCAGCCCTTGGCCTGAGCTCAGCATATCCCATGGGACAAGCTTCAATCTTAGGGCAGGGTGAGTCTCACCCTGGGGACAGCGGGATCCAGTCCCCCACGTCCCACAAACTTTGTAGCCTTGACTCTTTCCAAGCCTTATTTGCCTTCTCTGCTAAGCACTGAGAGCACCCATGTCATCACCCCAGCACCCTGCTCACAAGGGTGCATTGCACTGTGGCACGGGGTTGGATAAAGCTATTGAGTAGTTAGTCTCTCCTTGAAACTTCACCTTGACATATCTAGAGCGCTTCCTCTACCAAAGACTCCCAAAATCTCAGTCTCTCCCTGGCATTTTATCTCCTTCCATAGCCTGACCTTTCTGCATAAGTGAGGTAGATGCAAAAAAAAAAAAAAGTCAACCTTTCCCCGCTTTCCGAGTGGTGAGTCTGACATGATCAAAGCACACAGTAATTTAGCCCATGGAATAATAAAAGTCAATGACAACAATGTGCTGCTGACAGGGAAGATGTGCCATGCCGCAGCAGGGACAAGGGCCCAGGCGAGCTGAGAGCTATTCACTGGAGCTGGAGAGGCCAGATAGAGAGCAGGGAAAGAGGGAGCTCTTGTTTGTTTCCAAAAAGTTCTTATTATTAAAGAGGGCCCACAGATTAAACTGCAAAACCAAAAATATGAATATTTACAGGGCCAAACTCAGCAATCCCATACACAAGAAAGTTTCCTACTCGCTTTAATAGGTGCTTTGCCTTCCTTTAGGTAAGCAGCCCCTTGCCACCATGTCATTCTACATTGTTGAATGTGGGTGCCTTCTCCAGTCCCCACTGCATGGACACTAGGCCTTGCATTTGGAGCTGCTTCACCATTTTGTGCATCAGTTCCCCTTTCTGAGCTTCCCTCAGACACAGCTTGTGTAGGTGGAAAAGCCTTTCGGCGCTCCAAATGGAGAGCAACAGGAAAACAGAGCGTGAACTGTGGAAGGTGACAGGTCCAAGTTGATGGTCCTTCCTCTGTTTCACCCTCCTGTTTGCTTAGGGAAACCTCGGTTTGTTCCAGACTGGGAAGGGTTGGCCATCACCCGAAAAGCAACTGAATGAGAACAGTTACATAACCCCAAGCCCCTCCCACCACCAAATAGGAAAGAAAAATCAAATTGCAGGAAAGAGTCAAAAATAACTTCCCAGTTAACAATGGTAACAGCCCAGACCCCACCTCCAGCAAACAGCATCCTCTCAGCTGCACGTGCTTAATTCCACACAAATATCTCATCTCACAGAGGAGGGGAGGAAATGACAACTCCACAGCTACCAGCCAAAGCAGGGGGCTGATGGGTTCATGAGCTACCTCCAATACAGCACGTGGAAAGGAAGAAACATTTTCCTTGGCCTGCTGCGGATCCCAAGAGATCCACTGCACCAGAGAAAGCTGTTCTGTATTCACCTTCCTCCTGCAACCTCTGCTGCCATCACGCCAAGCGTGTGGGGAATGGAGCAAGTGAGCAGAAATGCTGGAATGACAACCCCTGGCCAAAGGATGATCATCAGGTCGAGCTCTCATCAGCACACATTCCTCACAGTTGCAGAAGCAGCTGGGGCTTTGGGAAAGCCAAGGCTGCTCCAACAGCCAGCCCATTCAGCCAAAGAAATTGTGGTCTGGTGTGATGGTTCACTGCTGCCACAAAGGCTAACCAGGGGGGTGAAAGACCCCAGCGACCCAAAGCACAACCACTTCACTTGCTTCGAGAAGGAACCCAGCACCTTTTCTGTCAGTCTGACATAAGGTTGGAGGCGGAAACACCCAAAAAAACAAACATCAAGTTTGGGTTTGACCTTACGATTTGGACAAAGTTCAAGCCATCTCCTGTCCCTCCCTCACAGGAGGAACACAAGGTCCTTGAAACAGCTTCAGAGGCTCCACCAACTCTGACAGCAGCTACACCATGATCAGGCTTTGGCTCCTGGCATCTGCTGGGCCTCTGGTCTTGGATTCAGCAGATGAGGGAACCAGCCCAGAGCTGAACCAGCCAGACTCAAGCCAATCCTTTACTGAGGTTTGAAAACATCAAGCTAACATTTTCTTGCCATGATTTATTTTAGAATTTTTTCACATCTCTGCGTTTTGTTGGCTTTGGCACGTATCTGAAGCCATAATACCGCAAGAGATGCTCATCTCTTCATCCCTTCACTCTGGCAAAACCATGGAGTAGTGGAAGCCTCATAGAAGTTGCTTCCAATTTTGTTAAGTTTCTAGATCTCAGTCCAGACCAAGAGCTTCTAATGAGTTTGGATAAACTCTGGATAATCCTCTGAACTTTCAAGTGCCTCAGGAAAACAGAGTCAAATACAGTACCTGGGACTTTGAAAGGTGCCTCAGAGCTGGGTGTTCCTGGAGCAGCATAAGGATTAGAGATGTGATACCTTTGCATCCCCCATGACTGCACCCCAGCCTTTCATTAAAGTTATTTTTTTAAAAAAAAAAACAAATAAGAAGAGAAACACACACTTTGTTACTAAACTGATGGGAAAGGAAGGTAACCCAAATTCTCTCATTATATACCAGCCTAAACCTGCAGGGGAGTTCGCAGAGGCACACCAGAAAAGTCAGAACAGATTTATCAAGCAGGTTTAAAGAAGGGAAAGGATGAATGACAGCTCCTTTCTTGAAAGGGAAAGAAAAGAAACATTAACTCCTGGTGTCAAAATGCTGTAAAACTGGCTTTTGACTCAGCACAGCATAATACTGCTTGTAAATGGGGTAATTGGTTTGTGTGAGGTCATGGAATTAAGCATGCCTATGCTTGCCCATCCCCTGGAGCACAGTCAGCTGCAAGAGAACACAATGTGTGTACAGCACAGGTGAAGGTAAAGAGATTCACTTTTCATGCAACTCATTAATCAGGGCTAAAATATATCAATAAATTAAGCATGTGAAGGTCTAAATACCTAATAATTTGAAATGCCTATAGACCTGGGGGGGACATCGCACCCATTAGCTCCATCTTTCTTCAGAAGTTTAGTGCTCAGTGAGCACACGCAGTTCCCTCCTGCTTTCCTGGTTGGAAGTACTGAACAAACCCAAATGTCATCAGAACTGAGCATTCAGCAGAGCTCAATACTGTACTGGAAATAAGAGACAAGCAGATGTTGGAAGGGTGGCAAAGGATGGAACATGAACCATGCAATGTGGTTCAAACATTTAGACACCGGGAGAACTGCTGGAATCCCTTCTGTTTATGTTTCCAGACATCTCCATCAAGTAGGGGGTAATTAAACACTACAGCAATTGGGTGATAGAATGATTTATTTCTAAAGCACCCTCACAGCCTGAGGCTTTGCGAAGCACATGGAGACATGAGCCTTACTCCAAGGAGGAGAAAGAGAAGAGCACTACATGCAACCTCTACTGAGGGCAAACAGAGGTGCAGGAAGGAGGAGTGAGCAACAGGCTGGCACAGAAAGGTGATGCAGATCTTTGTTTCACTGTCAACCCAGGCTTTTTAATCTTTTCAGGGGTTGTTTATGAGTTCAGGAAGAGATAGGAATGGTGCCAAAATTTTTTTTTTTTTTAAGATTAAAAATTAAACATTGGAACACAATGTCCCACTTGGAAAGCAGAGTCCGACACACAGAGGGAATCCTGGAGACCATGACTGCTGATGAGTAGGCAAAAAAATGAAAGAACCAAACCAAGCTGGAAGAACTTGCCCAGGGTCACTGTGGCAGGTCTGGAGTAGAGGGAAGTAGGGAAGGTCCAAACTTCCGTCCATTTAACAGCTGCACTGCCCAAAAAGTGACTGCTACCAGGGCTCCCTGGTATTTGAGAGAGCAGAGACAAAGGACTTGTTCCAGAAGGGACAAGCAGCAGGGACAAAGACTGCAGCGAGGGAGATTGAGGATGGATGTTAAGAATGGCATTTCTACCACCAGGATGCTGAGGTCCAGAGGACGAAAAGCATGAATGGCATGGGACCTTATGGCTTCAGGAGGAGCTAGTCAGTCCCTGGAAGTCTTTTCTGGTCTTGCTTGTCCTGAACCCCTTTCCTATAAGATCATGGAAGTGGGAAAATGACAGCAGCCTGTCCATCTGTAAGACATGGAGAACCAAAGCCACCCTGCCCTGCCACAGGGGACCAGATCCTCAAAGCCAAGGACCATGGGAATTCAGCTTTGCATTCAGTCCTGCTTCACAGTCCGTTTATTTCACATGTTTATTTAACATCTACATGAATCAAGGCAATATTATTTCACAAAAAACAGAAAACTTGGCTTCACTTATTCAAACATTTGGACAAGGAAGGAAGAAAAGCCAGCTCAGGATTTGGCTGGTTTGAAGAATAGGAATATGCAGTTATTACCCTGTTGTCAGTTGTTCAAAACTAGCCTGGTTAGAGGAACTGAATGCAATTGCCATCTGGCAACTGTTTGGGGAACCTCCCTAAAATAAGTCATGGCTTCAGCTCAGATCCAAGTAGATAAGAGTCCTGCAAGGACAGGGAGCAAGGCAGCACCTTTATTTCTTCTGGAAAACAAGGGAAACCATGGACCTGCTGGAGGTACAGGTGTCCCACTGTGAAGATGCTTAGACAGCTCTTGTGGTACCCATTGTGACTAAAAGCAGAGAAGTCAGACCTGCACTGAACCCACTCAGACTCACCAGGCTTTTACCTACCTGGCACCTCCAAAACCACAGAAGTGCCCAGAAGAACAAACACCCAGAGCAGGGGCTGATCAGGACAACGCTGCAAAGTGCTGGAGAATAATGCCAACAGCACGAGGTCATAAACTAGAGCTGCCAAGACATTAAAACAAACTAGGGTTGCTGTTCCCCCCCCCGAGAATAACATTAAACACCAAGGCAGCTGCAGAAGCCTTATTTTTCTAGCAATTCCCAAGGCAGCTACCATTCCCTGCCTTTAAATCAAGACTGGATGGGGTTTTGGAAGACACGCTTTTGTCAAATGCAAGTTACTGAGTTCAATAAGGGTTGAAATTCTCTGGCCTGTGCTGTACGGAAAGTCACGGCCTGGATGATTTAAAGTTGCTTTTGGTCCCCGATATCTGTGGAAAAAAACTACGAAGCCTGCCATATTAGAAATAAAAGAATAAACAGCAGCAAATAATAAAATTGTCAGCCTTTGCCCACAGAATAGCAGTGAGCAAAATGAAGGCTCTTTGGCTTTGCTCATTCATCACAAGGATTCAGATTCATTACTGAGGTCTTTTATCCTGCTTCCCAAACTAAACAAGGTTTATGGAGTCACGCTGTACACACGTTTCATCGTATCCAGCATTTTAGCCTGTTGTTCTCTTTTGACAGGGACTAGAGATCAGAAATACTAACTTCAAGTTTGGCAAAAGAAAGAAAGTGAGCAGAAGTAAAAGAGTTTGATTAATGTTCCCAGTGAAAGAAAAGCAGTAGCACAAAAGCCAATCCCTTGCACAACAGCAAATCTCTTGGGGCAGGCAAAAGAGGTTCGGGGTGCCCATCACCATGCGGAGGAAAAAAACTCCGATCAGGACTGTCATGCCCTGGGGAACCTACTTGGGCAACATTTCTTACTAGTCTGGATTTTCTAGCATCTAAGGACAGAGCTCATGCTGCAGTTTTAATACAATTAATAAAACTTGAACGAGCCACCAGACACGAATCAACAGTAAACCGAGCTCTAGCATTTTCAGTACTCGCAGAATTACTTTTATTTATGGTTAATAAGCCACAGCACGGATGGCAGAGCTTCAGAGCAGCTCATGAGCCTTCCCATCACATGGCCTGCAGTACAGATACCACTGGGAGTAGGATGGGCTGGGGCCAGAGCCTTTGCAAGCCCCCTATATATGCGCTCCTAATGAGCAACAGAGCTGTCTGTAAGGCTTATAAGGCCTCCATCAACACAACACCCAATTGAACAGCTTATTCTATTCATATTCTGCTGGAGAGGGGGTCAGGGGAGAAAAGACAGACCCAGTGCCATTTAGAGCTTCCCACTTGTTGGTTATTGTTGTAGTTTCACTCTCGTTGCTCAGGCACCCTATGCAGACGACAGAATGTAAAGAATTTCTGCAATGACCTCATCCTCCTGGTTGGCAGGCACTGCTCTCACTGCGTCCCCGGTGGAATTTGGCATGAATATGGCTCTTGCATACGTCCTTGTGTATGCAACACCAGTGACATCAGTGTAGCTGGGGGAGCAGGCATTGCTCGCTAGCTATGACTGCAGAAGCCAAAGAATGTGAAATCGCCATTTATATAAGGTTCTATAGAAATTTCACTCCCACCCCTGTAGCATTTAGCACTAAAACTTAAAAAATCTGTTTTAGTACAAAATCAAATAGAGCTGTGTTGTAGTTTTATTGGTTTTAACCAGGGATGACACCACAGCACGTAAAAATTATTTCTGCATACCTAGATTCATCATGGACTTGACTAGAAACCCCAGTGAAATGAAAGGATTAAATGCATCTTTCTGGCATAAATCCAGAGTTAACCTAGGGAACCTGTAGGAAAGGCCTATGTTTGCTTTTGACATGCAGATCACCCTGGATAAATAGGTGTCAGTGAGTGCAGGCTGACTGCAGGGCTTTGCTTTAGTTAGCACATGACAAGTATATTTCAAGAACAGAAACAAAGAGCTCTTTAAAAAAAGAAAAAAAGATATTAAACCATGATTACTCTACAGTGGAAGTTAAATTATTTTCCAGAGATAGCATTGCTTTGCATCCAACATGAACATAATATTTGAGCACTTCTGAAATCAATAACTTG
>Ga0065711_1011551_pt1 | contig 10170 bp, 10 predicted proteins | sample Hoacrofraction12_FD_59098 | JGI IMG/M metagenome (GOLD analysis project Ga0065711, IMG submission 59098) | Hoatzin crop microbial communities from Cojedes, Venezuela - Epithelial fraction 12 v2 (version 2) | ecosystem: Host-associated > Birds > Digestive system > Esophagus > Crop | place...
AGGAGGATGGGGCCAGACTCTTTTCAGTGGTGCTCAGCGACAGGACAAGGGGCAACGGGCACAAACTGAAGCAGAGGAAGTTCCAGCTGAACATGAGGAAGAACTTCTTCACTCTGAGGGTGACGGAGCACTGAACAGGCTGCCCAGGGAGGTTGTGGAGTCTCCATCTCTGGAGATACTCAAACCCCGCCTGGACGCGGTCCTGTGCAGCCTGCTGTGGGTGACCCTGCTTCGGCAGGGGGGTTGGACTAGATGACCCACAGAGGTTCCTTCTAACCCTGAACATTCTGTGATTCTGTGAAAGTAAGATAATGAAAATGTGAAGTCTGGAGTCCCTCTGGTCCTACTGTACGACCAAAGAAAACTTTGCTGCTGCGCTTAGAGGGATGTTTGTGTCATGTTGTAGGGAACCTTTAAGGCACATAATAGTGACATCTTTCATGTCCCTCCATCAGATGCCTTGGTTACCAAGAGTTCAACAGTGCAGGGCTTTTAAAAAGATGGCAATCAGAGCGCTAGTGTCAGGTGCCCGGGAGGATTTGGGGCCCCTTGGCATTTTGTCCTTGCCTGTTGCGCTGCCAGGCTTGGCACTCTTCTTGCACCCTTCCCTCTCCTGGGGAGATCCATCCTCGGACACGGCCGGCTGGGAGGCAGCAGCTGGAGCAATCCCAGAGCAGCAATGGGGGAGAACCATGCTGTCACGGGCCAGCACGGGGGAGATCTCAGCAGGCTGCAGGGGAGGCGCAGGAAACAAAACCTCAAATTGTGCCTAGGTGTTTGATGGGACGATGGGCTGAAAGCAAAGGTTTGGAGTCATCTTTTCATCAAATAGTTTTGTTATTCTGAACCAGAGTGACTGTGATGTACAGATTAGAGCTCCGTCAGTCGCTTCACGCAGACAAAAAGGTGTGTGCATATAGCTTCAGCCTTGCCAGGCAAAGGTGTTTGTTGGGTTGTACTTGATTTGTTGTGTGTGTTTGGTTGGTTTTTGGGTTTGGGGTTTTTTTTTTTTTTTGAGCGTTTGGGCCATATTTTAAAGATTTCCCCCATAAAACATGAGAACTGCAAACTTCCTCGTTGCAAGAAATGAAAGTCCTGATTCTGATACACTCACAGAACTCCAAGTGAAAGATCTTTATGGGGAAAAAAAATATTATAAGATTCAGAACTGAATTACAAGCACTGAAAACATTGGAACTGACATCTTTCTCTAGCTCAGTAAATAAGAAACCTCTGCTTGTCTCGTCCAAGCGGTACCAGTAAGCAGCTGGGAATCCTGAACGCTGCAGCCTCCTCCTGTGAGTCAGAACACCGATCTGCTAGGCACTTCTCAGGAACACTTGCCTTGTAAGCTCTTTCCAAGGAAGCTGTTAAGCATTGATTTTAACATACCTGCCAGTACATGGTGGTGATGCTTTTTTTCTAATATAACTTCATTGTTTGCCTCTTTGCTTACACAGCTTTTCTGCTTATAAGCGTTTGTCCTAACAGCAAGCTGCGGATGCAGCCGAGGGCAGCAGCCAGAAGTCACTCACATGTTGCCTTCCCCTTTTTTTAGCACCCTCTGAGTTTATACTAAGTCGAATGAAACCTAATAGTCTTAATAAATAAATCACGCAGCGCAAGACATGTGGGGAGCAGGAACAAAGGGACAAAAAGCCCTGTCTGTATTCGGCTGGCAAACTTCAGAGCACGCTGGCCTAGCGCCTTTCATCGCTGCAGAACCATACAGCAGCTTCTCAACCCTTTATACATATGCAGGCTTCTATTTGTGATTGCAAAGAAAATCCTTTCAAGCGCAAACAGCACATAATCTCCTTGCTGCCTAAGAATATATCTCAGAGGTGCAAGCTGTCTCTATGGCTACTGCTGGGATGCTCGCTCTGAATCGCAGCGCTGATGCGTAGCCAGAAGTACGGACACCTTGAAGAAGTGCACGCGAGTTGTTCCTCACGATTCTGGTCCTCAAGCTCTTTCCAAACAAAACCAAACGAAGTGCCACATCTATTGGCCCTGAAACATCCGTTGGCCCTGGCTGATGAAAGCAATGCGTGTCTGTGTATGCACTTCCCCAGCTGTGCATTTATTTTTCAGAAGTGCCAAGCGTCCTCTGCGCAGGGAGGTTTCCCTCTGGGTCTCAGCAAAGCGGGGCTGCTCGGAAGGCTTTTGCCTCCACGCAAGCGACCGACGAGTGCAGGGCGTGCTGTGGGCTGGGAGACAGGGAGCAGCTGTGCTGCCCTGCCGCCGTCCCCGCCAAAGCTCAAGAGGAGTGTGGCCAGCAGGTCGAGGGAGGTTCTCCTCACCCTCTACTCAGCCCTAGTGAGGACCCATCTGGAGTACTGTGTCCAGTTCTGGGCTCACCAGTGCAAGAAAGATGAGGAGCTACTGGAGAGAGTCCAGCGGAGGGCGACGAGGATGGTGAGGGGACTGGAGCATCTCTCCTACGAGGAGAGGCTGAGGGAGCTGGGCTTGTTCAGCCTGGAGAAGAGAAGGCTGAGAGGGGACCTTAGAAATGCTTGTAAATACCTGCATGGTGGGTGTCAGGAGGATGGGACCAGACTCTTTTCAGGGGTGCCCAGCGACAGGACAAGGGGCAGTGGGCACACACTGAGGCAGAGGAAGCTCTGTCTGAACGGGAGGAAGAACTTCTTCCCTCTGAGGGTGATGGAGCCCTGGCCCAGGCTGCCCAGGGAGGTGGTGGAGTCTCCTTCTCTGGAGACAGTCAAGACCCTCCTGGACGCGGTGCTGTGCAGCCTGCTCTGGGTGACCCTGCTTGGGCAGGGGGTTGGATGAGATGACCCACAGAGGTCCCTTCCAACCCCTGCCATGCTGTGATTCTGTGATTAGGAGTTGGCAACCATGGGGCAAAATATGGTTTGAGGGCTTGGGGAGTCTCCTTTGTTTTCCTGCTGGTGTATAGGTACTGGTGAGCCCTTTTGGGGCAGGCACATACCCCATTTTGCTGGAATAACGTGTCCCCTCTTTGCTCTGGGGGATCTGCCAGCAATTCTCCACGAGGTCTTGGCTGCTTTGCACCACTCAACCCGGTGTTCGCAGGGGCTGAACGCTGCTCAGCGCTTGGGAGGAGAAACCCAAGGGTATCGTTAATGCCTCGGCAGCCGTCGCCCGCGGGCAGCCTAATTCGGGCCGTGCTCCCCGGGGGAAGGTTGCAGCTATCTCTTTCTGCCCCCCCTTTGCCAGCCAGCGCCGTCCTATGATCCCAGCTGACCTTCTTAAAAGGGATCAACGGCGTCAAGTGAAGAGCTGAAGAGTAAAGGGAGGAGCCGGGGAGGGGGGAGGAGGAGGAATGAAATTAGGAGAGGATATTAATAACCATGTTAAATATTTATCTGACCTCCTTTCACATGATCCTTTCAACGGTGACCCAAAAAGCTGATGCGCTAATATTCGCTCTGGCTCTCCTTTCCGCCTCTCTGTCAAAGGCTTCGGGTTTGAGCAGGGAAAAAAGGTTCTCTCTCAACCAACCCGCTGTAGGAGGAGACGTTGGGCTGTGGAGAGATCGGGGTCCCGAAGGAGCCTCGCTTAAAAGTGACACCGCTGGTGATGGGCGTTGTGATGGGAGCCGATGTTCTTTGGGGAGAGACAAATTAAAAAAAAAGAGGTGATGGATCGCAGGGGTGGGGGGAAAAAAGCGGCAGTGTCTCTAGGAATTGCAGTGGGTTTGTCTGGCAGTCCCCAGCGCCTCTGCACGTCTCCCCAGCCCGTTCCTGGCACGGCTCGGCTTCGAAGGGGTAACCCGGAGCCAAACCACACGAGATCCCAAGCCTGCTGTGGGCCTGGGGCTTCTCCATCCATCCGGGCAATGCTGCTGGGGCATTTCTGCACTCCAAACCCAATCCTGCAGTTGGCAGATCCTCAGGTCTCTCCTGTCCCGCTTAAAAAAGACAAAGCCAGTAGAATTTCTTTGGAAAAACAGCCTCTAATTAGACATTTGCTGCAGAGACGGATGCTGATCATGTAGTTCTCCTGCCTTAGTAGTGCCCATTCCCATCTGACTGAAGGATTTCTGGGTTTTGTTTAAACATAATTCATTTATTTTTTAAGCGGTCCTTTTCTGAATGGCTCCAGGCAGTTTGAGCTATTGCTCGGGGAAACGTCGCTACCTTGAAAACTCGGGCTCAGACCTCGGGGGCCGGGAAGCGTTCTGAGCTCGTTGAATGACGGGTGATGTACAAGTCATTAGCGGAGATTTGTGAATTCCTGACCGGTTTTCCTTCTCCATGCCTGAAAGCGCGTTGCGTTTGAGTGCAGAAATCCGTGCCGCGGTCTGGCCCGGAGCTGAAGATGAGAGTGGGGAAGTGCCCGGTAGCGGCAGGGTTTTGGTCGCGCTTAAGTTCTCCGAGGCAGATCTGAGCTGGGGTGCGGGGGGAAATCAGCAACAACTCCGTGTCATTTGAACGCAGGGAGCTCCGTCGTGACTTTCTGATCGCAGTTTTGCTGCGTTTTCCGTTTATCCCTTTGGTTTCCTTCTCCCGTCAGCTCCGGAATTGCGGGAACATCAGCTGGGCATCCGAACTGGTCCGTGTTTTCCGTCAGCTCGCCAGCTTGCCTTTGGCTGCAGAAGAGCCTGCTGTGCTTTCGCTCTTGTTTTTGGTGGCTCAGAGCCTGTAAAAAGCTCTTGAGAGCTGACGTGAAATATCCTCTCCTATTATCGTATTTGTCTTTCTTAAAGGAAGCTGAATGCTTTGGAAGTGGGACTGAACACAGTAGTGGGATTTTTCTGATCTCGCCAGCATCAGCCCCCTGGGCTTGGAACCAAGCGGTTGAGCAGGACAACACTATTTTTTGCTGAAATTAATGGGATTAAGGATAAAAAGTGGCATTTGAGGCCAGTGTCAGAGCACGGTGTCGCACAGGACTGTATTTTTCCAGCAGTATAGCTGTTTCCAGAACCTGCTACATGAGCGTATCTTTTAAAATTCATTGCATTTATTTTAGGGGAAAAAAAAAATCCCCTCGTTTTTTTTTTTTTTGCGTTCCTGGGCTTGTCCTGGATGGAGAGTGCTGCTGAGAGTCTCTCGTGAAGTCCCTATCTCCGCCGCCGCCAGCAAAACAGAAACACGTTTAATCTTTACTAAATGTAATCTTGTTGTAGAACAGGAAATTCTCGGCTGGTCAGAGAGGATATTAAGATGCCTGCTCTGAAAAGTGTTTGAAATTATCATCATTAATCTGGAAATGATTATTGCTTAGTTCAAGCGGAGTAACGTGAAAAATAAAGTTAACCTGAAGTGTGTATGGTGAAAAGTAAATTGGATTTTTAAAAAGCTCTCGTTTTCCTAATGGAAGATAAGATTAATAGCACAGCTCAGGAATATAAAAAAAGTGCAAATTTCCAAAATTTAAAAGCAACTAGTGTTTAAAGTGTTCAGAAACCTCCCGGTGAGGGAGGTTTCTGTCTGGTGCTCTCCCAGCACCCGCTCTGTGAAAAACCAGGTCTCTGTCAATTGTATTAAGAGCACCCCAAATAGCTGGTCACCCAGAAAATAACTGCGGTCACTCGGAGAAAATGGTTCTTGCCTTTCCTTAAAGTGAGTTTTCTCAGTGTGGGTGAGAAGCGTGTTCTCTGGCTCCGGTGAACGTAGTGAGGTTTTAACCCAGGGGAAGGCACTGCTGCACGGTGCTGCGTGCCGTAACCCGTGGTCCTTGTTGGAACCGCCGAGCTCATGGCAGTGTGGAAGCATCACGGTGAAGAGTCTCTTCTCTCTTGCATCTCGGGTTCAGCCTGATGCAAGGCTGAGCTGGAGGCACTGCTGGCAAGCAGGCTCAGGGGTGGCGGGTGCGGATGTGTGAAACTGGCTGCAGGCACTTGGTTTCGTCTTAAATTAGCGTGAGAGGGGACCTGAGCCTCTCTGATGAGCAAAGCCAAGTTCTCCAGGTCTGACCTTGGCTGGAGTTGGGGTAATGCAGATGGGAATCCCCATCTGTGGGCCTGGGGCTGCCTCCAGAACCTCTCTCTGAAGGTTTCTGGCGTTAATACAGCCTCCCTGGCCATCGTCTGTGACCAGGTTTGGGTTGTGGATGTGTCCTCATGTCTGAGCTGGAGCTGCACTGTTGTGCTTGCAACAGGATCCACAGTTGACTTCTGTTTCGGAGCTGAGCCAGCGCTTAGCAGAAGGAGAAAGCCACATGATGAAAAGGAGGGCTCTGGGGGGAAGTTTTTTTCCTGACGTTTCGAGCAGAGAGATTTGAGATAATCTCTGATATTCCCCTCTTGCTGTCAGTCCTGTCTCAAGTTCGTGGCTGTGAACTCTCCCTAGTTTATTTTTTCCAGCTTTCTCTCCGATTTGGATCTGAGAGAGCTGTCTCCTGCTGACGCCCGCTGATCTCTGATAGCACCACAGTACTAAATCCTGGGTTTCTTTTGCCTCCTTGATCCCAGATGATGCTCCTGTCTTGCATGACCCCGATACCCAGGTCTACGGGGCCAGCAAACTCTTGTCCCCACACCTGCCCCAGAGCCTGTATTTGCATTGACAGAAGGTTAGTGCCGATGGGGTTTCACAACTTTTTGATTTATTGTCTTTCGGCATTCATCACTCTTTTCTTTAAATTAAAACTCCCTCCAGATGGGGTCTCTGACACAGATTTATTGATCTGCAATAAAACCTCCCTCATAACCTGTACAGCTGCCCATTCATCTTTCAGTGAAGGAGGGATCATTTCTCTGTGGATGTCCCAAGAATGAAAGCGAGCTGATAACTTTTTCCCTCTTCTGCCTGTCTGGTTTCCCCCACGATTTCCGTGCCTCATCTCAGATCGTTTACAAGGCACTAGATGGGAACAACCTCAGCTCTGAGCTAGCCCTCGTGCCCCTGCTATCTTCAGGTGCCCAGAAGGTGATGTAGTGGCAGAAAGGCCGGCTGGAAAGGTTCCAAGTGATGGTACAAACCATAGTAGTCTATTTTAGATGCTGGAAGTTCTAACGAAGCTTCTATCTCCAACTGTCACGGGATGTGCAGAGGGAGGGCGTAATGGCAATAAGTTGTGGCTTTTCTGGTGCCAGAAACGGCTGTAATTAGATGCTGAAAGAAATTCTAGCAGGATAAGTTGGCTGAAGACTGTAATGATCTCCTTGTTTGTGACTTCTTGCATTTACTTGTGGGCTTTCTTCCCCAAATGGCTCATTTTCCTAACCTAGGATGAACCCATCTGAAAACGCTGTTTTAGGTGGTCATGTGGTTTTGCTCAAGTTTGTTTTCTTCGTGATGTGATCACACCTTCCAAAATTATTTCAGTCTCGGGCCAGAGTTACTAGCAAGATCAGTTGTTCTGAGAAGCGTCCTTTTCCAATGACAAAAAAACAAGTGTGTGTACATGATAGAAAACAGGATGTGGAAATACGGAGTTTCTGCAGTTTCAGGCAGAGTGACAAAAAAATCAGTCCCCAGAATAGACACCAAAGTCTAGACTTGCCCAACTAAATCCTTCTTCCCGAGTCTCCCACCATGGGAAGATGAAAATTAAGTAGAAGGCCAACATTTCAGTAGCCTGAAGGCAACCATTGTAACTTGAATTTATAGTGTGAAGCCTGGCCCCTGGCTTGGTAGACCTGATACTTAATGTCGTCAGGAATCGCGCGGTGTCACTCGCTCTTCGGGAAGCAAATGGGATTAGGGAAGGATCAGTCCTTCTGGCAATGGAGACAGGGGGTTTTTTAGGTGCCTCAAAGCACAATGCTGCGTGAAGCAGGATTATGGTGTGTCTGACCAAAGTCACTTGACTCGTTGAGTGTACATAAAGATGACTGCATGTGTGAGTCTGTTGGATGTTGGCTGCGTGCGTGAACGCTGGCTTTGGGTAACCGTGTTGACCCACCTACATCCATCCAGGTCACAGTCATTCCCAAGAATGTCTCTTGTGATGCTTTACCTAAACTCCAGAGATGGTCAAAGTTGCTCCAACGGCCTCTTTGAAGGACGTGGGAGCGGGTGGAGCTGCAGGAGAAATGCACATGCCGACAGAGAGGTGAATGGATGGATGAGGTGGAAACGGCAGATGGGAAGGACCCAAGAGCTGCGTGGAGGGGTGTGAGTGCTGCCCGTGGATGACTCGGGAAGAGTGCCGGCCTGGGTGAGGGCGATCAGGGGAGGCTGGGCGAGCGTTGAGTCAGAAGGGGAGGCATCCTCATTTATCACCATAATCAGGAAGCCAGGCTGAGAAGGTTTTAATCACTGTGCACGGAGCTGGAATGCAGAGCAAGTTTATGGTTTACAGTGAGCGGACTGACACAGCTGATTGATGTCAAATATGTCATGATGTATATTGTAAAGCCAGGAGATTTAATGGTGTAACTCCATGGTAGTCTTGGAAGTGAGGCGCTGCAGAGCAGGGAGTGATGGATGGGCTCATTTACATGTAAAATTGCCGATGGCATTGACAGCACTGGTATGCAGAGGGAAGATAAGAGGGAGACAGTGAGTTTCACTCTGACCCTGGTGTTGAAATATTAAAATACAGCTGTAGGATCATCTGGACTTTGCAAACTGAATGTATGTCTGAACGTACATATACACCTGTGCGTATGTGCACGGTGTGCCTTCGCGAAGTAGGCAGCTCCAGGTAGTACTACGAGCTCTTGGCTCAGGCAAAAATAGGTTGTGTTACTCCAACATCCTCCAGGAGATGAACTCCCGGTGGATCCAGTCATTGCTTAGCTCTGGAGGAGCCTTCTTCCCGGTGCTTTTGGGGGTAGCGTTGCAGAGCAGAGGCAGCCGGGCTCGTGCTGGGCTGGGCAGAGCTCGCTTCAGGAAAGCACAGGCTGGCAGCCCGGGGCCCAGCGTGTCCCACGGCACGAGGCTGGGTTTCCAGCTCCAACGCGCCATTAACCCAGATTTTAGCGTACTCCCATCGTCGCCGCTACGTGCCAGGAGCAGAGCTGGCGTGGAAGCTGCCTTTGTAGCTCAGGATTGCCCTTCTAATTTTGGATGGCTTGATGGGGGTTGAGGGGCAAGAAAAGAACACGGCAAATTTTAGAGCTGCTCAGGTGATACAAACTGAACGTGGCAGAGCAGAGAGCCTAGGCTAAATAAACTGTCAACCGATGTTTTGTTTGCATTATGCCTCCTGTAAGCTCTTAAAATTCCCACTTGCGCTCTGTAACGCGATCCTGGACTACTTATTTCTTTAGGGTAATTTAGAACACTGGAACAGGCTGCCCAGGGAGGTGGTGGAGTCTCCTTCTCTGGAGAGATTCCAGACCCGCCTGGACAAGGTCCTGCACAGCCTGCTCTGGGTGACCCTGCTTCGGCAGGGGGTTGGACTGGGTGACCCACAGAGGTCCCTGCCATGCTGTGATTCTGTGATTCTGTCTCTGAGATGTGGTGAGCTGCTTATAAGGAGCTTGGGGAAGGTCGTTAGGAGAAGCAAGCCTTCTGCTCCTGGGTGCGAATGCGCTGCTGCTGGAAGGGGTGTGGGAGTCCCAGCGGGTTGAAGAGCTGTGTTTAGGATGGGTTTATAAGGAACCTCTCCGCCTCAAAGCCTGTCTGCTGTGCCCCAGCCCAGGCAGCGTGCCTGTCTCTGGTGGCAATGACACTGCTGAAGCTGATAGACTCACCCCGGGCTAAGTCATGCCACTTATCTCTTGCAGAAACTTTGAGAAGCAAGGGCAGAGAAAATCTCCCTCGGCAGCTGCTCTGCCTGGCTCGGGGAAGGATCCGGGAGCAACCCAGCGAGGGGATGGGTGGGAAAGAGGAGGTTGTAAAAGGCCCTTGCTCCCCAGTGGGGGTTACTTACACCATATTTACCTGCAGCCACTTGGTCCCTGTCGCCTTTGATCCCGTCCCTCGTTTCAGCCTACTTGACAGTCAGAGGAAGGGCCTAAATTGGGATGTTTTTCAGAGGCAGGTTGACTAAGCACCAACTGAGCTGACCCTGATATAAACGCTTAAGAGGCTTTGCAGGGGATTAAGTGACTGTATTTTAATCTTGCCTTCTTCGGGGGGATGTGTCGTGGGTCCCAACGCGCTGCCCGGGGCTGCGGGTCCGCTCTCCCTCCCCGTCCCTGGCCGCTGATGCTCCCAGGACAGATGGACCGAGTATTTCCAGGAATTAACTTGAATTGCTCTTTCCTTTAATGAAAAGCCTCATATTAAAACCATCCTTGCAAAGGACTATCTTCTTTTTTTAATTTTTTTTTTTTTTTTTTTT
>Ga0065711_1011819_pt1 | contig 10170 bp, 2 predicted proteins | sample Hoacrofraction12_FD_59098 | JGI IMG/M metagenome (GOLD analysis project Ga0065711, IMG submission 59098) | Hoatzin crop microbial communities from Cojedes, Venezuela - Epithelial fraction 12 v2 (version 2) | ecosystem: Host-associated > Birds > Digestive system > Esophagus > Crop | place...
GAGCCCCGCGGCAGCGGCGGGCGGGACAGGGGCAGAGCGGGAGCGGCGGCATCCCCGCCTCGGGGGCGGGAGGGCAGCGGCCCGGAGCAGCGCTCGGAGGCGGCGGGGAGGCGGCGGCGCCCCAGCCCTCTCTCGCCCCAGGGCAGGGCTGGGCGCAGGAAGGAGGAGCCGGGGGAGAAGAGGAGAAAACACGAACAGAAGAACCGACCGACACGCTGGATTTTGAACAGCGCTTCCCGAGCATTATTTAAGAACGCGCTGCAGGAGTTGGCTGCTCCCTATCCAGCTCATCCCAGCTAACCCTGACGGCGTTGTTTTCGCCCCCAGCCCAGCCCGGCCCAGGGGACAGCGGGTGAGTGAGCAGAGGGCCTCCCGCACCAGCGGACATCACCGCGCCGTACACATCCAACTCGCACAAAGCTGATCATGTTTTTCTCGAGGAAAAAATAAAAAGCGGCAGCAATACGATAAAAGAAGGTCAGCCAGCTGTCTTCCTCAGAGGACACCGCCTGTGCTCGTTGCAGACCTGCCACCGCCGAAGGGCGTCCCGGTGCAGGGCTCGGCGGCGAGGCCTGCCCGCTGCGCTGGGGAGTGGCGAGGAGCCCGACCCGCCACACGCCAGCAAGGGACGGAGAGAGAAGAGGATGGTCTGACTGGGGGCAAAGAAATGGAAGGGAAACAGAGGCATAAAATCCAGGTTCTCCATTCTGCTTAATGGTCACACACTGGCTACTTGAGTGAAGACGGTTAGGGTGAGTTTCTGTCTACCTGCAAAATATTTATGCCTTTATTTTAAGCATCTTTCTTTTGACAAATGATAAGTATCCATAAAGAGTACATGGCTGAGAAGAGGAGGGAGGGAGGGAGGGGTTGTTTCCTTGTTTTAAGGAAGAAATAGTGGCTTGGCTGAAGAAAGAAAGATTTGCCTGAATGCTAACCCTCATCCCTTCCAGAAGACCAATCTTACTTTTGCAGGTGGGGGGAAAATCCTAGATGCATTAGATTCCATACAGATCTTGTGGTATTTCTCAAATACACAGAAGTCCACCACATCCTGAGGGGGGACAATTGGGGGGGGGTATAGTAGGGACATAACCTGCTCTAAACCTATACCGCAGGCAAGTCTTAACGCAGCCTCCCCAGCCCTTCCTTTACAGACACTGGGCTGGAGTGATGAGAGGCATCAGGCTTCTTGGATCAGTTGCTTCTAAACTATTTAGTTGCAAGGTGCCAGGCTCTCAAGCTGTAAGAGACATGTGCTCCACCACTTCATCTTAGCCATCTGTTTAACTCAACAAGCAACATTAAAACTGCCTGGAGAAAGGTAGGAGGTTGTATAAGTCAGATATATATACTGGGGGGGGGAGAGGCAGGCTTTGGACATTCAATGGGTTATTGATAAAATATGAAGGAACTCATCATATTGCTCCTGTACAGTTACCAGATGTTTAAAGAGACTTATGACTCAATATATATTCCAAATTAGAGACAAAAAAAATTGGTTTGTACATTAACATATCTAAGTGAGCTCAAACCAAACCTTTAACGGGGTTTACTTTTATTAACAGTACAAGGAGACAGTAAGTCCTCACACCCACTAGGATTTCTAAATTTGTGCATTTTTGTGACACAATCTTTCTCATAGCTTAAAAGCATCAAAAGTTCACTTGGGTTGAAATTCAAGTTCATTTTGGTAAATCCCCAAAGAAATTTCGTATTGATCAGCACTTCAGTAGCTTTTGGGGGGTGAGGGGAGCAAAAGTCACAATATTAATCTGATTTTCTTTGACCTAAAAGGTTCAATCTGTTTTATAAAATGTTAAAAACACTACCTTGTAGCTTGCTTTTTTTTTTTTATAATAGATGCTAATAAAGTATTAGGAAGACATTTTCCATTATGAATTGCAATATTAGTATGATCATGAACTAGTCTGTGCTTATCCTGACCAGACACTAACTCCGGGGCAAGGGGAGTTCTAAGATTTTTTTCCTCCTTTTGAAGAATACAACACTGGATTCCTAAGTATCTATACTACGAGCTAGAGAAAAGAGAGAACACCTTGAAGCATGTGAATCTGAACTTGAGAAATCCGTCTTTGTTGAAGCTAAATGACTCTTCTTCTAAGTTTACACCGCATCTAGCATTTCCTCAGAATTCAGAGACGTTATTCATAGACGTGTTCATCAGGCTTCATAAGTGGTTATCTTACTCTCTATCAGACAATGAAGCTTCCTTTATCCAAACCCAGTTCTTTCTACTGGAAACCACTAAACTGAGTAGCAAATAGCAGATATAGTATTGGGGTATGCAACCTCCACATTTAAAGGACTAATAACTCTTGTCTAAATACTTTTTTTTTTTGGTTAGTGATTCTCCAGTAGTGACTCATTGAGTCACTTGGAAAGAAACAGACAGATTTCGATATTTCCATGACTGTTTGAGTTACATTTTAAAAAGTTTACTGTATTTCTGATGTGGAAAGATTAAAACCAACTAGTTTTACAGTTCATTAAGGGTTGGAGTAAGTAGTTACACAAGGTGGAATTAAANAAACTAAAGAATTTTTGCTNTCCCTGTATAAAAGATGTNCTGGTTTAGTGAGTTGNATTAATGGATTCCAGGAACAGAATAGATCCCCGGTGAAAAGGCACCATTGTGGCTACTCGGCTTTAAAGGCACCACAACACTGGTAAATTCCCCTTATTTATAAGAGATTTTACAGCTAGTGGTTTTCTTCACTGCATCAAAGCACAAAGGAGTCTTCATCTATTACAACAGCTACTTAATAGGTCTAACACAGCAAAAGTCTCTTTTTATAGGTAGGTAACGAAGTAGAGAAGATAAGACTTCTCTAGCACTGCACTACTTAATGACAATAGCACTTAAATACTGGTTTATTAAGAATGAACTAGATGATAGTAATGATGCTTAGGCTAGCAGAGAAATTTAATACCATATCTGATAGCTTTAGGATTCTAGTCATGATGGGGTTTTTCCCCCAGTCTCTGGGCAAAAATAATCCATATAAGGGAAATAATGCCACAGGAACAAGATTTATTTTTTTTGTCATGGAAAAACTGACATTTAGTATGACTTTTAAACAAGAAAGTCAAACCACTGGAAGAAGAGTTTAGTAGAAGTCTGAGCTTACATTTTGAAGGCCAGAACATTCTTTGGAATGTGTCGATCTTCTGTTAGATCTTTTGGTTTTAATGCTCATTAAATAGGCGTAGTGTTAAAAAGAGATGTTCAAAAATGCCAGACAGAAAAACAAAAAGGGCATATCTCTTTCTCCTGATAATTTCAGACTAAGATGCAGACTTAAAGAATAATACTTTTTCTCAGGAAATAAAATAATTGTAAATACACGTCATAGTACAACAGTATCTATAAAATTGTTTCATTAAGTCGTCGATCATACTGCTAAACACATGGATACATCTAGAACAACTTAAACTTAGGAAGGTTCAGTATTAGTATACAAAAATAAAGGTGAATCATAAGAAGACAGCAGCATTTTACAGCTGGGAGGGGGGGTAGTGGAGCAGGACAGGATACCAGAATAAAATAGAAACACCCAGACATTGAACAGGTTTCCAAGTCTCACTTCATGCAACCAGCACTTGAAAGATACTGAAACTACACTTTCAGACTACCCCAGTTTAGGTAATGTTATTGGGAGTTAAAACATGATATTCAAGATCTCTGCGTACTAATATTGATTCTACTAAGGACACTGAATATAAAAACGCCCTCTGCTCCAGGTCTATATTCTTGAGCATGGATTAGAGCTGGCAATGATACACAATCATGAACAGCAATCTTAAAAAAAAAAAAACAAACCAAAAAAACCCAACAAAAAACCCATCAACTTTCAAGTGGCTAGGACTACACAGTTTTGCTGAGGATTCTCCAGATGGGCTTCATTTTAAACTTTAATACATCAAAGAGAAAAAGTTCAGCTGCTTTCTTAGGATGAATAGATTCTAGTAATAATCTAGCTGCATATAGTCAGATATTGACTGCTACCAGATTAGATGAGATTTTTAGGCTGCTTGTTGGATATTTGTTCACGTTCTTTATTCACCAGGTCAAAGGATATGGATCTACTATGAACCATGTACCTGAACAAATTCAAGTTGATTATAACATTAAATATAAGTTGATAGCACTGATTTTTATATGCTATTCCTGAAATTCACTGTTCCATTTGTGGGCTTCCCCACCCTCTTCTTTCCAGTTAAGTAGCTACAGTTTCCATTTGTTTGTTTTTCTTTTTGTTAAATTGTTTTCAGAATGTTATTAAAAAACCAGCACCTAAGCTACTGCATTCACTAGTTTTGCTGACAAGTAATGAGCCTGCAACTGTATTCCTGTAAATTAAAGCTCTCTAGATTATGAACCACATCCAGGCATTTTTTTCTTCTTAAATAAGAAGTAGTGTTTCCCTAGCCAAGGTTCTGTCAGTAGTTAAATGCCAGGGCATATTTAATAATTTTTCCTGATACTATTCTTGTAGCTCTCATATCAATCATGCAGGCCAGCTACTCAAGTTCCCCTTCCCTCAGATGAAAGGGCCGAGGGAGGATCAGGCAAGACCTGGTAAAGCTCAGGGAAGCTCAGGTAGGGGATTGAAGAAGGAGAACATCACGGCTTTGGCACAAAGTAGGATGTATTGAAACGTACAGGAAAATACACTTTCTTTTACTCTTCCTTTGCTTTGCATGCCTGCTTTCAACTACTGATTTATGTCTCCAGGATTTACAAAGCATGGTTGAAAATGCATCAGTATCAGAGCAATGAAAATTCAAATAAGCAGAATGATTTGGAGTACACAAACTCCAGTGTAGAGATATCAAAGGCATAGATGCTCTGTCCTTAATTATGCACGGCAGAATAATGCTCTCAAAGAGTCAATTCTCAGTCTAAAAAAATAATGTTAAGAAGCCAGAACAATGTCATGAATTAGTAGATACTGTGTAAGCCTGCAGAGCTCTGTAATTCACTTAAGGTTTCAACACTATTTGTGAGTTCTAAAGAGAAGAAAGAGAAAATAGATGACATCCAGTGAAATAGGTAACATAAAGACACCAGGGACAAACAATTTTGAAGGGACTTATGCATGAACAGTATGTGAAATCTGACAGTAATAATGATAAACTGTTTAGATATAAGAGCATACCCACAGTAAGATTGTGTGGCACAAATGGTAACCATTCTTTAAAAAGAAAGTATTATTAAAAATATCTTTCCCCTTCACCGCTACTTTGACTAGTTATATACATTTTAGGAGAGTGTTTCAGCTCCTCACCACTCCCGACCAAATCAAACTTCATAGGACTGAATTCGGTTTTGGTGTATAGCTTCCTATCTTGGCATGGCCTCTTCATATTTAGAGTAAAGTACTACTTCGCAATAAATTGTATGCTCATCTATGCAAATGAATGAGGACATGCATGTTTATACAATTAAATGCTACTATTGCCAGTGTTTTCTGTTCACACAAGGATTTCTCTACACAGGAAAGCATATTAGACACACATTAAGCTTTACTTCTTGGGTACCATAACTAGTAAAGGTAACTGTCTTTTTTGAGCAAATATTTGATATTATGCTGTATGTTGCATGTTATTAGTTATGTGAACATTTCCTTAGACTAACACATGTTTGTATTTTGGATTCCATTTCCATTTTTGACAGATTGCCACTGCTCCAACAATATGCCTTTCGATCATAATTTTCTTAGGTTTAGTGGGGTTTTTTGTATGCTGTAAACAATACCTAGCATATACTTCTGGGTTCACATATTGTCAGCATCATATATGAAACACAGAATAAAAGTTGTATTTGTTGTCATCTGGGGAGATCAAATAATCAACTTCATAAAAAAAAATATGCAGAACACAGCGACACAGGAACACATAGTAAATATCAAAACCAGAACGAAGTTTTCCCCGAGGACAGACTCCCCTGTCTCAAGCAAAAGAGCTTTGATGGTGCTCTGGTTGTGCCAATGACAGCAAGAACCTACACAGGAATATTTCTGTGATCAGTCTTTACTCAAGAACTGGCCCTTATGGTGTGAGCCTTAAGTTTAAAATTGACCTCTTGTGTTTGGCACTGCCCATGAACAGAAGCATAAGATCGGATGGAAGAATGCAAAGTCAGTATCAGCTTGAGTTAAATAACCGGATCGGATTAGATTTGTTTCAGAACTTTTCTTTTACAGTGTGTTTCTCCATACAGACAAGTCATAAGCAAGTAGTAAATCATGCTTTTCACGCCAAATGGCTTCAAATCAGTATCCCTGTGTAGGCACAACTGAAGTAATAAACTTCTCAAACTTTGAATTGCTAGCGAGTGAAGCTGCATATGTACCAGGAAGTCATAAGCTTTCGTATTTTACAGAAATAATTTGCTTTTAACAAGTTAGTTTGTCTAGTTCCTCTAGTGATGTGCATTCATAATAGCATATAATTTAACTTCTCAGTTAAGCTGGAAAGTAACTGACCACCCTGCTGTTCCACAGAAGTACGCTAGTTAACTCAGGGACTACCTGAATCTCTCCCATGTATGTGCAGCACAGCATGCCATTTTAAAGTGGAAAGAGTATAAGATCAGCAAAGGTACACTACTATAGCATCCCAAACAGAACTGTCTACACAGTTGTTTGGGGGGGGTGTGTGTTTGGTTTTTTGTGGTTTTTTAATAGCAAAGATTTATAGTAATGATAACAGTACTTTTAAATCACCCCTGGGAAATTTGTCAGTGGTAAAATGAGCATGTTTGTTGTCACTGCACAAAATGAAAAGCTGTTTTCCTTCCCTCCTCCCCCCGCCCTGCAATCCAACAGCAACACATACATTTAGCAGTTACCCAAGGATATCAGACTGCAATTTAGAGGAAGATTAAAGATCAGATCCAGTACAGTATTCTTAATCCAATGAAGGGAACAGTACACCAGTAAGGGGAAGGAGGGGGGAAGGTCAGAACGCCAGAGGAGACAATTCTTTCTGAAAGAGACAAGTATTTTCACAAGCAGACACAGCATAACATCTTAAGATCCAAGTTCAGACAGTGCAGTGGTGACTCAGATTCAAATACTCCATTTCCTTACAAAGTTCAGTGCTTGTTATAAACAGCTAAGGACGCAGGATGCCGAAGAAGGATAGCATGACCGTATATAATGATTTGTGTTATTCATGCTAAAATGTTATTTCAAAAGGCTGTGGAGGTTGAATCTTTTTGCTGGCAGATAGCTAAAACTGTAGATAATTTCATTCCTACTAAAGCCAGGACCCCCAGCCAAATAAACGCATAAAGATCAGCAATTAGAAAAATCTATGTTGACAGCAGCATGTAGCCTGCCAATTTGATTGATGCATGTGGCTGTAGAAGCAACTGCTGTGATTCTATAAAAACTACAACCTGGAAATATCAACTATAATCAAGTCAAACATCATCTACAAGCCCCAAGCTGAACTTTCACTTATATTTTCAAGTCTTTCAGCTTGCCCAAACATTTTCTTGCTCTTTGAATTACGCTTCACTTAAGGAAGCCAGATGTAATATTACTTCAATTAAATAAAAGCATAAGTATTTATCTGCAATCCTGACAGCCTGTACCCTAATATCCGGATATACAAATAAAAAATAGCAATAGCATGGTAGAATGACTCGACTGAAAAGAAAATATCCTTACATAAGCAAGTTATAAATTCAGTATATCATACAGTTATAGTCATAAATACATTTTTCTCCTTGAAAGATTTCACAGAGTTACTTAAAAACTTCAAGTTCCCTTCACAGTAGGCTCTGCATTTTGTCTTTCACTTGTTCATAAGGTCTGCTTGCTATCCTTAGAACAACACCGTTCAAGTTAGAGGAACAAGGATAAATTTGATGTCACAGACCAGACCACAGCCAAGCACTGTAGCTCCTGTATAAAAGGGCAGAATTGATGACCTTGCTCTAGTCCCTTTGCAATACCACATTAAGCGGTCCTACACTCGCTGCTCTAACCCTGAGGGGACCATTCATACTGTATTGCATGTTCAAAACAAATGGATAAATAAATTCAAATTCAAGGAGCCTTCAGTTAAAGTAGCTTAAAATGAGTTGTCATGTGCATTTCTACAGATAATTGAATAAATATGTCTTAAGAGTGTGGATGTAACCTCATTACTCCTACTCTGCTTTATTCTTGCTCTGAAACTATACAGCCTATTCACTATATTGTTTAGACAATTGACTGAACCAGGAGGGGAAAAAGAAGTGCAGTAATTATAGCATTGGCCCATCCACTCTCTTCAGAAGTGAAAGTGTGGAGAAGGCTTCAGAAATAGCCTGCTTGCCTTTACCCTCCCCAGGAATAGTATCTTTGCCAGCCACCACTGGCACACTGAAGGCCTGCACTCAACTCCTGAAATCAGTATGCAGATCACCGGTCCAACAACTCAGACAGCTATTTTCTCTCTGCAGCCTAGTCTGTAAAGTAGATGTAAGCACATCTGCAGTAGTGTCCATCTGCTTACACTAGTTCTGGCCTCATTTTTCCCCAAGACAACATTTTCATCAAGAACCACTGAAAATTCTCTGCCACCAAATGCACACAATACAACTTTATGCAAAACTAGACAGCCAGATGTCCAGATCTGTTGGTTAAGAGTTTCTCCACACGAATGAAGAGTCATAAAACAAGGAATGAATGCATTTATAAGTCAGGCTGGGTTGTTTGTTCACATAGTAAAAGATTAATTTATAACTCTCACTGCCCATAAGTAGGTATGTGGGGGGAAGAAGACTTTGAGGATTGACAAAATTTGACTTGTCAGACACTAAAGCTTTAGATTATGTAGTCTTTTCATTTCAGACTAACTATAAGACGCAACTCAGGCACAGATAGAATCTAGTGTTTTTTGATAGTGGTAGACACTTTTTTGGAAAAAAAAAAAAAAGCTGGTCCTTCCTGGATTGAGACACTGTATCATTTGAATAGGAACAGCAGGCAGGTTATCAAGTTTTGTTCATTTACTATTTATAAAAAATACTGCTTTAACATTGGCAGGCATTGCCCATGGATTGTTTTCTCACAGAGAAATAAATAAATCTTTGAGAAGAAAATTAATCAAACTTCTAGTGTGTTAATACTTTTAAACACCTAAAGAACAATAATAAAAAATCACTAGAAACAAATAAGTTTCTTAAGTACAACATAGTCAACACAGGTCATCTGAAATCAAATCTTACCTTCTGCCTTGAACTTAGTCTGATGAACAAGAATTTTGTTCTAGCCTATCCTTTTCCTGTTGTAGCTGTAGTTTCTTTAAAATCTATCCATAAGAGATATTCCAGCATCTGCTTCTAGAAACTTACTCCCATTTAGTCAGGATTTAATAGGTTGCACCTGCACTAATGAGTCAGTAAGATATCCACTTAGCATCTCCCAGGAGATTCTTGTTCCTTGGAAGAATTAGCACTGTGACACAATAACAAACAAATCACAATTGCTTATTTTCCTTGTAGAAAAAGCTCTTCACAGACACTAAAAACTAAAGAAGGTACTTCATGGTGAGGTCAGGGCTTAGAAATTCCAAAGAGTTATCCAAGATCTTAGGCTGATTGTTTTCTTTAAAATCCTTTCTGTATTAGTGAGCTTTGTCTCAGTGTAATGAAAGTTAAACCTTCCAAACATTAGAACACATTTATTCAGCATTATTACAGTTGCTCTATTGGGAATGGAGTTACAGATAAGGAATTAAACCAGTAGCTCCTAAACAGCAGTACATATACCACAAACAGTCCACAGCCACTACAAAATGGTGTGCGCCTCAATGAAGAGCAAGAAGCTGCTATCGCAAATCACAGTGCTCTCATGATCACTAACTGCTGATGATATTTGGTACCATTATTACTATGATGATGGTAGGAAGTTTAAGTAAGAAAATGTAGATTACAATCTTCCCTAGAGCACAGAAGAAGTCATCAGTGAATTTCATAACGTGGAGCAAGGCTTATTATTTTCTAGTTGTCTTCCATTGGACAAGAAGATTCTGCATCAAGAAGAGTGTGGCCAGCAGGACGAGGGAGGTTCTCCTTCCCCTCTACACTGCCCTGGTGAGGCCTCATCTGGAGTACTGTGTCCAGTTCTGGGCTCCCCAGTTCAAGAA
>Ga0065711_1012179_pt1 | contig 10170 bp, 7 predicted proteins | sample Hoacrofraction12_FD_59098 | JGI IMG/M metagenome (GOLD analysis project Ga0065711, IMG submission 59098) | Hoatzin crop microbial communities from Cojedes, Venezuela - Epithelial fraction 12 v2 (version 2) | ecosystem: Host-associated > Birds > Digestive system > Esophagus > Crop | place...
TTAAAAAAAAAAAAAAAAAAAAAGACTGCACTGTGCACACCAGCACAATGCAGTTTTATTTCATAAAAGCAACTAATTTTTAAAGAACTGTTTCTGACGCTATTGTTCTACCTTAACAGGGACACTGCAGCACTGTACTATATTCTCTTCCTATTAACCTCATTTCTGACCAATGGAAGCAGAAAAAAAAATGGGTTTCATATAAAAATGAAACAACATACCTACTCAGAATACACTTGTCATCCTCTGAACATTCTTCTTTTGAGCTGCAACAATACAAATGGGATATAAATCTCAGCATAGCCTTAGGCCACGGCTAATAGAGATCAGTGACTAAATTCAGCAGCCTGTTTTCCTCCTGTGCAAGCTCTGACCAAACAATACAAGAATGCCATTATGGAAAAAGCCCATTGCAAAAATCAGTCCTTCTAATCCATAGCTAGGAAGACAAAATAAAGCACAAATCGCTGCAGGTTTCTGCATGCTCTTCTAACAGCTTCTGGTTCAGGATGCTCTCATTTTCCTATTCTCTTTTCCAAGGAGGATGAGCAAAATCTCATGCATTTTACAACATGCTATGGGAACACAAATACCACTCTGTCTTCTGCAGCAGAGAGGCAGAGTAGCACGCTGTTAATAGCGGTCCTTGTAGGGATGCTATCAACAATCTAATCCTGAACGCCCCCCCCAGCAGCTCACGAACTGCCTGCAGAACCACCGAAGCAGACGGTCACGCAGGTGTCCATCAGGGACCACTCCGCAGCTCTGTGCTCTGCTTGGTGACCTCCCAGGGCTGACAGCAGCGGGGAGTTTAGAGGGCAAGCTATTAAAAAGGGACCAGAGAATTTCATAGCAAATATGCATCAGCAGAGCAGGTTTCTAGGGAAAATAAGGTAGAGCTTCAACTAGACTGACACCCTTACAAGAAAAAAAAAATAAATTAAAAAATCACTTTTAATGTATTACCACAGTAGACCAGAACAACACTGTTTAAAATGTTTATACTACAGATTTCAGAATAGTCTTTGTACAGCACGACAAATCTTTGTTCATCAGGACAGCTTAATCCTATCACAAAAAAGCCAACACCCCGTCACGCTACTCAGCAATAAAGAATAGAACCAGGAGCAAAATTTCTGTATGTTTTACTAACATTTAATAACACACTGATAGGGTTTTCATAATGGCGAAACCAACATTGTTAAGTTTATCTTTGGGATGAAATCACCGGGGAAAAATTGCTGCTTCTGATCATTATTATTGAAAATGTTTGCCCAAAATAGTTTTGGGCATTTGAAGCTGTTACCATAACCACAGGCAAGGAACTAAAATAACCCAGGATGATCAGAGCCAAGGACTAATTCAAACCCAGATGCACCTATCCAACAAACAACTGAGGAGCTCTCTCTCACTTCTTTGAAAAAGTTCTAAATTACACATGAGCAGCATTAACGCAAGCAACAGATTTCACAGAAAGGGCTATTTTAATGCTGAACAGACATTTGCTGTGTGGGACAACAGTGTTTATATGCTATAAATATTAAGAAACACTAGCCCTGCAGAGAGCAAGTATGCAGTTTTAGCATAAAGAAGTCTTACTTTCAGCAAGAGAATTCATGCATTTACATGCCAACAGCCATGCCTGTCTGCACACACTGTAAATACTGCACGCAACAGTCTCATACATACACATAACCTCAGACTACCAGATCATGCCTTCTCTGCACTGAAGGTCTAAAAGTTGAAAGATATGTTAGACAGCAGCTATTACAACCACAGAGAAAAACATGATGATTTTGAATTCATACACTCAGTTTTTGCCTTTGCACTTGCCATTATACAGAAACTGTCTTAAAATACGGTAAGTGAATGCCGTTACTCCCTTCATGTTCAGTGCACAGCCAGGGCAACCAACTGGTAACTGCTTCTGAAGTCTGCATCTTCCTGCTCTGTCAGCCCCAAGGAGCTGACTACACATTTTATTAATAGCAGCATTACTAATATAGAAGAATGAGGCTAAGGACAGTCAATGGACCACTTTTTCAAAAGCAACTCTTGAAATATCCTTTTGACCAGTAAAACAAAAGGCAACTCAAGCCACAGAGTCATTCCCAAGCACTGACTGGCATTTAAGTCAACCAACGCACATCCAGAACGCAGAGTTACTTCCCACTTCTGACCCCAACAAGACCATTCACCCCACAGGGCATCATCAGTGCTCTAATACGTGCTCTCCTTTGGGTGCTTCTGTTCCCATTTATTTTTCCATTTAATTTACAAGCAACTTAATTAAAACCTTTACAAAGAAACCAGTAACAGTAAATATTTTTCTAAAGTGTATGAATCCCAAGCACTTCCCAGCTTAATCGCCTAATGTCCAGCACACGCCACTTCATCAAACAGCAAATGTACAAAATATGGAATTGAAAGCAGCAGCAGTGCCACGTACTCTAAAAATAGGCAAATGCTTTTCACTTGCAAAATAAGAACCACGTGAGATATGAATCACCTATCTGCACATAAGGAGAAAAAAAATAAATCAAATACCATTTTCTTCCTGACAGTCACAAATTGGTTGCGTATTCCCAGTGAAAAGATTACCTAAATGTATTCTGTGCATTACATAAAGTATTCCTAAGAGAACAGAAAATCACAGTATAGCTTTCTGTTATTTTAATTAAGACTTCAAAATAACAGTTTAGTTATAGATTTAAAAATATGGGTAAAATAACCTGATCTCCTGGAGTGCATTGTGCCCACTGAATATACTACATTTTCTGTTCTCACATTACATTGCTTTGCCACTCGTCCCCAAATTAACTGCTACTGAAGGCCAAAAGCAGCATTATGGCTCTGTGCAGAATCCTGCTTGCTGAGGAAACAGCTATTCCTAGACAAGTGCTACGAAAACAGACCCAACACGGGAGACCCAACACGGGAGACCCAACACGGGAGACCCAACACGGGAGACCCAACACGGGAGACCCAACACGGGAGACCCAACACGGGAGACCCGCTTTTCTTTAAGTTTAAAACTCTTTCAGATGCTGAAGTCCCACAATAACTGCAAAGATTAAACAGCTTATGGGGACCATTCAAGGGGCAAGTTTTCTGTATTCTTCTCACAACCAAGTTCACATTCAAGATGAAAAGCATCTACCATTTATAACTTGCTTAAAGTTATATTCTACTCATTATCTGACTCGCACATCTTTCATTCTGTATACAGAAGATGAGAAAGATGCAGTCTCTGGGTTTTAAGCAATTACTTCCATGCTAGTATTTCCAAACCCACACTGAGAAGACTGACAGCAAAGTAACTGACAGAGTATCAAGCACTTCTGCAGAAAACTCCTCCATGAAGTAACTGAACAGGTGGCGTAAGAAGAAAAAAAGAAAAGAAAGAGACGAAAGGCAAGATCCCAAGCTGCCATTTTACACCCCTGAGCTGTTAGCAAGGCCAGAAGGGATTGACTCAGGCTGTACAGTAACACAGCTCTGATCTCACAAAAAGCAGGCACATAGAAGAGCGCTTAAAGGAGCCAGGCATTTCTCAACTGTCTTCCTCCGCCCCCCCACCCCAGATCCTTCTTCACTATTGACCAAGAAGCACAATTTGGCTCCCGACGAGGGGAGCAGGCACACAGCACCATACTCCCCAAGCACATGAACGAACCACGCACAGGACCACCCCCTGCAAGCAGCCTGATCACAGCATCTTCTCCCCTGCAAGCTCTCCCTCATCATCAAGGTAGGACCTCAGCTAAAACCGCTTCCCTTGCGACCCTCTGCCTTTTTCTTACGATAACCCCTCCTCTCCTTTGAGCAACTTGAACGCTAAGCTGTTACCATGTTTTTCGCACACACTGCCTGTCAATACATATGCCTTCGCTGCCTTTTACCTGCCTTATGAAACACAAGTTCTCCTCTTACAGCCCAGCACGGTTACATTTCTGGGGCATGTATCCTTCCAACAAAACTTTTAAACTGTATGTGCATATCACGTAAGACTTTCCCTCGTGGTTTTTCAAAGAAGAAAAGGTCACAGATGGAAAATCGTCTCAGAGCCCAGTGGCAACGTAAAACTACACTAGTCTGAAAATATTTATTGTTAGCCTTGGAATGCCACATGAATTTTGTAGGAAAACTAAGCAGAGTATAAGTTAACTTCTAGACGTGACACTGGATTTTCATCAGTTTGCACAGATTGAGTTTAACTTCTTTTTTCAGTCCTTAACCTATTAAAAACAAAACTGAAAAACATTTGCTCAGTCAAGTGATTTGCTGTGGTTAAAAGATTTGCCATTCCACTCTAACAAGCTGCTTACCTTCCTCTCCTTTTATTCATCTACCAAGTATCAGAGGAACCACAAGCACTCAGTAGCAATAGGGTTATGCTATGGGGAAACTGTCTCAAGTCTTGCAAACCCTTTCTAGCATGACCTGCAAAGTCTTCTGCGCTTCCAGAACCCCAGGCTTCTGTTAGCCTCGCAGAAAGAAAAATGTTCAAAGTTACGGTGACTGTGTGATTTACATCTCCTCCTGTTTCCATCCAGAAATGTAGACAGGTCTAAATATCTGTCTCAACAATATTATGTTTTTTAACATTAGACTGTTTCCTACGGATAAATTGTTTGTTTGTATAAGAAAAGATGCCAAACTCCACAACACAAAAAAATAGGTTAAAATAGTGGTGGTAAGACCAACAACCATCTTCAGACTTTTGAGATTCTTTTCCCCAACACTTCTGTTCTAAAAATTCATTGATACAAAGCCATGTTTCCATTTTTAAATGGATACATGGTATTAAATGATAAAACCTCTGGTTTATGATATTAGCACTGGCAAAGCTCGCTCAAAACTGAAGGCAGAAACTCAGTTTCACCTTGGAAGGAACTGCTCTGATCTTCTGCATATCTTGCAACTACCAGCCTGCTGAGCTGATGCATACTACGACACAAGACCATCTTGATACAGAAGAAAATAAAACTGAACCCTCCAAATCCAGTAAAATATTCACAAAGCCATGGAGCTCAAACACAACAACCATTTCAACATCAAATCATTTCAGCATTTTAAATATGGCTGTAAAGGCACAAGCCTAGAAACTGAATGGGAGCAAATAAGGATGCGTAACAGTTCTCTTCAGAATCCCTAAAAAACTGACAGTGTGACAGTTTAATTGGCTTTCTTGTTCAGCTCTACCCCCTTCACATGGATGCTTCTCATGCCTCTACCTCTGGCTTTTCAATCTATTAAACTGCAGCTGTCATAATTACTGGAAGAGAATAATTAAAAGATGGTGTTGCAGTATTGCCCTATATGAGTCAGTTAATTAATACAATTTATTTGACCATATATCATGAAAATATTCATACCAAAATTCATATGAAGGGAAAGCAAATCTCTGCCTAAAGCGGAACCCAAAGGAAACCAGTGCAGTTACGTTTGCAGCTCCCTCACAGCAACACTGCAACATTCCCCAAATATTGAAATACAGAACAAAAATGGCAATATGGAACTGGCAATACTTTTATTGAAATTACAACTTTTCTAGAAAGGTCAAAGATCTACCTTGCCAAGAAACAGTCTTACAATTAAAGTTTAAGTAACTTAAGGAATAAGCTTTAAAATGGCTGAAGACAGTTCTGAGAATGACACATGTACTTTGACTTACTATCTGCTATGTTGTCCTTAAGAAATTTTTTTTATATAACAGGGTAGAAAAGCCCTTAAACACCAGATATAAGTTACAGCACCTTTTGAAGCAATTGCACTGTAGACATCAAGATGCACACAGCCTCATAAAATGGAACAGAGCTGCTTACGAAATAGTTACTATCAAATATATTTAACTTTTAAATTGGGCTGACTGCTCAAGGAACAAGGAATAATCATAAATTGTAAAGCATACAGAAGTGAGATAAACTAGGTTTGTAGCCAGCCCCTCCTGCTGTCAAAATCCTGTGAGCAATACAGGTTCCTGTCTCTATAGCAATATGTGTAGAGCCATTCCTGAAACAGGAAAAAAAAATCTCCAAATCTTTAAATATTAAGTTAAGCAGTCAGGGCATGTACCACATGTTTAACAAGAAGTACTGCAGTTTGCCATCCACCCACTCAGCATTTTTTCCTGTACAAATGAGGAAACTGCTGCAGTAACATTTTAGGATGCCTCATTTCAGAGACAATTGTTTTTAAACATACATATGCATAATATATATATGCATGTATTTGTATATATAGCATATGTATATATACACACTATATATATATGCATTATATATAAACACACATTATTTTTTTAGATATATACATGAGAAATATATATTACCCTGCATCTGACACAGCCACTTCCCCTTCCCTCCCAGACATCTCAGTCAGGAAAGATTCAAGTTCTCACATGTTCTTTCAGACTACCAAAATGTATGTTCTTCAACAAACCAACGAGGTTGTAGCAGCTGGCTGACTGAAAAGCAATCACCTCAAGTAATGAATTTCTCTATTACATACATTCTTCAAAAACCCACAACCCTGGTCCTTGCAAGTATCATTCATTAACGAGAAAAATACCTGGATACCCTAAGTATGAAATTTCTGAAATTATTCAGCAACAGTAAACAGTTAAGAAAACCCACACCATTTCCTATCAGGCCACAATCAGATATTTTTAAATAATTTTTAAAAGCGTAACTTTGCGTAAATCTTAAGCCAGCTTCCCAGAAACTCACAGGAAAGGGGGGACACACAAGAAATGAAACCTAATCACTGTAGTATTCACACTTTTAATATTTAGAAGAGTTAATTTATTAAAGTATTAAATTCCTTTTCTGGTATATTTTGTAACTCCACAGTCTCAGAAATATCTCAAAACCATTCCTAAGTGTGTGTTTCTGGCCGTGACAGTAGTTTTTCTTTCAGGCCACTTATGGATGCCCTGCATTTTCTTGTGTGCACTCTTGAAGATGGCTTTGCTCTAAAACTGAGCTAAGATTTCTAGCAAGAAACCACTTCCAGAAGTCAAGATGCACTGCTAAGTTGACGACAACCTACAGGTTATAACATGGACAAAAAAATAAAATTCAGCTTTGCTTAGGCAAACTACTCTTACATAAAAGGCATTAGATAAAATAAGGTCTTAAAACACTTAGTAGGAGGTAAAACCAAAGTGAGTTAATGAACATTTTCAACTTTTGATCTAAGTCCATGTACTCTGCTGACAACATACTAAGAAGAAGCGCTTTTGAATTAACACCAATTTATTCAGAGAACTGTGCTCATGTTCCCCAGGTGATTATATTTAATAAATCACCACAGAAATCTGAATGCACAGTCACAGCAGCCAGATGGACCCTGCTGAAAATAATTGGTCTGAAGCAACAGTTATTTTTATTAGGTCAAACTGTGAACTACAAAGAATTTATTTCTAAACAACTTCTCCACAGCTGTTATGGTCTGTTGGCCACACAATTTATTTTGGTAAAGTATGCCTAAACACATTTACACATCTGACTCATGTGATGCAAATATATTAAACAATTTAGTAATTAAAAGGAGGCTAGGACTGAGCACCAGTCACTAACAACTTCAGTATTTCCTGCGCCACAGGCAGCAAACTGCAAATGACAGTAGTCATGTGTGGATTAAAGTATTTTTTAAATATTTTAAGTTTGTCGGCTTTTTCTTTCCTTCTTCCAGTATTTACATGGAATCTGTTAGTCATTTTGCATTCCCTAAATCTTATTGTCTTTATCCACTGGAGTTTTTGTGGTCCTGCATACCTACGCCAAGCAGTCCCTACTGAAAAGGGCAGGCGTGGGGAGGCAAGAATAAAGCAGATTAATCACTACTATTATTGTGTGTTTCTGTAATGCCTCCATTTCTTTAAAAGACAAAAGATTAACTTTTTCTGAGCACAGGAATTCCCACTGCATGGTCAGCTCTGACGTACCCAGTCTGCTAACCCGCAATCGACAGAATTTCCAACGTGGGCAGCCTGACATCTTTATCTGAAGGCAAGAGTCCCTCGGGGAAGACTCTGACAGAGAACAAGGTTGAAAAGGTTTCAAGGAAGATCCTGATGCTTCAAGTCCAGGTTGTCAGCAATCGCTGTGTGCAACCTGGGAGCCAACAAGCAGCAGGAACGCGTCTTCTAGTAGAAGACCTGAAGCTACTGCCCCATGCTGCACAGAGTCATTTCACTGCCGCTGACTGGATTCGTTTCAGAAGTCACAAAAAATATGATACTTACAGAGATTCAATCAAATCAATTATTTGCCATCACCTAGTCTTAAGCATGTTAGATACAAATTTTTACGAAATAGCCACTTGAAGTTCAGCTTGCCTTCACACACAAAGGCATGTGAAAAGCTTACGCAGCAAAAAGTTCAGTTCCAATTTTATCACCAACATTAGTATTTCCCCTGTTTGGTGTGAAAAAAAATAAATGTATAATTCCTCTACACTAGATAAGGAGATTCCAGTCCACAGATCATTCCAAATAAATGCCATGAGATCAGGTGGAATTAGTACCGAAGCTGGAACAGCTGAATGGGCCACGTGGGACAAAGGGAGTCTTGTACTAAACCTCCCCAATTTAAATTTCTTCAAATTTTTTTGCCTAAAAGCCAGAGACAATCAGGAATCAGCTCCTCCTGTTTGACAAAGGCAGGTGTAGCCCAAAGGCTCCTTCCCAAAAGGCTATGTGGGGGACCTCCCTGGTGTGCTTGCTCAGGATCCTCCCCTCCCAGTAACTCAGGCCGGTGATACCCTCCACGCTGCCTGCTGCCCCAGGGAAAGCAACATCAAGGAACCGGGTCTCCTGTTTTGACGCTCTCTCATTCCCAACAGCAGCAGTGAAAATTGACAAAACCAGATAGTTTTCACAGGTTCTTTTGCTTGGGAGGCGGCCAGGAGCAAAGGCACTGAAGATGTGCATTCGCAGCTCAGGGAAGATTTATACGTCAACCATATGCGTAAGCATGCTTGCAGTCCAAAGAGCATTTAATTGTGTAATTGCAAGCTTCCTGCAGAGTTGGATACTACCTCTTCAGAAGCTACCTGTTCAGCTTGTATAGCAAAAAGAGGTTTTCTGTAAATTCCCACTGTCAAGCGTTGTTATACAAAGGACCCAAACGGCACAGCCTTCAACACTCAGCTGAACGGGCGCGTAGGGAGGGTGTACGATCAGTAAGTGTGCTCATGCCATAGAATAAGCACAATCGGACTGGTTATTAAGCCTTAAAAAAACCTCAATAAAACAAACATGAGACTTTCAAAACGCATACCTTGCTTACATTTAGATTTTTCCAGAAGACAAAAAAAAGAATGATCACAAAAATAACGCTTCCTATTCAATAGTTCCTATTCTCTGAAATACATCATTATATTTTATTTCTATTTCACCAAATGTCAAAATTCCTGCCTCATTATTAAATTCTAGAAAGAAAATCACAAACTGCTTTCTTCTCGAGCATCTATGAGAATATAAATTTAAAGAAAACCAGACGTTTCCTAGGCAAAATTTCAAAACACACAAGTCATTTCATTCAAGTTTGTTATGGCAGGCAAACGTACAGAATGCTAATCTTACTTGGATTTTTAAAAACTATAAAACAGTTAAACCAAAGAGCATAAAGTCTCCTGATTATAAACGCTTATTTCATTAAATTTTCAGGAATATTTTGTAACACAGTAGACTGCCACACTGAACTTCAAACACCTGGCTCCAAAGGAAAATTGAGGTTCAGCGCTTTCAGCAATTTCCATGTCGGGGGTTACACAGGTCCTGCCGGAGGACATTGTACCAGCACTACTGCTCGCTCCAGGCAGTTATACACCTTTATAGCAGTGTGCATGTGACCGCATCACCTCACCCTGGCAAACCGCCCTACGGAAATGCAGAACTGAGGGGAGGAAAAAACCCAAACAGCCAAGCTGCGAGATGAAGAGGGCTGCACAGAGGTGGGTCCAAGGGCTGAGCCCAGATGACAGCGACCAGGAGCAGAGCTGCACCCCTTCCACCCGCCCCCGCGGCAGTTCAGTCAGCAAAAAAGGAGTCCAACAGCTCTGAAAAAAACGCTAGACTTCTATGCAAAACAGTCATATCGCTCTCATCTGGGCTGCAGTGGTGAACCACAGCAGGCTCGGCAGAGACCACATTGGGGGGGG
>Ga0065711_1051933_pt1 | contig 10170 bp, 15 predicted proteins | sample Hoacrofraction12_FD_59098 | JGI IMG/M metagenome (GOLD analysis project Ga0065711, IMG submission 59098) | Hoatzin crop microbial communities from Cojedes, Venezuela - Epithelial fraction 12 v2 (version 2) | ecosystem: Host-associated > Birds > Digestive system > Esophagus > Crop | place...
CTCCTCGTAGGAGAGATGCTCCAGTCCCCTCCTCATCCTCGTAGCCCTCCTCTGGACTCTCTCCAGCAGCTCCTCATCTTTCTTGAACTGGGGAGCCCAGCACTGGACACAGCACTGCAGATGGGGCCTCACCAGGGCAGAGTAGAGGGGAAAAACCCTACTCTGTCCCGCGGTGCTCTGAAGGTAAAGTCCTTCCCGCCGGGTGGTTCGGGATGAGCGTGCTTCCGAAGCAGTGGCAAACCTCGCTGGGAAGGCTGGGTGTTACCGGCAGGTGGGTTTAGGCTGGCTGAGTGGCACGACGGCTCTCACCGGCTGCCACGCTCCACCGTGTCCCCGCGCTCCGCCATGTCCCCGGCACTGCAGAGTGACCCCGGCGCTGCCTTGGTGGCGGGAGAGCGGGGCCGGCGAGCCTCAGGGTGATCTTAAAGCGCTGTGAAAGTTGTGGGGGGCTGCCTAAGTGCAAAATGGTGTTTGAGGGGAGGCAGCGGCGACGCCCTGCCGCCGAGGTGCAGGCAGCCCGTGCATGAGGCGATGTATTATTTAGTGCTCGCAGATGTCTGTAACTTTCCTCAGTTTGAGATGGGCCCCTCGCTCAGAGCAGCAAAGGGCCGCGGTCGTTGCAGCTGATCCGAAGTGACAAGTCTTCCAGCTCCTTGCGAAGTGCCTCCGAGAGAGACTCGCGGGGACTTGACAGGAGTCCAGCTTTGTTCCCTTCCCAGCCCCAGCGCTCCCCGGGGGCTGGGACACAGAAGCTGCTGGCACAGGGACCCAAGGTTGCTCAAAATCAGGCTGTGAATCAGTTGCTCCAGCGTCCGGTGGGGCTTGGCAGCACCCCTGGCTTCCCCTGCCCCGTGGATTGCCCCTTCCCGTGGGTCTGGGCCCGGCCTCGGAGCTTTTCCCCTCAGACACTGTGTGGCTGCGGCCTGCCGGTAGCTGCAAGTGTGATCTGCCGTAGGCAAACCTCGCTCGGATGCTGGAGGATGCAGAGCTGCTGGGGCAGTGGCTGATGCAGCAAAGAATCTGTTTTTTTGGGGGGCACTATGTCCTTGCGCGGGGGTATTTTGTGTCGGAGTCCTCGTAGCTGTGCCTTTGCTGTGGGTGGCTGGGAGGCGGCAGAGCCGGGGACTGGCGGATCCCTGGCCTGACCTGTTCTGGCATCCGCTTTCCTTGTTTGTCTCCGGCGTGTGCTTAGTTGCACGGTCCATTAACACCGTGGCCCTCGTGTGCGATGCTGACGGAGAGGAAAAATTTTAATACAATGGTTGGCACGGGCTGCGTGAAAACAGGCTGCAGAGCTCAACACCTCGCTGGCGTGGGGGTTGTGTGCCCGGTGGTGCCAGCTGCCGGGCCGGGACGCGGGGCAGCGCTTTCCCCTGCAGCCTTCCTGCTTGGCCGGAGGCGGGCGTGAAGCCCCGGCGTCCCACTCCCACAGCGAGGGGACGGGATCCGGTGGGATGACCGGCTCCTGAGGCTGCACAGTTTGCCTTGTGCAGAATGTCGAGTCCCTGGGAGCTTCCCCTGCGTCCCTGCAGAGGAGGCAGCTGTGGCTTGGGGTGGCTTCGGGATCCTGGGGGCTTCTCCCTTTCGGATCGCGGACCTCCGTGGAAACACCCCAAGGCCCCTTTTCCTGCTGCTGCAGCATCTCCACGGGGTTTGCCATCTGCTGCCCTGGCCGCCGGCTGTAGCTGCCAGCTTGGCTCGCCGTGCTGCGAGCGTGTTCTGGGTGGCTGCCTCGGGTCCCAGTGACACTTGCTCGTGGCTCTGCAGACCCTCTGAGGCTCTCACAGCCGATTCCTCCTTCCCTGCAGTGAGCAAGAGGGAGGAAGGGTCCCTGCCACTGCTGGTGAACGTGGGGTGCCAGGGTGAGACGGGGCAGGCGGGCGAGCCCTGGATGTCCTCGCTGCAGAGAGGGAGGCTCTGTGGCAGCCTTTTCCCTCAGGAATTGTAGAAAACAGACAGGATCTGATTTGGTAACAGGAATGTTTGCCTTCAGAGGGGGAGAGGAGAAGGGGTATCTGGAGACCCGCGGCCTGAGGGTCCCCTTCGTGTCTCCCCACAGGTGACGCGCTGACTTGGCAGATGCTGCCCCAGTTGACGTAGGACCCAAGTCACTTGGGCCCAGGATGAGCAAGCCGACAGGCCTGCAGCACGACCTGGAACAAAGCCTCCCGGCCATTGCGTCCATCAGCACGTCGCTCTCCCAGAGCCAGGGCTTCTCCCCGTACTGCTACTTCTCTCGGGAGAAGAGGAAAGCCATCTCGGATGTGAGGAGGACCTTCTGCCTCTTCGTCACCTTCGACCTGCTCTTCATCTCTCTGCTGTGGATAATCGAGTTGAACGTAAGTTGGGGGAAGCAGATCCGCGGAGTCTTTGCCCTTTTAAGCTGTGCTTTTTTAGTTCCGTTCCCGCCGCGCTAATTGCTCCGTTTCAGAAGTCTTGGGCCAAGTCTTTGTTTGTTCTTCCCAGCACTCTGCTGATGTGCGCCGGCGGAGAAGCTGCTGCAGTGAGTGTAAACTAAAGTCCAGCTCGTTTCCTGCAGCCGGGCTCTGCCGTGGCTGTCCAGGGTCGTTAACACCGTCGCGTGTAGCGCTGTGTGGTGTAGTGTAACGAGATCTAGGGCCCATGGAATCGCCGGGTTGAGCAGTTGGCCAAATTTCACTCCTGCTCCCCTTGCCTCAAGCGAAGCTGCTTGCTGGGTTTGCCAAGCAGCTGCCGGCTTTGCTGCGGTGTCTTGTTCTCGGAGCGTCGGAGGCGCGAGGCAGGGTGTGCGGACCCTCCTCTCGCCCACCCAGCTGTTGGGCAGCGACAGAAGGGGCGTTGAGCTTCGGTCCCAACGTACTGCTACCACTCCCAGCTCCTGAAAGCCGGAGATGCTGCTCCAGCGCACGGAACGCGAGGGTGTTGGTCCTCTGCGGTGGCTGTCACACCTGCGCAGGCTGCGGCGTTTGCTCAGTGTGTCAGCTGTGGCAATGAGGAGGGAAATCCAGCTTATTTACCTCGGTCCCATCAGGTCAGAGTTACTCCCTGGGCTGTATTTTATTTTATTTTGTTTTTCCTGAACTGGTCCCAACTAGTTTCAGCCGTGCTGGCGGCGGGTTTTGGGTACTACATGTCCTCCCATGGAACAACCGGAGCAGAGAGGCCAGATGAACAGATAGACCCCGGCGCTTCTGCACGCAGCCCTGCAGTGCCTTTATTTATCAGCACCGGATCCGGCGCTCGCTTAGCGGCTCTTATCTCTGCCCTGTTTATCTCCTGCAGCGTCCGCGCTTAACAGATTGTCTTAGCCAGCAGCTCCCTCGCCCTGCCCACTGCAGCCGGCCGCGCGATGTCGAGAGCCTGAAGAGACCCTGTGTGCTCCCCCCCCATCCCCCGACTAGGAAAAAGCAGCTCTGGGCCAGCGTTCCAGCGATGCCGATGGTGTTCTGCACGCCCGGCTTGGACCCCGGCCTCCCGCTCTCGTCCCTGTTCTCTGGGCTCTCTGCAGAGGTGCTGTCTACAAATCAAAAAATCCAGCCCCGGGGAGATGATCTGCCGGCGCAGTCACCAGGGTGATTGTGAGCGTAGGTCTTGCAGGTAGCCATTAATGGGTGACTAACTGCTGATATTTGGGCCCTGAGCCGAGATGCTGCATATTTAAAGCTATTAGGGCAACTTATTTGCCTAGTTATGAAGAGAAACGATTTTATATAATGACTAATGCTTTTTTTATCAAACGGTTTCCTTCGCTGCAAGATAAGCTGAGCAAATTGGCCCTTGTTAAATGTCTGTTGCCTGCAAACTGTCATTCTGCGAGCTCGCTGCTCTCAGAGCGATGCCGCAGACGGTTCTTCTTCCCTGTTCGTGGCAGTGGCCTGTATTTAAACCAAAAACACCTCCCAGAAGTCGTAATTCAAAGCCTTCCCTGCGTCCCATTCCTCCTGCAGCATCTCGTGGCGGAGTCGTGGTGTGGGGAAGAGGCTTTCAATGGCAGCTCCGCAAAGCTGGCTGGCATGAGTCCTGTAACTGCCGATCGGATAAAGCAATAGTGCGGAACCGCGGTGCCCCCCTCTCCCTGCGTATTAAGCACCAGCCCTGACCTAGAGGGACTGCTTCCCGATGGCTGCCTCTTCTGTCCTTGGACTGTCTGACGAGAGGGTGCCAGGACACCAGGCTGCCAAGAACTGGCCTGAGATCCACCAACTTGTTTCTCACAGATCATCAAACAGCTGTCAGCCTATACCGGCGTCCAGGCCAGCTGGGCTGCGTTCAAACCAATAGCCTAAAGGTGAAGCATTTGTTCCAGTTACCTGAGCCATTCGCTTCCTCATAAACAGCGATTCCAGGCTCCTGAGAACAGGATTTATGGTGTCAAAAGTACCGGGCTGTCAAGCCCCAGATTGTCTCGGGGTGAGGCAAGAGAGCTCTCCTGTGAGCTTTTTCCACACTCCCGTACAACATCCCGGGAAGCGGTTTTGCCCCTTTCAGATTTCCCTGCAGTCTGTGTCTGTGCGTGTCCCTCGCCCTGCTCTCCTCCCTCTCCCCCTTTGCCAGTGCGTTTGGACCTGCGGCTGGCTTCCTCCGTCAGGCATCCTGCGGGCAGCTCGGCTCTGTTGTGAGCCGTGGGAAGCCAGCTGGCCCGGGAGCCGGGCGAGGGGATGCCTCGGTGCTCTGCGCAGCGAGGACGGTCGCGGCTGAAATTCCGCTGGGTTGCGGAGTGAACCCCGAGAGCCCTCGCGGGGGGGATGTTTTGATTGTCCGGCTGTGGAAGACGCTTTGTTTGGCGCGTTGTTGAAAGTGTTAGAGAAGCGGTTTCCTGTGGTTTTTAATTTGTTCCGTGTCTCCTCCCGTGCCCCTGAAGTCTGTCACCTGAAGCCACACGTGGAAGCGGTGGGCAGGAGTGGGAGTTGTCCGACCGAGGGCTTTTAGGCTGTGGGAGTTGTGATCCGGTGGCGCTGGATGTGCTGAGCCGAAGGAGCGGCTTTTCAGCGTTCGCAAGCCCCCACGCAGAAGTGTTTAATGTACCCGCGTGCTGCTGCGGCGCTGACTGCCCGGCTCGCGCTCCTCGGTGTGAAACCAAGGGTGAAATGGGCTGTTGTATCCTCCCGCGGTCCCGCATTGGCGGAGGAGCCCGCGTCGTGCGCGCGGCAGGCATTTGTATGCCTGATGCGTAGCCTGACCGAGCGGTAACCTCTGGGCACCGCTTGGACGGGTTCTTTCTGCCATTAGTTTCTTATCAGTGCACTCAATAGCTTTCTGCTTTCCTATCTCCCCTTCAGACCAAGGATGGCATTCAGAAGAACCTGGAGAATGAAATCATTGAGTACAAGTTTAAGACCTCTTTCTTTGATATATTTGTGAGTATCCCAGACTGCTGCAGGTGAGGAAACAGCTTTGGAGTTGGGGCTGGCGTGGCCGAAGGCTGGGTGGGGAGGGTCCGCATGCCACGGGGGCTGGGGTCGCCCCACAGCCTTGCCTCTCTCCTGGCTCAGTGAAATTGGGCAGGTTGCAGCCTTGACCCCATCTGCCTCGGTGGCGAGGTCCTCGGGAGCTGGCCCGTGGTTGTGTCCTCCCAGCGCCTGGCAGAGGGACAAGGGCAGTGACTACTGTCGATGGCTTTTTGTTTTTTAAAGGTCTTGGCTTTCTTTCGGTTTTTTGTGTTGCTGCTGGCCTATGCAATCGTAAAGCTGCGCCACTGGTGGGTCATAGCGGTAAGAAGGCAATTTTTGCTTTCCTGTTTTTAGTTTTCTCTCTCCACCCGGAGTGTGCAGGGATCTGAGATAGGTAAATTTATTTTTCAGGTCACTACATTGGTATCCAGTGCCTTCCTGATTGTGAAGGTCATCCTCTCTGAGGTTGGTTTCCTTGGGCTCACGGGGGATTGCTTGGTGATTACTCGATGCTGCCGTTCTCCCGTTTGTGTAAACTCCCTGTGGTTTCTGCTTGCTTCCACGCAGCTTCTGACCAAAGGGGCTTTCGGCTATTTGCTTCCTATCGTCTCATTCGTCATTGCTTGGCTGGAGACTTGGTTCTTGGATTTTAAAGTCCTAACTCAGGAAGCAGAAGAGGAGCGATGTGAGTATTTTGCTCCGCTCTGGTAGGAGTTGACAGGTTAGAGTCCCCGGCCTGGGGTTTCTGCTGCTTTGGCAGCACCTTGACAGATATGACATTTATGGAGAAGTGATCTCCAGGCTGGCTGTGACGGTGAGTGCCTGACTCAACTCTGTTATGGTATATAAGTCCCTTCAGGGGAAGAAAAGACCAGATTATAAAAAGCATCTTTTAATTGAGTGGAGAAAAATGTGCCAGATTCCCCAATGTCTGGATCCTGAAGCCAGACGTGTTGGAAACAGAGCTCACCTCCGCATCAGAGAAAATGTTTTGCAACAGTGGGACCAGTGCCAGGCGGACTGTTGGACTCTCCGTCTCTGGATATCTGTCTTCGGATCTGGGCTGGAGACCTTTCGGAGAGGATTGCTTCAGTCGCAGGCGCGTTACAGGGGCGCGGCGTTGAGTTATGGTGTGTGAAATTTTACAGCCTCTGGTCGCTGAGGTCAGACTAAACGGAGATCGAGTCTGACCTAATGCTTTACAAATGACCCTGCGGTGCCGGGCACCTGTAACTTCCCGGGGTCCTTCTAGGGAGCGGGTGCTCAGCCTGGGCTGGCGTGGCTGCCAGTTGCTAAAGCAGCAGCAGGAGTTTGTCGCTCTCCCAGGCTTAGCTGACGAAGGAGGGCTGGGAAATGGCACGTCAGCGAAGGAGCATTTGTCAGGTGAGGCTCCATCAGAAATGCACCGACTGACTGGAAAACACCAGAGGATGTTTGGGTCTTGCAAGGAAGCTTGAAGATGAAAAATGATCAAGTGTTTAATGCCTCTATTGGATTAGGCTCAGGTTCCAAATTGCTTCCAGGGGAAGCTCTTATTTAATTAGATGCTTAATCGCCTTTGGATTTGACAGGCAAAAGAGCCCATTGATCTCCATGCAGATAAAATGTCTCAAACAAAAGATGAGGCAATAGGAACTGAAAAGCTTGTGGGATGGCTGGTGTCAGCGCGAAAAGGCCAGCTGTGTCTGGAAGAAAGTGGCTGGGAGGGTGGTTGAGTCGGGCTGGCCGTGGTGGGGGCCCCAGGACCCCTTGGCGTTGAAGCGTTGGGTGCCATGTGTGTAAAACCTCATGCTTTTGTTGGCAGGGTACCTGGCAGCCCAGGCTGCAGCCTCCCGCAGCCCCCTGCTCTACCCCGGAGCCCTTTCCGAGGGGCAGTTCTACTCCCCACCAGAGTCTTTCGCAGGTAAGACATGCTCTCCTCCCCTTCTGCCATCACCTCGCTGGCAGCCTGTTCCCCTCATGGCATTCCTCCTGTGTCTCCTCACCTCTATAATCGCCTCTTCCCCAAGCTCTGTCTCGTTATCCCGGCCCTTGGCAGCGGTGGGTGGCAGGGCCGCCACGAACTGACACTGCCGAATGGGCTCCCCTCTCCTCGCACTGCGCCTGGGCAGGGTGGGCATGGCCGTGGCCCCTCCATGCCATCTGCGGAGCAGTCGTGCTCAGCCCCGCACGCCTGGCTTCAGCTCTGTGGGAAACTGGAGCCTTGTGTGGTCTTGGGATTAAACGCTCTTCGCTGTGGCTAAAGGACTTGAAAAATGCTGTCCTCAGGATGAGGGCACGGGGGTGAGTTGCCACAGGCAGGTGAGGATAAGAGCTGGCAGCACGCCGCTGCCCTGTGACACTGCATCGTGCTGGCTCCGAAGACCTCCCCTGTGAGGGGCCGTCAGCCGGAGCAGTTGTCTCAGTGTAGCTGACACCCGGTTCGTGCTCAGCCTCCTGGAGAGCAGAGCAGCGGAGGCATTTGGGGACGCAGGACCGGGGCTGTGTCGGGGCCGTCCCTGCTGACAGCCCTTCCCGTCGGATAGGGCGCAGGGATCGGACGCTGGCTGTCCCCCGCGAGAAGGACAGAGGGAGATTGTACAAGCGGGGTCTTCATCAACTGTGTGTTAATTGTGTGCTTCCGCCCTAGGGTCAGACAACGAGTCGGACGAGGAAGGTGCAGGGAGGAAGGCATTGACAGCTCAGGTAAAGAGCAGTAGCATGGTCTGAGGCCGGCTGTCCCTGCCCGTTGGCTTCGGGCTGATCCAGGGCTGAGCGAGTCTCTGACCAGAGGCTGCCGGCCCTCACTTCTCAGACTCCTGCTCTGGGGCAGTTTGGCTCTGCCTGCCTCTCGGCACCAGGCTGTTCCCCGTGTGCCCCGGGACTGGTGGCATTGTGGCCGCCGCGGGAGGGGTCCTCTGGGTGACACCCGACATCAGCCCACCTCCCCAGGGCTGCGCGCTCTCCCCGCAGCATCCCACGGGGATGTGATTCTGGCTCTGCCTCCTGCCTGTCCCTCTTCCCTCTTTGGTCCCTGGTCGCACGGTCACGTACCGAGGAGGACGTCGCCTCGGCCGTCCCCGCTGAACTGTGGCTCTCAGGGCGGTGCTTCGCCTCCCCGAAGCCTGGCTGGGCACAGGCTGCTCTGTGCTCTTTTCCAAGTGGTTCTGCTGTCATTGAGCCCCGGTTCTGGCACCTCCACAGAAGGAAGCTCTGGGCATCTCATAGCCCTTTGCCTGCTGGAAACCCTGACATTAAGGCGGGAGACTCGCTGGTAGACGCAGCTGGTGTGTGGATACAAGCCAGGGTGGGGAGCGTGACTTTGAGCTCCACAATGAGGCCTCCGTGACCCAAATTAAGAGATTTCTGTGGTGTGGTGATGGGAGATATCCCCCTTCCCTCTGCCAGCCCTGGGAGGGGGTAGCACGCATTGCACACGCACCTCAGGCGTTCCGCAAACCCAGTGAATGAAATGCTCCCTTCTCTCCTAGGAGAAAGAGTACGTCCGACAAGGCAAGGATGCGATGGAGGTTGTGGACCAAATCCTCGCCCAGGAGGAGAACTGGAAGTTCGAGAAGAACAATGCAAGTGTCCCCCCGCCCCGCCTGCCGGGCAGCGCTGCCGGCAGCAAGCACGGATGGCTTAGCGAAAACGGGAGGACAAATGAGGCTTTTGAAACCTCCTTGCGACATGAAAAATTAACAAGCGTTACAATTACCTGATTGAATTAGGAATCTATTCCAGTTCAGTTAAATGTAAAATCCCCTCTTATTTAATTAGACGTTTAATTGCCTTCCTGTTTGACAGGAGAGAGCCCATCACTCCTCCTCCTAGACGGCAGGCGGGCAGCTCACCTTTGGTAGGCATTGGGGTGCGTGGCTCCGGCGTGGGGAGGAGCGGAGGCGTGCTGGAGGGCCCCTTTGCTGCACCTCCTGCCCTTGCTCCGCATCAAGGTGCCTTTCAGCATCCCCGGGGACGCCAAGCCAAGCTGGGGTCTGGCCTTTCGGGGCAGCTTTGGCCCACGTGGGAGCAGGCACAGACTGCTGCTCCCACCCCCAAAGCCGTTTGTGCCCCCCCTTCCCCAGGACAGGGACCTCGTGGGTGCTGGAGTCTAAGTTGGGAGGTGTCGCTGCCTTACGCCTTTCTGCTGCGGCTTTGCCAAAGGGGTCTGCAAGTTGCACCTCCTACTTTGGGCAGCACGGAGACCCTGCCCTCCCTCTTTCCTCGCCACGCTGGCTCGTTTTCTGAGCTACAGCAGAGTTTTCTGGGGTACCTAGAGCTCCTTTCTCTCTCCAAAGGGTGGAGAGAAAGGGGCAGTGTCTCTGCTCGCTAAAACCAACCGTGCTTTCTGCTCGTGGGCTCGCGGCGTGATTGGGGTGAGAGTCCTGCAAACTGCAGTCTCATCTGGTGTTTAAAATTCCCCTGTCAAGTGATCCATTGTCTGATGCCAAACTAGCTGGGCAGATTGTTTTCTTTATCCAAAGGGGGATGGATTTAAATAGACTAATCAGAGTTTAACACGGGGCTAATGATGAAAGGTTATCATCTGTCCGTCCCTAGCCCCTCCAGGGAGTCTCTTCTCAGATGTAGGTAACAACAGCAGCGTTGGCAAACTAACCCCTTTCTCTTACCCTGGTGTCGGTAGCTTGCTACAAAGAGAATTTGACCTTGACGTGGAGTTTGCAGGCTGGCACGGGGCGGATTCTTTTTCTGTCTCATCACTGTTGCCGCTCTGGATATTGTTTTGTTTATGGAAATTTGTGCACGTGCGTCTGAAACGTGCCGAGCGCAGTTCTCGTGCTGGGGTCGCTGCCTGGGGGGG
>Ga0065711_1051944_pt1 | contig 10170 bp, 7 predicted proteins | sample Hoacrofraction12_FD_59098 | JGI IMG/M metagenome (GOLD analysis project Ga0065711, IMG submission 59098) | Hoatzin crop microbial communities from Cojedes, Venezuela - Epithelial fraction 12 v2 (version 2) | ecosystem: Host-associated > Birds > Digestive system > Esophagus > Crop | place...
CAGCGTGACGTCACATGGTATGGAATATCGGGCTCTGTTTGGCCAGGTGGGGTCAGCCCCCACCCCCCGGCTGTGCCCCTTCCTGGAGTCCGGTGAAAATTAACCCTGTCCTGGCCAAACCCAGGACACATTCAGACTTCAGTGCCTTGACTTCAGTTGTCACTTCACTCTTTACTGTGAAGCAGGTCCAACTCTCATCTTCTGCTGTTGCCCAGGGCACAATGTTCCAGACAAACCTATAGGTTTCTATAGGTTCTGCTCCCTACAGAAAGGGAGCAGGAAATGTTACAGTCAGTGAGAAATGTTGGAACATAGACATCCTAATTTTAGTAGCATTGATAAATTTTTAAGTTATGAAGCTTGTAAGAGTGTATAACCAACATAGATTTGATTAAATATTTTCTTATTTGACTTAGCCTTATCATCAAACAGTTTTCTCAGTTCACAAACAAAGTGGAGATGATTTAGCTCATTTGTATGGAAAGAAACAGTTAATTTGGGCTGCTGGAACAAAACTTCCTGGTTTGATTCCTTTCAAATATAACATAGCAAAAAAGCTCAGGAACAATTCCAAAGGCAATGGGTTCATCCAGGGTTACTATACTTCACTGGCAAAAGTAGCTTAAGACATTCTTGAAAACTTTACCTTGGTGAATTAAGAAAAAAACCCAGTAATTCTGTAAATTCCTGCTGAAACATGACATGAAACCACACAGCATGCTCAACATGGAACTACACAATTCTAAACTGCTTTAGATCAGACACTAATGAGCAGAATCAGTAGTATTAGTCTGTAGTGAATAAAAAAATTCTTACTCATCTAGTTTGGAAAAATTGGCTGTGGGGGAGAATTGCGACTTGTGGAAGAAATACAATTTCTTAAAGTTTAATTAATGAAATCTACATGAAATAAATAATTTGGCTTATCCTGTTACGGCAAATTTAAAAAAAAATTAAAAGGCTATTATAAAGTATCTGTTTAGCTTTTTTAATTCTCTTTTTTCTTTTTCTACAACTATTAACAAAATGCACTGCAAGTTTACGTATAAGTATTCTTAAAATTGTTTTTCCATGATTTATGAATTAATAACATGGAGCTTAAACAGTACATTTATTTCTGGTTTGACATTGAATTTAATAATTATAAAAAGTAATCTGAGTCAAAATGACAAAGAAATGTGATATCTTGGGTCCTGGCAAAATAAAAATGATATTTAAAATAATTTGCTTTTAATCTAAAACATTTTAAATATATACCACTTCTCATATGTTCCACAATGTTTCTTCTAGATCTACTAGTTAGTATAACAAAAGATTTATTCCTTATGAAATTTTACTGCCTGTCTTCTTAAATCATTATTGCTAGAAAAAGCATAGATGGAAAATAAAACTTCGCATTTTGCGATGTAACACAAGGTTTAAAAAAAAATGTACAAAATTCAACAAGTGTTTGTGAATTATTTTATCTCCCCCTCACCAAAACTTCAATTTTCCAGTATTTGTCAGCAAATTGCTGGTTCTGTTCTAAGTGTTCATCAGCATTAAAATCTGAAGAGCTGCAAATCTTCATGCTTTGGAGAGGTACACTTCTGGTTATGCTCAGGGAGAATTTCCCCTTTGTGCAATAGCACACCACGGCGATGGGCATTGTCAGAATCCGAGCTTCCCTCCCACTCTGCTCTGCTAGCTGCTTTCCCAGCTAGGGTACACGAAATCACATTGCGGTTCTTACCACTTCAGGCAGATTATAATTACAGCCTGAGTAAACTGACTTTACAAGTGATGACAACATTTAATTCAGTCCATTAATCCACCCCTAACTGTTTCTCAGTTCTACAGAAAAATTCGCAGATGTCTCTAATATTTACAACGTGATCAGTTAGAAGGTGACTACATCATATTCCTGGGAGAAGTTTCTTCTCAAAATTCTTCATATTAGAGAGGTGCAGAGAGACTCTCGTTCTCACATGTTCCTGTGCAAGCAACCTATGTATCTGTCTGCTCCACCCTTCACACGTTAATCTGATTTTCAGCCTTAAAAAGATTCTGAGAAACTCTTTCCAAAGACTCAAAATTATCCAGTTGCACTAAAAACCGGCAGTACCCACAAGGTGTGTAAATCCTGCATGACCTTCTGCTGTGGACCTTCAATTTCCTTCAAATTAGCCCAATCAAATAAATGTGTTTTATATGCGCATTTCATACATGCATGAGAGATCTTTGAGGCAGAAGGGGCCACACTGAGGGTTCACTGTAAACTTCACAGACTATTGCTTGGAGCCCTCACCATGACACATGGCCAAAAAAACCCGTCCCACACTCCCTGCTTACAGAGTCTCTTCCCATGGGTACATTTCATAGAATCATAGAATCATAAAATGCTTTGGGTTGGAAGGGACATTTAGAGGTCATCTAGCCCAACTCCCCTGCAGAGAGAAGGGACATCTTTAACTAGATCAGGTTACTCAAAGCCCCGTCCAACCTGGCCTTGAGTGTTTCCAAGGATGAGGCCTCCACTACCTCTTTGAGCAATCTGTTCCAGTGTTTCACCACCCTCATTGTAAAAAATTTGTTCCTTATATTCAGGCTAAATCTACCCTCCCTTAGTTTAAAAATATTACCCCTTGTCCTATCACAACAGGCCTTGCTAAAAATATTTTCCCTGTCTTTCCTATGGGTTCCCTTTAAGTACTGGAAGGCTGCTGTAAGGTCTCCCCACAGCCTTCTCCTCTCCAGGCTGAACCACACCAACTTTCTCAGCCTGTCCTCGTAGCAGAGGTGTTGCAGCCCTCTGATCATTTTTGTGGCCTCCTCTGGCCCTGCTCCAACAGCTCCATTTCTTTCCTGTGCTGAGGGCTCCAGAGCTGGACGCAGGACTCCAGCCGAGGTCTCACCAGAGCAGAATAGAGGGGCAGAATCGCCTACCTTGACCTGCTGGCCACGCTTCTCTTGATGCAGCCCAGGATATGGTTGGCCTGCTGGGCTGTGAGTGTACATTGTAAGTTCATGTCCAGTTTTTCATCCACCAGTACCCCCAAGTCCTGCTCCTCATGGCTGCTCTCAATCCCTTCACCCCCCAGCCTGTATTGATACCAAGGATTGCCCAAACTAAGACAAAATTGCTCTCACTAAGACAAGGAGAATTTTTATTTTCAGAGAGTGAGGGCCACAGAGACTGATTCTGGACAGGAACAATGAAGGTCAAATAACAGCATGTGTATAGAAAGGCTAAGAAAAATGTTTCTTCCTGCAATGTCACACCCGGCAGCTACTTGTCCCCAATTTGTCATCACTTTGTGTTCATTCAGTGAGCAAATATTCTTTTTACATTCTGGTCTCTGCTCTCTATTCTCCTCACAGTGTTCCTCTCTGAATTTATCGGCCTCATTTTTTGAAGTGACTTCAGCTTTCTGGATATCCCATGGAAAGGGAATTCTTTGTGCCTCACCGCCTTAGTGCAACCTCTGCAACTTTCCTGTCCTTGCACTCTCACTTCCCAGCACATCTGTGGGTCTTGGGCTATCCCAGAAAGTCACAACAGTCTCAGAGTCCTGGTTAGGGACACGTCACGCTCTCTGTCATCTCTTAGGCAACTGTTGGCCTCTGAGGACTTGCATTTCTGTCTATCTGGACTGCATAGCTTACCAGCAGTGCTCCGTGTAGGCTGGCTGCTTGCCCTTCTGCATGCACAGCCAAGCTCAGCTGGTGAAGGTAGATACCTGTTGCTCTGCAAAGGTAGTGGACATAAATGGCTGCCTTCACTTGATATGGGATTATGACAGGGAGGGAAGGTGAAAGGCAAGTTTTCCAATGCATTTGAGGAAGATTTTCCCACATTGCATTTAGTTTTAGCAAATAATTATGCCAAAATCACTAGTGTTATTCAGGTAAGGGAAGCCATCCGTTTTGTCTTTCCTTCAGGTTTGTTAAGAAATATTAGAAAGAGTTTATTAATCAATGATCTGCCAGCCCTAGGATTAAATCAAGGACTAGGAGATTTATGGGGTGAGGGAAGGAAGAGAGCCATGCCTTATTTTCACTATCCTGTGCAACGTACACAATCTAGGGCATGCAATATGATGACGGCCATGTATCTGCTCAGTCTTCTCTGCCTCAGTGTGCTGCATCTCAGTGACTCCAAGAAGACGGTCTGACAGACCACCCTCCAGGCACCAGTCTGCAAACAGGTTTGATCCCCATTTACATAAAATTCATGCCAATTAATGACCATTTTTCTCTCCCAACACCAAGGGCTCTGCCGATTGCGTAGAGCTAGGGACAAGAGATCAAAATACAAAGTTTAAAAAGTTAAATTTTAGATGGTAACTATTTTCATGCCATATTACTCATCTTCCAGGCAAGCTTCTGTGCTGAGTCTTCTAAGAGCATGAAGACACAGTAAAGAATCTGAGAATCTGGCCTTTCAATTCTTTTTATTTTTTATGTGTGTTTGTGCACGTATGTATATATAGGTTTCAACATACATACTGGTCATTTAGCTGTCGTCCTTGGACTAAGAGCAAGGTTTTATCTCTGCTGTGAGCATCTGATGGCACTGGTTAGGTATGAAAAAGCATGAAACAATCACAACTTCACCCCATAAAGCCTTCCTGTCCAGCCTCATGTGCTAGCACAGCTGTGAAGAAGAAGAGTGTGTTGTGTTAGTCCAGTTTATACTGCAGGAGATGTAGCCTAACTCAAATATCAGAGAATTCCCTTCAAACAGTAGATGTTGTACCTCCAAGAGATGTTCTGTTGAACCACAGTCTTGGCAGGAGCTCCCTAGGATGACAGTCCTTTAAAGAAAAACCCATTTTCACTTGTCTAGGATTTTTTTTTGCAAGGATATGTAAAATATTTAATGAAGGGAGAAGAGGAAAAAAATTGAACCACACATGACGAGCACCAAGAAAGCCTTTCAAAGAGCTAGAAATACTATTGCCTTTATCAGAAACCCCTACACTGGCTAGTAGGTGCTTGCTTCCCAGTTCAGATTTCACGCAGACCTGTAGTGTTAGAGAATGGCAATCACTACTTATGAGCAAGTTTAATAAACATAGGGCCTTTGCATGCAAATCATTCAGTGCAGTTCATTACAGACCAGGGAGGACCAACATATGGGGAAGAATGAGTTAAAAACACGACATTAAGTAATAGACTGCCATAGGGCTGACTAGTGAAAGCTGGAAGTCATATTGATACCAGGGCAAGACAGATGAAGTAGATTTTTACTGGATCAACAATTACTGTAAAAGGCATTAAAGGTCAAAACGGATAAATATCAAGTCATGCAAAGCCTGTCTTTAGCTAACAGCAGGTTGGAAGATTGTGCTGTTTTAGTAACAAATCATTGTACAAAAGCTGCAGGAAATGCATCACAAGAGTTCCTGTAGAAATCAAATGTTGAAGCTGTGTCTTCCTAGCTGTTAATAATACTACAACAAGTATTTTCCTGTATCATATCAGTGTTTTTTAACTGCTCTTCATAAATATTTCTGGAGTTGGTTGAATTAGACTTCTAATGATTTCTCCATTAAATGTGGTCTGATCAATTTTTACGGCATCGCCTGAGGAATGAAATCAAACAAATGTCATGCTGTACTTGCATTTCCTCTATGGATTTTTGAGGCATTCCTTTAGAAATATGTTTTTGTTTGACAGCAGAGACATCGATTTGACAATTTGCTTTACAAAATTAGAGTAGCTTTCAAGTAAGGTAGTTATTCTGGGTAATCTGTGTACTACTTCACTATTATTTGAGATTTCAGCTCACATCCCAGTCACATGGGGCAATTTGTCATTATCTCTGGTAATGACTGTGTCAATCTGGATCAGACTGCGTAGCTGATAAATAAACATGTTGATTTCTGGCAAACTACTGACAGAGAACATGATTTTAATATTTGTCATTAAAAAGTGACATGGCTTCCTAAATGCTACAACACAGCACAGTGGAAGGCGGGACATAGCACTTATCAAAGGTATCATTTTAAACTTAATTTGTGAGCAGAGGACGTGAACTATCAGTGAGTCAGGCTAAAGGCCCTCTAGACCACTATCATGTTTCTTAGCCTGGTGAGTAGTGGCTGCTTAGAGAAAGGCCACAGCCACTGTTGAAGTTAATTGGCATAGCTGAATATTATATGTTCATCTATTAAATGAGATATCAAGGGTCATTTTTGTTGAAAATTGAAGGGATTTGCTAAGCTATATTGTAAAAAAGTTCAGGAAATGTAGGGCTGAGATGAAGAGGAAAATACATTGAGCCTAGCTAAAAGCACCTCATTAAAGCCCCGTTTCATTAGCACAGCTTGTTAAATCAGTAACTTAAGCCTTAACGAAGGTCTATCCACTGCAGCAGCCATGGTCCTGCAGGGTTCTAGGTAGAACATCAATTGAATTATCCTGACAAACAGCAGAGACTCGTCTAACAGCTTCTTCATTGAGGTAGCAGATACTTTCGCTCGTACGCACTGAAAAAAATAGCAGGTTGTGCCGGTAACCTTTTTCAAGTCTTGCAGAACCACTGAAAATGGCCAGGTTTCAGCACACCTGAACAATAGCTCTGATTAATTATCATCTATGCTGAAATAAAAATAATTGGTAACTACCTTGTAATGGGAGCCTGTGGTGAGCTTACAGAAGACTTATCCTCTCCCGTCTTTTGAAATGGCTTTCCTTGTGTTTAATAAAAGATACTAAATGGCACTTTTGATTTTATATTATAGTGGTGAGTAAGACTTTAACTCTTATCAGTTTTCTGTAGATTCGGGGAATAAGAAGTTAGAGGAGATCATCGTAAGCTTTTTATCATGTCCCACCTGATCTCTTGCATCAATCTCCTAGCATTCTACTAACTGGAAGAGTAATGTTTAAGAAACATTTGTGTTTTATTTTAAAGGCATCAAGTAAACCAAAAGATTAAAAATCAGTGGTGTCAGCTGTGTGCCTTGTATCACATCTACATGATACCTGAGTGCTTTTTTAGCACTGAAGGGACAAATTCTTTGTCAAAAAAAAAAAGTGTGGTCCACTGAAATACATGAAATTGTATCTGTTTGCAAGATTGAAAAATGCAATGTTTTATGACCACTGGCTTTAAAGCACACATTACCTGTATGAATTCAGTGACTGTGAAAAATTTGACACAGAGGCAGAACTAATCCAAAGCTTGGACAATGTGAGGCTTCAGAAAATAAGTCCAAAGTGAGACAGCTGTAACACAGCATCTGGTGCCGAAATTGCTTTTACCAGGCAGGGAGCCAGTTATTTCAGAGGTTCCCAAGAATCTTGGATTGAGACCTGTCCCTCTTGCACCCCTTGTAGTCAACCAAAAAAACAAATAAAAGGATAAGGGTGAGCCATGCCCACCAGGACTGAGCATGTAACTAACTCCTGGCTTTAGAGAAATGGACACTTAAACCAGATTGTCCTGAGAAATTCTGATGTTGCTTCCTGTTTCCCCATGGTTAAACAGTCACCAGTCTCATGGATGATCCAGCCTTATATTCCACTTCTGCCTGTGGGCGTTCCTTCTTCTCTTTGCCAGAAGACTCCATGGCCTAGTAAGGGAGAAAGAACCTGAAGGGCAGCTCTGGAGCCTGGAGCAAGAAACTCTAAAGTTCTGCCATTTGAGCTGTTTCACTTTTATCAGATTCCCTAAATATTTAATGGACTACCAAGAGATAAAGCTCATGAGAAAGATTCTGCAAATGCACAGACTGAGTCACCAGTTGGGAAGAGAAAGAAACTGAATGCTAATGCTTGCTGCAATTAAAAGAAACTACTACTGGTACTACTAAACTATTATTCAACTACTTAAAAAGGGAATGAGCTCTAACAGGAGACATGGAGATTGTAAAGGCTTCCTCCAAATACACTTTCTTCCAGTTGTGGTTCAGGCTCTTTCCTGAGTTAGAGATCACATAAGCAGAGGGCAGAGATCATGTTGAATCTCCCAAGTTTGGTATTTGCACTAATCAATAGACTATAGGATAAAATGTTCTATACAACAAGTCTGCTCACCCCCTAAAATGCCTTTGAAAATGGGTGTCACAGGTGACAGAGTTGGTATAATAATGTCTTCACTGAGAATTTAAAATAAGAACAAGGATGAGATAGACAGTGGTTATTCACAAGGGGCAAATGATGTCTGATCCTGGGGAATGTTGCTACCATAAAATGAGATTTTCAGGTCCTTCAGAATTTTGTTAACAACTGAGGAGCTATTTAGCCTAAATTCTATGATGGCAATTATGCAGCAGTTAGATACCTAACTCCTCCCATGGATTCAGCTCTAAAATAATAAAAAAAATAATAACAAACCCTCCCTTTATTTAAGGCTTCTCACTCCTTTAGATGCCTCTGAGATTTTTGTCCTTGAAATTTGAGTTCAGTGGGCCCTGATCTCAGACAATCACACACACACCGACCTCAAATATCTTTTGTGCCTAGGGGTTTCCTGTACTGCTAAAAAAAATACTAAACTTCAGCATTAGGCTCCATTCATTCCAAGATCTGGCTGCTACCATGTTTTTTTTTTTTCCGTATAAATCCTGTTTCTCATAAATATGCACACTCTGGCCTCCATTGTGCCTTGTAACAGACGTAAACTGGAGTTAACTACAGTGACTGGCATAGTCATGGGTTAAAAACCCCACAAAAAGAAACAACAGCAAACAAGTCCCAACAGTGATAGGCAGAGTTAAAGTATTTAACAGAAGATTCACTTAACCCAAAAAGTCTGCATTCCCAGATCTCTGCCATTCTTTTACAGACTTCATAGCCATACTGGGTCTCCATATGTTCAGAATAATCCAATTTATGGTGAGACTAATCTCCTGAAAACTAACTCATTAAATTAATGTCAGTGATTTTATATGCCTGACTTGGGGAAGAAGCTCATGGGGGGGTAACAGGTCCTATGTGCTGTGGTGCTGTGACATCACTGCCCTATACATAGTTTGAACTCCAGGGGTGAAGCTGGTGTCGTAATTTCAGATTTATTGGAGTCAGAGAGCAACATGCATGTATCTTCCCTGTCAGGACAGATTTTGCTGATGCTTATTGGCAGAGGATGCCTTCAGAAGAGAAATCTTTTGGCCAGGTTTCTGTTTCCAGAAGCGATCTTATAGTTAGAATATTCAGCAGTCAAATAGATCATCCCTCAAATGAGTGACTGAAACAGCAGTACCACATGGAAGTATTTGGAGGTTAGAAAGGATGTGATATTGAACACAAGCCTGTAAGAAAAAGACAAAACCTGCACTGGGTTGAATTCATGGAAGTGCAATATATTCAGTAGGTTTTTCACTGTGCTTGGCTTGGATTAGGTCTCAGTGGCAGTGATTTATTGCTTTTGGTTCTGGTGTTACTGACCAAATTAATCGCTGGTGTCATGACACTGATTTACTATTTGTACTGCTTTAGAAATAGGTGCCACTCTCCTGAACCATGGCCCTCTTGTTCCAGGTGCTTTACCACCATGAGATAGAAGTATGGCCTGTGCCCAAAGACCTTCCAGTGGAAAGCAAGAGATGCAGACAGATGGGAGAGCTGAAGGAGCCAATGTATCTATACCAGTCTTTGTGGTTGGTCCTGGTCACAGCACAACTGCAGCCCAGCAGCGTCAACTTGTCATACACGAGAGGACTTTTAAGGTAGTATTTGAAGGACAGAAATTAAATGGCTTGGGGAATTTTGAGAAGGAGACACTCCTAAGTGAACAGGGTGCCTGGACAGCTCACATCTGGCACGAATAGGAGGGAGCTGCCATCTTGATAGAGCATGGGCAAGGTCTGGGTTGTGAAGGACCTTGAAAATGAAGAAAGAAGGTATGCTTGATGCGATGGAAAGGGGGAAACTCCAAAAGAGAATTGGAGATGAAAATGGCATGAAATGCCACAACAAGAAAATAAGTTTTACAGCAGTGTTTTGAATTAGTACAGGAGAGTGTGAATAGATAAGAATATAGACAGGACTACAATGGATAAGGGAATGCAGTGTAAGGGGTCTAAAGCATGGATGAGCTTCTTCCAAGCAATACAGGAAGGAAAAATAGGGTAGTTCCTGGACTGTGGTATCTCTTTGGTTCAGTTCTGGCTGTCATAGAGGAGTCATGTGCAGTTTTGGCTAGACGACTTAATCACGGAATCACAGAATCACAGAATC
>Ga0065711_1051945_pt1 | contig 10169 bp, 16 predicted proteins | sample Hoacrofraction12_FD_59098 | JGI IMG/M metagenome (GOLD analysis project Ga0065711, IMG submission 59098) | Hoatzin crop microbial communities from Cojedes, Venezuela - Epithelial fraction 12 v2 (version 2) | ecosystem: Host-associated > Birds > Digestive system > Esophagus > Crop | place...
CCTGGACGCGGTGCTGTGCAGCCTGCTCTGGGTGACCCTGCTTGGGCAGGGGGTTGGGCTGGGTGACCCACAGAGGTCCCTGCCAACCCCAAACATGCTGTGATTCTGTGATCCTGTGGGAGCCCCCGGGCTTGCCGAAGCACGACGGCGAGACGGCTTGAACCACACGTGTTCAACACAACCTGCCGTCGCCTTGGTTCAACGCGCAGGTTAAACCGAGCTGACTCATGCCCAACAAGTTATAAACTCCAGCTGGCTGCTGCGCTTTTTTTTTTCCTCTTCTGTCCTGATGTTTCGCAAACTGCTACCGTAACAAAATCCTCTTTTCACCTTTCCCCTCTCCCACCTTATCTCTGAGCTAACTGGACACTCAAAAGTCCCTTCTTCCGAGCCGGAGAGGTGTATGAAACGGGGGAAGACTGTATCCCGGGGGAAGGGCGATGCTCTGCCGCCCAGGGACCCCTGGAAGCGGCGGGGCGCGGGGCCCGGCCCTGCCCGGCTGCAGCGGGTACTGCGCTCCCCCCTCGCCCCCCCTCACGCCCCCACCGAGAAGGTTTGCAGATTTGACGAAGCCAGAACAATAGTTTCTCCTGGCAGCCCCTCTGCTTACTTGTTTAGAAACCCCAGAGGCGTTTCGAGGTAAAAAGGTCAGAGCTACACCCGGGCTCGCTGCCCGCTCCCTCCCCGCCCGGCAGCGCTGCCGGTACCGCCGGCTCCGTCCCCCCCCAACACGGCTCGCGTGTTGCTGGTGCTGTGGAAAACACCCTTTCTGCCTCGGGAAGCTGAAGGGGGGCCACCAAAGCGACGCTTCGTATCGGGTTTGAGCTGGGCCAGCCTCGCAGAGCTGTGCCGTATAAAAGAGAAACTCGCTTTGCCCCCAGCCCGGACACCGGGTCCCTCCCGATTAACGTTGGTGCGTCAGTAACGCAGGTCTGCTCCGCGCCGGGATGCTTGCACGGGGGAGGATGAGGATGATTTTCGGCTTCTCACCAGGCCTCGTCGCACTGAGCAGAAACTCCACGTGGGGAGAGCCGTGTCGCGATCCGGGCCCGATCCTGTCGCTGCCAGCGGGGGGGCCGCAGGGAGCGGGGTCGGGAGTCCTGTTCGGGAGCTTTGGTAGCAGCCGGAGACCTTTTCCTTCCTCTTCCTCCTCCCTCGGAGCCGGGCTCCCCCCGCCCCGCGTTCCCCTGGACGGCAGAGATTTCCATTTCGCTTAAAGTCGAGAGGACTTGCATGTGGAAAGAGTAAACTTTATTAGACTGAGGTAGTTTCGTTCCGAGATACAGAGCACTGGGAAGGGAGTGGAGGGGAAATGGGAGATTCCGATTAAGAAACCGCTAGTTTTTCTGGATGACGTTGTTCCCTTTAAAACAATCTTTAACAAAATTTGCGGTGGTTCTCAGTTCATCCTACCCTAAAGTTTCTGGCGGGGAAGGGAAACAATTTAACCATGGTTAAACAACGCTTTTATCGGACTCCGATAAGCCTCAGAGGGTGGGGGTACAAGGAACCGTGCTCCTTCGCTCCAAGGCTCCAGGCTATCGAGACGCACAATAAATAGCAGCCAGTGCATCGGTGCCGGGGGGAGCCAAGCCCCGCGGCCCCCCCGCAGCCCCGTCCCCCTCCACCTTCACACCTCCTGCGACAGTGACCGTTGTCGAAGTACCCCGGGGTCAGCCTTCGCCTCCTCTCGTTTTCTCTGATGGCACAACCCTCCCTCCCCCAGGACCGGTAACAGTCGCAGTCGCAGAGCGTGTAGCAAACCCTGTAGAGCAGTAATAGTGCAAAACGGTAGTAGAGGAGTTGTATTTTTTGCTTGGTGTTAGTTTGGGTCTTCGCAGAGGCCTCCGGCATCTCGGACGTCTCGGATCTCATTCCAAGATATACATACAGTAAATAAAAGGGAAACAAACAAAAAAAAAATACCCCAAACTTTTTTTTACAATCTCGCGGGGAGGGAAAACACATCAAACGTAGGATTCTTGCAGGCAAAAGCCGTTGTGCACATTTTTAAAACGGGAGGAAGCTAAATTCGTTTTCAAGTTTCTGTAGTTGAAAGTGCAGTTCCTATGGGGGAGGGAGGAGGAGGAAGGTCCCTGAGACAAACGCCTATTGCTGAGGGTGTGCGAGGACACGGCTGCTCCTTGGGAGTCCGGTGTTCTACGGAGGGGCTATAAATTAAGAGAGAGAAATGCGCGCGGCAGAATGGGCATCACACGCGTGGGCACGGCCGGAGCCGAAGGCACCGCTCGGGTGGGAGTGCGGCCTGGCTTCCACGCGTGTGCACGGGACGTGCGTGTCTGCCGGGGTCTGCAGGGAGCAGCCGCCCCTCGGGGACAGCCCCGGGCTGGTCCCTGAGCCCCGCGGGACCGCGTTTCAGGAGGACCCCGAGCTGGGGGAGGCCTCGGGGGAGGTGCAGTTGGACTGATCCGAGGCTTCGTTCGCTTCCTTCGCAGACCTGGAAGCAGCGGCCGGGGCGAGACCTTCCTTCTCCCTCTTCTTCTGCTTCATCCGCCTGTTCTGGAACCAGATCTTGACCTGGGTTTCGTTGAGCTCCAGGGTAGCGGCGATCTCCACCCTCCGGGCCCGGGTGAGGTACTTGTTAAAGTGAAACTCCTTCTCCAGCTCCGTCAGCTGCTTGGTGGTGAAGTTGGTGCGGATGATGTTGGGCTGGCCCAGCAGTCCGTACTCCGACACTTTCGCTGTTAACGAGCAAACACCAACAGGGCAGGAGCAGCCAGAGCAATTCCCTCGCTGGGGGGGGAGGCTGGGGGTAAGGCTTCCCCCCTCCCCGCTCCCCTCCTCTCCTGGGCGTTTGGTCCCACCACCAGCCGGAGCTTCGTGCACCCTCCCGGATCCTCAGCTATCCCTGACTTCCCAGCCCAGGGATGCAACCTGGAGGGACAGACCACCCCGGGCTCTCCACAGCAACCCCCCTTCCCTTGCAACCATTCCCCCCAGCTCCCTGCGAACTGCCATGAAACTTGAACGTGCGTGGGAAGAAGTGGAAGGGGAGGGTGAGGGTGGTGATGGGGGGAGGAGGGAAGATTGTGATTTAAGGAAGAGATTGTGGCGAAGGAAGCTGAACAATAGGGGAGATGGAAACCACGACTGTGGAAGAAGCAGGAAGCTCGGAGCATTTCCTACTCTGAGCTGGGCTCAAATCGTGTTGGGCCTGGGGGAAACTGAGTTCAGGGACCCTCCATCTGATGCGTCTGGAAAATATCTAGCTGACTTTTCCGCAGCGCTGAGCTGGTGTTTAAAAAACTCCCCTCCAAAAAAACCCCAAAGCAAACCAAACCCGTGTTCTCCTGGAAGAGGAACCCAGTTGACTTTGGGTCCAAACCCGGGGCAAGGCCACCTTGCCTTGCAGGGCTGGGGGGCTGCCCGCCACCACCCTCCTCCCCCGGCCCGGGACCACCTTCGCCCAGCTCCGCGTCCCCCAAACTCACCTGTCTTGGGTGGGTTCCTCTTCACCTTCATCCAGTCGAAGGTCTGCGCGGCGCCGGGGCACGGCTCGGAGGGACAGGCGGGCTCTTTGTCCTCGTTTAAAGAAGGCGAGAGGTTGCTGTAAACGCCGGGCAAGTAGCTGGGCTGCTCCTGCCCGTAAAGGTGTTGTTGCTGGTACTGCCCGGCCACCGCCCCGCAGTAGCTCTCTGCTAGAGACCCGAGGTTGGATCCCGCGCTGGCGGAGTACCCTCCCGCCTGGTAGTAGGCACCGTCCGCGTCCTGCTGCCCGAGGTAGAGCTGGTGGTGCCCGTAGCCGGGGCTGCCGGCTTGGGCCGGGTACCCGGGGGCCGGGGCAGCCCCCGCGAAGGGGCTGGGGCGGCCGGAGGAGGGAGGGTGGTAGCCGGGGCTCTGCGGGGGGAGGTGGGCGGCCGCGCTCCCTCCCGCGCCGAAGCGCCCGTCTCCGTTCAAAGTGTCACTGGCGGGGCTACCTGAGCAGGAGGGGAAAGAAGGGGAGCTGTGCTCTAAATGGTGGTAGGAACCCGTCCCACGGTTACAAATTGCATACTCTAAGAAGGAGTTCATCCTAGTATTGTCCATCTGCCACTGATGGAGGAGGGTCAGCCTGTTTTGGGGGGGATTCCGCCTGCCCTACAACCTTTAGATAGTATGTCAAAGCTGTAAAACTTCCTTCCATGCATCGCTGGCCCTCGAACCCCGCAGCCTTCGGGGGGGACGGACGGGGGGGGACAGGGGGAGGCGGCCACGTGGTCCGCCCCCAGCCCAATGAGCGAGGGGCTCCTGAAGTTTGTCACATCTCTGAGCTCATCCATCAAGGCCCTGACATTTGCATGACAAAGGGGTTTCAATCAAACCCTGCCCATCAATCTGATAACAACACGAATACGTCAAAATCTTTCCTCAAAGACTTTAAAAGAGAGGAGGGAGGTGGGGTGCGGGGAGGTGGAGGGGCAGAGGGGCTGGGGGAAGAATTAGAATTATCCAAGACTGTTTTAAGTGCTAAAAAGGCCCCCAAGTTATGCGATTAGCCAATTTCAGCAGAACTTCCCCTTGCCCCAACTTTAAAAGGTTTTCCCCAACCCCAGCTCCATGTGAGAAGAAGAAAGACAGAGGGAAGAGAGGTAGGGAGGTCTGACTGCTCTTCCACGCAGGCACAAAAGGATGCTCTTCTCTTCATTTCGAAAATTTTCCCTAGAAACTGGCTTGAACACGTTTGGTGTTTTCTGGGCTGAGGAGCTTAATAAAAAGCTCCCAAGAAAAATACGCTCTGTGTGTTTTAATTTTGCCACACTGGCTTTGTGTCTAGAGCCAGTGTGGGTAAAAGCAAAATAATTAAATCAATATTCTAATGAGTCCATGAAATAAAGTTAGGAAGATAGAATGTCTTTCGTTGGAGAAATACCATGCCCAGCTTAGCAATTAGAGCAAAGGAACCAAAAATGACCCATGTGTCTATCTACGTACCTTCCTATCCATCCACTCACCCACGCACCTACACATTTACTACGGAAAAAAGTGGAGGTTTTAGGGGCTTTAACCAACGTTGGAACTTTCAGCTCTGCTTTTCCACGGCAAACGTGGTTTTATCTTTCACCGAACCTGCTTGTCAGACTGGAGCTTACCCCTAGCAGAGTCCAGCTGATGAGTAGGTGGAAAGACGCTGACTTCAGGCTGGCCACTCCACTGCTCAGAGAATGGAAACATAGGTAGGCAACATTTATTTACTTGTTAGCAGAAGGGAAACAAGAGCACCCAACAATATGACGCCCACAGTCATTTGTTACTTGTCAGGATATTTACTAGTTATTCAGCCTCTAAGAAGAACCAGGAGGGCTCTTTTTTTTTTCTTCCCCAGGCCAAAAGTTCACTTTGAAAGGCATAAACACGTCCTTTGGTTGGTAGGTTTGGCTGATGCAACACGTTGGGGTAACATTTGTTACGAAACTGCAACTCAGACAGCCATGGCATCAACCTCCCCTCCTCTTTTAAGTCCCCCCAAGAGAAATCGTGAGGTTTAGCCAACAACAGCTCTCGTCCTTCAGCTCAAAGAATAAGAAGAAAATTATTTCCAAAGCTGCGTGCCTATTTATTCATTTATTCTGCCGACTTTGCTGATGCTGAGATATTCAAGAAGAAAATCTTTCAGGTTACAAATGTTCTCTGAAACTTGCTATCTCCTTTTTTGCATAAAACAAACGAAAGTGATTATAAAGATTCAAAGCAGCTCTCGTGCCATTCCCCTTGCAAAAGAAATCGGTTTCTAATTTGATTCCAAGAGTGCTTTTTATATTTTTGTTGCACTCGCGTTTAAATTGAATGTATTATATTTAAACGACGCCTACAATAGATGATTTATGGGTTTAAAATGAAAAATGAAAAGGATAGATGTTTATTTCACCCTTGAATCAATTGTTTCGTATTGTCTGATTTTTTTCCACCGTGATCTCACTCCACTGTTACATTCAGGGGATGCTTTGTGTCGTTAAAATGCAGCTGTCTGCTGGGGTTTCAGAATGAGCTCCGAGAGAGCTCGCTGCTGCGGAGTCACGGAGGAAAAAGTTTTGCTGTACATCTCCTCTCAGCGAAGGCTGAATCACAGTTTGGACCTGAGGCAGGTCTGGGGTGAAGGCGCAGCGTTTCTTTGGTAGATGGAAAAAGGGGATAGGACGGGATCAAAATCTCAGCCGTGAAACCAGCAATCATCCCGGCCCGAGCAGGGGGGGAAACGCGGCCCTCGGGCTCCCGGCAGCCGCTCCAGCCCCGGCTTTTGGGGGGGTGAAGACTCTGGTGAGACCGGGGGGTGACGGCGGAGATGGAGCCGAGGAGGAGGGGTGCGGAGCTGAAGTCCCTTTGGCAAAGGGGGGTTTTGTCCCTCTGCGGAGGTAACTCTCAGATCACGATAGACGGGGTGCTGGAGCCGGTTTCTTCCCAGCAAGGGGCCGTTGCTCCCCGCTTCTCCCTGCCCCCCGGCACTGCGGGGCCTCTGGCCATCTGCTCCTCCCCGCACCCGCTGCGGGAGCCTAGGCAGCAAAATACCGGGCGGATTCCGGGGTGCGGCGGGACGGGAGATGCTGGGCTCCCACCCCCTGCCCGGGGCCGGCACCCCCGGGGATCCCCCGAGCTGCCCCCCGGCTCCGGCTTCCTTCCCCGAGGTGACACGGGCTTCCCCACAACGCGTGGCTTGGGGCATCTGCGCGCGATTTTCGAAAGCCGCCGCCTCATCGCGCACGACGGCACGCTGGGAATCGCTCAGCAATGGCTTTTCCAAATTTCCTTCTTAGCCCCTTGCCTGGATGAGATATCAGATTACTGCTGTTATTGTTATTGGGTTGAATTCTCGTTGTGGAGGAGGCGTGAGACCCGGTTTCGGTGCAGACCTTCACAACCCGCAGGAGGAAGAAACGCCGGATTATTGTTAACACCCAAACGCCGGGTGAGCCCAGCTCCATCACTTACACATCTATTTCTTGAAATCCCCCGTGAAGGGGAGCGGAGAGAGGGCAGGCTGTCAAAGAAAAGGTGTAGGTGGAGACTCTCGAATTGTCAGAACTTTGTCCTACACCTCCCTCAAATAGTGACTTAGCCTCTCATTACATTTATTACTTGATTTTCACCTATGTTTTGAGGGAGACAGTAGTTATTCCTCCTCTCTAAACCACAGATGGCATTGTTTTAGGGCTGCTGCTCTCTTTCACTCAACAGGATCGAACAAAATATCTGGACATAGATGAGGACAGAGGGTGAGCGGGGAATTTTTAGTTCTTTGATTCGTGGAAAAAGAAACTGCGCTGTCCAGAAGCGAGGTCGGTTGGTCCAGGGGAGGAAGGGAATTCGCGTCCTTGCTTTCGAAAATACCGCACCCCTCGCTGCTAAATAGCAAGATGAGGCTTCCCCCCGCCTCCCCCCCCCAGGACAACCACTCCGTTTGTTCCAACCCGACAGAGCCATCTTCTTAAAATAAACCTTTTCCTGACAGCAGCTTCTCCCTTGTAGCGGCAAAAAGCGGCTCCACGGAACTCGGGGCTGCAGCAGCCTTGGGGGGGGAGAGATTTCGCCCTTCCCTAAGGGAAGGTTTGTTTGCTTTGAAACAACTCTCCTGACACGGAGGACAGGGCCCTTCCGAAGGCGGTTGGTGGCAACACCCCTGGTCAGAAAGCTTTACCCGAGGAGTTCTCTGTGCGGGAGACACGGAAGGAAGGAGCCATTTCCAAAGGCTCCCGAGCGCTCGGAGTCTGCAGATGCTTCGTTTTGGAGTTAAATCTAACTCTCCGCGGAGAAAGTTTGTGTCACGCGTGAGAAATGTCAGCCCCGGCTCCCGGCGGGGGGGATGTGTAAGCAGCGCTGCTGACGCTGGGGTGCGTGTTTGGCTGCGGACTCCCTTCTCACCCAGAAGGACTTGTTCCTAGGAATTGCCAGAGATGTCTAGCCCCGGCGTGTGCCTTGGTTAGATCATAGCCTGCTAAGCTATATTTAGGGCTAAAAACTAAAGGGGAAAAAAAAAACAGTATGTGGAAAAATGCTTCAGAGTTTGGGAGTCCAAAGAAGCGTAGAAGGAACCCTCTTAACGAGTTACAAGCACCGGGCTATCTCCGAGCCGCAGAGTAAATACGCGACAATTAAGATAAGACGGAACAGCTCTACTCTGCCGCTCCCGGGCGCAGGGCGGGGACCGGGGCGGTGGGGACCGGCTCCAGCACCATGCCGTGCGGGTCCCTGGCTGGGGACGGTCCACGGGTGGTCAGCATCCCGCCGAGGGGATGGGGGAGGGACATGTTGCGTGTTCTCGGTCTCCCGACCAACGCTTCGAGTGGAAGATTTGGGTGAGAAACGACTCTTTCGATATTTTTTTCTTTTCAGGGTGGCACAGACCCCTCAAATCCCACCTCTTCCTGCGCCAAAAGATTAAATCCCTCCTCCGACGTCTCTGGGCAACCTGTCCCGCTTCCTCGTGAATAGCGTCAGCCCTTTCTACCTGGTTCCCCAGGGCAGAGGTGTATGTGTTAGCCGGGTCGTCCCACTAATGAGGTTCATTTAAGCCTTGCTACCGGGTGAAAGTGGAGAGGAGAGGTCTGTATCCGCAGCTCCTGCATGCAGCCGTGCCCTTCCTCGTAGCGGGCAGACCCTACGGGCTCCTCACCCCGACCGACCCCCGCTCCAGGCCACCCCCGCCTGCCCCCAGCAGAACTCCGCGACCCTGGGGAGGGGGGTCTGGGCTCAGGGCTGGGCTGGGGCTGAACCCGAGGGGTCCCGTTTCATCTAGACCAAGTGCCTGGCATGCCTGGGGAGGGGGCTAGCTCCACCTCACCCCGCCCTCTAATCAGTGCGTGAATTTCTCAACAACTTCATCAATGTTGCTAACATTAGTAGGTCAGCATTATTAATATCGTCAGTTTAAACAGCATCCCGCTGGGGTGGAGAACTAGATCCACCTGGCCGAACTGCAGCCATTCCTGAATTACTTCGGACCTGGCACCCTGTATTTTCCCCTTCGATGTGTGTAAAGAGGAAAAAAAAAAATCATCAGCAAAGCTGGGATAGCTGTGGGAGGTGCGAGCAGAAGGAGGTCCCCTCTGCCAGCTCCTTCCTTTGATGCTGGGGGGGCCTGAGGAGAGTCCCTCAAGCTCCGGCCGCTGAGGCCCGGGACGCGGTGAGCTGCTGGAAAAGGATGCTGCAACTCGGCTGAGAAAACGGTCTCTGGAGGCAGATTCCCGGCAAGCCGGAGCCCGGCACCGGCAGCTCGGGAGGAAGCTCGGGGTGATTCCCCGGGAGAAGGCAGCTCTCCCCACCCCGCGCATCGCAGGCTCAGCTCCCGCCTGCCCTGCTCAGGAGGCTGCCCACCCTCAGCCAGCCCGTCCTGCAGCATCTTCGGGGCTTCCAGTCGCTCTTTAGCAAACACATCCCCAAGACTAGCTCGGCGCAAGATAAATATTACTTTAGCATCCCTACAACACGTGGCAGCGTGCCTCATTTGCATATTTCTAGGTTAATAATCGTGAGGCAATTGCACTGTTTTGACAACGATCAAGAGCTGAATAGGCTTAATATGCTTAATATATGCCCTCCAGTTGCAGAGAACAGAAGGGCAGGGTTGCAAATATGCGTTCCCCATTTGTTTGACATTTTGAAGAAGGTAAAGAATGGCTGAACTAATGGCGAAATCTTACAGTCATTCAATAATTTAGATTTTATTGAATATTCCCCTTCTTTCCTCCGACATTTCAGTCTTGCTAATTAGGACAAATAAGAAGAGGCCTGCTGTTAGCAAGGATAATAACTGGCGAGGTTCCATTTATTAAGTCACTTTCGGTGGGTGTAGAATTGATCTGTGGCTGTGACTGGCATGCTTTCCAGACCTGCAGCAACTTGGAGCAGTCATTATGCTCTGCAGAAGGGCCCTCGTTAGAGATTTGTATTGATAAGGTGTCAGGGTTTATGTCGGGGGGTTCGTGGAAGCCCCTTCCCCGCCCCCGTCCCACCCCGGCGCTGCCTCCGCCGTGCGAGGGGGGACCCCTCAGAGGAGGGTGTCCCCTCTGGTCCCCTCCCCCTCTCCCTTCCCCACGGAAAGGGCGGGCGTGTTTGTGGAAATCCACCGCGAGATCCTTTCGCGGGGAGAGAGAGAGATCCCGATTTTTAAGTCGAGTGAGAAGCTTCCTGCTCGTGGGAGGCGAAGGGGAGCCGGAGCGGAGCAGCCCCGGGGGGGG
>Ga0065711_1012198_pt1 | contig 10168 bp, 6 predicted proteins | sample Hoacrofraction12_FD_59098 | JGI IMG/M metagenome (GOLD analysis project Ga0065711, IMG submission 59098) | Hoatzin crop microbial communities from Cojedes, Venezuela - Epithelial fraction 12 v2 (version 2) | ecosystem: Host-associated > Birds > Digestive system > Esophagus > Crop | place...
CCACCCCTTCCCATGCTCCTCTGGGAAAGGGGAGGGGTGAACCACCAAAAGGTATAAAGCCAGCAGGAAGAGCAGCAGCAAGTTCTCTCATCTGCCTTAAATTTACATTGAGCAAAGCACTGACAGGAGATGGTGATCCTTACTGGAAAAAACAATGCCTGGTCTTCTGCTGTAACTACATCTGTCACAGCAGCGATGTGACCAAGTAAGTAATTAAACTTAATTTTTCTGTGGTGTGGATAGAAAAAGAGGTCCTATGAAGCTATGTAAGAATGTAGTTTGCTAAACGCAGTAACAATATTATTACCAGAATTTATGCTTTTTGGTTTCCTATAAAAAACACCCAAAATGCTATGGGTTTACTCTTTGTTTCTAGTGAGACCAGGCGTATGACCTAAATTAAAGGTAGACAAATAAAGAATACAAACAGGATAAAAGTAGACAGAAAATTTTAAAAGCTACGGGGATTAAAGAAATAAGGAAAATATTTATAAACAGAGATGGCAAATGAAAATGGAGATTTAGAAGAAAATTTCTAAATCTACGGCACTAAGGAAAGACAAGAAATGATTTTAAAAAAAAAGCAAAGGGAATAAAAGCAGGTGTAGACAAAAAATTTAAAAAGTAAGGGGGATTAGGCAAATAAAGAGGAAAAAAAAATATAAGGACAGCAAACTGTAATGGAGACTTAGAAGGCCTAAAAAGCGAGGGCACTATGGAAAGATGAGAAATAACTAAAACCAAGACGTCATAAACAAAAACACGCTAGCGTAGAAAGAACATTACGATAGTGAGCGGGCTTAGGAAAATGAAGGGAAAAGCTAAAAAAATAGGAACAGCAAACTAAGAGGTAGAAAGAAAATTTTAAAAGCAAGAGCGCTAAGGCAAGACAATAAATACTTAAATGAAATAACAGCAACAGAAAAACAGCGAATAGGGTAAACGAATGAAACTGAAAAAAATGATGGGGGTTAAGGAAATAAAGTGAAAAAAACACAAATAGTGACGGCAATGCGAAACAGGTGTAGAAAGAAAACGTAAAAAGCAAGGGCTCTAAGGAAAGATGAGAAATAATTTAAATATAAAGGCGGAACATAGGATAAAAGTAGACAGACTTTTTAAAGGAAATGAGGATTACGGAAATAAACTAAAAAGTGGCAAAAGCAAACTAAAACAGAGATGTAGAAATAACATGTAAAACTCGACAGCACTAAGGAAACACTGAGAAAAGTTAATTAAAAAATAAAGGTGGCGAATGACATAGAAGTAGAAAATTTAAAAAACGACAAAAGTTAGAAAAATAGAGGGAAAAATTAAAAATGAAGGACAGACAACTAAAACAGAGACAGAAAGAAAAGCTAAAAAGCCGGAGGACTACAGAAACAGAAGAAAGAACAAAACAGAAAGGCACCGAAGGGGAAAAAGTATACAGTAAGAACATTTTAAAAGCAACGGGTGTTAAGGGAATAAAGTGAAAAACTGAAAAATAGGGACAACAAACTAAAATGGGTATAGAAAAAAAACCTAAAAAGTGACGGAGCTAAGGAAACACGAGAAATATTCAAACGCGCTAAGGGTGAAATAAAGACCATGAACTGGGATACATATATAAAATCTAAAAAGAGATGGGGATTAAGGAAATAAATGGCAAAAAAAAAGCGACGGCATACAAAAGCGTAGATGCAGAAAGAAAATTTTAAAAGCGAGGGCGCTAAGGAAAGATAAGAAATTATTTAACAAATAGCGAAATAAAAACAGTGACCAGGATAAAAACAGGCACAGAAAGAAGATTTAAAAAGCAACGGAGCTAAAGAAAGACAAGAAACAATTTTTTAAAGGCAGCAAAAGCAACAAAAGTAGACATAGAAAGAACATTTTAAAAGCCATAGCTGTCAAGGAAGGAGAAAATTATGAAATACGGATAACGTACTAAAACAGAGATGTAAAGAGAAAATTGAAAACATGACAGCGCTAAGGAAAGACAAGAAAGAAAAAATAAAGATGGCAGAAGGCGCAAAAGTAGATGGAAAAATTTAAAACCAGCAGCGATTAAGGAAGGAAGGAAAAAACTTTACAATGGCCATGGCAAACTGTAAGGAGATATAGCAAGACAATTTTAAAAGCAAGAGCGCTATTAAAAGTCCAGAAATAAAGACATCGCAGGGGAAAAATCTGGCATAGAAAGAACGTTGAAAAAGCAACGGGTGTTAGGGAAACGAAGGCAAAAATGAAAGAATAAGGACAGCAAACTAAAACAGATGTAGAAAGAACACGTAAAAAGTGATGCTGCTAAGAAAACGCAAGAAATAATTAAAAAAACTAGTGATATAAAGACAGCAAATAGGACAGAAGTAGATAAGTCTAAAGGCAAAGGAGATTAGGCAAGTAAATGGAAAAATGGTGAACTAAAACAGAGACATAGAAAGAAAATCTTAAAAGCGAGGGCGATAAGAGAAGAAATAAAAGTAATGACGGCGGATGGGCTAAAAGAACACCAAAAATTTTAGAAGCCACAGGGACTAACGAAACAAGGAACAAATTTTAAAAGAGAATGAGAACTAAATCAGAGACATAGAAACAAATTTAAAAAGCATCTGCGCTAAGGAAAGAAAAGCGATAATTTTTGGAAAAATGGGAAAGGGAATAAAATTAGTCATAGAAAGAAAATTTTGCAAGTGAGCCTTTTTAGGGAAATAAAGGGAAAAATCAAAAACAGGGACAGTGAACTAAAATGGAAACATAGGAAGAAAATCTAAAGAGCATCGGCACTAAAAGAAGAAGAGAAATTATTAAAAACAAAGACAGGGAACAGAATAAAAGGAGAAATAAAATTTTAGAAGCAAATAGGATCAAGGAAATATGTAAAAATTAAATCGTACCAACATTAAACTGAAAGAAGAAAAAAACTGTAAAACGCGAGGGCGCTAAGGAAAAAATGACATGTAGATGAAGAGACAGCAAATGAAATAAAAGCAGACGGACAATTTTAAAACCAATGGCGATTACGGAAACAAAGAAATAATTAAGAATTAGCTACAGCGAACTAAAACGGTTACGCGGAAGGAAAATGTAAAGAGCGATGGCACTGAGGAAAAAAAGAAGACAAAACAATTAAAAAAGGAAGAGGAAGAACTGAAAAACAGCAACGGCAAACTGAAACGCAGACACAGAAAATTTAAAAAGCAACGGCGCTAAGAGAAGAAATTATCTTTGACAACAATTGAGGAAAAAGGTACGAGGAAAGAAGATTTCAGAAGCGACAGGGACTAGGGAAAGAAAGGGAAAAACATTCAAAAATAGGGATCGTGACGTAAAACCGAGACGCTGAAAGAAAATTTAAAAAGCGACGGCGCTAGGGAGAGAAGAAAAAAGTTAACACACACAGAGCACACGGGATAAAAGTAGACAGGGAGAATCTTTAAAAAGCAACAGCGATTAGGGAAGTAAAGAAAAAAAATAAATATAGGGATAACGAACTTCATAATGATAGTAAAAGCGAGGGGCTACACGACCAACAAAGAACAATTAGAAACAGGGATGGGCAGCTTCATAAAAGTAGATGCAGAAAGAGAATTTCAAAAGTGACACAGTAAAGGACAGATGGGAAAAAAAAAATTAAAAATGACAACAAACAGGATACAAGTTGACATATTGAGAAAATTTAAAAAGAAAATGGATTAAGAACAGAGAGGAAAAATACCTAAAAATAGGCTTGGCAAACTAAATAAATGAAACAAAATTCAAAAAGCGATAAAGTAGAGGACAGGCAGGAAGAGATAAAACACACGGATGGGGAACTGGTTAAACGTAGACAGAAGGAGCAAATTTAGAAAGCAACAGGGTACTAGCCATATGGGCAAGAAGTTAAACAGCGGGAGAGGGAATCTGATAGACAGTACCAGGGAAAGGACATTGGAAGAGTGACAGGGAGCAAAGCAGAAGGGGTCACTGAAAACAGATGTAGGTCGGTGGGTAGAGGGAGATCTACAACTGCAATTTTCCCAAGAAAGAGGGAAGAAGGCAGTGGGAGAAGAATGAAATAATAACAGCTGGGCAGCCAGAACGGGAGAGACGTAGAAAGGAAACATAGAAGGCGACAAGATACAGGGCGGTGTTGGCAGAAGAACGTAATGCTTCAGGGAGCCAGACAGCCCGAAAACGAGAGGGAGGCAGGCAGAGATCTGGAGAAGCACAGTGGGGATGGGCCTGGACTCACGACTCACCACAGCTCCCAGCAGCAGACCTTCGCTACCCCTACACTTCTCTCTCCATCTCTAACACCTTTCTCTTCCACAGGGCCGGCTGCCAAATCCTAGCCTCGATGCTTGCTGTCCCACAAGGCTTCCCAGATGCATGGTGGCTCACACATGCAGCCGACAGAAGCAGCGAGCTCCCGGAGCCATGTGCTAGCAGCGCGTCGTGTCGGGGATGGCTCCAAGCGATTCTTCCTTGCAGTGGGTCTGACTGTTTCTTGCTGGAGGCAGCTGCCTGCAGAATGCCCTTTGATTGGCTCCTCGGCCAGCTCCTGTGCGCAGGCATGCCTGGGCAGCCCCCTTCCCAGCAGGAGCCCCTTGCACAGCAGGGCCGGCCCCATCCTCAGCCTCACTGGCCCATCCCTGCCCACATCCTTTTTAACACCTTGGCCCAACCCCATTTTTACCTCACGGGTCCCACCTGGGCTGCCCTGACCTGCAGCTGGAGCCCATCCTAAAGGAACAGGTGCCTTGGCTACAGCCCCACAGCACATCGCCCCCTCCCCCGACCCCTCTGCAGCCACCTTGGAAAAAAAGGGAGGAAAAAAACTGAAAAATTGGGATGGTGAACTAAAATGTAGATGCAGAAAGAAAATCTAAAAAGCGTGGGCACTAAAGAAAGAGAAGAAATAGCTAAAACTCAAGACATCAAAGCGACAAAAGCAGGCGCATGAAGAACATTTTAAAAATGACAGGCATGAAGAAAGTAAAGAAAGTAATTATGAAATAGAGATAGCAAACTACAAAGGAGACTCAGAAAGAAAATTTTAAAACTGACAGCACAAAAGAAGGATGAGAAATAATTTTAAAAAAAACAGAAAAAGCAATAAAAGCAGGTCTAAAAAGAAAATTTAAAAAGTGAGGGGATTAGGGAAATAAAGCAAAAAATTAACAAATAGAACAGCAAACTAAAAGAAAGAGAGAAAGAAAACTTACAAAGCGAGGGTGCTAAAGAAACACAGGAAATAATTAAAATACGAGGACAGGGAGATAAATACAGCAACCAGGATAAAATTATACAGAATGTTATAACCGAAATTAAGGAAATAAGCCAAAATTAAGAGTGATGAGAAATTATACCGAGATGTAAAAAGAAAGAAAATCTAAAAAGCAATGGCACTAAGGAGACCTGAGAAAAGATAATTGAAATGTAAAGGTGGCCAATGAGAGATAAGTACAAAATTTAAAAAACAACAGAGATGAGGGAAATAAAGGGGAAAAAATTGAAAATTACAGAAAGCAAACTAAAACAGAGATGTAGAAAATCTAAAAGGAAAGGGCGCTAAGGAAACAGAATGAATAACTAAAAATAAAGACATTGAAGGGAAAAAAGCAGACGTAGAACACTCGGATACGAGGGGCATGAAGAATATAAAGGGAAAAACTAAAAAATAGAGACAGCAAACTGAAAATGCCTGAGAAGGAAAACTTAAAAAGCGACGGCACTAAGGAAACACAACAAATATTTAAAAGAAATAACAGCAAAATAAAGACATTAAACTGGGATAAATGTATGAGATTTTAAAAGTGGGGGGGTTAGGGAAATAAATAGAAAAAAATAAAAAGAAACATTGGCAAACTAAAATGGAGATGCAGAAAGAAAATTTAAAAAGCGATGGTGCCAAGGGATAAGGAGACAAACTAATTTAAAAAAATACAGCAAATGAGATAAAAATTAAAAAATTTAAAAGCCCTGGGATTAAGAGAGGAAAGAACTTCAAAAAAAAAAAAGACCAAACTAAAAGACAGCACTGTGGTTTAGTCCCTGCCGACAACAAACAACCACACAATTGCTCTCTCCCCCTCTCCCACCCCCGGTGGCACAGGGAGGAGAGTCGGAAGGAAAAGGCAAAACAGAATGGCAAAGGGAGAAGAAAAATAACAATAATACTGATAAAAAGAATATACAGCATGCTATGTTCTTGCCACCCAATGCTCAGCTTCCTCCTGACTAGCAAATTCCCCTCCTTCAGCCAGCTCGCCTCCTTAAATACCGCGTGTGATGTCACACGGTACAGAATGTCCCATTCAATCAGCTGGTTTGGGTTTGCCCGACCCGCTTCTCATGAAAATTCATGCTAGTCCAGCTGAACCCAGGATGTGGACTTAAAAAACAAATTTTAAAATTGACAGTGTAGAGGACAGATAGGAAAAAAGCAGACAATAGAGACAGAAAAATACATGAAAGTGAACACAGAAACAAAAATTCAAAAGTGAAGACATCAAGAGAGGAAAAAATTATAAAACAGAAAAAAATCTAAATAGGTACGAGAAATAGAAAGAAAATTACAAAAGTGACCATGTACAGGACAGACAAGAACAAACTGAAAAAGAAATGTGGCGAACTGGGTAATAATAGACTAGGAAAGAAAATTTAAAAGCAACAGGGTACCAGGCAGACAGGAAACAATTAAAAAACAGGGAGAGACATCTCAATAAAAGCAGACCTAGGACAAAAATTTTACAAGAGACGGGATACGGGAAACAGGAAAAAATTAACACAGAGGGAGAGACAATGAGATAAAAGTACATCTAGAAACAACACTTCAAAACTAATAGGAATGCGAGAGTGAAAAATTGAAAAATAGGGACAGTGAGGTAGATAAAGGTAGACACAGAAAGAATAGTTTATAAGCAACTGAATGGAGACATAAAAAAAAAAATTAAGACTGACAGGGTACATGACAGACAAGAAAGAATAAAAACTAGGGATGGGAGCCTGATAAAAGTAGACATAGAAATAAAATTTTAAAGGTGACGGCACTAAGGAAAGACAAGAAAACTGAAAAACAAAGACAGCAAATGGGATAAAAGTCAACACAGAAAGGGTATTTTTAAAAAAGGATTGAGACAAAGGAAAAAAAATGAAAAATACAGACAGTGAAGTAAAACTATCCTGGGTTCAGCCAGAACAGGGTTAATTTTCACTAGGAGCCAGGAGGGGACACAGCTGGGCGGGCTGACCCAACCTGGCCAAACAGAAGAGGGTATTCCATACCACATGCTGTCATGCTGGGTTCTGGTTGGGGGAGCTGGGTGGTGGGAAGTCAGTCGAGGCTCGGGAGCATGCAGCAGCGGGTGGCGAGAGTCGCTCTGTGCATTCTGCTATTTGTTTTGTGTATTCTCCTTATCAGTATTATTGTTGTTACTGTTCCCTTTGTTTGCTGTTCTGTTAGAACTGCCCTTATCCCGACCCATGCATTTTTGCCTTTTTCTTTCTATTCTCCTCCCCACTCCAGTGGGGGGAGGGGCGGCAGAGCAGTCAGATGGCCCTATTGTTGCCAGCCACAGCCAAACTATAACAAAAACAAAGACAAAGAAATAACATTTCAAAAGCAAATGCGTAAAGGACAGACAAGAAAAAAATACAGACAGTGAACTGGAAAAAAGATGACATTGACGTGCAGAAAACAGACTCCACGATCTGTAAGATTGTAAAGTAGGTATGTTTAGGGATCGAGAGAGAACCTGAATCAGAGGAATAAGCAAGACAAGAAAGAGAGATAAAGAAAAAGAAGCCACAGGAAAGAGCTTTTCTGGCCTCTACTCGCTCCCCCGGCCTCCCACCCCTCTGCAGCCTCTCACCTCCTGTTTTTCTCGCTCTACTTAACCCAGCCTCCCACCTCTTTCCAGCCTCCTTTTTTTTCTGGCCTCTACTCTCGTCCCCAGCCTCATATTTTTCTGGCTTCTACTCACCCTCCCAGGCCTCCTACCCCTCTGCAGCTTCCCACCCCTTTCCGGTCTCCTGTTTTTCTCACCTCTACTCCCCCCCTCGGCCCCCTCCGGCCTCCCACCCTTCATCAGCCTCCCACCTCCCATTTTGCTGGCCTCTACTTAACCCAGCTTCTCACCCCTCTGCAACCTCCTACCCCTTTCCATCCTCCACTTGCCCCCCTCCCCCCCAGCTTCCCACCCTTTTTCAGCCTCCCACTCCCATCCCCTAGAGTGCAGGACGCACAGACAGAGAGAGAAAAATGACAGGGAACAGGAAAAACGGTACTAAGAAACAAAGAAAGGGTCAGACGAAGAAGGGGGTGGTTAGGGTTGGAACCCCAGCACAAACCAGCAAGGGGCTAGAGGACAGAGAGAGAGGAAGAGAAGAAAGGGCCAGGAAGCAGGACAGAGAAGGAGAGAAAGGTAAAAAGGGAGAGCCGGCTGGACAGGGAGGTACACTAAGAAACAACCAGACAGGCAGCAGGATAGAGAGACAGAAAAACCGGGGACAGGAAACAGGACAGAGGGACAGCGAGAGGAAACAAGGGCCATGGAGCAGGACAGCAGTGGAGAAAGAGGCACTGGGGCAGCAGGATAGAAAAAGAAGGAAGGAAAGGCCAAAAGAAGGACAGGCTGACTTGTTTAAGCCTCCCCCTCAACCACAGGAACAGGATGCAAACTCGGATGAAATCCCGACTCCTCCAGACAGCTCTGTATCTTCCCGGACTAGGATTTCCCCCTCCAAGACCCAAAATGGGATGTTAACAGGTCTGCTCCCATGGAGAGACTGCAAGTATACCAAGAGTGGATTTCTAAAGGAATGGAAAGGGCCATTACCAGAACCATAAATTGGTCAGCTTTATATGCAGTTAAACAGGGTCCTTCTGAGTCTCCATCCGAATTCCTGGATCGATTGAGGGATGTAATGCGCCGTAACACACTGCTGGACCCTGGGTCAGAGGTAGGGATACAACAACTAGTCTCCCTATTTTGAGGTCAGTCTACAGGAGACATTAGGCGCAAATTCCAGAAGTTGCATCCTACAGAAGGTAGGAACTTGGAAGTCCTGCTGGATGAAGCATGGAGAGTGTTCAGCAATAAAGAGGGATGCAGGCAAGGGCAGAGAATAGTGACAGTTGTTAGGGAAGAGGAAGGAAAAAGGCCTAGACAGGAATTATCCCACTTGGGTAAAGACCAATGTGCGCTGTGTAAAAGATTTGGTCATTAGAAAAGGGAATGTCCAAAAAATAAGGAAAAGGGACGAGGCCCCCAGATAGAAAAAAATAGCCCATGTAAAGGAAGATTGACGGGGATCTGGGGAATCCACCCTAGCGGATCCACTGGTTATAATGAAGCTAGGGAAGGAACAACAAGAGGTAGAATTTTTGATTGACATGGGGGCAACATCCTCGGTTTTGAATCAAGCTTCAATACCCCTGGGGAATGATTATAGCATGGTAAAAGGGGCAACTGGCCAAAGTGAAAAAGCATACTTTAAAGTATAAATTAGGAAAACAATGGGGCATCCAGAAATTCTTGTATATGCCCAACTCCCCAAAGGCACTTCTGGGAAGGGATTTGTTGGAACAATTGGGTCCAAAAATTACATTTGAAAAAGGAGAAATTACTCTGGAGGTAAAGGATCGGCAACAGATTCAGGTACTGAGTCTATTTCTAACCAGTCCTCCCACAGAAGGAAAAAATTCCTGAGGAGGTGCTAAACCGGGTATACCCTGGGGTATGGGCCACTGATGTCCCTGGAAGAGTGAAGAATGCTCCACCCATTGAAGTTAGACTCAAAGAAGGCCGGCAACTGGTAAGAGTTAAGATTATTGAAAGAGTGTGAGTCGGATTTTAACACCCCTTACTACCTGTCCATAAATCTGACAGGTCGTATCGGGTGGTCCACGATTTGCGAGCCATAAACAAAACAACAGAGGAACCTATATACTTTGTTGACCATATTGGCTCCCGAATTAACCTGGTTTATCTGAAAGATGCCTTCTTTTGCCTCCCTCTCCATGAAGCCAGTCAGAAATTATTCACATTTGAATGGGAGAACCCCAAAAGTGCTCGAAAGATGTGGAGTCCTGGCTGGACGAGAGGGGACATAGTTTGGTGCGTTGAGCAACCCAGGTTCCGATCCGGAAGTGAGCCTTGGGAGCGGCTGACACGGAACCCTGCTGGGAAGGCAGAGCGAC
>Ga0065711_1051946_pt1 | contig 10167 bp, 9 predicted proteins | sample Hoacrofraction12_FD_59098 | JGI IMG/M metagenome (GOLD analysis project Ga0065711, IMG submission 59098) | Hoatzin crop microbial communities from Cojedes, Venezuela - Epithelial fraction 12 v2 (version 2) | ecosystem: Host-associated > Birds > Digestive system > Esophagus > Crop | place...
GTAAAGAATTTCTTCCTTATATCCAGCCTAAACCTACCCTGTTTTAGTTTAAAACCATTACCCCTCGTCCTGTCACTGCTGTCTCTGCTAAAAAGATTGTCCCCATCTTTCCTATAGGCTCCCTTTAAGTCCTGAAATGCTGCAATCAGGTCTCCCCGCAGCCTTCTCTTCTCCAGGCTGAACAAGCCCAACTCAAGCTGGAATTATTTTCCCTATGTGAAACAAGAAATGGTGCAAAAGGACATTTGTGAGAATCATAGTTAATGACGGGTGAATCTCTGGAACAAGAAAAGTGTTACTAATGTGAAGTGTTATCTGTAACCATTTTCTCACCCCACCTGGAGTCCTGTGTCCAGCTCTGGAGCCCTCAGCACAGGACAGACATGGAGCTGTTGGAGTGGGACCAGAGGAGGCCACAAAAGTGATCAAAGGGCTGGAGAACCTCTGCTGTGAGGAAAGGCTGGGAGAGCTGGGGCTGTTCAGCCTGGAGAAGAGAAGGCTGCTGGGAGAGCTGGGGCTGTTCAGCCTGGAGAAGAGAAGGCTGCAGGGAGACCTTATAGCAGCTTTCCAGTACCTGAAGGGGCCTACAAGAAAGCTGGAGAGGGACTTTTTGCAAGGGCATGGAGTGACAGGACAAGGGGTAATGGCTTCAAACTGACAGAGGGTAGATTTAGACTGGATATAAGGAAGTAATTTTTTACGATGAGGGTGGTGAAACACTGGCACAGGTTGCCCAGAGAGGTGGTCAATGCTCTGTCCCTGGAAACATTCAAGGCCGGTTTGGATGGGGCTCTGAGCAGCCTGATCTAGTTGAATACATCCCTGTTCACTGCAGGGGGGGTGGACTGTAAAGGTCTCTGCCAACCCAGACTATTCTGTGATGCTATGATCAGATTAGCCTCTTCCTGAAGCTGACGTCCCACTTTTTGTGTATTCCACAGGAACACTGCATCTTCTCTGCACGCTCTTGTAGGTAAGAATACTATCTCTTAAGAGCTTCACCAGTAAGCAAAATAAACATCAGGGAAATGCAGATAGTGAAACAATGGGAAGCAGCATGGATTTAGAAATCCTCTGCTTAAAGGTAAATGTTTTCTCCATATTAAAAGAAAGTAGTATTTCCTGTAATTTTTTTTTCCATCTGTGGAAATCAAATGTATCAAGGTGCTAAAACAGATTTCAACCATACTCTATAATCAAAGCTATAGTCAGAGCTCCAGGTCACTCTGATGCAATGTTCAGAATCCTTATGCTCTAAACCTTTCCTCTGAAATGAAACATTTTAGACTTGTACAAGAAAAGCTTCTATAATTCCGTGAACTTTTATTTTCATGGTTTGAAGACCCTAATATAGGGCTGTTGGGCAGGGCAGAGGGGGAGAGACAGAACGATACAAGTGAAGAGGTGTTTTCCTATCTTAAAGAAAGACATAATGCTCAGAAGGATTTTCAACTGAAGTTACTACTGTCTAGCCTGAAAGGATTACCCTTCGATAGAACCTGCTCCCAGAAAGCTTAGTCTGCTGTGAATTTTGAACACTTGGAGACTCATCTTCCACTAACCCAACACCCACCATTTAATCCATCTTTCAAGCTAGTTGCTCTCAGAATAACCCATCGGTATTTTTTCATCAAAACTTTAAATGTTCTGCCTGTATCTATGGCTGGTCGGTTTCCTAAAAAAAAGTTTTTTTGCATTGAGAATGTGTGATAAAATAATTTGGTTTTTTTCTGCACAGGAGGAATGCAAGAATCTTCTGAAGCCTCTCAGAAGCTTCAGTCATCTTCAGACACGCATCATTAATTCATGTATCTACAATGAAGAAGTTCTAGTGGGGAAGACATTCTTTTTCACTTGTCAAATTTATGTTTCTTTCCAGGCACCAGGCTTCTCCAGACTTTCATTAAAAAAGCGAGCCATGTCAGTGAGCTATTACTTGACTTCCTCGAATTTATTTTGGAAAAGGATTCTCAGTAGGCAATCTGTGACTGCAGGTTATTGATTTAAGGAACTGACTCACTAATTACAATGTTTGTGTCAAGCCTTTATACAGTGTATATGTATTTTCTTTATATTCATGGATATTTTGTATTCTCCATTGTTTCTAACAATGCCAAAATTTGTCAAAAAAAAATGTATCAGATCATTAATGTAACATTCAAAATGTGTATTTAGTGAAGAGTGTTCATTCCTTCTACCTTGTCGTTGCATCTCAGGACTTGGCTCACAGTAAATCCCACATAGACATTGAAGAGATGTTAAGGACATAATACGTCTTTATTTCTCATCCTAGCTAATGGAAAACAGGTTTTTTCTACTATTTGCCACTGTTTGCATCAAAGTTCCTTCTTCTGAGAGGAGGTTTGTTATGCGTTGAGGGAAATTTTTCTAATACGCTCCAAAAATTATATCAAGTATCTGAGTGACCAGTGGTGATCAATGAGTATTCAAAAAACACAGGAGATACTATAATGTGATGGATATTCGTGATTTTGTAATATGCATTTTGTTCCTCCTTAGTAGGAATGAAAGCATTTGCTTTAATGCAAACATCTGGTTAAATTCCAGTCATCCATCCATCAATGCAAAATTGCTTCATGGTGTGAATATTGCAGTCACCCAATGCTTATTTTCCCTAGGCTTCATATTCTGAATAGCATATACACCTTTCCTTTTAGAAACCACGGATTCAACTCATGTTGCTTTTGTTGGTTCGGAACAAGGCCAGATGGAGTACAATACCCAGCTTCTTCCTTTTTTTTTTTTTTTTTTTTTTAAAAGCTAACCCTGAAATCTTTAAGGGCCATTTTAAGGAAAGGTTTTTGTCTACTTAATGCTCCTAATTAGAACAGCTGCTCTGCTAGGTCTGTCTAAATCCAAGTGTAGTCTTTGGCTAAATTTCCACACTTTTTTAGGGAAAAAGAATACAAGAACAGAGTAAATATACAGATATACTGTTTTGATATACAATCCCTCCACAAAGATGTCAGCTAGCTTTAGTTTGGGACTGCTCAAGTCTCAACAGACTTTTCTTCTGATAAACCTTAGTTTTGTAGTGTAAAAATAGTTATTGCATGTACCTTCTCCAAGTCATTCTGGGTTTTACAGATCACTGTCATACTTTCTCCTGTCCCTTTTCCAGGTTGAAGAGTCCTGGTCTATTTAATCTCCCCTCACAGAGAAGCCATTCCATGCTTTTCATCATTTCTGTCCCCTTCCTCTGTGTTTTCTGGATCTCGTATGTGCATTGACATATGAGGACACCAGAACTGCAGACATACAAGGACACTAAAAACCCTTTTGCCTACATCTGACTGTTTTTTACTTCTGCTTATTATAACAGTTCGTATTTTAACTTTTACTCAGGTACTTAAGTTGCAAGGTGATTTCTTAGCATGATGTTTTAATGAGCCATTGGTAAGCCTCAATTATGTTGCCATCTGTCTGTCTGTAGACTATAATCCTGTCTGATTGGCAAACGATTGGCATTCCTCCAAGATTTATATCACTGCTTTATATCTAAGAGCACATTTTGAAATCACCTTGAATATGAATACGGCATCCGCATTTCATTAGATTCTGGAGAGCATATTGCTCATCTGTGTATCAGGAAGCAATAGCTCCTGTCATTTCATCACTGCCATGAAAACATGTGTGTATCTCTAGCTCTTTCCAATTCTTTAGTCACAAGTGTGAGCTGCCTTTCACATAAATTCCTTACAATCAGTGTGCTGGTCTGGAGTGGCCCATTTCCAAGGATTCCTGTTTTTGCTGTTTCTTGGTACAAATATCAAGCACTGAACATCCTAAACTGTTGTTAAACAGTCAGCATCTTAATGGCCAACATCTTAAAAAAAAAAGCAGTTGATAGACTAGGAGACTTAAGTTTTTAGAAAGACTTAGTTTGATGTGTATTGAATCAGGGATTGTTTTGTATCATCTTCTTGCTATGAAGTTTCATGCTATGCCTGGAACAGCCTGCTTTTCTTTGCCAGGACACCTCTTTTGGAAAGAGGTCTAGAGCTTGATTTTCCATTGCATTTCATAGAATCACAGAATTCTGGAGGTTGGAAGGGACCTCTGGAGGTCACCTGGGACGAACGGCCTGCTCAGTCAGGGCCACCAGGACCTGTCCAGGCAGCTTTTGGATATCTCCACAAAGGGAGACTCCGCGACCTCTCTGGACAGTCTGTGCCAGTGGTCAGCCACCCTCACAGAAGAAAAGTGTTTCCTGATGTTCAGAGGGAACCTGCTGTGTTTCAGGTTGTGGCTGTCACCTCCGGTCCTGGCACTGAACACCACCTGGCTCCATGCTCTTTGCAGCCTCCCTGAGCCTTCTGTCCTCCAGGCTGAACGGTTCCAGCTCTCAACCTTACCTCACGGGAGAGATGCTCCAGTCGCTTCGTCATCCTTGTAGCCCTTTGTTGGAGTCTCTCCAGTATGCCCATGTCTCTCTTGTACTGGCTAATGTTCAACCTGGTGTCCACCAGGACCCCCAGGTCTTTTTTTCACAAGCTTCTTTCTAGCTGGGTGGCTGCCAGCACGTACTTGTGCCTGGGGTTGTTCATGATGTGTGTGGCTGAATATGTCAGTCATGTTGTCGATGTCACCGATTAAGAACACAGATCATAGAAGGACCGTTGTGTTCAACAGCTGTGCTTCAAACTCCAAAACTGCTGTTCACAAGTTTGATTGCTACAGCTGTCATGAACACAGAAATGTTAGATGGTCCCCACCGGAATCTGTAAAACATAGCTGTTGAGTAACAGAATGTAAAAAGCCTGGTGTGTGTTGACTGTCTGTAAGCTTTGATGAAGAATAAATACATTACAGAATAAGGTGCAGCTGTCAAAAGTGCTGTTGATGGTTCATTCTGCAAATAGAAATTACCAGCACAGTTCAAATATCAGAAACGTTTGAGAAAGCCGCCAGGGTTTCTCTCAGAATGAATCATCAAAAAATTTTTTCTGTCACTTAATGAAAATAAAAGATCTATATTTGCATATAGATCTGTATATCCTGGGACTTATCAGTCAAGTTTTGCCAACATCAAGTTTCACTTTTGTTATGTAATTTGGTGGGCTGCCAGTGTCAACTTTCTTTCAGTACAGTTCAAAGTTGAAGCACAGCATCCCTTCAGTAAGTAGGTCACTTGGGAGGATAGCGCAAGTGTTCAGATACTTGTGAATCTTTGCCAGTTCTTATACCATGTATCTTAAAATATTTGAATAAAACCAGATGCAGTGCATGACACATTTACCAAGTTGCACTAAAGGAGGTCATAACTTCACCAGTGATACAATCTGAAAAACAGTGCTTGAATTCTGAGGGTGTCCTAGAAATACAACACTCCATTTACTCTGAGCATCCGCATGGACCTACCTATATGCCTGTGGAATTAGCTAGATGTCTAAAGTTCTGCATGTGATCAGGGACACCTCAGGTTTTGACATCTGTCTCCAACTTATGGTGTTCTATCTTGTACTAGAGTATTCAGGAATAAAGGAGGACCAGGGATGTTTTACTTTATGGCCCTGTTCTGGACCTCTAACCAGATTTCTCCAAGATTCTGCCAGCTCCCAAAGAGCACTGTGGACAGGAACGCACAAAGTCTGTCTGCCTCCATTTCCACAGTCCCCCAACGCTATTCCAGCAGGCTTTGCACTTTCAAACAGCCCTCATGCATTATTTCCAGGGCATTTAGTATACACACAAGAACTGAAAATAGATGACAGAAGAAAGGAAAAGAATTTATGGTGGTGTAAGACAAATTCCTCCTGTTTTAAAAGGGAATTCTATCATTCACAGTGTTCACAGCTAGATATAATACATCAGCCCAGGTCTCTTTTCATGCCCGTGGCTGTGGTATCACAGAAATACATGGCCCACCAGGAGAGCCCTAAGGTGGCTGTCAGCCACCCTCCCACTCCTATGATTCACGGCAACTTTGGAAACTCATACGGCCTGTGGCATAAAGCGTTACTCCCAGTCTGCTCTAATTTAAGAAAATCTCCAGAGAACTACAGCTCAGAGGAACTGAAAATTCACATCTCAGCATACATTGCAGGGACTCCTTTTATGCACCTTGGGAGGATTCTCCCTCCACCAGCTGCAAAGCTTTCACAGCCCTTGTATTCCTGTGAAGTACTGTTCAAAGAGGAGTGTGAAGGGGAGGAGGGTTATCTACCTTAATGAGCTTCCTAAAGCAAAAATAGTTGTAGGACACCATAAAACTATAGCCAGTTAGTGATTAAAAGATGATACTGAAAATATTTTTTAAAGCTGCAGGAAATGTTAGTTGTAGGAATTAAAAAATAGCTGCAAAGATCATTTCCATTTAATTCTCAGGAAGAACTGAATCCAAGCAAACAACAAAAAAGAGCACATCCTGGAAAGATCCAGAAAGTACTAGATGTTAGGAAATCTGTGATGTCAGACATTTGAGCACTGGAGTAAGTACATCTGTAAGATTTTTCCAGATTGAGTTTATTATTCTGAAATTCCCAATTGCTCTACATGTGCAAGTACCTGCAATAGTAATGATTTGTTCAGTGAACATGGTAATCCATCTCTTTCTCATCTGCTGTTAGCTTTATTTAATATTCTATGAAAACTAAAAAGTGTACCATTTGGCATTTAGAAATTCAGGTCAGCCACTCATATTCAGGAAGCCTTTAGAAGCTTGTCCTTCCATCCACGGAAGCCATCCTATTAAACTGTAAAAATCACATTCACTGTCTTTATAGCCAAACCCAATGTGAGTAATTCAGAAAATAATTCATGGCCTGCTTCTGCCTGCATAATATACTCAAGCTGTGAGCAAGCAATAGTCCATCTGGACCGCGGCACTGGAGCTGTGGTGCTCGAGAACAGCCACCATTTCTGCCCCTGCATGCAGACACCTGCCCGTCGGATCTGTGTGAGTACAGATCCGGGCTCTGCTCCTTTTTCAAGCTGTTTTGCTTCACACGTTGGAGGTAGCGCTGAGCCCACTGTGGTGGGTTGACCCTGGCTGGACGCCCAGTGCCCACCAAGCTGCTCTATCACTCCCCCTCCTCAGCCAGACAGGGGAGAGAAAATACGATGAAAAGCTCATGGGTCGAGATAAGGACAGGGAGAGATCACTCACCAATTACCATCGCAGACAAAACAGGCTCAACTTGGGGAAAATAATTTAATTTATTGCCATTAAACAGCAGGATAATGAGAAATGAGAATAAATCTAAAAACCACCTTCCCCTAACCCCTCCCTTCTTCCCGGGCTCAACTTCACTCCTGACTCCTCTACTTGCTCCCCCTGCATAGTTAAGAAGGGGAAAAAAGCTGCTGTGCAACAGCACCTGGAAGAGAGGAGTGAGGCTGTGTGAGAGAAACAACTCTGCAGACCCCAAGCTCAGTGCAGAAGGAGTGGGAAGAAGTGCTCCAGGTGCCGGAGCAGAGGTTCCCTGCAACCCGTGGAGCAGACCATGGTGAGGCAGGCTGTGCCCCTGCAGCCCATGGAGGTCCACGGTGGAGCAGATCTCCACCTGCAGCCCGTGGAACGGACCCCACACCGGAGCAGGTGGATGCCTGAAGGAAGCTGTGACCCCATGGGGAGCCTGTGCTGGAGCAGGCTTCTGCTAGGACCTGCAGACCCTTAGAAAGAGGAGCCCACGCTGGAGCAGGTTTGCTGGCAGGCCTTGTGACCCCATGGGGGACCCACACTGGAGCAGCCTGTTGCTGAAGGAGGGGGAATGGTAGAGCAGCTTGGTGGGCACCTGGTGAACAGCCAAGGTGAACCCACCACAGTGGAGGAGGGATAAGGGGAAAGGAGAGCAGCAGAAAATTCTGACACTTTCCATTTTATAGACAGCCCCTTCAATTCATGGAATGTCAGTGTCACAAATGAGCAGCAATCATTTCAGCTCTCAGCATAAAGACAATGAAATGGTGCTTCCATTCACACAGAAGTAGTGCCACACTGTAATTAGGAATAAATCTTACTGCATTCTGACAAAAACATTTTTCTCCCTAAAGATCTAAGTCTTTGTGGACTGCAATGTTTGCTTTTCAATTGTCAGTTGAATAAAACTGTGTATCCCAAACACCATAAATAAAGCATTTAGCAGAACAAAAGGATGTACTAACAACTGTTGTCATCTTCTGGAGTACTTACCTTGAATGTCATTTACTCTGTCAATACAGTGAACACCTCCTCTTCTACACAGAAGTTCATTCTGTTCTTTACTTCACAAAGAAATTTTCAAAATAATGGGCATATCCATCTTTTACAAGTGCTGTATATTTAGACTGAGGTGAATAATAATAATTCATATTCATTTAACGCTGAATATTATGCTTAGCTCTGGACTTCTGACAATAGAATGGAAACCTGATTCATGTAGTACCAGTACCCATTTACAGTTACAGTCCTGTATGTAACATAAAAAGAAATTACACTACTATCTTCATCCCTTTTTTTCTTTAAACTAACCCCTTTCATCATTCCTTCCTCTTCTTTTCTCAGCTTAGGGTCTGAGATATGCCTGATGTCAGAAACAAAAGAGCAAAGTCTTTAAAAGTTATACAAAGGTGAGACTACAAAGAGGGACTGGAGTGAGAGAGCTGCTTCTTGGTGGAAGCCACTGCTGCTCCCAGTAAGGTCACTGCCTCTGTCAGTTTGTGTTGAAGATTGCATACAGTCTGGAAATAAGAAATAAGTATTTGTGGAAATCCACCAGTTTACATCACCATTTTGTGTTCTAAATAGGAAGATTTTCATGGAGAGTTTTAAATCTGCTATTGATTAGCAAGGGGCAATCATGACTTTAAAATCTGAAAGGTGATAGCCTGGTGCACGTGTGCCAGTCCTGGTTTGTGGGTGGGCTACATGCCCCATTACATAGCCATTTGGACTCTGTATGTACCAGTAAGCTTATTAGATGGTGGGTACAACCACTGTTCCATGATTATCTATATTAAATTCTAACAAAAAATCTGACACGATTCTGAGCTGAGCTTGCACTTTTCCAGGCACAGCTTGCACGTGGGCAATTCCCAACAAGGAGATTGGAAGTGGCTATCCCATTTTGGAGGGTGATGGACTTGAGATGGGATGTGTTCTGTTAGTTCTGTTTGTTAGCTTTTATTATCTCGTGCTCCAAAAAACGTTAATCCCTGCCCTGTATTGATTATTAGGATAGGTTTTGTTCGCTGGTGTAGATGCGTTGAAGAGGGAGTCAGCAAGCAGATGGTTCCTGAAGGAGCCAAGAAGTTGCAGAGTCTCCTTTGTAGCTGGGACAAGAGCAAGGCATGGGCAAGGTGGAGAGAGGAAGGAGGTGCTTGCTGTGTAACGAAATGTTGTCAAACATGCCAGGAGTTACAGGTTAACCATCCGTCATGGTTTAAAGCAGGGTGTCAATAAACTGAGTGACAGACGCTGTCTGTTAACCCCCGCCCTCCCAGCAGAGGAAGGGAAAAGGAGGAAAAGGGAGAGACACTTACAAATTGAATAAAAAAAGTCTTACTAAGAACACTAATAATACTATTAATATTAATAATAAGAGAAATAATGTAAAATATACAAAATCGATACTGAGTTTCCCAGAGTTGGGTGCCGGGTGCTGGTGTCCCACCAGCAGCTGCCGGGCAGCACCGGGAAGTCCTGGACTGGCCTCGGCAGTAGACAGGAACTGGACTTAGGGATGCACGGATCGGAATCTGGATCAGGATCGCAGGCAGGACAAGGAGCAGGGTCCTCTTCAGAAGGCGGACATGGATGAAGAGAGCGAGACCCTCATGTTCCTCCAGCTTTAAACTGAGTATGACGTGCATGGCATGGACTACTGCCTTGGTCAGTATCGGGTCACCTGTCCTGTTTGCCCCTCCCCGCGAGTTGGACCCTTTCCAACTCCTCACTTGCGGGACCTAAGAGATCTGTTGGTGACCTTGGCTGCTATAGTGATAATTATAAACAGGGGCCTTTTTCTGCATTTCTTTCCTACTGTTAGCTCAGTATATGGGGACCTTATAAATGCCTATAAATATCTTAAGGGTGGGTGTCAGGAGGAGGCCAGACTCTTTTCAGTGGTGCCCAGTGACAGGACAAGGGGCAACGGGCACAAATTGAAGCACAGGAAGTTCCGTCTGAACATGAGGAAGAACTTCTTCCCTCTGAGGGTGACGGAG
>Ga0065711_1051947_pt1 | contig 10167 bp, 8 predicted proteins | sample Hoacrofraction12_FD_59098 | JGI IMG/M metagenome (GOLD analysis project Ga0065711, IMG submission 59098) | Hoatzin crop microbial communities from Cojedes, Venezuela - Epithelial fraction 12 v2 (version 2) | ecosystem: Host-associated > Birds > Digestive system > Esophagus > Crop | place...
AGCCTAGGCTCATCCCTAGTGAGCTGGGCAATATCCCCTTCCCCCTTCGAACCTAGTTTAAAGCCCTCTCAATGAGCCCTGCCAGCTCGTGGCCAAGAATTCTTTTCCCCTTTTGTGATAGCTGAGCTCCACTTGTTGCCAGCAGGCCCAGTGCTGTGTATACCTCCACATGATCAAAGAAGCCAAAATTTGACCAATGGCACCAGTCTCTGAGCCACCTGTTAACCAGGTGAGTTTTCCTGCCCCTTTCAGTGCTGTCCCCTGCCACTGATGGGATGGAGGAAAAACACTGACATTAAATTATACTAATCTGAAAACAGCTATTATGGAGCTTGATGAGTTGATACATGCCATTTCTTTTGTTATTCTGTTTGATTTAAGATTACAGTAACTTTTATATCTACTTCAGATAGCCCAAAGTACAACTGTTAGATAGAAAACAAGATCATGTGCTCACCGTTATCATCATGGGAATACTCTGTTCCAGAAACAGTGCACCTTCGGAAAACCATCTTGTTTTCAGTAAGTGTCCCAGTCTTGTCTGAGAAGATAAACTGCACCTGACCTAAGTCTTCTGTGATATTTAAAGCTCGGCACTGCAGCTGAGAGTCAGTTTCTTCATCATATAAATCTTTATCTTGATGAATAAAGTATACTTGGCAGATTTTAACGATCTCAATGGATACATACAAAGAAATTGGAATCATAACCTAGAATACACACAAAAAAAGAATTAGGAGAAAACAGAATCAAGGATACAATGATTTAATAAAATCTAGTTAACTTGGTACTAGACATAAAGAGGCTATGTACTTTAAGCATGTACTGTGAAGTTATTAGCATGTGTGAAAAGAGTTTATTTACTGTATTAGATGAGGAAAACCCATGATGAATTGCAAAGCTGAAGCGCATTATTGTGTCTAGAAGGGTGATTATCAAAACTTGGATAGAAGCAACGTTTTTTGGGCTGATAAGGTGAGCTTGAAACTAGCTGGGAAAGAAAAAGAAAATAACCCAACCCAAACAGACAGTACAGTCAGAATCCTGTAAATGTGAAAGAATGGGATAAATTTATTCTGCATAAATAATAGGCTGTTTGCAAATTCACTTTGCAGGAATACGAGAAACAAAATGAGAAGAGTAAACCTCTCCACAGAAGCAAACTTTTTGGCCTTGGCTTTTGCAGTGCAGATTACTTGAACAAAGAACTCATTTTTTAATTGCTGAAGAAAGAGATATGAGAAGTTTCTCCAGAAAAGATTTTCAACTGTTTCTTGAGGATTGTTACAACTCATTAAGTAACTAATTTGTACATGAGTTTTTCCCTGCAGATGTTTTTTAGGACAGAAATTCCTGACTGCATACATTGTTTAGCTTGATGAATCACATATGAGGGATAAATTATAGCAAATATATATGTGGCAAATGTGGTTATTTAAACAAAAACTAAAGCTAAAAATCGGTGAATTTTTTTAACCAATATCACAATCCAATACCTTAGAGTAAACAGTAATTTAACTCACCCTTTTTCATTCCTTTTTATAAAGGAGTTGTTGCCTCCAGTAACATAACCTCTCTAACCATACTTTCACATGTCCCAGTGACATGAGTCTCTGTTACTTCTGTTAACTTACCGCTGCCGTTGTCATTCAATACATTTCTCTTCATGACCAAACAACTTTTAACAGAATTTGTTATCTAGCTGAGATATGGAGTTAAGAGCAGTATCTTTGGAAAGTGGTTAAAAAACTGTACAACTTCTGTTCATAACAGGACACTGTACCCAAAGTGGCACCCACCATCCTTGAGGTGGTGTTCCACAGTGGGTGGATATGAAGCATAAAGCTTGTTTTCTCCCAATTTGCTTCCTCTCTTTTTTTTTCCCACTGCATCCTATCATTTCCTACTTTTGTAAAAGAGAATAAAATACCTGAGTCTTTTGAGGAAGGCTTCTCCAATGCCAAGGGAGCTCTGACAGCTTACTGTGTGCATCTGTTTGTTTATTTTTCAGAGAAATTATGATCTTTTTACCACTGGGCAGACCACTTTTTTATTTAATTTAGCTTTCTGATTATATATTATCATATTCCCTACAGTTCACATTTTAATTTTGATTTAATTTTAAAGTGATTAAATGTACATGGTTTTAGTGCTTGATTAATTTGTTACATGCCTTAGAGTTAGAAGGAGTACTATACATACAAAACATTTATACCTTTATTACAGCAAACTATGAACAGAGGTAACAGCACTTACAATTTGATTACCTGGAAAACTATGATCACTGTCAGAAATAAATATACTGAAGCTAAAACAGGAGACAAATATTTGCCATCAGGCCCTGGAACATCAAAAATTGGTTTCTTCTTCTCACCATATTGCCAAACCCATAGGCCATGACCTGCAGAAGAGTTGAAAGAGAGACAAATGCAAATTACCTCCAAGAAAAAGTGCTTATGGTATGAATTTTTTCTTAGAGTTGAGTTATGCGGGGACGTGATATTTGTTTTCAACTATTCTGTATGATTTTTGAAGAAGGCCCCCCCAAAATGTTTTTTTCTCCCTTGGGATTTTGGGTTTGACAAAGGGGTTTGTCATGCATGCTAGAGTCATTTCACGCAACTTTATCCAAATAAAGTGAGCTGGCTAGTCTAAATGAGTAGTTTAGGCTCTTTCTGTAGTCAGCAGAGAAAACCAGACCTTCAGAAAATTATTCATTTCAGTGATATTCTATGTGTTCAAATGAAAGAACTCAGTTGACTGCACTAGGTATGTCCCCAGCCAGCTATCACTAAACTAGTTTCAGCTGGATAAAGTCAGAAGAGACTTCAACCTTACTGTGCAAATCTTATCCACCGTGTCTATAGGACTAATGAAATAACAGCATCAGCAGAGTCAAGAGCATGGAAGCTGAGGAACTAAGAACAGAAGAAATTTTAACCTTTTCTCAAAACCTTTTTTTTTATTGATTGTGTCAATAACTAAATAAAGATAAGATTATTATAATTATTTTGGGAAAATTACATTCTTGTCAAAGAGACAGTCAGTTACCTTTTTAAGTACAGCACTAGGATTTCCAGTCCTAAATGACCTAAAATGGTATGCCTGATGTTTTTAAGGTTAAAAACAAGGAAGAATTCCCCCATGATAAGATGCATTCAAACTATCTTCTCTATATGCCAGAAAAAAAGGACAAAGGACTACTTGAAAAGTGATCTTTTGTAAGCCACATCTGACAAGGTCCCTAACATCTTGGTACATAAAACCAGCACTGAACTCTTCGAAAAATAAAAACAATATTTGAGCCAAGAGAGCAAATTATTTTGTCCTTGCCCTACCAATATGAGCGTATCACCACACTGATGTTTTTATTGATGTCTATATTTTTACTCTTGAGAGCAAAAATTGGAAGCCCCACACTGAAATGACCTACACCAAGACTTGCTTTATAAATATCCTGACTCAGATTGTCAAAAGAATTAGTTAAGTGTCATACCGCCACTCTTCCATTTTGACACAAGGTACAAAAATTGCCTGACTCTTACAGAACACAGCTTTGCATGTCTTGAATCACCATGCCCCACTGGTTTCCAAGGGCTCAAGCAAATGTCTTTCCAGCTGTGTTTCGCTGTCACCACCTCCAGCAGTTTGCTGGTGGCTTCCAGCCTCGCAGCAGAAGAGACAGACGGGAAGGCGCATGCGTCACCAACCCTGTGCCACCTCTCCTGCTCACATTCACTCATCGGAGGAGTTCCAGCTGAAGGGCAGCCTCTGCGGCACACAGCCCGCTGCCGCTGCTCTGAGCCAACACCTTGGACGCAGGGGCAGCGGGGACAGCTGCAGGGCAGTGGCTCCCTGCACTAAGCCTACCACGGCGCTTCAGCTCCGAGGACTGGGATTCCCAACACTGAGACACTACAGAAGAGTGTCATGAAGTCAGTGGAAACAAATATGATGGCTGATTCACAGCTGGAAACACTCACCTTTATGCAACATCTAACAATACCTGGAAAAAGGCACACAGAGACGTATTAAAGTGGCATAAGATCGTTATTAAACCACACCATGGTTGTCAGGAAACGTTCTGGTGTTTATGTCGTATGACTCACACACAAACACTACAGAACACACAAACGTGAGGGATATGGAATTCATATGCCGTATATAAAGAATCATTTTGGGTGCCAAATGTGAAACTCGATTCTTTCTCACAAATCAATAGCAAAATGGCCTGAAGAGTATTAACCTGAACCTCAGCATTTCCTTAAACGCTCCATGAAGTCTAGAGAGTCTTCTAATGGGATTTACGGAGATTTAGACTTCTATTTATTTCTTCTGTGTTAAAATTGCAGACTTATGTACACTGTGCCCTTTATTTAATAAATAGTACTGGAGAATAGCACTGTGCTAATTACATTTATTCTCTGCTCATAAATTATGCTGTTGACTGATTAATGGCATGTTACACTCTACCACCTGTAATTTTGAAGTGACTACATATAAAGCAGCTTCTTTAGGACTTGACATTTTTGGATGCTGTCAAGCCTAGTAGAACCTAAGCCTTCAGATCTCTGGTACTAATAGCATATATTTGATTGATACTAAGAGGCTATCAAGACACTTTGACTTCCAAGAAGAAAACACAACAAAAATTAGACAGTATGGAGGCAGCTTTATGGATTTCATGTTTTGGCAGATACATAATTTTTGACACAGCTAAGAGCATGAATGCCAAGAGAGTCTGATACTGAATTTTGTACTTTCAAAGAACACTCACCGATGGCAGAAAACAGACACATGATTAGAAGTATGAGGACACACCAAAGCACATCAGCATTCATCTGTCTTTCAAGCTTACTGCGTTTGTAACGGGGTCCATTATTGTTTAACAAAGCTTTGGTCTCATGCCCTGTAGAAGCAATTACATCAAACAATGTCATATGGATTTTCGTTATTATTTTAAGGAAACTACAAAAAGGCAGCATGCCTCGTCAGACATTAAAAAAGCTTTTACCTGCATAGATTACGATTCCTGAAACCTCTTCTGTATTTCTAATGGTACATCCACGTAACAAAAGATTTTCTTTGAACAGTCCATCCTTTTTTCCACTTTTATGTACACTGCAGAAAATTTAAAAACAGAACAGAGCACAGCATGTCAAAACATTAAGCTCGTTAAATCATACTTCTCTGTAATGTAACATGCCCAGGAAAAGTCTTCAAAGTTTAAGAAGTTTTGTCAACCTGATGGTGAAATATTTCCTTAGATCCTCCTCCTGGGAGCATTCTCTGTCAGACTTTGAAAACTGAGAATACCTACCCAAGAATCCCAGACACGCAGCAGCCCATCTGGAGCAGTACCAGTTGCTGTTGGATATGCAAATGTACTGGACAAATGCTCACTAGAGACGTGCAGGCAAATCTACAGCATGTGCGCAGCCTGCCTAATGCTTTGAAAACGCATTGGACTTTCTGTGCATGTGCCAATTGACTGTGCAATCACAGTTCATCCAGTCCGCCTAAGAGCAGCTGTGTAGTGCATACGATTAACCCACTATTTACATGTTCCTACAAAAGAAATCCTAGAAAGAAATACATTGAAATTGGGAAAGGACTTTGCTTCAGAAGCAGTGGCACTAAGGAAGATTTGCCAGGGATAATATGCATCAGTGTAGTGAAAAAGAAAGGAAAAAAATTCCATGTGTTCATCAGTGAGAACAAGAGAAATTCCCTTGAGAAATGTCTCACTGACTCCCTAAGAAAGACGAAATGGCCTGTGCCCTGATGATTCTTGTTGACTAGCACCAAAACACATGACAAAAATGGAACAAAGCAACATTTGCACTACAACTTATTGTCTGCTATGTATGGACTGACTCAAATTTCAGCTGACAGAAATACAGAAAATAGCCTTATGAAAATTAACAGTCATCAGGGAAATGCTAAACAATAATAACAGCAACTAAAAAATAGCATTAGAATGTTTTATTAGGTAAAAAAGACAAACCAAATAATCATTTCAGAATGTTTCTAAATGAATAAAATTTAATCAACTGCAGTATCCCAATGCCTCAGAGAAGATTAAAGCAAAGTCTGAAATGTTTAAATGTTCTGCCTTCACTTTCAGAGCATCAAAACCATCATACTTCTGAAGTCTAAAAAATGGACTGCAATTACAAAAAAACAGTAAAAGCTGGGAGTTCAAGAAAAATCTTGGAAAAGCACATATGCTATACTAGAATTAACACTGTGCTGTTGCAACGTCAAATTTTATGGCTACCTGGATTTGAGCATTTAAAACCCTGAGTCCCCTGAAATCTGTAAACTGACTTAAACCTGTGCCTTTTATAAAAAGGTGGAGTTCTTTTTAGCTACTTCCTATTTTCTAAGTCTTCACACCTAGGTTTTATCTTCATGATTTTCTCCCATTGTTAGAATCTTATCTGTGTCTAAATGAAGACCAAAATTCTAACTTTAGCACATGCTTCTAGGATCTCGGGCCAGAATAACTATATCAAAAATCCTGAGATCTGCAAGAAGAAAAGGTTCACATTAGTGAATCCTTTGTACTCTCCCCCAGTCTAGTAGGACTACTTGTAGATTATGCTGTTATGCTGGTTATGCTATGTAGCCTCTAGTCAACGCTCTTAGTGAGCAGGATATACCCATAAATAGTATACATATACGCATTCATACATATGTATATATCTACAGACACATACACACAGTCCTTTTTAGTTCAGTATAATACCTTATACCTGCTCCATGCGCAAAAATATAAATTAAAAGCATCAGTGTTTCAACAGGTATGCTTAGCTTTTCACTGTAGAGATGCAGAAAAAGTGGTGGCTTTGACAGCTGAGGTAGCTGCAGCAAGTGATAACATCTGAGACCAGAAACAAATGGAGAAAGAAAGAAGTAGATAACATCAAGTTCACAATTCTGATACAAAAATGCAGGTTTTTTTTTTCCATCAGAAGGGAACTTCCCCTGCTCAGCCCATCCTCCCTGCTGATCTCAGATACAGGAACAGAGGTTTTGCTTCTGTCCTCTTCAGCAAACCTCCTTAACCCATAGCCTCACCTTTTGCCAAAGGACTTTCAACAACTGGGGCTGCCCAATAGCCCTCTTGCAGTATGCCAACAGGTGTAAGCACTGACTGCCAGCTAGAGAATTACCTAAATTTTGCTGGGCTTAAACTATGGGAAATAATTTCTTAATGATTGCATACTGTAGAAATTACACTACTACCATGATTCTGCCATTCCTCTGCTGTTTAAGGCTGAATTCTACATTAGCCTTTCTCGTCTACCATGAGGATGTTAGTCTGAATTTCCAATAAAGTCTCCACATGATAGTTATGATTCCTGTTAATAAATGGGACTCTTTTAAAGATAAACCTGCTTACAAAGTAATTGCTCTGGCTCATGATTTTATAGCCTTCATCAATTTTTACACTTCACAGTAACCGTTGACTGTGACAGGCACATTGCACATGGCAACCTTTATATATGTGTGCATTTGTTCTATACATTTATGTGTTTGTTCTTACTGTCTTGGCTATACAAATGCTCCAAATCAACGGTGCAACACCTGAAGTTAACCTGCATGTGCCAAGACCTCTATCTTCTGGCCTCAACCACAGGCTGAGCCTTCTCACCACAACTCATCCTTACAGGTGTCTGATACTGCTTTTTACTTTTCCATATTCAAATGATGCCAATCAAGTCAGCTGTTGCTCACCAGACCTTCAGAAAACATGCACGAAATAAAAATCTGCGAGACAGAAGCTGGCAGGAGATGGACGAAACTCACTGTCTGCACTCGCTCCCAGTGACTCACTAACAGAACATACATAGCAGGCAATTGGGCACTGATGATAAAAGGAAGAGAAGATTACAGACATAAAGGTCTGGATTAAAAAAATAGTGCAAAGTAGAGTTAGATACAACTGCTCACTTTGGTAACAAACCTGCCAAGGCTATAACTTCACGTCCTGGTGAGAAATGGCTTAGATCCCAGTTCGAGCCCTATGGAGTTATAAACCTTAAGCTTGTTACACAGGCTGAACAGTCTGTTTTTCCCCTTTCTGGATTCTGGCCAGTGTAACTTTGGAGGGAAAGAAGGAAACTTTTCTCTGTCGGTATTTCAAACAGTGGCCAGCTGAAGCCGCTCAGATGCCTGGAACGCGCAGGCTAGCCCTCAAGGAAACGCACTGGCGAGTGCAGGTGCAATGCTCTTTTTCTCTGCAATTTCTCGCATGGATGACACCGCAAATATGCAGTATCTAAACATCTGAAATATACATGCACCATGAATTAGGAGAAATGGGCAGACCCGATGCAGTTAGCTACTACTTTGCTACAGTACTCTGAAAGCATTTGTGTACAAATAAGCCTCCTGGTTTAATACAATGCAAAAATAAGTCCAATGGTAGCTCACTTCAGCCTTCCATTATATTCACCTTGTTATGTGTTTACCAGCATTAAATAAGAAGGTGATGGATCAAAACTGTATTCAAAACGGAGCATTTTCCTTCGCTCCCTGGTTTCTCATGTCTTACAAAGCAAATGGCACAGCTGGCATTACTTTCCAAGGCCTGACACTCCCAAAGGAAATATCCAACAATCTTAAACATAATCTCAGTGCACATCATCAGTCAAAATATTCCTGACTCTCAACTCTGATGAAACACAGCCTAGTTTTTTTTTTCCAGAAGAGGTTGTCTCACAGAGACATCACTGTATGGATTTTTACACTTTTTTTTTTCTTAAAAAAATGTAGTATTTTTTATATTAATTTGGTTTTGTTATCTTATTACAAGCTTTGAAATAGAAATACACACACATATTCCTATTATTATTATTACAATTCCTTGCTATACTTATTTTGGCATGATCAGATAAAGTTTTCCGTTCTTGTCTAATAATAAAATTTTCACTTTCAAAGAAAAGCTGAAAAGCCAGAATGCTGACTACTACTTCTCTTTTTCCCTTGCCCATATACACACAAAAAGCTAGAAACAAGATTTTAAAGACAATTTTGTTATTTTTTGAACCTGGCATGAGATTTTTGAATGTTTGTCATGCATACTGTACATAATCTGGCTAGACCCGCACAGGCATAGGGTATGTTAGATTTTTTTCTATTCTTCCTACACAAGATTTCTTATAGGGGAAATAAAAACTAAGAAATATACTTGGGATATCTGAGGGTGCAGAAACAGAAACTGCAAAACAGTATTAAACCAAGCACCTGAGTTGAACCAGTAGTCTGCCTGTCCATCTGCACACTTAAGAGTGTGTTCAATGCAGACCGTAGCAATATAACTGAAGAAGTCATATGTAGTAATGTGCACACTACACTTTTGTAGATACAGGATAGGACCAGGCCCATCTCAATGCATTTTGCAGTATTTTTCTGATTTTTTATTATTATTTTGGGCAGAGAGGAACCTGATGAGGTTCAACAAAGGCAAATGCAGGGTCCTGCACCTGGGGAGGAATAACCCCATGCACCAGTATAGGCTTGGGGCGGACCTGCTGCAGAGCAGCTCTACGGAGAGGGACCTGGGTGTCCTGGTGGATGACAGGTTGACCATGAGCCAGCAGTGTGCCCTGGCTGCCAAGAAAGCCAATGGGATCCTGGGATGCATCAAGAAGAGCGTGGCCAGCAGGTCGAGGGAGGTTCTGCTTCCCCTCTACACTGCCCTAGGGAGGCCCCATCTGGAGTACTCTGTCCATTTCTGGGCTCCCCAGTTCAAGAAAGATGAAGAGCTACTGGAGAGTGTCCAGCGGAGGGCTACGAGGATGGTGAGGGGACTGGAACATCTCTCCTACGAGAAGAGGCTGAGGGAGCTCGGCTTGTTCAGCCTGAAGAAGAGAAGGCTGAGAGGGGACCTAATACATACTTACAAATATCTGAAGGGTGGGTGTCAGGAGGATGGGGCTAAGCTCTTTTCAGTGGTGCCCAGGGACAGGACAAGGGGCAATGGACACAAACTGAAGCAGAGGAAGTTCCATCTGAACCTGAGGAAGAATTTGTTTACTCTGAGGGTGATGGAGCACTGGAACAGGCTGCCCAGGGAGATTGTGGAGTCTCCTTCTCTGGAGATATTCAAGACCCGCCTGGACAAGGTCCTGTGCAGCCTGCTGTAGGTGACCCTGC
>Ga0065711_1051948_pt1 | contig 10167 bp, 17 predicted proteins | sample Hoacrofraction12_FD_59098 | JGI IMG/M metagenome (GOLD analysis project Ga0065711, IMG submission 59098) | Hoatzin crop microbial communities from Cojedes, Venezuela - Epithelial fraction 12 v2 (version 2) | ecosystem: Host-associated > Birds > Digestive system > Esophagus > Crop | place...
GGCTCGGGCGCTCCCGCCCCAGGGACCGGGATCCTCCCCGGGGCTGGGGGTGCTGGGAGGGCGGGGGCAGAAGGCTGCTGGCGGGAGCATCCCCAGGCCAAGGGCAGGCAGGAGATCCCCTCGGCTCGGTTCGTCTGGCAGAGCGCAGGGAACGCCATCAGTCCTTGGGCTCCTGGAGCAAACGGGCATTCCCGCTCCCGGGCAGGGGGCCTGGGGGAGGCAGGCTGGGGGGCAAACGGGCTCTGCTGTGCTGGCCATGCTCGCCCCTGAGCAGGGAGGTGGGTCGGGCCCGTTGCGCAGCAGTTGCCGGTGGCACGGCCGACGTCCGCGGTGGCTGGGGTCAGTGCTGTTCGCCTGAGCTGGGCTCCGCCGCGCTCCCAGAGCAGGGCAGGCCTGGTGGGTGATGGCTGGCGCCGGGGTCCGTCCGTGTCTGGCGCTGTTGGCAGTGAGCGAGAGGAGAAGTGACGAAGGACATGAGGCCTGCCCATCTCTTTCTGGGCCACACTGCCAAATGGTGACAGGTCCTGGTGCCTCTGCTGGCTGCCCTTCCCAAGGCCATGGACCTCCCTCAGGGAAGTGGCTCTGGCATGAGATGCCCACGACGCTGGGGTTTTCTTTCCATCCTTTGACGGTGCCTCGTCCACTGCTGCTGCCGGCTCAGCCCCAGGCGACAGCGGAGGGGCTGGAGGTGCTGGGCACACGTGGGTGCAGCGGGAGAGCCGGCAGAGCCAGCACCCCACCAGCCCCTGTGCTGGCTGTGCTTCCTGTCAGCCTGGTGGGACCTTCCTTCCTCTGGAAACCGGGGTGCTCTGTGGAATTGGGGGCATCTGGCAGCCGGATAAGGGGTGGCAGAGAGGGAGATGTGTGTTGCCAGGGCGGGGGTTACTCTTCACTCTGGCAAATGCACGTGCCACCTTTTCTCCCTGCTCTGCACCAGAGCACCTGTGCCAACCCCTGGCGCAGGGCTGGGCTACCTGAGGTCCCCGTCAGAGCAGACCTCCTCCCGCTCTGCACGCTGCAGGTGGCCACCACCAGCCTGGTGTCTGCAGAATGGTTAAAGGCTGACATTTAGAGGTCACACTTTTAGCATTGTGCATGTGTTTGCTTCATTTGCATTTGCAGTTAGCCCAGCTCGAGGCTTTGCCACTCGCATGTGCAGTTGCCATGGTTACGTGTGCAGTCGGGATGTGGAGTTTGGTTGGACACCTGCAAACGTGCAGCTCTCAACCTCCAGAGCACCAGGGCATGAGCGAAAGCTGCTGAGATGCAGGGCAGCCCTTGGACCGGGGCGGGTGGGCCCTGCGCAGCAATGCGCGGAGGAAGTGGAGTTGCAGTGCCCAAAGGCCTGGAGTGAAGGTGCTCAAGAGCAGCGCAGTGAGGGTGGGCAGAACCTGGGAGTCGCAAGCGGAGCTGCTGTGCAGGCTGGCAGTGCCTTGCCCACAGGCAGGGGCCTGCCGAGGCTTCAGAAAGCAGCATGAGAGTTGGCAGAGTGCTGTGCCGAGGCTCCAGCTGTGGCGGCTGCATCTTTCCTGGCTCTCTGTGGAGTCTGCTCTGGCTGCTCAGGTCCGACACAGACAGGGACCCCCTCCAGGTGCTTTTTGACCAGGATCACACCAAGTCCATGAGCGACAGCAAGGAGATAGTGACTGCCAAAACCCTGTGGCAGATCCACGTTGGCCTTGTCTTTATGTCAAGGGAGGAGGAGTTTTACGACAGCAGGTGTGGAAGGGACATCAAGGTGACTGAGACTCTAAGCTCCATCTAAACCATTCCAGCATCAACTCAGCCAGCTCCTAAACTTTCCTTATCACAGTGGTTCTGCTGCCTCCCAAGCAGTTTGCTGCTGTCTTCCCATATCCTTCCTGCCAGGAGCTACTTCTACGCAGCAGGCGGGGGAGAAGGGAAGCCCTCTTGGCTGTCCAGGAACAACTGTCGCCTTGGACAGACCAGTGTGGGTTGTCCATGCTGCCCTGGTGGCAGCTGGAGGAATCCAGTAATTGGAGGAGGGTGGAAGGACAGTGGGGATGAAGACATGAAGCGTGTGTCTGGGTGTAAGCTGTGGAGAAGGCATGGAGGAACCTCTGAAATCTCATAGCAGAGCATGGAGGGGATGAGTATCTGCCATCCTCAGGCTGTGCATGAAGGGCAGAGGGATGGGGCAGGGACAGCTTGGCTCTGTCCTTAGGGCTTTCAGTGCCACTGGGATGGGACAGTTATTTGCTCCCCATGGGATCCCAGACAGAGATTCTGCCCCTGATGGTCTGTGGTTATTGGCTGCCAGTAGACGTGCTCTGTCAGTAGAGCATTTCAGAAGATGCTTCTTAATCAGGGTCTGGCATTCGTACCTGCATCCACAGCCACAGCCAGGGACATGCGTGGGTCTTGGGTCAGCAGGGAGGGGAGGTGGTCACAACCAACTGGCAGGGGCACATCAGCAGGAGGAGGCAGGGTGGATCCTGGCACTGGGGTGCTCGAGAAGAGCAGGGTTTGAGGGCTGTGGCAGAGTTGAGTGGTGCTGTATGATGGACTAAATGCTCTGGTGGTCTCCTAATGTGATGCTCGCCGGAGCTGGGGGCAGGGAGCAGGCTGTGACCAGCGCTGTGTGCTGTTGGCCTCAGCAGGATTCTGCAATGGGTGTGAGGGGAATGAATAAATGGTCCTGCAACAGCCAGAGCTGGCGATTTGAACCCACATCATTCAGACTTTGGAGCGAGTCTGACTGAGGGGAAACAGGGATGAAGTGGGAGTTGTGGAAAGACGCGGAGGCTTCTGGCTGCAGCTGCTGGGTTCTGTCTGGTGCGTGTAGCTCCTGGAAGTTTTCCCTGGTTATGACGATACATGCTGTTTGTTTGGAGCCTTGTCTGGGCTCAGTAGCGATATGGTATTGCAGTCCGTGATGAAACCTGAGTTCCTGCTTAGTCTTGCAGTTGTGTGGGGAACTCTGCCCTTGCAATATACTCCTTTTGCCATGTTGTCTGTCTGGCAGCGGGGCAGGCACGTGGCATGTGGGGGATGGGGTACGTCTGTGAACAAGACTGTGCCGGGGAGTGCTGTCTGGGCTGAAACCGCCTTGGCAAGGAGCTCAGGGGGTTGTTGGTAAGGAAGCCTTGCTCCTGACACTGCAAAATGCAGAACAGTGGAGTAACATCTGTTATTTTCAAATCGCATCTCAGTGTGAGCGTATCCTGCTAGGTGCCTGGCAAGCAGAGCCGTAGCTTTGCCTGGTGGCCAGATGCTCTGGCCATGCCAGCAGAGCAGGTGGCAAAGTTTGGGAAAGGTTGCAGAGAGAGCGTGTTACAGGGCTCGTACTGTGCGTGAGCCTTGTTTGGGTCTGGGCCTGCGCTGCTGGGGCTTCCTGAGGGTGAGGGTGGTTGGCAGAGGCTGGTCAGGAACGCTTTTGGGATCGACTTGGAGAGGAGACTGCTGGCATGGTGATCAGGGGCTGCAGAGACTTTACCTTCATCAGGCATCCATTAGATGCTACTCTAAAGGAAAGGGAGAAGAAGCCCGAGTCTGCAGTGTGGCCAAAGCCTCTGCATGCCACTCACCATGGAGGTGGCTGTGTCCATCTCCTGGTGCCAGCAGCCAGTGCTAAAGGAGTTGTGGAAAGGAGTCTGTGAGTCCAGCTGTCTTCACATCTTTCCTCTACCCTTACACGACTCCAGACGCTGCTGAGCAACTTGAGGACTTGTGGGACAGTGATGCAGAAGGAGAGGGCAGGGGTTACTCTGTGTCTCTGTCTCTAGAGCTGCTCTGGGGGAGCTCAGGAGAGATGTGTGGGTGTTGAGATCATTGTGGAGTCAAATGTCTGGAAGTTGCAGCAGGAATGGTCAGAGGTCTGATGGTCTCTGTGCAAAAAATGGTTAGGTAGGGCAGGGTTCTTCAGACTGGAAAAGAAACAAGATGGATAAGATATGTCTACAGAAGGCCAGGAGAGAAGGGATAGAGGTTAACTGTTCGCTGTTTCTTTCCATGCAAGTACAAGGTCACATCAAATGAAGCTAGCAGGAGGTGCCAAACAGAAGGAGGGGCATTGCTTCTCACAGATGTGCTATCAAATCGCAGAAATGCTCAGAACAGGGTGCCGTGAACAGTGAAACCCTACGTTGGTTCCAGGAGAAACGGGCTGAATTCAAGCTGGACAAGAGGTTCCCCCTGAACCAACAAATACATTGAGATCCACCTCTGGCTTGGGATGCTGCTGAGCTGCAAATTGCTCATGCTTCTGACTACTGGCAAGAAAGTACATAGAGCAAGGTGGACCCTTGGTCTGAGCTCTTATTTTCATAACATTGTTCCTGCTAGAGAGAGCGGAGCCAGGCGGGAGCACTGGGCTTTGGTGAGGAAGGGTGGGCTTATCCCCATCCAGCTCTGTGCTGCTTTGCTTGGCACAGGATGACAGATGCCTGCTCAGTGCCTCTTCCTCGCTGAGAGCACAGTGATCAACGGGATGCTCTCTCCATATCATGGAGGTGCAGCTGGTAGAAGAGGTGGGACCTGTGCTAAGCACCGATCCTCTGCCTTGGCATCACAGGACCCTTTGCTGGAGACTTCTGATAGACTTTTGTCTGCTGAGCAGCTGCTAATTCAGTTGGTTTGAAAATGGATGGCAAAATCCCTTCCCTCCTATGTTATCTGGCATTTCTGCTTCCTCTGGTTCCCTGGGCACAGGGCACCCACCCGACACGCTGGCAGCAGAGCTGGAGTCTCATCTTGGCGTTCTCCCATTTCCCTGGTACTCACTGCACCTGGTGGGCACTGTGGGATCACCAGGGATCTGATCTTCACCTCCCCCTCCTACAGTCCCCTGGCTCTGCCTGTTCTCACGCACATCAGGAAACATCAGTCTCATTTTTTTTCCTGGTTTTACGCCCAGATGAGAGATGTCAGTGAGGGTCCAGTTCAGCCTTACCTCAGCGTATGTGGGGTGCCAGAAAGCTGTCCCCGAGTTTCTCGAGCAGTCCAAAGACATGCAAGGACAGCAGGGAGACACGAGGCTCGGCTTGGGAGAGGTTTGCTTCTTGTGGGAGAAGTAGACTTGGAGAGGGGAATGCAGGGATAAGCGGCCCCTACTGGGCTCTGGGTGGGGGGCAGAAGGATGAGGCCAGGTAAGGTTGAAGCTCATGAAAAGGATGCTGTTTGCCATCGTCATGACTTCCAGGAGGACCTTGTCCACAAGGGCTGAGGGAAGTGTCCACTAGCACAATGGTGTCCTTGCAACCACAGAACTGGAATCTACCCTTGGCTAGCAGCCATAAGCGGACAGATCCCGTGCCTCAAGACAGAAACAATCTCTGTTTCTGTCTCATTGCCATTTTGGTCTCTGTTGCTGCTGGGCTCTCTTGATGAGCATCTGAGGTTGCAGATTTGGGCAGGGAGCTGCTGTACTTTGATGCTCACGACTGTAAGAGGATACAGGTTGTTACCTGCTCTTTGTAACAAAAACCTCCTCCCGTGTCTGCCGGGAGCGATGCTTCAAAGTGGGCATCTGCTGAGGCAGAGCTGTGCTCAGGGACCTCTGAGAAGCAGCAGGGAGCATGAGAGCCTTCTTGGCACTGGGGGTTTCCTTTCCTTGTCATTGCTGGTCCTTGCAGCCTGCCTGTATGTCCTGCTTCATCTTTGTCTGCTCCCTCTGGAGAGACAGGGCATCCCCAGGCTGCCCGATTTGCTCTGGTCCAGCTTATTTCTTAACACTAGGCAGCCTCTACAGTAAAACACATTAAAGGATTTTTTGCCAGAGGTTTTAGGCTTTCTGCTTTTTTGTGCTTGAAGATAGAAAATATGGGAGGAGAAAGCTACAAGGAAAAATAGAAAATACATTATGGATTAAATTTAAATAAGCTTATTTCCTAGCTGCTGGCTTGCCTGGCCACCAGTCCTTAGCAAGCCCTGTTTCCATGAGCAAGAGTCAGACTTTGCAGAGCTGCCGTGGCTGCAGGCTGACCCTCCAGGCTGGAGGATTTCCGTGGTCTTCTGCTCGGTCACACCAGCTTTGGTTTCGGTTTAGGAATGTGAGCGGCTGATGGCTCTTGCTGAAGGCAGGCTTCCCTGCTTGAGGAAGCTGCATGTCTTAGTTGAGTAGAGGCTGTTGTGGGCTTGGGCTGGACCATCTAACTGCCTGAGTTCCTTCTGAGGTGACTGACACCACATCTGTCCAGGCTGCCAGCTATACATACGACCTGTGATGACAGTGATCTCTGGCTGTGACACCTGTACATACTCTTCAGGTTGCTCACTGGAGCATGTAGCAAATCTGTGCATTTCCAGAGTTCCTGGGAAAGCGCTTAGGGTTTCTGGGGGAACCAGTAACTCTGGCTTTTATCTTATTCAGCTGCAGATGGGCATTTTTGGATGCCATGCCAGCAGCATGTGTGGGTGGCCGTTGTGCCAGGGGCCCTGGGGCTTCCCTAGCCCTAGTGCTGCCCCGGGCATGGAGAGCACGGCCAGCACCGTGGCAGCTCCACTGTGAGCTGATGCTGGCTGTGCAGGGTTGGCGGCTTTGCCCAGGAGCTCCTCCACAGCCGCCAGCCATTATCCTCGGTGCCGGCACTCGGTGGCAGGGTGGGGCGAGGGGGAAGACAGATGTGGAGGGGAAGGGTGGCTTCTCCAGTACCTGTGCCTTATTCTGGAGTGTGCAAGTGTGAAATTCAATTTGTAGATAAGCCATATCTGGTGAGGAACACAGGCCACGGCATCTGCTGGAGCCAGGCGGTGTCTGGGAGCAGCGCGGCCGGCATGCACAGCATGTCCTGCCTGCCAGCTCTTGCGGAGGCTGACGTCACCTCGGAGGAGCAGTGGCTGCTGCAGGACATGGCTGCTTGACGCTGTGTCATGTTGGTTCTGGGAGTGCAGCCCCGGCTGCCAGCAGGAGCCCTGCCGAGAGGTGCTGCCCCGGGGCTGGGCTCCCCTGCCCTGCAGAGGAGAGGGGCACAGCGCAGCGGGAAGCGAGAGGGACCTGGTGCTCTCTGCCACCAGCAGCTTGCAAGCTGGGCAGTGGGAGGACGAGTGTTGTGGATGGAGGAGCCCATGGCACTTCCAGCAGCGATGTTTTCCTGCCTGCACGTTCAGATCTTCCCTTCCTGATGTTTCCAGTGAGTGTCACTTGCTGGTGGAAGCAGAGGGAATGGACATTATAGCGTTAGCAAAAACAACTTGCTCTGGCCTGTGCTCTGTCCTCCATGTGTGTTGCTACCAGTGGTCACAGCTCCCCTTTTCCTGCCCCAGTCCAGAGCTTTCTGTGTCTCCCACCTCTGAGTGCTTTGCAAAGAGCAGCCTTCTCTTGCAGCTGAAGAGACCAGTGCTATGCGGAGGGGGGCACAGTCACCCAGGCCAGCCACAGCAGAGCTGGGACTGAGCAGTGCCCTGGTCCTCACTGGTGGCTGCTGCTGAGGCTGGCTGTGTCCCCAGGCAAGCTGCAGTGTCAGGAGGCGGTGGGTCACTGCTGATGCCATCAGGCCTGGAAGGGGCACCAGCATGGTGATGCCAGGACAGTCAGTCTGTCTGGGTGTTCCTTGCTGGACAGAGAAAGCACTTCTCCCCTGATCCCAGCTTGACTTTTGCAGTATGGTCAGAAAATCATGTCCGGTCTCTGGTCAGGGCCACTGGCACTAACTCAGCTCAGCAGCTTGTGTCAGGCAGGGTGTGCTGGGGCACTCGCCTCTCCGAGTAGGATGATGGCCTGGGGTTCAGCCGGGGCATCTCTCTGATGCAGGGTGGGACCTGCAGCTCTCCTATCTGTGGGAAGCCAGGGGCCATGGGGTGGGACAGCCCTGCATCCCAGGGTCTGGGCATGTGGGTCTGCGCGCAGCCTGTCTGGTGTTCCACTTGGAGGTGGGGACTGTTGTAACAAGGTGGAGGTGGTGTGGGCAGTGGAGGTAATGCTAGCTCAAACATCTCCTGGGACAGCTTTCCTGCGCATTGCCACCAAGGACCCTGCAGCGAGGAAACGATGTGGTGCTGGACCGCAATGCTTGGGCTTCCTAGCACTGTGAGGGAGCATGCATGGCCCTGCTGCCTGCATTGTGACCCTGGAGGAGTGGCTATGCTGGGATGGCCCACACCCTCCGCTCGCAGAGGGTTTTACTGTCTCCACAGAGCCACCCTGCTCCACAGACTTTGTGGCTGGGTTGGTGTGCCAGGGTACAAAATGGGGTGGGAACGGGTGGTGCAGGAAGGTGGTGCTTGTACACTGCCTGATAACTTGTAACCTTATCTCTGCACAGGAAAACTGACTAATTATGTCGTGTTTCAGCTTCTGTGGAAAAGTTGGTTCCTGCTTGTCTCTAAGTATTTTCCTCATCTTTGTTCTTTGCCCTGGATTTTGTTACCTTTAGCCCAGATCACCTCCCCGAGCTGGTTTACAGTTCTGCCCTGCAAAAGTTTGCTCAGCTGACAAAGAGTGGTAGGCAGTGATGTCAGGCAGAAATAGGTGGTTGGGGCAGGTATTGGTAAAGGAAACAACCCTTTATCAGCTCTGCCACTGAAACCGGAGGTTCTTAGAGCTACTGTCTGGATTACAGCCTGTGATTAAGTGGTTTTGGCTTCCTGCTTTGCGTCAGTAAAAATGAAACATTGAGAACTTACTTTGGGTATAGCTGTTCCCATTCAAATCACTATTGGGTTTTGTTGCCCACCCTCTCTAGTTGCATTTGCAGGAAGTCTGTATTTTAAGCTGCAGTCGTTCCTCTCTGCCCAGCCCACCTCCTTACATTTATAGAGCCTCCTCCGGGCCAAGCTAGTCCATGGAAAGCATTGGCTGTGCAGGCACTCAGCCTGCCTGCAGCCACCGATGCATTTTCAGCTTTCCTTGGAGCACATGCGAGATGTCTTGACCCATTATTAGCACAGGTGGTGGTACAGGTAGGACAGGACTTTGTGCAAATTGCCCATGGCCCAGTTGGTTGGAGGGGATCCATGTCCTTTGCAGAGCTGAGTGTTCAGAAAGGAGCTTGGGTGACTGGGGTATGAGAGAGTTTTGGGGAAGAACGTTCCATCAGCAGCTGGGTTTCATGCTTGCTGCATAGTTTGGGGCATTTCAGAAATGGGGTGTCATTACATCAAACCAGCCTCTCTGGGTTACTGAAGTCTCTTTTGTTTATTAAATTTCAAACCTCCTTTTGCTAACATAGGAAATATGAACTTGTTTGGACTTAGACTTTCAGAAGCTTGTTGCTCTGAAAAGAGTCTTGTGCTTGTGTAATTGCTCCCTAGCGTGGGTCAGTCATAATGATCCACGTTAACTTAAAAACCAGGGCCCCTGCTAGCCACAGTGGTTTCTGAGGCAGTCGTTTGGGAGAGCACGTAGGAGCCATTACTCTGGCAGATGTGAGGGGGATGGTGGTGAGCAGCTGGGATAATGTCACCGCGTGGCTTGCCGAAGCTGGAGAAGGAAGTGAGGGGAATGCTGCTTGCACAAACAGCTCTCTCTTGCTGGGTGAGATTTGCACTCCAGTCGCTAGCTGTGGAGTGTTGATCTCAGATTTGTGAGGGAGCTTATATAGCCTTAAAGTAGGTGCCTGGTGCTTGTTTGTGATGTGCTGGAGAGCAAACGGGTTGTCTTGGCATGAACTTTGTGCTCGTGCCAAGGGCTTGCTGAAAGCAGATTGTCTGTCAGTACACTCCTGAATAAGTGTCTGGAAATTCCAGGGTTCTGTGGATGCACTTTTGCATTGTCAGTCACCTGCCTGTGCAAAGCGAGTGGTGGAGTATTTCTGCCATTTATTTATAAAGCACTGTTTCCTCTAGAATAAAACAGGAGATTTCAGTTGGAAGGGGCCTACAACGATCATCTAGTCCAGCCGCCTGACCAGTTCAGGGCTGACCAAAAGTTGAAGCGTGTTGTTGAGGGCATCGTCCAAATGCCTCTCAAACACGGACAGGCCTTGGGGCATCGACCACCTCTCTAGGAAGCCCGTTGCAGTGTTTGACCACCCTCTCGGTAAAGAAATGCTTCCTCATGCCCAGTCCGAACCGCCCCCGGTGCAGCTTTGAACCATTCCCACACAGCCTACGGCTGGGTGCCAGGGAGCAGCCTACCGCACCTCCCCCTCCGCTTCCCCTCCTCGGCGAGGCGCCTGGTGCCCGCGGGCCGGCCGGGCTGCGCTGTCTGCCCGCTCGGGCGTGGGGACGGCCCGGGGCCCCGGCGGAGGGAGGGCCCGGTGCCCGGCG
>Ga0065711_1051903_pt1 | contig 10166 bp, 9 predicted proteins | sample Hoacrofraction12_FD_59098 | JGI IMG/M metagenome (GOLD analysis project Ga0065711, IMG submission 59098) | Hoatzin crop microbial communities from Cojedes, Venezuela - Epithelial fraction 12 v2 (version 2) | ecosystem: Host-associated > Birds > Digestive system > Esophagus > Crop | place...
ATAAAAAATAGCAGCAGCGTTCCCTGTCTTCCCTCAGCCACAGTGGTACAGCAGCTGCGTGATGAGCAATAGCATACATATGCACGTGGTGGAGAGGCTGAGCTGCTCTACGGTATCACAGCCCTTCCATGCTCCCTTTTCTGCAGTGAGCCAGCATGCCCTGGCAGCACAGCTCCACCGCCTCTTACTGGCCAGGTGCTTGCTAGGGAGGAGGGATGCAAAACTTGAGTTTATTTCCACTTTGCAAAGGAATAAATGTAAAAGCACACGGACAAAACCTCTGACTTCCACGTCCAAACAAAGGGACCAAATCCTCTGCCAAAGAGACTCTGCTGAACGTAATGTTGTCTGGTCACTGGTCGACAGCTTGGGTCAACATCCTTTATCGCTGACAGAGCAGGTTGCATCATGTGGCAACGTCTCCAGTGCTTACTGGAATTAAAGATCTCTTTGCGTGGCAGAGAGGGCTGGGGGTCCTTGCCTGCCAATTTGGGTAACAAGTAGTCGGTGAGGTGAGACTTTCTGCTCATCACTCTCCTCCCACTCCTCTCTGCAGGCTCAGCGTATTATGATAACGTACGTCCCTTGGCCTACCCGGACTCGGATGCGGTGCTCATCTGCTTCGACATCAGCCGCCCGGAGACCCTGGACAGTGTGCTCAAGAAGGTGAGTGCCTGGCGCGCCTTCCGGCTGGCGAGACGGGTCCTCTGCAGCAGCACATGGAGCTGCCCTGGGGTCCCTGCTCCCTGAGGATGTCCTCAGGCCTAAAAGCTCTGGCTCTGCAGCCAGCCTTGGCTGGAGCTTGCGTGCTCAGATGAGGAGCGTGGTTGGCTGCTGCTGATCCCTACATGGTGTGCGCAGAAGGCAAGAGGTTTCCATCTGAAAGGAGCCCAGTGAATGGTGTACCTCATGGTAGCTTGCAGCATGTGGGTGGGTGTGCGTGTGTGTCTGTCTGGGTGTCTGTGTATGCACACATACTAAATGCGATGACAGCCAAGAAATGTAGGGCATTTGTTCTGTTTTTCATGAAGACCTTGGAAAGTGTTGTGCATCTCTTGTTAGCATAACCACCAGTGAGTGGTTGCAGCACTTGAGAAATGACTCCTGGCGCCTGTTTCCATGCAAGTAGAGAGCTCAGTTCTTTGGCTGTCCCCTCAGTTCAGCACCTGCACAGTAAGAAAGAGAGCAATCAGTTCCCTATAGCTTGACAACACGAATAATGAGCTGTGGCACTGAATTTCAAGCCCGTGAATGAATGAAATGAGATAGCATGATGCCACGGGACTGGATAGCATGCAGGGCCCTGGTGTTCAGAGCTGACTGGCCATGCCCTGCGTTAGCAGCCGAGAGTTTTCTACTTGCAGGTTAGTGCCTTTCAACAAAGCAGATATTTCCAGGTGGCATGTCTGGCAGGTCCTGAAAGAGCCCCAAAAGGCTGGGGATCTGCTGTGGAGCACCTCTGGCTGGCCTCCCAGCAGGTCCTTGCCTGCCGTGCCCTGGGGCAGTCGGTGGCATTGAGGGAGAGGTTCCTGTGGAGGCTTTCTGCTGAGATGGCATGAAGTCCCGCAGCTCAGGATGCTGCTCAGGGGAGAGGGTGAATGGCTTCCTGGCCACTTGCATCCCTTGTTGCTGGCTGTACCCTGCTTCCTTCCATGAAATTCAGGGAGCTGTGGTTTCAGTGAGCTCTCACTGCTGTGCAGCAAAGCTGCAGAGAGCTCACTGGCAGCTGCATTCTGTCCCAGAGGCAAGTCTTGTCTGGCATCTTGTTTGTGAAGCTCTCTGAGACACCGAGGCGTGAAAAGCACTACAGAACAGTGATTCCCGTAGCTGTTCTCCCCAGTGAGCCCCAGGCTGCCGGGGCTGGACTGGCCACTGTCTGAACAAGTCACTTTGTACTGACTGCCCTCTTGGCCTCTCCACATTTTGCCAAATGTTGTGCTGAAGCAAGTGCCTCTTACTCAGCCGCTGGGAGGGCTGAGAAGTAGGTCTGTGTCTCACAAGTGTCCTGGTGAGGGGACAAAGACCCTTCAGATAACTCGGTCAATGGCTCTGTGTTTGTTTCCAGAGCAGGTCCCGGGTACCAAGTGTGCTGGGTGGAGGGAGGCGTTTCATGCAGACTGAAAGAATTCACTGCTCAGCTTGAGGGTCAGCAGAATAACAATGCAAGAAAACCACTTATACCTTAATGAGATGCTAACCCATCAACAGTTAGCTGGGGTTGGGGTTTATTTGTGTTTCTTCACCCTCTTCATGTGAGTCTGCACTGCTCAGTGCAAGGTCTTCCCCGTGCAGCCTCACAGATGCTTTGAGTACTGTTAGGTAATGTCTTTTTGATATGGTGACTTAAAATAAGCCCTAAATCATGGGGGATTTCTGAAGTGCCTGTGAGTAGATGCCTTGTTTCCTTTCGTGCAGGCTTGCAGCCTATGGAGATGAGGAAAATTCCTAAGACACCATGAAGCTGAAATGGGGTTTAGTTTTTGATATCAGGCAAATAAGGAAAATAACACTCCCTAGTCAAGCCTCAGGCAAAAATGCTAATTCAGCAGAGGAAATCTTTATTATTGCTGCCCTTCTGATGCCTAGGCTGCCTGCACAGCATGTACAGTTGAAGAGAAGGAGCCATCTGAGAGAATGCAAACAAGCAGCTCTTCATTTCGTTCAAAGCAGGTTTTTGTGGGGTGGCATCTTTGTTCTGGCAAGTCTTGATAGCGCAGAAAATCTTGGGCTCCCCAAGATGCCAGTTGTGTGAGAAGAGGGTCACACCTCTCTCCAAAGACTGAGGAGCCCTATGTCATTATAGACAGCCGTGACCTCTGCCTGCTCAGTCGCTTTGAGCATTTTCATCCTTCAGGTAAATTAGGGTGCTTGAATTCCAGCTCCAAAAGAACTGCATCATCCTCCTCTTGCCAGTGTGCTAGCCCTTGACATTCTGAGGCTGTGACACCCAGAAATCTCCCAGAAGCTGTGCAGCCCAGCGTGCTGGGGATGTGTGTGAGTCCTGGTGGACAAATGTCCCTGGCAGCAGGGAAGGGGGGTTCACGGTGAAGATACTGAGCCCATCTCCTGGTGGAAAATAAGATTTTTCCATATTTTGCAGTTGCTTTGGTCTGATATTGGTTGAATGAAACTTGGGTCATTCTTGGCACTTCCTTTCCCACCAGCTTATGGACACTGGGTTGTAGGGTTGGTGTTCTTTACCCTTCTAATTGCCTAGGGTATATGCTTAACCATCAGTTAGCGTAGCAGGAAATTGCTAATTCCAACTGACATCTTTAGCCAGAGGTAGTCTCTGTTTATCATCTGCCTCCTACTTCAGAAACGCTAGATACGTAGCCGGGGTGGATGTGCTGATGGGGCTGTACAGGTCTGCCCTGGGGAAGGTCGCAGGTGACGGTTTTATGTACTGCTGTGGACACTTAGCTGCACATTGGGCATTTATTTTTGGTGCTCTGAAAGGGACCGTTGGTGCGAAGGAAGTGGATGTTTGCCCTGGTCTTCTCCTTTCATTGCTTCAATTCTTTATTTCCCTGGCTGTAGCTATGCTCTGAATGTCTTAATGTCTTCAACGTGTGGCTCCCAATAATAAACAAATAACGAGCGTGCTGTGCAAAGATCTCCCTGCCGACTGTAGTTCAAAAGGTCCAGTGAGGTCGACCTTTGGAGTCCCAAATCTGTGCACCAGACTGTGTGGTCACTATTTTTCCACAGTCATACTCAGGAGTGGTCTCCCATGGCATAACGCAGGGGACTGCAGCTTAGATTTAGCAGGTTTGCAGGGCGTGTCTGGAACAAGCGAGCATAAAGTTATCCAAGAGGCACTCTGTCCGTTCCCATCCTTGCCTATGCCAGTCATTAAAGTGCCCTGATGAGATAACCAGTCTCTGAACAGCTGTGACCCCCGTTTGGAAAAGCCGTACACACAGAGTGCACAGCCTTGGCCTCTGAAGTCTGCTTTCCAATCCCATCAGAGTCTTACGTTGTATTCGAAACGCTGGTTGTCCCTGTGTTCCCTGTCTTCAGCACAGTCTCCAGAGCTGCTCCCGGCCTGCATCCTCACTGAGAGCCCCCGCTGACCACCATTGCCTGTGCCCCTTCCCCTCTCCCTGAAATCTGGGCATGCAGGCTGAGCGGGGTCAAGACCAGCCTCAGTGCTGGCACTGGGCACCGCAGGTCCGAGGCAGGAGGCCTACAAGAAGCGTTGCAGTGGTTGCCAGTAGCAGCCCTGGTACCCTAACTGGTCCAGTCCCAGGTCCTGTGCAGAGACGAGCCAGACCAGGGTGGCTTCGCAGCGTGTGCTGATAGTCAGGAGGTGCTTGGACCCTGGGCTGCTGCAGCCGTCGCTTCTCTGGAGAGGAACGTGCCGTTTGGTGGTGGGAGCACGAGGAGCTATGGACCAGGCTCATGGGCTCTGCCGTGGCGGTGGGGCACGGAGGCATTTGACTGGATGATGCTGTCCGGTAGGAACAGATGGCATGACTCTCCTGGCCTGTCCTTCCCTCCAGGGCTGGGGGTCTTGGATGGTTGGCCTGGTTGGAAGGGGGCTGGGAGTGATGAGCCGAGACCCTGTGACTGCCTTTGTTGTTCCAACCTTGGCCCTTTCGCAGGCTGCCTGATGCCAAAATTAACTTGGTGTGGAGGTGCTGCTGGGCCTCTTGAAGTGTCTTGTACACCAGCAGTCCCTGAGACCTTCTCCCTCTTGTCTTCTCTGCAGTGGCAAGGTGAAACTCAGGAGTTCTGCCCCAACGCGAAGATTGTGCTGGTCGGCTGCAAGTTGGACATGCGGACAGACTTAAACACGCTCCGTGAGCTTTCCAAGCAGCGCCTCATCCCTGTGACGCATGAGCAGGTGTGCTTCAGCTGCCATCCCTGTAGGGCTCGGGGTGGTGAGGTGGGGGCTTTTCTGCAGGAGCTACTAGTATGAGGAAGCTCAGCAGCAAATGACCCTCTGTGCCCAGGTCTTGGTCTGAAGGTGATTTGATCTTGGCTCGTGGACTCTGAGCTGCTCATGCTTATGGCATTCTTTTCCCCAGTTCTTGCAGACCTTGACCTATTCCTCATGCTCCACTGAACCACCTCCTGGTTAGGAGCTGAAAAGTCTTCCTCAAAGGTGGTGGAGATGCCTGCTTTGACACATTGGAGTGGCTAAAGGGGAGTGTTGTGCTTCTGCATCTCCTAGTTCAGTGCAGCTCTTTCTTCACTCAGTGACTCTCCTGCTCAGGTTCTGGGTTGGGGCAACACTGCTGTGGGGGGCAAGTCTGAGGATCTGCTGCCGGGCTGCTGCGGCCGCCAGCGGACCCAGCAGCGTCTCCAGGCTGGCCCAGAGACCCGGTCTCTGTGGTGCAGTGCAGGGGCTGCTCTGTGCCTGGCTCTGTGTTGTGCAGAGCAGGTCCCAGGTGACCGTCCTGGTGAGAGAGGTTGTCCAGGCCATCAGCTGCAGAGGTGGCACTGCGTTAGAGAGAAAGCACAAGTGATTCAGGGTCCAGTGCCTGGTGACACTGTCTGCTTGGGAGGCCACCCGCGCATCTGGTGCTCTCACAGACACTTGTGCTTTATTTAAAGAGGTGATGAGTAAACATTGTTAGAGAGCCGCTCCCGGCTGTGCCATGGTGATGTGATGGGACTGCCAGCACAGACGGGGCTGATGGTGCTGTGAAAGGACGCACCTCGTGCAGCGCTGGTGTCCTAACCTTCTTCCGTTTTCCTCCCACTCTCTCTGGATCACAGGGCAGTGCACTGGCACGGCAGATTGGGGCAGTGGCCTATGCAGAGTGCTCCTCCAAGGTCTCGGAGAACAGTGTACGGGATGTGTTTCATGTGACCACGCTTGCCTCGGTCAACAGGGTGCACAAGAACTTGAAGCGCAGCAACTCCAAACGGGGACTGAAGCGGGCATCACAGATGCCTGGCAGGACAGACTTACTGAATGATGCAGAGATCAGGAAAGACCGAGCCAAGAGCTGCTCCATTATGTGAAAACCAGACTGTAAATAATGTGTGTGTATTGTCCATTTTGTACAGTAACTGGCTGGGACAAGGGCATGGTGCTGGCTGCAGGAGCCAGCCCGCCTTTCCAAAGCCTTTCTCTCGGCCCGCAGGGCTGAGCAACGGTTCCAGCCGCAAAGCGGGGTGCATGAGTCGCCCCCCCGCCATGGAGACTGCTGGGTTGGCTGCTGCTGTGCGGATTGCTTGGGGTTAAGGAACCACTTGGCAGAGGACTATTCATGTGCTGGAAGGTCTGTGACTGGTGAAACGAAGTAAAAGCGAGTGATCCTCTGTGTGTGTGTCATCCTCCTGTACCCATAGCCCAGCCTCTGCACCTGTGTGCAGCTATACAGCACACACAGCGTGGGGCGGTGGGCTGTGGGACCTGGGCTGGAGGGTGGGAGGTGGGTGGAATTGCTAGCAGCAGAGTGCGATCAGGAGAAGGTATTCTTCCAATCTTCCTTTAGAAGAGAAACGATGTTTGAGGTAGCGCTGCCTTCAGCTCGGCTGGACAGCAAGTGACCATGGAAGGTGCAGGTCTGGGTCAGAGCTGGGAGGGAAGGCACCCTGGGAAGGAACCTTAACCTGTTGAGACACCATGGCAGTCCACCTCTTGCAAAGAAAATAGATAGGTGGCTCTTCACACGATATTTTGGATACTTTAACTCCATCTGAAATGCAGCAGAGTGGATCTGGCTCCAAGGAAGAGGTCTATCCCTGTAGATGCATCCTGAGAATTGTGGTTCCCTTCAGCAAGCAAATGACACTCGGGAGCCTGTGTCCCAGCTGCTGACAGCCTGGTTACTCATCAGACTGCTCCCTGCCAAGGGGAGCTGTGCTTCTGAGGAACATAGCTTCCGAAAAAGCAGATTGCAGTCACTATCCGTATCCTGCTCTTCACTCATTTCCAGCTGCAGATTGTGTTGCATGGTCTGTGTTTGTCTGGTACAGAGAACCAAAAAGATTGTATGTGTACCTGCACCCTGTCTCCACTGTGGCAGTGGGAGGGAAGGTGCTCCCTGCCCCTCTTGCCCTGCTGTACAGCCTTCTCTCAACACCTCTCATTGCTTCTGCTGCTGCCCTCTCTAAATGCCTTTGACTACAGTGTAAGCCTTGACTTAATGTCACATAGACACTTTAAGGAAAAACAAATCTGCTCTGTTGCCAGATCCGGCTGTGTCAGCGGGCTACAGAAAGCAAATAAACATCATTGGAAAATACGTAGTGCTTGACTTCGTTTTTAATGGTCAAACCAGGCATCCTCCCAAAGTGTCTTACTGCCTAACTTCGATTTGTGTCCTAATGTGTCTCTCTAGCTCTTGAGATACGCTCACAATTGAGTGAGAAAACACAGAGGACTTAGCTGCATGTGTTCATTCTGGACCTGAAACACCTGCCTTGAATAACCTCTCACTCCATCCTGAATCCTTAAACACTGTGGAGCATTTGCAGGTTGTCTATGCCTGAGCCCTCAGTCTGAGCTGACATGAGCTGCACCCGTCCTCACTATGTCAATAGCTGCAAGTGAAGATAGCTTTTAACTTAATATTTTGTGTCCACTCTCCTACCCAGGTCTTAGACTTCCACTGCATCATGAAGGCTATTTGGGGAACTGGAGCAGCTGAATTACCAGCACAAGAAAAGCTCAAGCAATGACTGAATGCTGTTGTGCTCTGCGCAGGTTGCAGGAGCATGAAAATGCCCATCTGCAGGCTGGGAGGAAAGCAACTGAGCGAGGCACTATGCCAAGAACAGCCTTCAGCATCACGATGCTTTTCTTCTTATTCTGCTGGGTCCCCAGAGCCTTTGCAAACATTAGTGAACAAAACCATGCCCCTGCTTGAACAGTAGCAATCAATGGCTCACGAGGGTCACTACCAAGTCCTCTTAACCTGTGTGCATTTGTTCTCATCATTCTCATGTAATGTAATCGCTCTGTCTTCCTTCTTCCCACGTAAGCACAGCAGTATTTAGCAAGCACATTTCCCTTTTTCTACCATCTAACATCTTCTAGGCTTTTGAATTTAATCTGGCAGTCTCTACAAACGCAGTTTCTGGTTCTTAATTTAAACTCCCCGTGGCCCTGTATTAACTTGCTAGCTCACCCTATAAGCAGATCTCCTGCAGTGCGTAGCAATTGTCAGTTCTGAGCTGTGCCGAGGACAGGTGTATGAAGGAACGGGCTGTTGCTCCAGGAGGTGGCTGTAAGCCTTGTGGGGGTGTCACCTGGGTGCCTATTCCTCTCCAACTCGTGCAAAGAGAGATCCGGAGACATGGAAGAAAACCAGCAAAGCCTGCAGAGGCACTGCGGGTGTTGGGCTGTTTAACCGGAGTAGAGATAAGCAGGAGGGGCATGTGTGACAGACCAAGCAGAGGAGTTTGGCAGGAGTGAGAATACCCCGTTTGCCTACACAGTGAGCTGGGAAGCAGCTGGATTGAAGTGCCAGGCGCTGGCTGCTCATGCCTCTCTGCGGCAGCACCACCCTCCCCTCCTTCATTTTGGGAGGAGATGCTGCTGCTGACGGTGCTGAGCAGCTGTTTGTGCGGAGCTGGTCCTCAGCCAGAGACAGTCTTGAGCTGCTGGCAGCTGCCTGCAATGCTGTCCAGTTTTCGTGGGTCATTGGTGCGGAAAGATAGCTCGGCCCCGGGTGGCCCTGGCTGTTGGCTCTGCTGTGATCGCAAAGGTGCTTCACTTGCTGCTGCTGGTGTTTCTCTTTTTGTACACCAAGCATCCCAGGCTCCTGCTGCTCACATGGCCTTCGGGGATGGATTGTGGCAATGTAAAGACACACGTCCCAACAGCAGCTCTGGAAGAACTAATCAGAATTAATGGCAACCAAAACCTCTCAGGAGACTAAGGCAAGTGAAACAGCCTTCAAGACCATTTGTCATGAAAGTTAAATAAGATGCTAAAGCTCATAGGGCTAAGCCCTTATATCCTCAGGTTGGAAAAGGCTGGAAAAGACCTCTAAGATCATCAAGTCTAAGATCACCAAGAGAAGAGGAAGGTGCACCCTGCTTGGTGAGAGAAGCTGCCAAAAGGCACTGGAAAAGCTCTGGGCTCAGCTTTTTCCTGTAGAAAAAGCTAGCTGCAGCACAGCCTGCGAGGAGAAAGCTACAGCCAAAGGTGAGTGGTGTTGGGACCAGAGGTGCTCGGGCTGGGTTTGTGGTGCCAGCAGGCCTGTCCAGCACGTGCTTGGCTGCTGTGCAGAGCTGCGTGCCCCCAGCCATCCCCACCAGCAGAAAGCCATGAGCACCACAGTGCTGCGGAAACGATCCACGTGGTGACCAAAGCCTGGATAGCCAGGTTTAACGGCCATAAGCCCATGCTGGGGCTGAGGGTCAAGGTTAACAGGCCCAGGACCAAATGCAAACGGACATTCATGAAGGGCTCCCCCAGCGTACTGGAAATGCACAGAGACGTGGCTGGGTCACTGCTGACAAGCAAAGCTTTATGGATCAAAAGCACAAGGCAGGAAAGAGCCTGACCTCTGCGAATCAGCGATGGGGCTGGGAGATCAGAGGGTGGTGGAAGCCGGCAATAATCACAGCTTTCACATAGCAGCCTGTCTTTTCACAGCCACTGAGAAATGCAGAGAATGAAGGATGCTGATGGTCCTTCCAACCTAGGGGCAAAGAGTCAACACTCTGCTGCTGCCTCTACAGTATATCTAGTGCCTATTTGCCCTCTAAGTGGGAGGAAGCCGGGAAGAGAAATGTGGAGCTGTAGAGGAGGGGCAATCAGGCAAGAGAGCATTTACAGGGCGTTTATCTGGGAGCCCGAGCACCTTAACTCCCTCAGTGCTGCTGTTGTCTGCAGGCACTGTGTTTTTAGAGCACTGCAAAGGCTGTATGGGCGAGTGCCTGAATACATTAAACTGGACAAAAGGGATTAATCTTTCTGTTCGTCCATAAAGCCCTTGCCCCTGTACTTTGCCTCACCTGGGAGTGGGGAGGAGGGAGCAGCAGCCACCACAGCACTGCTCTGCAGCAGCCTGAGCAGGAACTAATGCAGGCTTATTGCCACACGTTGGAAGTGGTGGTGGGGCTCTGGCAGGGGCAAGGATATGTTGCCATACTCTGTGAGCTGCCAGACAGACAAAGGGACAGCAGTACACTGTCCAGGATCTGTCCTGAGGGACCACAGCTGAGAGAGCAGGGCTGTGCAGGGCAGCTTCCCC
>Ga0065711_1051949_pt1 | contig 10166 bp, 6 predicted proteins | sample Hoacrofraction12_FD_59098 | JGI IMG/M metagenome (GOLD analysis project Ga0065711, IMG submission 59098) | Hoatzin crop microbial communities from Cojedes, Venezuela - Epithelial fraction 12 v2 (version 2) | ecosystem: Host-associated > Birds > Digestive system > Esophagus > Crop | place...
TGGAATACCGGGCTCTGTTTGGCCAGGTGGGGTCAGCCCCCACCCCCCGGCTGTGCCCCTTCCTGGAGTCCGGTGAAAATTAACCCTGTCCTGGCCAAACCCAGGACAGAAAACAATCTAAACAAATCCCCTGGAGGGCAGGTTAGAAGAGTGCCCTTCTTTAAGGCTCAGCACTTCGTGTAGTGGTTACTTCTGCACCATTTGCATCAAGCCTGTGAAGTGGGATTCTTGTTCAACGTGGAGGCCTGACAGGAGAAAACAGAGAAGGACAGAAACACCCTAAAACAGAGGAAAGAACTCATGCCACCATTTAGACAGAAGAGGCCTCAGGATGTGCCAAGGAGCTGTCACAAAAGTGTTTCAACAACTAGGCAAAGAAAGGGTAGCAAGGTGCTGAGGCAAACTCTCCAAAGAATACAGCTGCTCTGTGTTCACATTCCATGTTCTAGCTAAAGCCTGCCTTGTACTGTCTTTTGGTATTGTCAGATCAATAACGGTTTTGTAGTGCTTGAAAGAGGCACTCTTGAAAAGATATTCTGTTGGGCACAATTCTCCCTAATAGCATAATAATCCTAATAACATAAATTCTTAAATGCATATGTCTTTTACGTCATGGGGCTTATTTAAATTACTGTTGTTCACTGGGTAACATAGCTTCCTGCCCCACAATCCTGCTCTGCAACCCTGGATCCCTGAGCAACAGGAAATTTTAGTACAGGCAGGCATCTTGTCTGTCAAAAATGGCAAAGTAACTTGAAAGTCTTTCCTGGCTCTGTTCCCCAGCCTTCACTAAAATGCTCTTCCTTATTTTCACATACAAAGTGCAAAGCACAGCAACATTTCTAACACACAGTAAATCTTCCTCAGAAGCCTCTATACTTGTTATCATGCCTCCACCATTGTTTTAATCTCACAAACACATATGCTGGAGTCATTTTACTGCTACTTGGACTAAAGAGTTCTCTCTATAAAGTGGTTTCATAAGCCAGAGAAGTCGAAGCTAGCCCACATATCTTGAGGGTAAAATTGATAGTGGTTTCAGGTGAAATTTTGGCTACTCTGCAATAAAGCAAGAAGCTGCCAGAGGGATTGACTGCAATTTGCTGGATCTCTTCTCAAGATGATGAGGCCTGGATCAGGGTGGGGGAGAATGAGATATAATAGGCATATGTGTCTTGTCAAAGGATCTCACCTACGCAATTTTGACAGAATTCAAAGCTGAATTCTTCTTTGTTAATAATCTCCACTTGCTATCAATGCCAATAGCCCCGAAGGACTGGTTTACCATCACTCCGTTGCTCTCCACACAGCCAGGGAAAGGAGAGCTTCTAAGTGTGTGCTGGTTTTGGCTGGGATAGAGTTAATTTTCTTCATAGTAGCTCGTATGAGGCAATGTTTTGGATCTGTGCTGAAAACAGTGTGGATAATACAGGATGTTTTAGTTATTGCTGGGCAGTGCTTACACAGACTCAAGGCCTTTTCTGCCTCTCACATCACCACCGAGTAGGCTGGGGGTGCGTGAGAAGTTGGGAGGGGACACAGCCAGGACAGCTGACCCCACCTGACCAAAATGTCATGGACTTTTCTACAGTGACAAAGCTCTCGTGTTCTGGCTAACACTGGTGCTTTGGCGGGCACATTTGTGCAGATGACCAGAGAAGTGGCATCTACACCTTATGTTCTGCTGTCCTTTCTGATTCTCCCAGGTTAGGGTGGCTGTTCTCACTGACCAGTCCAGTGCTGGCTGACCAAATCTTTAATTTAAATTTTCACTGTGTGAAGCCACTCCAGAAAAAATCAGGTTACCTGATTTTACTTTCGTCCCCGACCTCTATGATGGTCATCAAGCTAGAGATTTTCCACTGCTTGGGAGGCTGTTTTGCCAGAGCACTTATCAGTAGCACTCTGAAAATGTGCAACAGCCTGAGAATTGTCACTGTCTGGCTAGGGAAAAGGAGATAAGTGACAGAATAGAAGATGAAAAAACTTGAAATTGTAACCTCTGCTTCAACATCCAAATTACGATAGGTTTTAGTTTGTATCACAATCCATTGCAACAACATCACTAACGCACTGAATTTGCTGGTGAAACACTTCAGCTGGTGACAGCCAGAACACTATGAATGTATTGCAAACAAGCTCTGCACTATGTAGAGTTATCATTTTGGGAGGGAGGTATACTGTAAGTCCTATTACACAAAGCAGTGTAGAAACACACATTCATTGAGACATTAATTGAGGCTAGATACTTTTTCATGTGGAGAAGGTATTGCTTTGGATGCAATTAAACTTGTTATAGTCTCCTACCAGCATATTTCTTTACCTTCTAAGTACCTTCATATTATCATGATTATATTTACATTCTGTTGGTGAAAGGCAAACAGAACATACATTTTTGTGGAAAAGCGGACATATCACCTCTGTAGGAATGCCAGCAAATGTGTAATAAGTGTGCTAAGATGGAGACATATAAATATTCACCTGGAACTTTCTGACAGAGCATGATGTAGGCATTACTGCCTGAAATTTCACTTCATGTAGGTATGATAAGAGCAGCAGCTTACAAACTCTGCACAGTAAGGAACAAACACGTAACACCTTTTGTTTTAAAGATTTGCAAATACTGCTTAATGTGCTTTGGTTACATGAAATGCAAATTCTCACCTACTAATAAATTAATTAAATTCTCCCTTTGAGAGTAACCATCAACTACTGTTAACATCTCCATTCAAATGCCTGAGTCATTCTGGGTCTCTGTGCTGTCTTCTGCTACAAGCCTCTAGCATGTGCTTCAGAAAAAGTCAAATTCAGGTAAAGGGCTAGATGAGTACTTAAAAGCTTCACCGCTACAGTGAACTGGCTTTTACCTTCCCCTAAACTCTGTAACAACAGGAGACCTCCATGCAGAAGAGGACTGAAAATTTGCTTCCAGTTGACGAAACCTGTATGAAAGCCCCCCCCCAGATGCTGGCCTTTCAGTTGAGCTCTCAGTGTGCCCTTGAAGGAGTGCTCTCCAGGTCTGACGTTAGGATTAACCATCAGGTGCTTTTGTCATTCAGCCTACCTCTGACACTGACTTTCCATTGCCTCAGACAAGTCTGTTACTCATCCAGGCTTAGATTTTCCTTCTGCAGGCACTATGAAGGAATACTGAAGAGACCAAATAAGAGAACCGGAAGGGATACCTGCTGTATTAGGCAGGCTGAACAGGCAACTGAAACATGGAGTTTATTACTAGAAGAGCATAAGCTACTAGTTTTGGTTAGACTAAATAAATACTGTCAATAAATGGGACTGACTGTGTGACATTTTGAGGCACCAGTCACGTTCAAATGCCCAGCACAATCCTTTCCATTATTTACATGCAAAACCTAAATTGTGAGGTTCAAGAATAAGCAAAGAATATGCAGAACAGTTTTGAAAATAAAAACACATAAGATTATGGTTGAGAGACAAACCAGTGCACAAAATCTTCAAGTCATAAAATGTTATGAAGTGGCTAAATGCTAGGTGATTGAAGTCTTCTAGAGAATGAGAAATAATAAAGCTTTGAAGACCAGAATGAATTTAAGTGAAAAAAAGGAAGATATTGATACTTCTGTAGGAAAGCAGGAGTTCTCTTTTTTTGTAATGTATGCAAACATTTCTGTGACTAAGAACCTGTCAATCCTCACATTATATGGATGGATGTCTTATATGTATGTCTATTGCCATACATTTTAGAAGTTGGTAACTATGTGCTCATTCCTGCTCTAGCAGGACACAAGGAAGAGCTTCCGAAAAGAAGACAGACACACACGTACACGAATGCTTTTTTTTTTTTTAAAATGAAAGCTTAGATTCAGCAAATCTCAAACAACATCCTCACCACCACCCCTAAACTTCCATTTTGATTGATGCAAAAAAGCTGGGATCGTTTGAATGTGGGAAAAGGCCTAATCTGAACTGTGTTTTTTCAGTGTTTGTTTAGTAAAACAAAGTTATGCCTCAGGAAAGTCTAAATATAGACCCTCCCTGCTGCACAGAGTTCCCAGTCTAAGCAAGACAGGCCCAGCCTGGGAACTGGGAATCTCAAGAAGAGACAATAACTAAATCTCTTTAAAGTCATTCTATTGCATTACTGAATTGCTTCACAAAGGCACCAACAAAGGAAAGATAATTAGTGGAAATTAAAAAAAAAAAAAAGGCAAGAGTGTCATTGCAACCTCCCCCCATGAGGATGGAGCTGTCACTCCCTCAGGTGGGCAGATGTTTCTCATGGAACATGTATACGGAGGGAAGGAGGGACAGTGTGTATATCTAATTAGTGACCTTCAGTGAGGATTTTTTTTTTTTTTTACTATTTACTTTTCAACCATCAGCAGAAAAAAAATATTTTTAGGTCAACTAAAAGAAGCCAGCATTTTTAGCCTGCAGACCCCTGGTTGTGAGTCTGTTTTTCTTTTTAACATCGGTGACTTTTCAGTTAACTTGTTTACATGAACAAACGTGTTGGCAGCAGCAAACTCAGCATGGAAATTCAATAACTGTTCCTTTCTGGCAGTATGAGCAGACTTTAGCTGAAATAATGGAAAAACAGATTTCTCAGAAGTTTAATGGCAGCTTTGGAAGTGATTTTTTTGTTGTATATTATTTGTGGAGATTTAGTTAAAATCAATAAACTGTAATGAAAAATGCTTTTGCTGAAATGCAGTTTATAACTGAAAACTGTTTTGACCAAAATTCTGCAGGCTAGGTCTCTTTCCTTCTAGATCGGTACAATGCTGGGTCACATTGCTGGAGCTGTGAGATCAATACCTGCATTGCTTCTGCATAAATTGTATTTGTCCTCTGTTTAAATAAATGCCATGGAGAGAAATACTCAGTCACCAACCATCTCTGCTCGTATCCTTTTAGTATGTTTTGTCAGTTCTTGCTAAACTTTGAAGCCACTTTGTAACTGGCTGAAAACTGAAGGTAAAAGCAAAGATTTTATCTCTTTCCTGCCAGAATTATTTTGACCACAGACAACGCAGACTTGAAACACCTTACCACCTATATTCAGTGGTAACTAATGAACAGGGAGTATCACTGTAATGAAGTCTAGAATTTCAGTTTAAAAGGCCAAGGCCCTTCTTGATAAAAGACTCAGTTCTTCAGAGGCACTCTGACAAAGGGTAATAGTGTGTAATTCTGCCTTTGGCAGATGTTTACTGTGGATGTTTGGGAGAATGAGGTAGCTATTCTATTTGTAAATATCAAAAAGTTTGTTGGAAAAGTGGTAAATATTTCTAGAACCGAGAACAAAGTATGGCTTGTATTCAGAGAACCTGGATAACACAATTGCCTAAAGCTTAACTCAGATGTGGCTGCTGGTAAGAAATAAAGGCTAGAGCCGAATTTCAGCAGCAGAGAATTCAAGATCGAGGTAATTTAAGGTCCCAACATTTCAAAGTATAAGAAGCAAGTCAAAGGAGGAAAAGATCACCACGGATTACACGCAGCTCACTGAATATCTCTGCTTCATGTGGTTAATGTAGCCGAAATAAGCAAACATAATATTTGAATTCAAAATGAGAAGAAATATAAAAATACAACATATGGAAAAGTGTCTTACATGCTCCCAAAATACTGAATGTTCTACCTCCCTGTAAGAAAACAGATTTTTCCAACAGAGAAGTTCAAGGAAAGACAACAGTAAAAGCAAAATAACGACCCAAGAAAAAAAAGGGTTTCAGAAGACTGCAGCCTTACTTTCAGAAGAAACAAAAGCTATAAAGTACAAAATAAGGATTCATAAAACATGAAATAAAACATATGAAATTGAAGCTCAGGGAAACTGTTTCTGAATCCCAGCAAATGACAATATAAGAAACTGATCAAAACAAATCATTGCACCACAACAGGATACTATGAAATTCACTGCAACTACATGTAATAAACCTGCTACGAGCTCCAAAAACACTGAGCATTCATTCTTCGCTGATAAAAATTCACACGAGCACTGTAAACACTGTTCTGGAGTTAAAAAAAAAAAGGCATTCGCTTTTACCAATATGCCTCCTCAGTTTTTCGGGTGTGTTACACAAGATTTACTGAAAAACCTTTCCGTTCTATATTTGTTTATAAACACGGTACTAACGCTTCTTGTAACACATAGGGGAGTTTGCCCATCTGGAGCTGAGGGCAGACGCCACGTGAGGCTTGGGTTTCCACGTGTATTTTCTTTCTCCAATAAAAGCAGTGGTTCTTCCTTTTGGTCTTCTGTGCGTTACATTTTGAGTACAAGGAAGAGATAGAAGCCTATTAGGGTCTGAAGAAAGTCCTCCTTTCTGTCAGCTGTCCTCCTCCTCCATAAGCCAGCAAGTCAGCATTTTCAAGGAGCTCTGTGACTTATAGCTCACTGCTCAGAAGCTTAGCCCTGCCCTAAAACTAGTCTAACCCTCTTGGCTTAAGGTTAGGTATGATCTTCATAGGACCAGCACATAGGCTCATGCCCTGTTCTCCCCCTTTATGCCAGTTTTCTCCTTGGAATCTCAACACATATGGGCTCCTTAAGGATCCCAGATCTCTAGCAAGAATTTGCCTTAGAGTTAGCATTAAGAAGAAAAAAAATCCAGGAATGTGGTGTTCTTGATGAATCAAAAATCAGTATCCAACAAAGCAGAAGGCAGATGCCTTTGTGAGAAAAATGTTTCTGTAATTAGTTTCTCACTTTTTGGTTACTTGTCAATAAGGAAAACCTACCTATGACTATGTCAAATCTTTATCAGCCCAAACAGTCCATGGTGTTTTGTGTCCTTCAGCTTCTGCCTTCCATTTAGAAGTCCAACTAGTTTTGATTTGGTAATCATCTCAGGTCTTTCTATCTTTTCTTCAGTTTTGGCCAAAATCTAAGCCTGGTGAAGACCTTAATTTAATACTAAGTTACAAAAACTTTGTTTGACACGAAGATTACAACTAACCCTCCTGCTTCGTATTGTCAGCCCTTCATTTTCCTGTGTACTTTGTCAGGACCCTGAGTACACTAACAGGCCTGAACAGCCCCAACAAGCCTCACCTACCCCCCAGTGCATGGGCTCAGGAGCCCCATGTAAGCTGAGCCCTGGGTCTTCAGTCCCTACCTGGGCTATGTTGTAGGAGTATGGGTCTCCAGCTCAGCCATGACTCTGCGTAGCCATGTTGATCTGGGTCTGGACTTACAGACTGAACGTCCTAGCTTGACCTCAGTCTTCTCTTATCAGTATGGACCTGCCTGGCAATCACGAGGTTATGTCTGACCCTAGTTATCCTCACTGGACCTCACCCTAACCTGTGGGTTGCCTTCTCAGCTTGACCTTGGACCTGTCTCATCGCTTGCCTGATGATCTGGACTCTTGGCTGAATCTGGTATGCCCTGCTTGCTTTGCTCAGGGACTGTGGGACTGCGTTCTGGCAGGGAGGCTCTGTCCTATCAGCTGTGTTATCATGCTTGGCTCCTGCCCTTTATGGAGCAGCCAGCCCTCACTGCTCCAAATGCTTCTCTGCTTTACCTTCAAAATAAACCTGCTATTTCTATACTTAGTTTCACAATCCTAACAAGAACTCACATGTCAAAACTGAGTGGAAACACTCCCTTTCCATTTTTTTTTTTTTAGTACTACAAAATCCCATTATTAACTCTGTAATTCTAGGCCTGAACATTAAATGTTAATTGCTTTTGATTCAACTGACTTCTATCTTTTCTTCTTATTTGCAACCTGAATATTACCCTTTTGAGTTTCACTAGGTGTATGTCCCCATTCCAATATGGCGAGCATCAGTTGTTTTCCCTTATTGCTACCAGTCCTGGTGATCAGAATTTAGCTTGAAATCCCTCTGAAGCTGAGAACTGTCGCTTCTTGTTCCACTAATCTTGGTATTTTTGCCCCCTCAAAGGCTGCTGCTAAAAAACGCCAAACAAACCCTCAGCTGAGCTATTTGCTGCGTCCCTTCCTATACTATGCCAAAGGCTAAGCATAATACCGAATTTATGCAAACTGAGATCTAACCCATAGATACTACAATCACTCTGGTGTTATGTCTTTGCTTTCAAAGGCAGCTTGTGTTTGCTGTAACAACTCCACAAATTTTTTACATCTTTCTGTTCATAACTGTAATTTCAGGCCCATGGTTAACACAGAAGAAAAGACCCATAAACCAAGCAGGTTAAATCCTAAACTGTCCTCCCTTTCCAGCTCCAACCCTTCAGAGGACAGACTGGTTATGCAGCAGGAATAAGCCCCACATTTCACTCCTTTTTCTTCAGAATCTTAAATGAAACCATGGGCTTTACATGTGTCACACGAATCCACTGCCAAGCCATATAGTCACGCAGTCACATATTCATTCTGACTGAAACCCTTCTCTGACATCTAGGTCGGTATTTTAAAGGAAATTGGCTCTATGCAGTAGCTATTCCATTGCTCTAACCCCAATATAAGAAAATGCAATAAAGCCATACTTGAGTAGAAGGTCTGTCAGCTACACAGGAGCTATACTCACTTCTACATCAACTGGGACTTCACCACCTGTAAGACGGGAAAGAATGGCATTTAGTTAAGAGCAGTGTCCCAAGGACAAATAGCTGTATGTAGTTATTCATACCTACATCTTTCATCAGAACTGCACTAACAGTTTATTTAAATTTCATGAAAGATGATGAAATCCCGATTCAACCGAAGTCAAGCGCAAAACCTCTGCTGAACTGGGAGTTGGGGTTTCACCTGGCCTAGGAAAGGTCGGCTTTGCCTGTGGTGTTGAGCACCATCTAGTGTTCTCACAGTGACCAAGGAGATACACTTCCTTGAGCCTTTAGTTGAACGAGCATCAAAACAGGGGGGCCGCGGGGGGGAACATGGCTTAAGGTGAAGTTGTGAAGTTGCTGTGCCAGGGAACTTCCTTCTGACTTTTGTGGGCCCTCAACAGTGTTATTTTTCTCCAATGACATCTGCAGCACTGTGCATTTAGTTGTCAGCTGTCCCAAGTATAATCCAAAACATTAGCTTCTAACATTTTTCATTGAAACACCATATGTAGCAGGATAATCCATCATAAATTTAATTTTGCAGCAGCTTTTATATACTGCCTCACAAACACCTACTATATCCCACAAAAATATTGGCAGAAAATCATATGTGTATATATCTATATACATGCAAACAAAAAATGTCATTGCTTTAGCATCTTTGGTTTCTTGTTTGATGACCCTTTTTAAATTCTCTTTTAGCTTTCTTGTTAACTATAGCTGGAGTTGTGTGAATTGTGGCCACAACTGCTTCTCTGTAAAGGTCAGAACTCAATGCTGCCTGCATGAGTCAGTCATTCCCAACACAAATGGAGAGTAAGTCAAGGTTTTGACAAATCAAATGGATTTGAAATCCATTTTGCTCATAGTTGATTCAATTTGTGAAGCAATTCAGAAAGAAGTTACAGCAGCTCCTAGCAGCAGTAGGAGAAAACAGTAGCTTTGTCGTGACTCTGGGACACACCAATTTAGTGAAAAGTTTGTATTTTACATATAATGCTATGCAGTTACTGAATACTTTAGCACAGGAAATATGCATTGAAGTGTTACTGAATTCAGACAATATGTCAAAACACCATCTGCACAAGCAAACTTTCCAAACATCGTGGTGCACGTCAGTCAACTGCACACATCTGACCAAATCAGATTTTTTGTCAATTTAGATGATCTTCTGGCTTCATTGAAGGCTTTCTCCTGGTAGCATATTTCCTAATAATTTACCTCACATATTTCCTAACAATTTACCTCAATAGAAATAAGCCAGTAACACGTTTATGTATAAACACACACTGTTTTTTAAGTACATGTACTTTAGTTCCACAACATAATAGTCTCCATTGGTACATCCCTCAATGCACCACACCTGGCTAATGCAGCCCACTGTCAAAACGCAACCACTGGCATTTCTCCTCTCCTCGAGTGCCTCCGCCATTAAAACACACGCACTGGCACGGGCAGCGCGGGGAAAGGCGAGCGCTGCGCCAGGCCGCTGGGCCTCTCTCCTCTGCCACCACGTGAAGCGGCACTAGCACGGAAACGACGGCGCCTCGAGGCCGGCAGCCACAGCCGCACCGGCGGTAACCCAGCAGTGACACAAGGCCGCCGTTACCGCCGACGGCCGCCATTTTGGGCGAGGCCAACC
>Ga0065711_1012816_pt1 | contig 10165 bp, 9 predicted proteins | sample Hoacrofraction12_FD_59098 | JGI IMG/M metagenome (GOLD analysis project Ga0065711, IMG submission 59098) | Hoatzin crop microbial communities from Cojedes, Venezuela - Epithelial fraction 12 v2 (version 2) | ecosystem: Host-associated > Birds > Digestive system > Esophagus > Crop | place...
TTTTATTGCTGCTATTTTATTTATTTCTAGCAGAGAAACCAGATGCAAATTCATGGCCCAGTGAGGCACCCTGGGACCACAGTGGACCTGTCCTCTTCAGATTTGCATGCTGGTTTTGATGGGAATAAAACTAGCAGTTGCCCAGAGCCGTAGAGGAGTTGAGCTGTACAATACATCCAACATGACCATACAAGGAAGAAAGGTCCCACATTCTCTTCTTGGGGTGCCCAGAAGGGTGTAACTCCCTCTGGTTGGAATTAACCACATTCTTGCATCCCCCAATGTCCAATTTGCTTCCAAACAGAGTAAGAAAAGATATTGAGCATATTCTCCTTGGTGTGCTTCATAACACTTTGGTGTGATTTCCACAAAAACTTCTGTAGTAAGTTGTCTGACACTCCTGACTAGGTGTGAGGATTTGACCAGACCGACAGCAATGGGATGGGGGAGGCGGGGGAGAAGCGCTGAAGGGCAGTGGTGTGGAAATCCGTAGGATGGGGGAACAGAGCTTTCCTGAGCGGTGTGTTGAGTACTGCAGAACTTCACATGTTGGGTAGTTACAGACCACAAGAAATTGTTGGGGTTTTTTTTCTGAGAGGTGACAAATTCAGGAAAAAAGTACTAGAGCAAGTTGCTGGCAGATTGTATCTCAGTTGTGTAGAGCTTAGTGGCAGCCTAAAACCCCACAACCCTCCTGAACAAAGTGTGGTGCCCGAAGAGCCAGAGGAGTGGGATGATGAGCTCATCTGTGACATCTGGGCTGTCATTCCCTGGAGTCTTACCCTTAGCAGAAAATCCAACAACGGAGTTACAACAGGAATCGATTGGTTGGCGTTTTGGCCAATGGAGGTGCAAGGGAGTCATCGTAGGGGTGCAATAGTGAAGCTGAGCAGTGCTTTAGGGGTTGAGGTTTTCCACTGACCTAGGTCCAAAATGCTGTCCATTCTCCTCTTTCTTCTTTCTCTTTTCTGATCTTTCTCTCTTCCTCTCTTTCTTTCTCTCTTTCTCTCTCTCCTTTTCTCAACCTTTCCCTCAGCCTCACACGGGGAGCAGCAGTGAGGGTTTTGCCCTTGAGGAGGTGCAGGCTTTGCCGCAGGGCTTCACAGGCACCAGAACAGAGCACTAACACTGGGAATACAAATGATGAAAGCTGGAGCACGGCTGCTGCTTCTCTGGAAATTAATAAGTGTTGCGGTTAAATCCAGCAACTGGGACTCAGGGGTGTTATGAGGATAGGCACAACAAAGATGCAGTAAGTGGATTATCTGAAAAGTCCTTTCCCCCCCCCTGCTTTTTCCTTTGAGTTTTCCATTTCTGTTTAAATTTACTATTTTATGTCATATTTTTAAACATGGCCTAAAAATGATATAATAGCACTGCCTTTAGAAGTGGAAAATAATTTGTGAATTATGCTTACTACTTGGCATTCAGAGCTCTTCGAACAATATCTGTTTTGATAGTTGACCTTGCAAATCGGGGAAGACAGAAGTAAGTCACAAAGATTCCTGCGGGTTTCACTATTTTCCAAGCTGATTAAGAAGCTTAGAGCTCAACTGGTCTTTGCACAGAAACTCACAAAATACCTTTTCTTTTTAAAGGGTTGTCACCACCTAATTCATCTTACCTCTGATTTCGCATTAGAGGTGTTGTTTACTCCTCTGCTGCTCAGAAAATGCTCAGGAAGTGTGATATTATGGTCTGTGCCACAAGCCCGCTCCGAGGTACAGCAGCTCAGCCCAGCGTAACGCTGCCGTCTGTTCGCCATGGCTGGGCTTTGGTAACGAATATTGTTTGAATGTTTAAGAAGGGCTTTCCCTGCCATTTTATTTATTCCTCAATAATCTCAATCATGCTGCCAGTGATCAAGTGAAATTCCCATTGACACCATTGCCTGCCCGCTACCGGTGCAAGATCTGCCCAAGAAATAGCTGCAAACCCGTGAATGCAGTGTTATGCACAGGGGCTTGTGCTGGCTTCCAGAGAGTTTTTATCAGCTTTCACTGATTTATAATTAACTGGAATTCTCCGGTTTACTTTGTCTTTTGCTTATTTTTAAGGGGCAAGAGTGTCTGGGTTTAGATTAAAGTGTCAGAAAGCAAACGATAAAAATTGTTTTTCATTAAGATTAGAAAGCAATATCAAAGAGAAGTCATGGCAAAAATAAAAGGGACTTTAAAAATAGTACCTACTGGCTGAACTGATCTACACCTCCTGTTTGTGGCTAAGGCAGATGGTATATATGGTATAGATGGTATGGCTCGTTGGTATACACCCTTGATTCAGAAAGTGGAGCTGGAGGAGGCGCAGGGAAGGGCAACTGAAATGGCCAAGGAGATCACCTTACGGTCGGTTGCCTTACAGGGATCGAGGAAGCAGGCTGGGACTCCGCAGAGGAGGTGGCTGAGGAAGGACATATTGGACGTCTACAAAGCTTTGGCAACAGCAGACAAGCAGAAGAGCTGCTTGCAGATATTGCAACATCGGCATGGGGGAAACTGGAAGAAACTAGTAAAATATTGGTTTACCATACAGGCAGTAGTGAACTCTTGTTGCTGGCAGCTGCGTGAGGCTGGGGCAGTCAGACAGTACCACGAAGTTGATAAAGGGGTTAGATGGCCTGTAGATCCATGGCTGGATACTAGAAGGAGTAGGCCAGGACATACCCCTGAACATCCCTACCACAGCAGCACCAGGTACAGCAGAGAACAGGAGCAACGTGCTATTGGAGGTGGCAAGGCTCTGTGCTCCCTCCTGTTTGCCTCTCCTGGTACCGCTGCCCAGTGAAAGTAGCACTGTGTGCTTATGCTTCTGCACACCCACTGACTTCAGCCCACTTCTGGCAGAGAGGTTTCTGTGCTTCAAGAAGCTCCTTTTTTCCATGAACAGCCTTCTTGTCTGCAGTGGAATCAACAACCTCTTGAGTACACGTTGACTTTTGTGATTCTGTGTCAGAAATGTCCAGCCCGAGGCAATTTCCACTTGGTTCCAACCATCCCAGTTGAGACCTTTCCTGCAACAGGAATTGGCTGCAGGATCAGCCTGGCCACACGTGCTTGAACGCTGCTCAGTGAGAGGTGGGAGTCTACAACAAATGAGGATGGGGTGAAGTCTATTCTGTAAGTGGTGGAGCTCAGGAGCGCTCAGAAACCATCCTGCTGGGTTGCAGCAGCAGCCCAGGCTGTGACGCTCCTGGTACGGGGCAGCTGCAGCGGTGAGATTTACTGGTGAGGAGCTGAGGCAACTTGTGAACAGACAGAACATCAGCAACCTACAGCTGCGCACCTCTGGGCACGGTGAGTGCCCACCTCAGTTGGGTACCCAGAGCATCAGGAGCAAGACGGCCTTCGGTGCCAGACTCTGATCTTCTGCTGGAATAACGATGACGGGTGAGTCAGGCGCAGAAGGCACGGAGCACAGGTGAGTGTCTCAATCGGAGGGATTCAGCCTGACCTAGGGGGGACAGGGATGCGCACACCTTTGCTATGGCTAGGGCCAAGCCATGGCTCCAGGAGGTCCTGGCCACCAAGTGACCCACGCCAGGTCAGCAGGTACACGGTGGCTTCAGCCCAGCTAACCACGACTCACAGCTGCGATGGGGATGGCATGCCCAGACAACGGGCAGCTTTACTGCTCGGTGGAGGTGTGTTTTCAAGCTTTTTTTTTTAACCTTGATGTCTGCCAACCTGTGTGAAGTAAAGACCTCTAAAAACACCATTATGTGTTTTCATATTTATTTTCCCTTCACTGATTTCCAGTTTGCCTTTTTTATTCCTCCCCCCTCCTTCTTTAACTGTCAGGCTGACAAACACAAAGCTGTTTTCTGTTCTCCATCTTATATGTCAGGCACCAGGTGATACAGCACTGTAAACCAAATGCAGAGGCTGTGCAAGCATAATGAAGGGAATAATGTAATTCTGCAGAGCTTTTATTATCATTCCTCATGAAAGCACTGTACTTCGTGACAGAGATCTGCGACCACAACCTTTTCAAACATGGGCTACTATAAAGAGCTCTTACTTAGATGAGGTGAGGATGTGAGCCTGATTTGTACAATGCCATCATATCGTAATGACATTGATTCCATTACCAGTATTTATTTTCTAAGCTTTTCCATATACAGGTCATTTACCTCTTTAAACTACCATAGCAAATGGAAGGGCTGTGTTCAGTGCCACATCTGCAGCTGGACGTGGGCTCCTCCTTCTCCTCGGCATAGCATGTACCCCGCGCCCTGAACTGCACCGAGCGTTTCACGTTATTCTTTCAGATGTGTAATGCTCTGCATTTTGCTGCAACAAGATAATTTTCTGAATTAGTAAGAGAAATGGAAAATGTGCCCACACATGTTTTTTGTGTGCTCCTAAAACTTACGTAGAATTGATTGAGCGGATTTTTAAAGACCCATGCAAGGACCTTTAGCGCTGTTCTCCAACTCTGTCAAAGCACCAACAGAGACCGCCACTATGCTGAGACTTTGTATGATGTTATATTGATTTTTTTTCACAGCTGAGCTATATATTTCCAAACACCAGGGTTTCTAATGCAAATGCTACAGCCTTTCACTGTAGCAACTTAGAGGAGCAATGCTATGATTTTAATAAAGCTGTCAGATTAAGTGACTGCATGGTTACACCGTGATATTAATACACGTTCTTAACGGTCAATTAGTTAACTGGCTAATAGAAAGAGCCTAGCTTATAGGATTTTACTAATGAATATAATGCTTTGTTTCTGGGCAAAACATATGCTTTGGATATATAATTAGAAAAAGCCCCCCCTGCCTCCCCCATCGAGAGAGCATGTGCAGCTGAATAAAGGAGCTCATTATACCTGCGAGGGGTCAAAGTCTGTGGATCTGTAGCTTATGGTATTATGACAGATTACAAAATCACTCTATTATGTTAGTCAATCTGTTTCCAAGCACAAGCTAGCAGGGAGCAGGGCACTAGAACCTCCCGAGCAGGGCGCTCGTTGGCTTTCCCCGGAGGTCTTATGATGGGTCAGCTGGCGGTGACACCACCTCTGACAGCTCACATGTCAGACCTTCCCTGCCTGACTTCTGCCTTTGTTGTCGCAGAGCCTCTTCACCGACAATCAATCCCTGCTTCAGGTTGCAAAGAGCTCCCAGTAAGAGCTGAAACAAATTTGAAATCCGTGGGTAGCCCTCACTTGTGCTAATGAAAGGGAAAAACAGAGCACTTATGCTCCAGCTGGCCTCTCTCAGGCTCTCTCCTTAAAAAAAAAAGATTTAAAAAGTTTGTAAGTAGAGAGGGGAGCAGATAAACAGCAACAGCTGGTAGGGAAAGCATTGGGTTCAGCTTTGGTGCATTTGTCAGTTTAAAAGGAAAAAAGTAATTCGTATGTGGGATAAAGAGATTTCAGACATGATAGAGATCCTAAGAAATATTTGACTTTCTTAATCTTCCAGGGAAATTATCCTGCAGTCTTATTCAGTCAACGCAGCATAAAATTCTTTGGTACCAAGGGGAAAGAAAATCCTCTTGTATTCGAGAAACACATCAGTAGTCAGCACTGTGGGCACACACGTTTTTGATGGATCCTACTGACGGTGGGTGGTTCCACCGCTGCCTTGGGCTGGTTCTTTCACCATCTCACGAGTCTGGCACCAGGGCCAGGAGGGCCCCAGCACACAGAAGGACCGGGAGGTAAACCAGAACCGGCAGGATGGCTTAGGTAGCCCCCGAGGACTGGAACTAATGAAGCCACATCTGTGCCTGTGGCCAGAGGATGGTGGTGCCCAGGAAGATGCAAAGTCTGACCGAAGCTTTCTCTGCAGCTGGGACTTGCACAGGCTCTGTCGTGTGGAATTTTGTCATGGCTAGCTGACAGCAAGGTCAGGCTGCAGCCTTTCTGAGGGGTAACTTCCAGGTAATTTCTTTTCTCAGCTGCCCTTACCATGAAACTTGTAGGAACTCATTTCTCTTTGCATCGTCTTCCCGCAGGCCAGTTTGATTAAGAGTTGCCAAGAGGTTCAAAAGCTGGGAGGGCACAATCTGCATTCACACCCCGTGAGCACGCAAGTTTGCTTTCCACAGGAAGCCAAGCTTAGAAATGCGCTTGCCCTGTCCTTCATTGAAGGCTTTTTTTGTTGAAATACCATGTTGAGAACACACTTTTGACCATCTCCTGTTTACAATAAGATCCAGGTGTCACACAGCAGCAGCAGCAATAGCAGCAGCAGCTTCTCTCATTGTTAAAAAGGGACCTGAGTTAGGGCTGGCCCCAAAATGGAGGAGTGCTGCCATGCAGGGGCCCCCATGTTCACCTTGGGTTGGAGTCAGCAAGCATTTTAAGGAGCTTTTTGGCTCACCCTGAAGCAGACGCAGGACTTCCAGCTGCTGCACAGCAGACTGCCCAGACCTCCGGGGACCACAGCAGGAGCTTTGACACCAAACCCACACCACTTCCTCCCTGGAGGCACCTGAATTTGGAGCCAGGTGCCACCAGAAATACACTGCAGCAGAGCCACAGCATCAGGAGAAGGAGCCACAGCTGCCGGAGGACACAGAGTGGCCAAGAAGATATTTTTGTCGGATGATGTTGGACACCACCGTGTCCCAGCAAGGAGCTGGGCACAGGTTCTGACGCCCAGCAGCTCCTTCTCAGCACCTTCCTGGAGCAGCCAAGTTAACTTTCAGAGGTGCCCCTGCAAAAATGGATAACTGGGAAGTTCAGCGTAAACTCACCATGGGGTGACTGGCTCTACGTGGCCCTGCTTGGGAAGGGCTTGGACCAGATGACCTCCAGAGGTCCCTTCCAACCTCAACTATTCTGTGGTTCTGTGATAGTGTGAGGAGGACCAGCGTATATTTGACGTATATAACAATACTGAGATGTGGATTCATTTCATAGCTTGCATGAAGGGCTACGATTCTGGAATCAAACCACCATTGGAGTGATGATGATGAATCTTCAATGCCACCCCGCAACTCCAGGAGCTGTGCCAGCTGTCCTACCCTGGGCACACATCTGTGAAGGGGTGGACCACTGCTGGGACACCCAGCCCTGAGCAACCCATGCACGGCTCTAAGCTCCTGCTTCCCCACCACGTGCCTTCCCATTTCAGCAGCAATTTCCTCGGCATCGCGGTTCCCTGGGCTCCTCGGTGGTTCCTGGTCAGCAAGCACCCAGGCTGGTGGTACATAGCCATGCCAAGTGGCTGTGGTTGTTCTGGGGACCAGTAAAACCATCAACGTTAACACCTCCCACCAGCTCCTCCTGGCTGCACCCAAGGAGCTTCCTTGGCTTGTTTGGTGTTCACCAAGTGTCCACGCCAGCCCTGCTCCTGATAATAAACTTCACTGCAGCTGCAAACCACCCTCGTAATTTCAATGTTGCCTTTTTCAGTATCCTCCAAATCAGCTGGAAAAGCTCTGAAGTAAAACACAGAGTGAAAAAATCAAAGTAGGAAACCTCTTGCCTTCTCTTTGAACCATCGGCTCAGGTGAGGTGGGTAAGAATTTCCCATAACTGAGCTTTGCTGTTATTATAACAAGACTTGAAGGGAACTTCTCCTTTACTGGAGAGCAACCTTCCCTGGCAAACACCAGGAAGTCAGAATCGGAATATTCAAAGCAAAACGAGGTTTTGAATGAAGCTTCCCAGGTTTTTAGAAGGACGTGAGGGGGTTTTTCCTCTTAATCATCTCAAAGATGAACACTCTGACAGCCTCTTTCTCTTCGAGATAATATCTATTTTATTTCAGGAGCTAGCTTTTCTTCTCAAATACATCCACAGATTTTTCAAACGCATTTATTCCATTTCTTTGCAGAAGGTACAGCATTACTGGTCATACGAACATCTTAATCCCCAGAGGCTGAATCCAGGCATGGCGAAAGTCAGTTCATGTCCCTGGAGCTCAGCAGAGGGCCATTAGCTTGCACCGGGCAACAACTTGGCCCGTACACTCTGATGTGTTTTGGCTAGCAGCCGCGGAGTTCATGACTTTTATATGTTTCAACAAAAGGCGTTGAAAAGAGCTTTTGATATGGTTATTCGGTGAAAGAGATCAAACGTTTCCCCTTTGCATTAATCCTTTTCATGTTTTCAGTATATAAACTAAATTTTTAAAACCTCATCCTGCAGGTGTTCAGGCACATGATTTGAGAAACAGATATTTGGGGCGTGTGTGCTGCTGGGGCAACTGCAGAAGAGAAATGGCAGAGGTTTAGGAAACCACGACCAGCACAGAGAACGTGAACTGAAAATGACGAGTCCTACCCATTGTGCAAGAACTGGCAGGCACACTGGCGCCTGGCTTCCATACTAGAGATAACCCACTATGGCAACCCTTATCTTCTCAATTCGGCTTTGCGCTTAAGCTCATCTCTGTAAAGCTAAGGCTTCCCAGGACGTGTGTTCCAACCACACAAGACATGTATCTTGGGTGGGTGCCTCTGAAACTGGTGGGCACAGGAGGGTATGTCAGAGAGTCGGGAGAGACTGAACTCGTTTACCCACCCTTCAGCACTTGTTTTCCAACCTCTGTGGTCCCTCTGAGAGCCCCAGACAGGGCTGGTTTGGACAAGGACAGCTATTGTACATGTGCAGGGCTTTACTGCTGTTAATGAAAGCTGCCCCCAAAATAAGATTTACTTCTAAGAAATAACAAAACCCAGGCAGGCAGTCATACTCTCTTCATCTTTCCTGGTTTTTTGATTTCGTTTTAAATGACCTCTAAAATATTTTCCCATTAAAGCAAGGTCTATTTTTAAGCTACCAATGTCATTTAGTTAGTCATTTTTCACAAGAGGCACATCTGACTGGAATTTATGCTCTTTTTATCCCCTTTTAGCAGCATATACATTTTTTTCTACCGTTGAGTAAGAACAGGGTCTCTTAGTCTTAGGTCTAACAATTGCTACTTTTTTCCTTTTTTCCTCATCTTGCCCCTCAGATCCTGGAAGCAAGTACACTGTGCACCCCCCATTTCACAGATCATCTGACTCACAGTACAGGAGCTAAGAAGTAATGCGCTCTGAAATCAAGAAGATGCACTTAGCAGAAAAAGAAATACATAAATGTAGATTTTAAAACCTGGTTTAGACATTTATCTGTCACTTCTATACCTGTCCACGTTGTCTTATGCTTATTGTCCCTTGGAATTAGTTTCCAGTGTAAAACTATGAGAATTTCATAGTGTCAGACCATTAAGATATCATACAGCTTAATTTCTGCCCTGATCACATAAAGGATGGTGCTATTCCTTTGCTCTGCACTCACAGCTCGGTCAACATAAATTTGGGGGAAAAAATGTGCAGATCGTGAATTGAAACGTTCATAAATACCAGCCAGAGCAGAGAAGAAAACATGGTTTTGCCCAGCTTAAGTCCCTTCAAGACCTTATAGCTATTTCAGAATACTTAGTTCAAACACGGAGCGCATGGGTCACATCCTGGCACCGCCGTGCAGAACAGCACCGGGCATCCGAACTCCCCGTGATGTGGCCACTTTGCTTACAGACTTCCAGATGTGGCAGCAGCCAAACCCTTGAGCAGGTGAGAGGTCAGGCAGAGGCGGAACACAGCTGTCTATGCTTTGCTTTTTTCTTGCGGTCACCTATGTATACAGGAGCCCGCTGGCTGTCGTACAGGGAGCTGTGTGCTGCGGGGTGGTCACCTGGCCTGGGGTAAACCCCGAGTCCGAGGGAGAAGCCTGGTCCCCCTCCCAGAGCTGCGGTCACTCCACATTGCCTTTGGAAAGTGGAAAACGCGTGGCTTCACTTCTTACCTCATTATGGGGATTGCTTGTACTCGAGCTAAAGGGAGTGGATGTCTCTGCGGAAGCAGCAGAAAGCTGCCCCGTTACCGCTCACTGGGGTCAGCTTTCGAGCACAATCTGCCAAGCAAAGCCAGACAGAAGCTGTTATAAGGGAAACGTGCACGAGAAGCCCCTTCACTTGCTCCATTTTCGGAGCAGTTCCTCGCTCTCCAGCCATTGCGCGAGACGGCTGCGCGCTCCCCAGCGAGGCTGGCACACACGGGGCGCTGGGCCGAAGCAGCCTCCGCTACACGGCTCTCCATGAGGATGCAGACTTGGGACTCTCTAAGCCTCTTCTCAGAGACGCAGAGCCAACCATTACTGTTGCTGTTAGCGCCCTGGATGTCTGCTCACGTGCCAGGACCTCGTCATGCCACGTGCTGCA